>Ga0308160_10004953_pt1 | contig 14024 bp, 11 predicted proteins | sample PhyFR1_FD_201036 | JGI IMG/M metagenome (GOLD analysis project Ga0308160, IMG submission 201036) | Phyllosphere microbial communities from UC Gill Tract Community Farm, Albany, California, United States - DLSLF.R1 | ecosystem: Host-associated > Plants > Phyllosphere > Unclassified | place: USA...
CAGGCTGACCAGGGTCGTGATCAGTTTCATGGTCGAGGCCGGATGCGCCGGACGGTCGGCCAGGTGCGACAGCACCGTCTGGTTGTCGCGCAGGACGACCACGCTCAGCGCATCCGCAGGAATCGTCGTGCTGCGCAGGGCGCTCACCACCGGCTCGGGCAGCTGGGCCCGGGCCGGCAGCCAGGCGGCCAGCAGGGCGGGGAGGGCAAGGGCGAGGAGTTTGCTTCGGAACATGCTCATCCTGATTTATCCAAAGAACACATAGGCGACGGAAATCGCGGCGATGATACCGGCCAGGTCCGCGATCAGCCCGCACGAAATGGCATAGCGGGTCTTGCGCACGCCCACCGAACCGAAATACAGGGCGACAATATAAAAGGTGGTGTCGGCCGAGCCCTGGAAGATGCAGGCCAGCCGGCCGACGAAGGAATCGACGCCGTAGGCCTTCATGGCGTCGATCATCAGCGCGCGCGAACCGCTGCCCGACAGCGGTTTCATCAATGCAGTCGGCAGTGCCGGCGTAAAGGCGGTGTCCAGGCCCAGCATGCGGATCACCCATTCCAGGCCCTGCACAACGTAGCCGAGCACGCCCGAATTGCGGATTACCGAAATCGCTACCAGCATACCGACGAGATAGGGAATGATGGTCAGCGAGGTCTGGATACCGCCCTTGGCGCCCTCGATGAAGGCTTCGTACACGTTCACGCCCTTGCGCAGCGCGCCGACGATGAACACGACGATGATCGTGAACAGGATCAGGTTGCTCGCGACCTTGGACACGGTCTCGATTTCCGGCTTGGTCAGATAGTTCGTGAAATAAAAAATCATCAGGCCGATCGCGGCCGTGATGCCGCCCAGCCAGCTCAGCACCACGCCATTGATCAGGTTGATACGCTGGCGGATCGAGACCGCGATGATGCCGGCCACGGTGGCGACATAGGTCGCGACCATGCAGGGAATGAAAATGTCGGACGGGTCTTTCGCACCCAGGATGGCGCGCTGGGCCATGATGGCGAGTGGAATCAGGGTCAGGCCCGAGGTGTGCAGCACCAGGAACATGATCTGGGCATTGCTGGCGGTATCTTTCTGCGGATTCAGGGTCTGCAGGCTTTCCATCGCCTTCAGGCCGAACGGTGTTGCCGCATTGTCCAGGCCGAGCAGATTGGCCGAGAAATTCATGACCATGTGGCCGGTGGCAGGGTGGTCTTTCGGCACATCCGGAAAGATCCGCGAAAAGAAGGGCGAGATGATTTTCGCCAGCCAGCCGATGGCGCCGGCCTTTTCGCCGACATTCATCAGTCCGAGCCACAGGGTCATCACGCCGGCCAGCGGCAGGGCGATGTCCATCACGGCCATCTTGGACGAATCGAAGGTGCCGTCGATGATGCGCTTGAAGATTTCAGTATCGCCAAGAAAGATCCATTGGGCGAGTGCCGCAATAAAACCAACCAGGAAAAAGCCGATCCAGATGTAATTTAATGCCATGGGGAATGTCGTTCGGGTCGCGTGCAGCAAAGAGTATAGGCGCACAGCCCACTGCCATGATGAAAGAATGCTGCAAGGCTATGTTTAAAAGTTATATTGATGACGCATAAGTTGCCGGCCCATGATCTCGAGGGCATCTTCTTGGGCCTATAATTCGCAACGCTTCCTGGACCTCTGCCATGCCGATTTTCCGCCCCGTTGCCGTTACTGCTACTGCGGCTGCCCTGTTGTCGACCCTGTTTTACGCCTCGGCTCACACGCCCGCGGCCGAGGCGCCGGCGCCCGCCCGGCCCGGCGCCCAGTCCGGCAAAGTCCTGCACATGTTCCTGTCGACCAGCGAAGCCGGCCTCGACCCTGCGGTCGGTTCCGACCTCGCCAGCCTGTCCCTGCTGGAAAACCTGTTCGACCCGCTGCTGCGCTACGACTACCTGGCGCGTCCGCTCAAGCTGCAGGGCAATACCGCAACAAGCCTGCCGACGGTCGAGGATGGCGGCCGCAGCTACACCTTCCACATTCGCCCCGGCATTTATTTCACCCCCGACCCGGCCTTCAAAGGCCAGCGGCGCGAAGTGACGGCCCAGGATTACGTCTACAGCCTCACCCGCCTCTACGATCCGGCCCTGAAGTCGCCCTGGTCTTTCCTGTTCGACGGCAAGCTGCTGGGCGATGCAGCGCTAAAAAACAAATTCAGCGTCGACACCCGGATTCCGGGTTTGCAGGCGCTCGACCGCTACACGCTGCGCATCCGCCTGACGGAAGCCGATAACAATTTCCTGTTCTATATGGCGACCCCGGCCACGGGCGTGGTCGCGCGCGAGGTGATCGAAGCCTACCCTGGCCAGGCCGGCAACCACCCGGTCGGCACCGGCCCCTTCATGCTGGGCGAGTGGAAGCACAGCGACCGCATCGTCCTGCTGAAGAACCCGGCCTCCACGGCGGTGTTCCACGGCACGCCGGCCAACACAAGCACCGACCAGGCGATCGATGCGGCGCTCGAGGGCAAGACCTTGCCGCGCGTGGACCGCGTCGAAGTGAAAATCGCCGAAGAATTCCAGGGCCGCATGCTGGGCTTCCTCAACGGCGAATACGATTATCTGGAGCAGGTGCCGGAATCGATGACCGACATGGTCATCCGGAACGGCAAGCTGAAGCCGGCCCTGAGCGCGCGCGGCATGGAGTTATATCGCTTCCCGGTGCTGCAGACCTATTACATGTGGATGAACATGCAGGACCCGGTCATTGGCGGCTACGGCAAGGACAAGATCGCCTTGCGCCGTGCGATTGCGCTCAGCTACAACAGTCTTGAGGACATTGCGCTGCTGAAAAAAGGGTTTGCGATCAAGGCCGAGTCGCCGCTGCCGCCGAATGTGCTCGGCTATGATCCTGATTACCGCAGCCCGATCAACTACGATCCGGCGCTGGCCAACGCCCTGCTGGATCAATATGGCTACGGCAAGCGCGATCCCGACGGCTTCAGAAAGCAGCCGAATGGCGCCAACCTGACCCTGCAGATGAGCAGCGAAGCGACGGCCAGCGGCCGCCTGCGCGACGAATTGTGGCGCAAGTGCCTGAATGCGATCGGCTTGCGGGTGGTCTTCAAATCGGACAAGAAGACCGAGATCATCAAGGCATCCCGCCTCGGCAAGGTACAAATGTTCGAGAGTAACTGGGTGGCCGATTTCCCCGACGGCGAGAATTTTTACCAGTTGCTGTATGGACCGAATGCGGGACGCGCCAACTATGCGCGTTTCAATTTGCCGGCCTATAACCAACGCTACGAGCAGGCGCGGCTGCTGAGCGACGGTCCGGCGCGCCAGACACTGTACTTCGAGATGAACCAGCTGATCCACGCCTATAACCCGTGGGTGCCGCTGACCCAGGTGCTGTCGGCCGATATCCGCCAACCGTGGCTGAAAAACTACAAGCGCCACCCGGTCGAACTGACGCAATGGCGTTATCTGGATGTCGATGTTGCAGAAAGAGCACGCTCTATCCGGGCAAAGTGAGTGTTTTTGCTATTTTTCCTTGGTTAAATATTCCCTCTAGTTATACTCAGCGCCGGAATTTTCATTGGCTGGCGTAGCGTCCCTGCGCTTACCTTTGGGAATAAGAAAAGAACCGCTCGCTGCAAGCACCCAAGGAGAGAGGCGTGAAGCTCAAGACGTTAACCCACATGATTGCCCTGATCGGCGCCGTCGGCCCGGCCCTTGCACAGCAGGTGCCATCGCCACAGCCGATGCAGCGCGTCGAAATCACGGGGAGCAGCATCCGGCGCATCAACCTGGAAGGCGCGCTGCCGGTCCAGACCATCACGCTGGACCAGCTCGACAAGCAGGGCGTCACCAATGCCGAACAGTTGATGACGCTGATCTCGGCCAACGGTACCGGCGCCGACAACATGACCTCGGGGAACAACGTGTTCGGTGCGGACTCCGACCGCGTCAGCGGCGGCGGTTCCTTTGCATCGCTGCGCGGCCTCGGCCCGAGCGGCACGCTGGTCCTGATCAACGGCCGCCGCATCGCCGGCTACGGCCTGTCCAGCAAGGCGGTCGACCTGAACACGATTCCGCTGGCGGCCATCGCCCGCGTCGAGATATTGAAAGATGGCGCCTCGGCCATCTACGGCACCGACGCGGTCGGCGGCGTCATCAACTTCATCCTCAAAACCGACTTCGAAGGCTTGCAGGCGAGCGCCAGCGGCAATTTTACGGAAGCCGGCGGCGGCGCCACCCGCCGCCTGAGCCTGATCGGCGGCAAGGGCAAGCTGGACACCGACCGCTACAACCTGATGTTCGCGCTCGGCCACGACAAGAACGACCGCCTGGATTCCCGCCAGCGCAGTTTCGCCAACGGCTACCAGCCGCAGCGCGGACTGTCGCCGGACACCACCGGCACGCCGGTCGCCAACCAGCTGACCGAAGCCAAGCCCACCGTCCCCGCGGGCCAGACGCTGCCGCCGCCCAAGACCGCCCTGGGCTATGGCTTCCAGATGCCGGGCGATCCCAACCAATACCTGCAGGCCGGCCTGCTGAGCCTGCAAGGCAAGTGCGACAGCGTCGAAGGCATGCAGCAGTACGCCAGCAACCTGTGGACCAAGACGACCTCACCGCTGCGCTCGACCTATTCCTGCTCGTACGACTACGGCGGCGACTACGTCATGCAGCTGCCGACCGAACGCACCAACTTCGTGGCGCGCGGCACTTTTCAGCTGAATCCGGATCACCGCCTGTACGCCGAGGCCGTGGGTGCGCATACCACCTCGCTGGCGATCCTGACCCCGGCCCAGATCTCGACCACGCTGGCGGCCGGCAATGCCTATCCGGTGGGCGGCCCGTACTACCAGAACCTGCAAGCCTATATTCCGAGCTTCGATCCGACCAAGCCGATCCTCTATAAATGGCGCGCCTGGCCGCTGGGCGACCGTACCCAGCAGTACAGCACCGACACCGCACGCCTGCTGCTGGGCGCCGAAGGCACTTTTGGCGGCAAATGGGACTATCGTCTCGACCTGTCGCACAGCTTCAGCCGCACCACCACCGACCTGCTCGACGGCTACGCCAACACGAAAGCCCTGTATTCGGTGCTGGGCAGCGGCATCGTGAACCCATGGGCCGCACCCGAGCAGGGCCAGTCCGACGCCGCCATGCAGGCGCTGGAAGCGACCAGGTTCTATGGCCGCCTGCAGCAGGGCAAGACCACGCTGACCCAGCTGAACGGTTCGATCTCGGGCGAGATTTTCCAATTGCCGGCCGGCGCCGTCTCGGGCGCGCTCGGCACCGACCTGCGCCGCGAAAGCTACGCGTTCCGCCAGGACGTCGACGCCACCCAGATCCTGCTGGCGCCGGGCAACGCCAACCAGGACCGTGTGGTGCGCAACATCAAGGCGGTCTACGCCGAACTGGTGGTGCCGGTCATCAAGGACCTCGAATTGCAGCTGGCACTGCGCCGCGACGATTACAGCCTGATCGGTGCCACCACCAATCCGAAAGTCGCCTTCAGCTACCGTCCGACGGGCTGGCTGATGCTGCGCGGGTCGGCCAATAAAGGCTTCCTGGCGCCGAGCTTCGGCCAGCTGTACGGCGGCCGCCTGAACCAGGAATTGCCGAACGGCGTGTCCGACCCGGTCGGCTGCGGCGCCCACCCGGGCGACCCGCGCTACTGCGCGATCGAGCGCCTGGATTACTTCAGCGGCGGCAATCCGAACCTGCGTCCGGAAACCTCGAAGCAGGGTACGCTGGGCGTCATCATCGAGCCGAGCCCGAATTTCTCGGTCTCGGTCGACTATTGGGCGATCAACGTCAAGGACCGCATCCTGAACCGCACCCCGCAGGTGGTGCTGGCGAATGCCGCCGCCCTGGGCGAATACATCCACCGCAACGGCGAAGGCATCATCGAGTATATCGACGCCGGCTGGATCAACGCGGCCGGCCTCAAGACGCGCGGCGCCGACGTCGGCCTGCGCGGCCGCGGCACCCTGCCGGGCGGTTTCCGCTGGAGCGCGGGCCTGGACGGGACCTGGACCCAGAGCTACCAGTTCGCCGAGTTCGAAGGCCAGCCCTACGTCGAATACGTCGGCAACTTCTACACCCGCGACCTGTACCTGCGCTGGAAGCACAACGCGACCTTCAGCGTGAGCAAGGGTCCGTGGAGCGTCATGCTGAGCAATTTGTACCGCGACGGCTACAAGGATCAATTGCCGGATGCGGGCAAGAGCGCGCCGCCGGCCGGCTTCAAGCCGCACGTGTCCAGCTACACCACCTTCGGCCTGTCGACCACCTACACCGGTTTCAAGGACACGGCGATCACGGTCGGCATCCAGAACCTGTTCGACCGCGATCCGCCGTTCACCGCGCACAACGTGGATGAAGTCGTGGGCGCCGGCTGGGACCCGCGCGTGGCCGATCCGCGTGGGCGTGCGCTCAGCTTCAACGTGCGTTACAACTTCCTGTGATTGGCTGAACAGGCATAATGCAAGCCCGCTTGCTGGGAGGATCGGCCTCCCTCGCAGCGGGCTTTTTCTTTTTCGTTTATGGATTCGATGAGCAGGCGCCGTTTCGGGACTGTGCTGGCCGCCTCGGTGGCCGCTTCGCAGGCATTGCCTGCTGCCGCAGCCGCGTCTTCTTCCTCCGCCATGACACCCCTGATCACACCCCCGCGCCTGCGCAAGGGCGACCTGGTCGGCCTGGTCGCCCCCGGCGGCTATACCAGCGACGACGCCATCGAAAAAGCGGTGAGGCACATCGAAGCGCTCGGCTTCCGCGTGAAGCAGGGCGCCTGGCTGCGCGAAGTCTGGGGCAACTACGGCGGCACGGTGGCCGCCCGCATCGCCGACCTGCACGGCATGTTCCGCGATCCGGACGTCAAGGCCATCTGGGCGGTCCGCGGCGGCTCCGGCTGCATCTCGCTGCTGAAGCACCTGGACTACCCGATGATTCGCCGCCACCCGAAGATCCTGCTCGGGTATTCCGACATCACGGCGCTGCATCTCGCCATCGGGCATCACGCCGGGCTGGTGACCTTCCACGGGCCGGTCGCAACCAGCACGCCCTCCAGCTATTCGGACGAGCACATGCTGGCGGTATTAACCGAGCCGCGTCCGCGCTACACGATTCCGATGGCACAGGAGAATGCCTTGAAGGCGCTGCAGGAACCACAGTACCGCGTGCGCACCTTGCACGGCGGCGTCGCCACCGGGCGCCTTATCGGCGGCAATCTGTCCCTGGTGAGCGCGCTGGCCGGTACGCCGTATGCCGCCGATTACCGCGACGCCATCCTGTTCATCGAGGAAGTCAACGAGGAACCGTATCGGATCGACCGCTGGATGACCCAGCTCGACCTGTCGCTGCCGCTGGCACAGGCGGCTGCGGTCATGATCGGCATCTGCGAGAACTGCGGGCCGCAGGGCGAGGGATCGTCCCTGAGCCTCGACGAGACGCTGGACGTGCACCTGCAGCCGCTGCACGTGCCGGCGGTGACCGGCTATTCCTTCGGCCACATCCGCAACCAGTTCACCATGCCGGTGGGCGTGCGCGCCACGCTGGACACGGATGCGCAGACGCTGACGCTGCTGGAGCCGGGAGTCAGCTGACGCGGCGTTTCAGCGTGCGCCGAACACCAGGCAGGTGGTGGTCGCATGCGCATACAAGCGGCCATCGGCATCCACGATCCGGCCCTCGGCGGTCGCCAGCTGGCGGCCGCAATGCAGCACCTTCCCGATCGCACGCAGCGGTCCGCCGTCGAGGCGGGCACCGCGCACCAGGTTCACGCTGAGTTCTGCCGTCGTATAACCCTGGCCCGGCTCCAGCATGGTCTGCACCGCGCAGCCCACCGCCGAATCGAGCAGGGTCGCATACCAGCCGCCGTGCACCGTGCCCATCGGGTTCAGGTGGCCGGGCAGGGTTCAGTGCCCCGCCAGCGCCTGGCAGCGCCCCACCAGGAATTCGCGCAGCACCCGCACTGCCGGCGACACCTGCTTGCGGCTGGCCAGCACCATATACAAAGGCACGTTGTTGCCCTGCCAGTCCGGGCACACCAGGCGCAACCGGCCGCTAGCCAGGTCGGCCTGCACGTCGATGCGCGAGCGGTAGCAGATGCCGAGTCCGGCCAGCGCCCAGCGCCGCACGATCTCGGAATCGTCGGCCACGCGGTCGCCCTGCACCGTCACTTCCACCTGCTCATCCCCCTTGTTGAAACGCCAGCGGTCGTTGACCGTCTCGTCCAGCATGAAGCACAGGCAGTTGTGCTGCGCCAGCTCGTGCGGCGAGGCCGGCACCCCGCGCCGCGCCAGGTAGGCGGGCGCCGCACACAGCACGCGCCGGTTATCCTCCAGCAGCGGCAACGCCACCATGCTCGACCCGGGCGGCTTGCCGAAGCGCAGGCCGATGTCGACCGGTTCGCGGTAGATGTCGGCCACGCGGTCGGTCAGCTGCAGGCGCAGCCTGACGCCCGGGTGGCGCGCCTGGAAGTCGTTCAGCCAGGGCAGCACCACGTGGCGGCCGAGGTCGGACGGCATCGAGATATGCAGCTGGCCCTCGACGCCGTCGCCGCCGGCGTTGAGCTCGTCCTCGGCCTCGCGCAAGCCGTCGAGGAGGGCCTTGCTGCGTGCGAGCAGGCGTTCGCCGGCCAGGGTCAGGCGCATGCTGCGCGTGGTGCGCACGAACAGGGCGGCGCCGAGGTCGGCCTCGAGGCGTTTCAGGCCGGCGCTGGCCACTGCCGGCGACAGGTCGAGCCGGCGCGCCGCCGCCGACAGGCTGCCATGATCGGCGGTCGCCACGAAGATGTCGAGGTCCTGGACATAACGAATTTTCACTGCGGAATTTTCAAAGGATCGTTGAAAGTGAATTCTGGATTACCCAGTTTATCAAAAAAGCGAAACTGGTCAGAATGACAGCCATCGATAACCCATCTGCATAAGGAGCCACCCATGAAAGCCATCGGATACCAGACCAGCCTCCCCATCGACGACGCCCAGGCGCTGGTCGACATCACCCTGCCGGACCCGGTTGCGCAAGGCCACGACCTGCTGGTCGAAGTGCGCGCCGTGTCGGTCAACCCGGTCGACACCAAGGTGCGCAAGAGCGCCCAGCCGGAAGCCGGCGAGTGGAAGGTGCTGGGCTGGGATGCGACCGGCATCGTCAAGGCCGTCGGCCCGGACGTGACCCTGTTCCAGCCGGGCGACCGCGTCTGGTACGCCGGCTCGATCGCGCGCGCCGGCAGCAACAGCGAGCTGCAGGTGGTCGACGAGCGCATCGTCGGCCACATGCCGGCCTCGCTCGATTTCGGCCCGGCCGCGGCGCTGCCGCTGACCGGCCTGACGGCCTGGGAAATGCTGTTCGACCGCCTGGACGTGCCGCAAGGCGAAGCAGGTAAAGGCAAGACCCTGCTGGTGATCGGCGCCGCCGGCGGCGTCGGTTCGATCCTGGTGCAGCTGGCACGCCAATTGACGCAGGTAACCGTGATCGGCACCGCCTCGCGTTTGGAAACCCGCAACTGGGCACTGCAGCTGGGCGCTCACCACGTGATCGACCACAGCAAGCCGCTGGGTGAGGAAATCGCGCAGGCGGGGCTGCCGGCGCCGGACTACGTGATCAGCCTGACCCACACCGAGCACCACTTCGACCAGATCGTCGACCTCATCGCGCCGCAGGGCAAGTTCGGCCTGATCGACGACCCGGCCCCGATCGACGTCCGCAAGTTCAAGCGCAAAGCGGTGTCGCTGCACTGGGAGCTGATGTTCACCCGTTCGCTGTTCAATACGGCCGACATGGCGGAGCAGAACCGCATCCTGAACCGCATCGCCGAGCTGGTCGACGCGGGCACGATCCGCACCACGGTCAACGAGAACTTCGGCACGATCAATGCCGCGAACCTGAAGCGCGCGCATGCGCTGCTCGAATCGAACCGGGCGCAGGGCAAGATCGTGCTGGAGGGATTTTAAGGGTCAGCGCAGCGCCAGGGTCATGTAGCACAGGTCGTAGCTGGCGCCATCGACCCTGACCATGTCCTCGATGCGCGCGATCATCTTGAAATCCGTGCGCAAATAAAGCGAGATGGCAGGCTGGTTATCGGCCAGCACTTCCAGGTCGATCCAGCCGATGCCGGGCTCCGCGCGCGCCCAGGCCACGGCCGTGTCGACCAGCTGCACCCCCAGCCCGCGCCGCCGGTACAGGCGCTGCACACCCATCCCCAGCATCGCCCGGTGCGCCGCCGCCGGTTCCGGACGCGCACGCAGGTCGATGTGGCCGGCGATGTTGCCGGTCGGGCCGAGCGCCAGCCACAGGCGGCGCCAGCCCGGCTGGCCGACCGGGACCGTCAGCCCCTTGATGAAGGCCAGGCGCAGCCCCGGCGGCATGCGCGACTGGTCGCGCGGCAGCGGCTGGAACAGCGGGGTGCCGTCGGCGCCGTTGTCGCGCAGGTGGTCGTCCAGGTAGGCGAAGAAGGGCGCCAGGTCGGCCTCGCCGGCCGGGCGGACCGTCAACGTCGGACCCTGTTCGTGCGGTGCGTTCATGGCGCCATCATAAAGCCCGCGCGATCAGGATCTTCTGGATATCGCTGGTGCCCTCGTAGATCTGGCACACGCGCACGTCGCGGTAGATGCGTTCGATCGGGAAATCGGCCACGTAGCCATAGCCGCCGAACACCTGCATGGCGCTCGAGACCACGCGCTCGGCCATCTCCGACGCGAACAGCTTGGCCATCGCGGCCTCCTTCAGGCAGGGCAGGCCGGCATCCTTCATCGACGCCGCATGCAGGATCAGCTGGCGCGCGGCTTCGATCTGCATCGCCATCTCGGCCAGGCGGAACTGCACCGCCTGGTGGTCGAAGATCGGGCTGCCGAAGCTGGTGCGTTCTTTTGCATAGGCCAGGGCGGCCTCGTACGCGGCGCGCGCCATGCCGACCGATTGCGAGGCGATGCCGATGCGGCCGCCCTCGAGGCCGGACAGCGCGATCTTGTAGCCTTGCCCTTCTTCGCCGATCAGGTTCCCGGCCGGGACGCGGCAGTCGTCGAACACGATCTGCGCCGTGTCCGAGGAGTGCTGGCCCATCTTGTGTTCGATGCCGGCCACGATGTAGCCGGGGGTATCGGTCGGCACCCAGAATGCGCTGATGCCCTTCTTGCCGGCGGCTTTATCCGTGACCGCCATGACGATCGCCACGTCGCCGTTCTTGCCGCTGGTGATGAACTGCTTGGTGCCGTTGAGGACGTAGTGGTCGCCGTCGCGCGTGGCGGTGGTGCGCAGGGCGGCGGCATCGCTGCCGGTGTGCGGTTCCGTCAGGGCGAAGGCCCCCAGCAGTTCTCCCTGGGCCAGCGGACGAAGCCAGCGCTGTTTCTGGGCTTCGCTGGCATAGGTCATGCCGATCGAGCATACCGGGCAGTTGTTGACCGAGATGACGGTCGAGGTGCCGCCGTCGCCGGCCGCGATTTCTTCCAGCACCAGGGCCAGCGCCACGTAATCGAGGCCGGCGCCGCCGTACTGTTCGGGCACCGCCACGCCGAAGGCACCGAGTTGGGCCAGTTCCTTCAGCTCTTCCTGCGGGAAGTGGTGTTCGCGGTCCCAGCGCGCGGCGTTGGGGGCCAGGCGCTCCTGCGAGAAAGCGCGCAGGGCGTCGCGGATCATCTGGTGTTCTTCGCTCAGTATCATTGTCTCGGCCGTTCTTATATAGGTGGAGGCGGCTTACCAGGGAATCGGACCGCCGTCGTAGTTCAGGAAGGAACCGTTCTGTCCATGGCCGACGCCGGCCAGGGTGGCGCGCAGCGCGCCGACGCTTTCTTCGACCGTCAGCGCGGCGCCGGCGCCGCCCATGTCGGTCTGCACCCAGCCCGGGTGGAAGCTGAGGCAGGTGACGCCGTGCGGCCCAAAGGTGAGCGCGGTATCGGCCAGCACCGAGTTCAATGCGGCCTTGCTGGCGCGGTACAGCGAGCCGTCCGGGCTGCTGCGCTCGCCGATCGAGCCCATGCGCGAGGAGATCACGGCCAGCTTGCCGCGCGTGGCGGCGACCAGCGGCGCCACGATCGGCAGCAGGCGCATCGCCGCCAGCACGTTGGTGTGCATGACCTGGTCGAACTCCTGCTCGGTCGGGAAGCCGTTGTGGGTCGGGCCGTAGACGCCGGCCACCAGCCAGGCGGCGTCGATCTTTTCGTCGTCCAGCTGCCAGCCGAGGCCGGCGATGGATTCGGCATTGGTCACGTCCAGCCGCAGCGCCTGGGCGCCCAGTTGCGCGAGTTCGTCGCAGTCGGCCTGCTTGCGGGCGGTGGCGATGACGCGCCAGCCGTCGGCGCGGTATTGGCGGACCAGTTCGTGGCCGATGCCGCGCGAGGCGCCTAAGATGAGGACGGTGGACATGGAACAGCTCCTTTACGGTATGGATGACAGTCCGTCACCATACCGTGTTTTGGCGAGGCGCGTGTTTTACACCATCTCGATCGCCATCGCCGTCGCTTCACCGCCGCCGATGCACAGCGACGCCACGCCGCGCTTGCCGCCGGTCTTCTTCAGCGCGCCCAGCAGGGTGACGACGATGCGCGCACCCGAGGCGCCGATCGGGTGGCCCAGCGCGCAGGCGCCGCCGTGGATGTTGACCTTGCTGTGCGGGATGTCGAGGTCGCGCATGGCGGCCATCGGTACCGCGGCAAAGGCTTCGTTGATCTCGAACAGGTCGACGTCGGCCGGGGTCCAGCCGGTCTTCTTGAAGAGCTTCTGCATGGCGCCGATCGGGGCGGTGGTGAACAGGTTCGGTTCCTGCGCGTGGGTGGCGTGGCCGATCACGCGCGCGATCGGGCTCAAGCCAAGTTCCTGTGCGGTCGATGCGCGCATCATCACCAGCGCGGCGGCGCCGTCGTTGATCGAGGACGAGGACGCGGCGGTCACGGTGCCTTCCTTCTTGAAGGCGGGCTTGAGCGACGGGATCTTGTCGGTGCGCGCCTTCAGCGGGCCTTCGTCCTTTTCGATGATCTGCTCGCCCAGGCGATTCGCCACGCTCACCGGCGCGATCTCCCAGTCGAAGGTGCCGTCGTTGTTGGCGGCCTGCGCGCGTTTCACGGATTCGATCGCGAACGCGTCCTGGTCTTCGCGCGTGAACTGGTAAGTCGCCACGCATTCTTCGGCAAAGGTGCCCATCGAGCGGCCTTCGCCGGTTTTTTCGTTGCGCGAGTAGGCGTCTTCGAGGCCGTCCAGCATCATGTGGTCGAACATCGGCGCGTGGCCGATGCGGTAGCCGCCACGCGCTTTCGGGATCAGGTAGGGCGCGTTGGTCATCGATTCCATGCCGCCGGCCACGACCACGTCGGCGCTGCCGGCCACCAGCTGGTCGTGGGCGAAGATCGCGGCCTGCATCGCCGAGCCGCACATCTTGGAGAGGGTCACGGCGCCGGTCGACAGCGGCAGGCCGGCCTTGATCAGGGCCTGGCGTGCCGGGGCCTGGCCCTGGCCGGCCATCAGGCAGTTGCCGAAGTAGACGTGTTCGACCTTGCCGGCGTCGATGCCGGCGCGTTCGACCGCGGCCTTGATCGCCACGGCGCCCAGGTCGCTGGCGGATTTCGAGGAAAAGTCGCCCTGGAAGGCGCCCATCGGGGTGCGGGCTGCGCCGACGATGACGATCGGATCGTTATTCATGGTGTGTCTCCAGTCAGGATGAGGGTGGCGATGGCATCGCCGGGTATGTGAGGAAGTTGAACGACTGCAGCTTGGGGAAGGGCCACACCATCCGCCGTTCCCGCCTGCGCGGGAACGGCGTTCATCGGTGCCGGGCTTGCGGCGGCTTTTTCGGCTCTATGACGCAGCCCGCGTCTCCACTCCACTTCTCCTGCTTGATCGATACAAGCGCTCTTGATTACATGGTCTCGCCGAACAGCTCGCGCCCGATCAGCATGCGCCGGATCTCGCTGGTGCCCGCGCCGATTTCGTACAGCTTCGCGTCGCGCCACAGGCGGCCGACCGGGTACTCGTTGATGTAGCCGTTGCCGCCCAGCGTCTGGATCGCCTCGCCGGCCATCCAGGTCGCCTTTTCGGCGCTGTACAGGATGGCGCCGGCGGCGTCCT
>Ga0308160_10004954_pt1 | contig 14022 bp, 12 predicted proteins | sample PhyFR1_FD_201036 | JGI IMG/M metagenome (GOLD analysis project Ga0308160, IMG submission 201036) | Phyllosphere microbial communities from UC Gill Tract Community Farm, Albany, California, United States - DLSLF.R1 | ecosystem: Host-associated > Plants > Phyllosphere > Unclassified | place: USA...
GCCTTGAGGGCTTCGTTGTACGTCTTCCAGTTCGTCGTGCGGTACTTCTGTGGAGCTGGTTTCATCCGTTCAGGCTACCAGACCTGCGGGTTCTACGCTGGTCGAGCCTGATTTACGCAACAAAGCCGAAGTCATGCACACGTCATTCTGCACGGGGCTTGTCACCAGCTTATCTTCCCCGTCAGCATCTGCCAGTACATCACCCAGTCCGCCCGGAACGACCACAAGGGGTTGCCGAAGGTCGCCGGCCGGTTCTTCTCGTAGAAAAAGTGCCCGATCCAGGCGCCGCCATAGCCGCTCACCAGCGCGAACAGCAGCCACCAGGCGTTCAGGCTGTCGATGTACTGGGCGATCGCGGCGATGGCTGAGGAGGTCCCGATGAAATGGGCGCGCCGGCACAGCCGGTGCCCGTGCTGGGTCAGGTAATACGGATAGAACTCGGAAAAGCTATTGTAGCGAACGGCCGCCATGCTTTTGTCTCCTGTGTGTCCTTTTATTGGCGGTGGGTGCCGGCAAACGCCGCCAGCGCATCCAGCACCGCGTCGGGCTGCTCGGCCATCATCGCGTGGCCGGCATCCACAGTGACGATTTTGCCATGCTTGACGGCCGACGTCAGCGCCTGCGCGGAACGCGGCGGTGTCATGACATCGCGTGCGCCCAGCACGAACAGGGTCGGGCAGGCGATGCCGGCAGCCGCGGCGGCGCCGTTCGCATAGGCGTTGCAGGCCGAGAAATCGGTGTGGAACAGGTCGGCCGGGTTGCGCTCGGCCAGGCGCTGCATCAGGCGGCGCGACATGCCGGTGCTCGAGAAGCCGGGCGCCGGGCAGGCCGGACGGGGCAGGGGACCGCTGTGCGACCAGATGTTGACCATGTCGATGGCCGAGGGCAGCGCGTCCTTCGAGGCTGCCAGCAGGGTATCCGACACCTTCATCGGCCAGGTCGTGCCGAGCAGGGCCAGGCCGCTGACACGTGCCGGCGCGCGGTGCGCCGCTTCCAGCGCGATCAGGGACCCCATACTGTGGCCGGCCAGCAGCGCCTGCTGCGCGCCGGCCGCATCCAGCAGGGCCAGCACCCAGTCGGCCATCGCCTCGACTGTCCTCAGGGCCGCGCCGCCGCTGCGGCCGTGGCCGGGCAGGTCGGGCGCCAGCACGTTCCAGCCGTGGTGGGCGAACCAGCGGCTTTGCAGCGCCCATACCGAATGGTCGTTCTGGGCGCCGTGCAGGAACACGATGGTGGGCTGGTCCGGGTTGAACGGCTTGCCGCCGGTGTAGCTGTAGACCGCATCGCCATGGACTTGATGGATCATCTCAGGCTCCCTTCTGGGCCAGTTTCAGGCCGCGCGTCAGGTCTTCGATCAGGTCGTCCGGGTCCTCCAGGCCGACCGACAGCCGGATCATGCCTTCGCCGACGCCGGCCGCGGCCAGCTGGTCGGCCGGCACGCGCAGGTGGGTGGTCGAGGCCGGGTGGATCGCCAGCGACTTGGCATCGCCGACGTTGGCCAGGTGCGAGAACAGTTTCAGGCCGTCGATGAAGCGCTTGCCGGCCGCGCGGCCGCCGCGCAGGTGGAAGGAGAACACGCCGCCGGCGCCGCGCGGCAGCAGTGTCCTGGCCAGCGCGTAGTCGGGATGGGATTCGAGCTCGGGCCAGACCACCGATTCGACCGCCGGGTGGCCGGCCAGGTGCTCGACCAGCCTGCGCGCGTTGGCGACGTGGCGCTCCATGCGCAGGCCCAGGGTTTCGATACCCTGCAGGATGGCGAAGGCATTGTGCGGGCTCATCGCCGCCCCGAAGTCGCGCAGACCCTCGCGGCGCGCGCGCAGGGCGAAGGCGCCGACCGTCGACTCTTCGGCGAACACCATGCCGTGGAAGCCCTCGTAGGGTTCGCACAGTTCGGCGAAGCGGCCGCTCTGCGCATGGGCGGCCTGCCAGTCGAAGCCGCCGCCGTCGACCAGCAGGCCGCCGATCGCGGTGCCGTGCCCGCACAGGAATTTCGTGGCCGAGTGGAACACCAGGTCGGCGCCGTGATCGAACGGTTTCAACAACCAGGGCGTGGTCAGGGTCGAATCGACCATCAGCGGCAGGCCGTGCTCGTGCGCGAGTTCGGCCACGCGCGGGATGTCGAGCACGTCCAGGCCCGGATTGCCGACGCTCTCGCCGAACAGCAGTCTGGTTTCGGGCCGGATCGCGGCGCGCCAGGCGTCGGGATCGCGCGGGTCGACGAAGGTGGTGGCGATGCCGAAGCGCTTGAGGGTGTAGGCCAGCAGGTTGTGCGAGCCGCCGTACAGCGCGCGCGAGGCGACGATGTGGCTGCCGGCGCCGGCGATAGTGGTGAGGCCCAGATGCAGCGCGGCCTGGCCGCTGGCGGTGGCGATGCCGGCCACGCCGCCTTCGAGCGCGGCGATGCGCTCCTCGAGCACGGCGTTGGTCGGGTTCGACAGGCGCGAATAGACGTGGCCGGCGCGCTCCATGTTGAACAGCGAGGCCGCATGGTCGGCGTCACGGAAGGCGAAGGAAGAAGTGAAATAGACGGGTGTGGCGCGTGCGCCGGTGCTCGGGTCGGGGCTGGCGCCGGCGTGCAGGGAGAGGGTGTCGAAGCCGGGATACCTGGGTCCGCTCATGGGAAACTCATCCAAATGTGGTTAGACGAGTGCATCCTACCACCAGGCAACTCGGATTTGTTAGAGCGCAACACTGGCTTTTTTGGAATGCATAGGCTAGAGTCGGCATTATGTCCAGCTCACTCGTACCCCCCGCTCCCGTACCCCGTACTCACGATATGGTGACCGCTATGAAAGTATCCGAAATCCTGCAGGTGAAGGGCGATATTCTCTACACGGTGTCTCCGGACACCCAGCTGGCCGACGCGGCCGCGACGATGGCGGACCGGGACATCGGCTCGCTGGTGGTGATGGAATACGGCGACCTGGTCGGCATGCTGACCTTCCGCGAAGTCATCAAGGCCGTGAACGCGCATGGCGGCACGGTCGATGCCGGCACCGTGCGCCGTCATATGGACGACAGTCCGATCACCGTGACCCCCGACACCGAAGTCAACGAAGTGCGCCGCATCATGCTCGAAAAGCACGCGCGCTACCTGCCGGTGATGAATGCCCGCACGCTGCTGGGCGTGATCTCGTTCTACGACGTCGCGAAAGCGGTGCTGGAGGCGCAGAGCTTCGAGAACCGCATGCTGAAGGCGTATATCCGGGATTGGCCGGCGGAGCAAGTCGCCGAAGACTGAACGTAGGGCGGGCACCCCGTGCCCGCGCTTGCATCGCACGAACGTTTGCGTGGGCACGGAGTGCCCACCCTTGGTCACGCAGCGCGCGTCAGCGCATCCTCACTTAACCATTCCAGCAAAGCCTCCGGCGCCAGCGGCCGCGAGAACAGGAAGCCCTGCGCCAGCGGGCAGCCGAGCGCCTGCAGGATCTGCGCCTGGCGCTCGTCTTCCACACCTTCGGCGATGATCGACAGGCCGAGGTTGCGCCCCAGTTCGATCACCATTTCCGCGATGCTGCTGCCGCGCGCCGAGCCCGTGATCTCGGTGACGAAGGCGCGGTCGATCTTCAGACGGTCGACCTGCAGGCGCTGCAGGTAGGACAGCGAGGAGAAGCCGGTGCCGAAGTCGTCGATCGCGATCGACACGCCGGTGCGCTTGATCGAGGCCAGGCGCTCGATCAGCAGGTCCGGCTCTTCCATCGCCATCGATTCCGTGATCTCGAGCTCGACCCGCTCCGGCGGCGCACCGGTATCGAGCAGCGCCTTGCGCAGCATGTCGAGGAAGCCCGGATGGCGGAACTGCACCTGGGAGACGTTGATCGACATCGTGAAGTCCAGGTAGCCGGCCGCGCGCAGGCGCATCAGTTCGGCGCAGGCCTGGCGCAGCACCCAGGCGCCGATCTCGACGATCAGGCCGGACGATTCGGCGATCGGGATGAAGCGGTCCGGCGGGACCAGGCGCCCGTCCTCGGTGCGCCAGCGCAGCAGGGCTTCGGCACCGAAGGGGCGGTGCGCCGCCAGCTCGACCTGGGGCTGGTAGGCCAGGAACAGTTCGCCGCGCGCGAAGCCGCTGCGCAGCGCGTGCATCAGGCGTACGCGTTCGCGGATTTCGACGCCCATCCCGCGCGAGAAATAGAAGTGGCCGCCGCGCTGCCGGCTCTTGGCGCGCTTGAGGGCGATGTCGGCGTCCTTCAGCGCGTCGGCGCCGCTGCCGTCGTGCTCCAGCAGGCGCACCAGGCCGAGGGTGCTCGTTACCTGCAGGTCCTGGCCGTCGATCGAGAACGGCGCCGCGAACAGGGCGCGGATCGCTTCCGGATCGACCTGGCCCGCATCGCCCAGCACACAGAAGATGTCGCTGCCGATGCGCGCCAGCTGCAGTGCCGGATGGAGCTCGGCGCGCAGGCGCCGCGTCACCGCCAGCAGCAGGGCATCGCCGAACTGGTGGCCGAGGGCGTCGTTGATCTCGGCGAAGTGGTCGAGGTCGGCCAGGCACAGCACCACGTCGCGGCGCAGGTCGCCCTCGGCCAGCCGGGCATCGATCAGCTCGACCAGGCGGGTGCGGTTGGGCAGGCCGGTCAGCGGATCGTAGAAGGCGGCGTGCTGCAGATCGGTCAGCAGGGCGAGATTGTCGAGGCCGACCGCGATGTTCGAGGCGAACAGTTCGAGCAGGCCGCGCCGCACCGGGTCGAGCGGCCGCGCAAGTTCGATCCAGGCGCTGAAATCGCAGTGCGACTTGCCGGCAAAGTACAGCGTCAGGTGACGCTCGTCGAACACGTGGCATTGCTGTTCCAGGCAGCGCCGGATCGCGGCGGCGGGGCCGGCGTCGCTGGCGGCCAGCATGCCGTTCGAGGCCAGCGCCGCCCAGTTGCCGGTCGCCGCCAGCACATCCCAGCCGGGGGCCTGGGCGCCGGCCGCGCACGAGCACATCAGGCCGGACACCGGCTGGTCGATCAGGCGCGCAGCCTCGCGCAGGATGCCTTCGGCCATCGCGCCGATCGAGCGCAGGGTCATCAGTTCGGTATTGGCGCGCACCACCTCGGCCAGGCCGCGGCGGCTGGCCTCGAGTGCGCGGATCTGTTCGTAGGCGCGGATCGCCGAAGCCACCGTGGTGTACAGCTTGGTGCGCGTGAGTTCGGACTTGGTGCGGTAATCGTTGATGTCGTAGCCGCGGATCGCGTCCACCTCCGGCGCATAGCCGGGCTGGCCGGTGCGCAGGATGATGCGCAGATCCTGCCGGCCCAGGGTTTCGCGGATGTGGCGCACCAGGTGCAGGCCGGCGTCCGCTTCTTCCATCACGACGTCGAGCAGGACCACCGCGATGTCGTCTTCGCGGTCCAGCAGCGCCCTGGCCTCGGCGGCCGAGTAGGCATGCAGGAAGGCCAGCGCGCGGCCGTGGACTTCGAGGCTGCCGAGCGCGAAGGTGGTAGTCGAGTGGACGTCGGCGTCGTCGTCGACGATCAGCACCCGCCAGGCGTCGCCGGCGTGCCCGGTAGCGCCGCCGGCGGCGCCGGACAGACCCGGCGCTTCGTCGGCGAAGACCAGTTCATCATCCTGCGCTGGGGGCGGTGCGGGCATTGCTGCTTCTCCGGTTTGACTTGGATCAATTGGGTTCAGTATATCTGAACGCCGGCACCGCATGGAAAAAAATTCCTTTCGGCAACATTCGCAGGCTGGTTCCCGAAGCGCCGGCCACCACGGTGGGCGCGCTGCTGGTAGAATCGGTCATTCCGTTTACTCAATATTGCGCATCCATGTCCGGCAACACATTTGGGAAGCTGTTTTCCGTCACCACTTTCGGCGAGTCGCACGGCCCGGCCATCGGCTGCGTCATCGACGGCTGCCCGCCGGGAATCGCCTTGTCCGAAGCCGACATCCAGCCCGAGCTGGACCGCCGCAAGCCGGGCACCTCGCGCCACGTGACCCAGCGCCAGGAGGCGGACCGGGTGCAGATCCTGTCCGGCGTGTACGAAGGCGTCACGACCGGCACCCCGATCGCGCTCCTGATCCCGAACGAAGACCAGCGCAGCAAGGATTACGGCAACATCGCCGAGACCTTCCGTCCGGGCCATGCCGACTACACCTACTGGCACAAGTACGGCGTGCGCGACCCGCGCGGCGGCGGCCGTTCTTCCGCGCGCCTGACCGCGCCGGTGGTCGGTGCCGGCGCCATCGCCAAGAAATGGCTGCGCGAGCACTACGGCACCGAATTCATGGGCTGCATGCGCCAGCTGGGCGACATCGAAGTGCCCTTCGAATCATGGGAACACGTGCACGCGAATCCCTTCTTCGCGGCGACCGCCGATGCGGCCCTGATCGCGCGCATGGAAGCGGCGATGGACGAGCTGCGCCGGGCCGGCGATTCGATCGGCGCGCGCATCGACGTGGTGGCGAAGAACGTCCCGGTCGGCCTCGGCCAGCCGCTGTACGACAAGCTCGACGCCGACATCGCCTACGCGATGATGGGCATTAACGCGGTGAAGGGCGTGGAAATCGGCGCCGGCTTCCACTCGGTGGTGCAGAAGGGCTCCGAGCACGGCGACGAGCTGACCCCCGAAGGCTTTGTCGGCAACAACGCCGGCGGCGTGCTGGGCGGGATCTCGACCGGCCAGGACATCACGGTGTCGATCGCGATCAAGCCGACCTCGTCGATCCGCACGCCGCGCCGTTCGATCGACAAGGATGGCCAGCCGGCCACGGTCGAAACCTTCGGCCGCCACGATCCCTGCGTCGGCATCCGCGCCACGCCGATCGCCGAGGCCATGCTGGCGCTGGTGCTGATGGACCATGCGCTGATGCACAGGGCGCAGTGCGGGGACGTGCGGGTCCATACGCCGAAAATCTGAACCGGCTTCCCGCAACCGCATTCGTCATTCCCGCGCAGGCGGGAATCCGAGCTTGCAGGCGTTTCGGCGGCCCACGTAGAACTTGGGTCCCCGCCTGCGCGGGGACGACGGTGGAATTGCGCCGCCGCGTCTCAGGCGCGCGGCGCCACCGCTTCGAGTTGCTGCCTGCGCTCGACCGACTTGACCACCAGCGCGCGCAGGTCGTTCAGCAGCGAGAACTCGGTCTGGTTCAGGAACACCGAGGGGAAGCGCTCGTCCCAGTCGCCGTAGATGAAGCCGACCGGCTCGCCGTGGGTGCACAGCGGGATGATGACGAAGCAGCGCGCCGCGCTCAGCGTGCCTTTCCACCAGCCGGGCAGCTTGCTGGCGAATTTCGGGTCGCGCGCGTTTTCGATGAAGATCACGCGGTCGCTGCCGAGCGAGGCGAAGAACACGTTCGGTTCGTAGGCGTCGTCGAACACCAGGTTCGGCAGCAGGCCCTTGGCGCCGTCGCCGAGGCCGATCTTGGCGCTGTACTTGCCCTCGCGGCGGCTGCGCAGGAAGCCGAAGGCGCGCGTGAAGGACAGGCCGTGGTAGGCGCTCTCGATCGCCATCGACATCATCTGGCCCGGCGTGGCGCTGCCGACCACGTCGCGCATCTCGGCGACGCCATTCTTCAGCACCTTGTTGCCGGCTTCGCGCATGCGGGTTGCGGCGGCGGCGCGGGCGCGCTTCTCGGGCGGGTTGGCCAGCGGCGCGATCGACAGGTCGGCGGCCGCTTCGACCTTGGCCTGTTCGATGGCGCCGACCAGCTTGTCCTCGGCGATGCCGAGCATCGGCGCGAAGTCGGCGGCCAGTTGCGCCACGGCTTCCACCGAACTGTCGTCACCGTGCCAGAGGGTCTCGGCGCATTGCGAGGACATGGTGCCCAGCGCGGCCAGCCAGTCTTCGTGGGCGAAGCCGTCGCCGCGCTCGCCCGGTTCGACGCGGCGCATGCCGGCGATCAGGTTGCGCGGCAGGCCCCAGTGCTCGGCGGTGGCGCGGCCGATCTGTTCGAGGGTCAGGCCGATCTGCTCGAGCGCGGCGCGGTCGATCGCACCCGCCTCGCGGCCTTCGCCGGCGGTCTGCTGCAGCACCGACCAGCGTTCCGGCAGGTAGAAGGTGACCATCATCCGGCCCAGCGAATGCAGGATCGAGCAGACCACCGCTTCCTCTGGATCGCGGACGTCGGCCTTGCTTGCGACCTGCTGCGCCACCATCCCGGCCAGCACCGCCTTTTCCATCTCGATGTGGGCTTGCAGCGAGTCCGGCGTGGACTTGCTCAGTTCTTCGATCAGCTTCAGGCCCAGGGCCAGGTGGCCGATCGCCTCGGTGCCCAGCACCAGCACGGCCTTCGACACGGTGTTGATGCGCTGGCCGAAGGCCGAGTACATGCCGCTGTTCGCCAGGCGCAGCACCTTCTGGGTCAGGACCGGGTCGGACAGCACCGTCTGCGTCATGGAGAAGTCGCGCTCGTCCTCGCCGCGCATCGAGGCCAGGATGGCATTGATGGCGCGCGTGAAGCCGGGCATGTCGCCGCGGCGGCGGATGCGCTCCCACAGCAGGGCGAGGGTGGCGTCGGCCTTCGGCGAGCGCTCGATGTGGATGGTCTGGTTCATGGTGTGCCCGCCCGCGGATCGATCGGCAGCAGTTCGGTGTACAAGTCTTCTTTCAAGGCCGCCAGCGCGACATGCGCCGACATCGGCTTGCCGGTCAGGTAGCCCTGCACGTAGTCGCAGCCGCGCGTTTCGACGTAATCAAGTTGTTCTTCGGTCTCGACACCCTCGGCCACCACCGACAGGTTCAGGTGCTTGGCGATGTCGAGCACGGCGTTGCAGATCGCGGCATCCTTGCTGGATTCCGGCAGGTCCTTGATGAAGGCGCGGTCGATCTTCAGCACCGAGATCGGGAAGCGCTTCAGGTAGGCGAGCGAGGAGTAGCCGGTGCCGAAATCGTCGATCGCGATGCGGGCGCGGCGCTCGGCCATCTTGCCGAGGATGCTCTCGGCATGCGCCGGGTCGACCATCAGCGTGCCTTCGGTGATCTCGAGCACCAGCTTGTCGCCGGGAGTGCCGGAAAAGGCGAGGGCGTCGTCCAGCACCGACAGGAAGCGGTCGTTGCGGAACTGGCGCGGGCTGATGTTCACCGAGATGTAGAGGTCGCGCCGGGCGACTTCCTCGAACTGGCGCAGCTGCACCAGCGCCGACTTCAGCGCCCAGGCGCCCAGCATGTTGATCAGGCCATTCGTCTCGGCGATCGGGATGAAGCGCACCGGCGGCACCATGCCCAGGGTCGGGTGCTTCCAGCGCATCAGGGTCTCGAAACCTTCGATGCGGCGGGTGCGGCTGCTGACGATGGGCTGGTAGTAGAGCAGGAACTCGCCCTCGCGCACCGCCTGGAACATCGCGGCCTCGAGCGAGATGTCGTGCTGCGGCGAGCCGGCCGGGTCGCCCGGCTGGCGCTGTCTGTGCGGCACGGTGCGGGCGCCGCCGGTTTCCTTGGCGCGGCCCATCGCGCTGTCGGCCAGCGCCAGCAGGCGCACCTCGTCCTCGGCGTGTTCCGGGTAGACCGATACGCCGATCGAGGCGCTCAGGTAGACGGTGTGCTTGTCGATTTCGAACGGCGATTGCAGCGCGGCCAGCAGGCGCCCGGTGACCAGCTTGATCTGGGCGTCGTTGAAGGTCCCCGGCAGGACCGCGACGAATTCGTCGCCGCCGACGCGCGCCAGGGTATCGCTGTCGCGCAGGGTCTTGCGCAGGCGGCCGGCGGCCATGCGCAGCACGGCGTCACCAACCGGGTGGCCGAGGCCATCGTTGACCTTCTTGAAGCCGTCCAGGCCGATGGTGGCGACCGAGAAGCCCTGGCCGGAGCGGCGCGCATTCGCGATCACCATGCGGATGCGGTCGGACAGCAGCAGGCGGTTCGGCAGTTCGGTGAGCGCGTCGTGGGTCGCCATGTGGCGCAGGCGCTGCTCGGTGGCGCGCTGGGTCGACATGTCACGGCCGACGACCAGCAGTTCCGGACCGCCGTCGAGCAGGCTGATGCGCAGCTCGAACCAGGTTTCCTTGTCGCCTATGCCGCCTACGCGCATGTCGCCCGCTTGCATGTCGCCGCCACGCAAGCGCGCCTCCACGAGCACCGGTTCGGCGCGCGCGGTGGCATCGACGATGGCATTGCGCAGCGCCGGCTGGTCGACGTCGATGGCGAGGGTGGACAGGGCGCAGCCGCGCAGATCGCTGCGAATGTCGGCGGTGCTGCCGAGCAGGCGCGCGGCACGTTTGCTGGCCTGGCGGATCAGGCCGGAGGGGTCGATCCGGAACGCGATATCGCCCGCCGCTTCCATGAGCGCATCCAGCCCGTGGGCCGGCGGCACATGGCGCGGATCCTCGTTCGCTGCTGCTGGTGAACTGGGGCGCATTATTAGAGTCGTTGCTTTCTTATCTTGGCCGGAACCCAGGGTTCCGGCGAACCGCACGAGTGTACCAAATCAACAAGCAATGTATCACTGAAAGATTCTTGAAAGCATTAAAAAACACAATTCCGCCTGTTGTTTAGGTGGTTTTTGATGCTTCACAGAGCTTGTATAGGACAGGTCGTGCTTGCCCGGCAAAAGGCTTTAGGCTAGCCTTGTTGCCTTGCCGATAATATCAGCCGGCGCCGAGCCGGTGCATTGTCGCCGATATAGTGCATTTAGGAAACGTTGCTGTCGGTGGGATGATGCTTATGTGCAACAACGCTTCGCAACATATATAAGGAGACGCGGCCATGAACCGATTCGATACGCACGAGGTATTCAACCAGGCGCCGCCCTTTGGCGACCTCAACCTGTTCCGCTGCGATCCGGCGCTGCGCGAGGGGCTGGCGCGCGAAGGCGCGGGCTGGTACGCCGACACCCTGGACGCGCTCGGCGCCCGTCTCGGCAGCGCGGAAACGCTCGACCTGGCAAGGCTGGCCAACGAGTTCACGCCGCGCCTGATCAACTTCGACCGCGCCGGTCAGCGTATCGACGAAGTGGAATTCCATCCGTCCTGGCATCGCCTGATGAGCATGCTGATCGAGAACGGCGCCCATTCGCTGCCGTGGGAACAGGAACCTGGCCAGGCGCGGCCCGGCGCGCAGGTGGCGCGCGCCGCCGCCTACCTGATGTTCGGCCAGGTCGAGAACGGCTCGCAATGTCCGGTCACGATGACCTACGCCTCGGTGCCGGCGCTGCGCCAGAACCCGGCGATCGCCGCGCGCTGGCTGCCGAAGATCCTGTCGCGCGAATACGATCCGCGCTCGCTGCCGGTGGAGCAGAAGCGCGGCGCTCTGGTCGGCATGGGCATGACCGAAAAGCAGGGCGGCACCGACGTGCGCGCCAACACCACGCGCGCGGCGCCGCTCGATCCGGCCCAGGCAAAGGATCGTTTCGGCGCGCAGGGCGAGGGCGCATTTGTGATTGTGGGTCACAAATGGTTCTTCTCGGCGCCGCAATGCGACGCCCACCTGGTGCTGGCGCAAACCGACAGCGAGGGCAGCGCCGGCCTCAGCTGCTTCTTCGTGCCGCGCTGGCTGCCGGACGGCAGCCGCAATGCGATCCGCGTGCAGCGCCTGAAGAACAAGCTGGGCAACCGCTCGAACGCCTCGTCCGAGGTCGAGTTCTGCGATGCGATCGGCTGGATGGTCGGCCGGGAAGGGCGCGGCATCCCGACCATCCTCGAGATGGGCAGCCATACCCGGCTCGACTGCGTGACCGGGACCGCCGGCATCATGCGCGCCGCGCTGTGCCATGCGCTGCACCACGCGCGCGGGCGCAGCGCCTTCGGGCGCCCCTTGGCCGAACAGCCGCTGATGCAGAACGTGCTGGCCGACCTGGCGCTGGAATCGGAAGCGGCCACCGCCTTCGCGCTGCGCCTGGCGCGCTGCTACGACAAGCAGGACGACCCGATGGAAGTGCTGCTCGGCCGCATCCTGACCCCGGCCGGCAAATACTGGCTGTGCAAGCGCGGCCCGGCCTTCGGCGGCGAGGCGATGGAAGTCATGGGCGGCAACGGCTATGTCGAGGACGGGCCGCTGGCGCGCCTGTACCGCGAGTTCCCGGTCAATTCGATCTGGGAGGGTTCGGGCAACGTGATGTGCCTGGACGTGCTGCGCGCTTTCGGCAAATCGCCCGAGGCGCACATGGCGCTCGCGCAGGAACTGGGCCTGGCCGCGGGACGCGACGCCCGCTACGACGCCTGGTGCGCGCGCCTGCTGGATGAGATCGCAGGCGGGGCAAACCCGGCGGCTGTGTCGGAGTTTGGCGCGCGCCGCCTGGCCGAGCAGCTGGTGGTCGGGGTGCAGGCCGGGCTGCTGCTGCGCCATGCGCCGGCTTATGTGGCGGATGCTTTCGTCGCTTCGCGCATCGCGCGCGAGGTGGGCGGCGCCTTCGGCCGGCTGCCGGATGGGGTCGACGCGCCGGCGATTCTGGCCAGGGCGCTGGAAATTTCTTCAACAACTTGAGGGCAAAAGCGGGACAAACGGGCGCGCGGCTGGGATAATGTTGGTCTTCACGCCAACACTGGCCGCAATTCCTCTTCGAGTCGACAATGAAACAAGATCCGCGTTTTCCCAGTCTTTACATCCTGAATCACCCGCTTATCCAGCACAAGCTGTCGCACATGCGCGACCGCGGCACCTCGACGCGGACCTTCCGCGAGCTGCTCAGGGAGATCACGCTGCTGATGGGCTACGAGATCACGCGCGACCTGCCGCTGACCACCCGCGAAATCGAAACTCCGCTGATGACCATCGACGCACCGGTCATCGCCGGCAAGAAGCTGGCCATCGTACCGATCCTGCGCGCCGGCGTCGGCATGAGCGACGGCCTGCTGGAACTGGTGCCGTCGGCACGCGTCGGCCACATCGGCGTGTTCCGCGATCCCGAGACGCACCAGCCGGTCGAGTATCTGGTGCGCCTGCCGGACACCACCGAGCGCACCTTCATCCTGTGCGACCCGATGGTTGCCACCGGCAACTCCGCGGTCTACGCGGTCGACGTGCTCAAGAAGCGCGGCGTGCCCGACGACCAGATCATCTTCCTGGCCCTGGTCGCGGCGCCGGAAGGCATCGAGGTGTTCCACAAGGCCCACCCGAACGTGAAGGTCTACGTGGCTTCGCTGGACAGCCACCTGAACGACCACGCCTACATCATCCCGGGCCTGGGCGACGCCGGCGACCGCATCTTCGGTACCAAATAAATGCAGACGGGCAGCGCGGCCGACGCCGAATTCTTCGAACGCCTGGCGGTGCTGAACGACAGGTTCGCGGCTGCGCTGCCGCAGATCCTGGGCCGCCTGTCGGCTGCGCGCAACGCTTTCGACACGCTGCGGCCCCAGCCGGAACTGATGCAGGAACTGCATGCGGTGCTGCACACGCTGGCCGGTTCCTCGGCCACCTTCGGTTTCCGGATGCTGGGCCAGCAGGCGCGCAACATCGAGCAGCGCCTGCGCGTGCTGATGACCTTCGATGCCGTCGCCCCCGGAGAGTGGGACGCCTGGCTGGCCGAGCTGGACGTCTTCGTGGCCTGGGCCCTGCGCGACCCGAAGGCTGCCTATCCTAATGACGAGTCCGCCATCTAGACCTTCGACAAAAACATTGTCTTGAAGTCGTTTGATGTATGACAAACTTGCTAACTTTCGATAATCTATATTCTGCTTACCACCGACGCGAAATAAGCTCTAGTAAAAGTTGGTTTTAGGAATGTTACGAGCGACGGATTTATTTTGCGAAAACCGTGTATCTTTTGGTTTATTCGGTATAATGTGGGATCGTTGGATTCGCGGTTGCAGTGCAGTTAGTCTGTCATTTGTTTCTTGCTTCTTCAAACGATCGTAAACGGGCGCAAGCCCACTTCAACTGAAATAGGAAATAGTAATGGCAACTGGCATCGTTAAATGGTTCAATGACTCCAAGGGCTTCGGCTTCATCACCCCGGACGAAGGCGGCGAAGATCTGTTCGCTCACTTCTCGGCTATCCAATCCCAAGGCTTCAAGTCGCTGCAAGAGAATCAGCGTGTTTCGTTCGACGTGACCTCGGGTCCGAAGGGCAAGCAAGCATCGAACATCCAGCCGCTGTAATCGTCACGATTACTCGCTGAATGTCGGCAAAAAATCCTCGGCATGTCCGGGGATTTTTTTCGCC
>Ga0308160_10004955_pt1 | contig 14022 bp, 5 predicted proteins | sample PhyFR1_FD_201036 | JGI IMG/M metagenome (GOLD analysis project Ga0308160, IMG submission 201036) | Phyllosphere microbial communities from UC Gill Tract Community Farm, Albany, California, United States - DLSLF.R1 | ecosystem: Host-associated > Plants > Phyllosphere > Unclassified | place: USA...
ATAGAATCGATCATAGCCGGCGATATCGGTGGTGACGACCTTGAGCAGGTAATCGACGTCGCCGCTCATGCGGTGAAATTCCAGCACTTCGGGCAGCGCGATCACGGCGGCGGCAAAGCGCGCCAGCCATTTTTCATCGTGCTCGGGCGTCTTGACGCTGACAAACACGGTGACCGGCAAACCGACTTTTTCGCGATTGACGATGGAAACGCGGCTTTCGATGAAGCCTTCTTCTTCCAGGCGCTTGACGCGTTTCCAGCAAGGCGTGCTGGACAGCCCCACCTTTTCGCTCAGCCCCGAAATGGACAAGGTGGCATCCGCCTGCAGGGCAGCAAGGATCGCGCAATCAAACTTGTCGAGTGAATTCATATTCCGCATTGCTGATTATAAGAATAATTATCCTACTGTTTGATCGGAAACCAGAGAGTTTGGAACGTATTGACCGTCTTTAGCCCGTACCATATTACTGGACAATAACATGTTGTGCGACACCTTTTTTATATTTTTGGCACCTATTCATGCAGACCGAAATCTACCTCGATACCAATGCGACCTCACCGGTATTGCCGGCCGCGGCAGCCGCCGCCATGGCCGCCATGCAGGACGGCTTCGGCAATCCGAGCAGCAGCCACGCGACGGGCCTGCGCGCCCGGGCGCTGCGCGAGAGCGTGCGCGCCAGTGCGGCCCGCGTGGTCGGCGCGGGGGATGGCCGGCTGATGTTCAACAGCGGCGCCACCGAAGGCATCCAGACGGCCGTGCTCTCGGCCCTGTGCGCGGTGCGCGAGCGGCGCGCGCGCGGTGAAGCCTGCGGCGACATCGTCCTGATCGGCGCGACCGAACACAAGGCGGTGCCTGAAAGCCTGGCGCACTGGAACCGCCTGCTCGGCACGGGCCTCGAGCTGCGCGTGCTGCCGGTCGATGGCGATGGCCGTCACCGGCTCGACGTGCTGCGCGCGCTGGCGCCGCGCGTGGCATTGGTGTGCACGATGGCGGCGAACAATGAAACGGGCGTGGTGTCCGACCTGCACGGCATCGAGGCGGTGTTGCGCGATGCCGGGAGCGACGCACTGTGGCTGGTCGATTGCGTGCAGGCTCTGGGCAAGCTCCCGCTCGACCTGGCCGCGAGCCGTATCGATTACGCGCCGTTCTCGGGGCACAAGCTGTATGCGCCGAAAGGCATCGGCATGTTGTACGTGCGCCGCGGCGTCCCGTACACGCCGCTGATGTGCGGCGGCGGGCAAGAAGATGGCCAGCGTTCGGGCACCGAAAACATGGCCGGCATCGCGGCGCTGGGGGCGGTGTTTTCGGCGCTGGAGCGGGGCGACACCTTCCGCGACGGCGCCGCGCTGCTGGCATGCCGTGCACGCCTGGTGGCGGCGCTCGAAGCAGCGTTGCCCGGCATCGTGTTCAATGCGCCCCTGGGGCAGTCGCTGCCCACGACCATCAACTTCTCGGTGCCCGACATGGCCAGTGCCACGCTGCTCGACCTGTTCGATGCCGCGGGCATGCGTGTCAGCGCCGGCTCGGCGTGTTCGGCGGGGAAGGCCGGGTCGAGCTACGTGCTCGATGCAATGGGCGTACCGGCCTGGCGCAGCGCGGCGGCGGTACGCCTGTCGTTTGGCGCGCTGTTTGATGACGCCTCGCTCGATCTGGCGTGCGAGCGCATCGCGCGCTGCGGCGCTGCGCTGGCCGCGCCGATGCCGATGCCAGGCGCCGAGCCGGCGATGGATGGCGCCATCGACAGCGCAATGCTGGTGCCCGCCGATACTGCCCGCGACTGGTTCGCTGCGCATCCGGACGCGATCGTGATCGACGTGCGCGACTTGCGCGAACATAGCGTCGCGGGCACGGGTACGGGTGTGGGCGCGGTTCGGCTGCACGGCCATGCGGTACGTAACGTGCCGCTGGCATGCGTTGCCGACCACGCGCCGCAGTGGCTGGGCGCGACGGCGCCGCTGCTGTTCGTCTGCCGCAGTGGTGCCCGCAGCGCCCGGGCGGCGCAAGCCTTGCGCGCTCTGGGCCATCCGGGCGCCTGGTCGCTGGTGGGCGGGTTCGCGCTCGCCGTCTGATCGCCGGGGCGCGGATGCCTGCCGCCCATCGGTGGGGTGTGTTCGTCAGCGCACAGTAATGACGCTGGTCTTTGCCTAGCATGGGATCAGCCGTGCGCGCCCAGCGTTTCCTGCCCTGATCCGTCCCGGACGCCACAGTGCTCCAGCGGTCTGCTGCGCACGCTCAGTCCCGAGGCCCCGTTGAACGTCAAGAACCACAACCTGCCCGCCGGGCAGCGCACGCCGCATGATGCGGCGCGTGCAACCGGCGACGATGCGCCATGGCGCGCAGCACCTCCCGGCGCGCTCCAGCGCGCGGAACACGCACGCCAGTTGGCGGCGCGCCACGTACTGCAACCCACCACGGCCGGCAAGGGCGGCGCCAAGGCCCTGCGCGCATTGCTGGGCGCGAACGCCGATGCCATCGCCGCTTCGTGCGACGCGCTCGACCAGGCCGCACGCGCCGGCTTTGCGCTGCCGCCTGCCGGCGCGCGCCTGCTCGACCAGCACCACCTTCTTGATGCCCAGGTACGCCTGGCGCGTGACGGCCTGCGGCCTGGCGCTGCGGTCCTGCCGACACTGGCGCCGGATGGCGCCGTGCGCGCCTGGCGCCTGGTGCTCGATGTGGTCGCGCATGGCGATGGCCGTATCGACGCCGGGGAACTGGCGCTGTTCGTGGGTGCTTATCAGGAAAACGCAGCGCTGCGCATCGCCGAACTGGATGCGCTGCCGGCGCTCTTGCGCCTGGCCCTGATCGACAACCTGCGGCGCCTGGCCGCGCGCGCGGCGCGTGCCTGTGCTGCGCATGAACAGGCCGCCGGGTGGGCCGTGCGCCTGCTGGACACGGCCGAGACGCGGCCCGGTGACCTGATCCTCTTGGTGGCCGACATGATGCGCAGCGTCGAGGCCAACGACAGCTTCATCGCCGAACTGGCGCGGCGCCTGCACGGCCGCGGTGGCGCCGTGACCCAGGTCCTGGACTGGCTCGACGCGCGCCTGGCCGATGCCGACACCAGCATCGCGCAGCACACGCAGCGCGAACACAGCGAACAGGCCGAGGATGCCATCTCGGGCGGCAACACCCTGGCCAGTCTGCGTCTGCTTGGCGGAATCGACTGGCGCGCGTTCGCCGAGACGCATGGCGCGGTCGACGCGCTGCTGCGCACCGACCCGGATGGCAGTTACGCCGCCATGGACGGGGCCACACGCGACAGCTATCGGCACGCGATTGCGCGCCGCGCCCGTGCTGCCAACATGGACGAAGCCGAGGTCGCGCGCGACGCGCTGACGCTGGCCGGCACGCACCGCGCACCAGGCGAAGGTGGCCTGGACGTGCGCACCCGCCACGTAGGCCACTACCTGCCGGCCCTGGCAAACAGGGCGCCGGTTGCTGCCCGCATCGGCGCGACTGCCGTCCTGCTGCTGCTGTTGACGGCCGCCATTCTCGTCCACGCGCGTCAGGGCGATGCCAGTGCGTGGTTGCTGGCGCTGATTGGCCTGCTAGCGCTGCCGGGGGCAAGCGCGCTGGCGCTGTCCCTGGTGCGCATGATGGAACGCTGGCGCATCCCGCCTGTCACCACGCCGCGCATGGATTTCAGCGCCGGCATTCCTGACGCATGCCGGACTGTCGTTGCCGTCTGCGCGCAAGCGGGCGACGTTGCCGCGATCGAACGGCTGCGCGCAGAACTCGAAGTGCGCTATCTCGGCAACCGCGACCCGAACCTGCGCTTTTGCCTGCTGCTCGACCTGCCCGATGCCGCCAGCGCAACGCTGCCGGCGGACGACGCCTTGCTGGCGCAGGCCAGCGCCGCCATCGATGCATTGAATGCGCGGTATGGCCATGCTGACACCAGACCGTTCATGCTGCTGGTGCGGGCGCGCACCTGGAGCATCGACCAGCAAGCCTGGATCGGCCAGGAGCGCCAGCGCGGCCAGATCGCCGACCTGAACGCCTGGCTGTGCGGCGCGCGCGAACGCTTCCTGCTCGCTGCCGGCAACACCGGCGCTGGCACTGCGATGCGCTACGTGATTGCACTCGACGCCAACGCCGGCCTGCCGCGCGACGCCGCGCGCAGCCTGGTGGCCGCGATGGCGCATCCGCTGCACCAGCCGGTACAGGATGACAGCGGCCGCGTGCTCGAAGGGCACGGCATGCTGCTGCCCGCACGTGGCCCTGCGCCACCGGGCCATCGCGCGCCGCGCTTTGCCCGGATGGGCGGGGCTGCGCAGGCCGCAAGCCACGGCTGGGTCGCGATTCACGACGTCGACGCATGGCGCCGTGCCTGCGGCGATGTTCTGCACGACGACGGCCGCGCCTTGCCCGGCCCCGTCGAGCGGGACCGCCTGCGCGCCGGGCGCGTGGCGGACGTGCGCGTGAATGCGCTGCGCGCGCCCACGTATGGTGAATACATGCTGCGCCGGCACCGCGCCGTGCGCGCGGCCTGGCAATCGGCACATCGCCTCGGCCGTGGCCCCGATGGCCTCAAACACGCGCATGCACGCTGGACGCTGTTCGACGCGCTGCGCGCCAGCCTGGTCGCGCCGGCGTCGCTTGCGCTGCTGATCCTGTGCTGGAGCCTGCTGGCCGCGCCCGTGTTCTGGACCGCAGCGGTGCTGGGGATCGTGTTCGTGCCGGCGCTGGTCGGCATGCTGGTGGCGCTGGGAGACCGGCCACTCGACGCACCATGGCGCCAGCACCTTGACGGCTGGGCGCGTGGCGCCCGCGTGACGCTCACGCGCAGCGCCTTGTGGGCGGCCTTCCTGCCGCATGCAGCACTGGTCGATGCCCACGCCCTGGTGCGTGGGCTGTGGCGCCGCCATGTGACGCAGCGCGGTTTGCTCGATACGCAAGCGGGTGCAGCGCCTGGCCGTTCGCTGGAAATCAACGGCCGCGCCATGTGGTTCCCGCCGCTGCTGGCGATGGCCACCGCGATGCTGGTCAGCTTTGCCAATCCCTACGCCGTGTTTGCCACGGCGCCGCTGCTGCTGGTGTGGTTCCTGTCGCCGGTGCTGGCCTGGTGGACGAGCCAGGTGACCCGCCGCAGCATGCGCCTCGCGCCGGCGCAGGACGGGTTCCTGCGCGCGCTGGCGCGCCGTACCTGGGGCTTCTTTGAACACCACGGCGTCGATGGGCATGGCCTGGCGCCGCACGCCGTGCTCGAACACCCGGAACCGGCCATTGATGCGCGTGTCTCGCCCGATGGCATCGGCCTTGGCCTGCTGGCCACACTGAGTGCACGCGACTTCGGCTTCCTGCCACTGGGGGGCCTGCTGGAACGCAGTGAGCGCACGTTCGCCTCGCTGGCGCTGCTCGAACGCTGGAACGGGCATCTGCTGCACTGGTATGACGGCGCCACACTGGCGCCGCTCGAGCCACACCATGTCGATACCGCGGCCAGCGGCAGCCTGGTGCTGGCGCTGCGCACCTTCGCCGTCGGCATGGACGAACTGCTTGATCAGCCGATCGCCGGCGCGGCGCCGGACGGCATCCGCGCCACATTGCTGGTGGTACGCGAGCACGCGCACGATGCGCCGGCTTCATTCGTCAATGCGCTGGACGAGATGGAGGGCGCGCTGGCGCCCGAACGCTGCCGCGCCCTCGATACGCTGCCGGGCCTTGCCGACTGCCTGCGCCTGGCGCTGGCCAATGCCGAACGCCTGACAGCCAGTCTGCCGGAGGGCATGGATTCAGCACTGGTCGCCTGGGTCGAGCGTCTCCTTGCCAATTGCGCCGCGCAGCTGGACGACCTGTATGCGCAGGCGCCGTGGATGCGTGCAGTCCAGGAATACGTGCTGGAGGCCAGCCTGACCCGCATCCCGACACTGCGCGAACTGGCGCAGCTCGGCGCGCCGGCAACGGGTGGCGCTGGACTGGCTGCCTTGGTAGATGCGGGTCGCGCTTGTGCGCAGGAGCGCATCGAACGGCTGGCCGCACTGGCGGACGCCGCGCGCGATACCGCGCGCATGGACTTCGGCGCGCTGGTCGATCCCGCCACTGGCCAGCTGGCGACCGGCTACGATGTGCGCGACAAAAGACTGGACCGCGACAGCTGCGATTTGCTGGCCGCCGCATCGCGTATGGCCAGTTTTGCCGCTGTAGCCCAGGACCAGCTGCCGCAGCAGCACTGGTGGTCGCTGGGCCGCCCGCTGCGCATGGCCGGTGCCAATACGCTGCTGCTCTCGCGTCGTGGCGCCATGGCCGACCTCCTGGCGCCGCAACTCTTGATGCCGGGCTGGCGCGACACGCTGCTCGACGCCGCCGCGCGCGCGCTGGTGCGCGCGCAGGTTGCGCACGCCAAAGCCAGGGACGTTCTGTGGGGCTTTTCGCCATCCCGCTGCAATGCCGTGGATGCCGCCGCGCGCTACCGGTCCGGCCAGTTCGGCTTGCCCGCCGCCGCATTGCAGCGCCAGCGCGATGACGACCTGGTGGCGGCGCCGTATGCCGCCGCGCTGGCGCTGGGCGTGACGCCGGGCCTGGCCAGCACCAACCTGCGCGCCTTCGTGGCGCAAGGCATGCTGGGCGAGCTTGGCTTGTACGAGTCGCTCGACTACGCGCCGGCGCGCTTGCCCCAGGGCGAGCGTCAGGTCGTCGTGCGCGCCTATGCCGCGCACCATCAGGCGATGACGCTGCTGGCGCTGGCCCGCCATCTGCTGGGCGAGCCGATGCAGCGCCGCTTCTGCCGCGACTCCGAATTCCGGGCCGCGCTGCCATTGCTGCAAGAACCGGTGCCGGTCTCCGGCGCTGCTCCCGAACGCCGTTACACCGGCGCGGCGACCACCAGCCAGGGCGTGACCGCGCGCCCGTACGCCCGCGTGATCGGCAGCGAACCCCCGGCGCTGCCCGAAGTCCAGCTGCTGTCCAATGGCCGCTATCACCTGGTCGTTGCCAGCGATGGCACTGGCGCCAGCCGCTGGGATGACAAACAGATCACCCGCACCGGCATTGGCGAAACCGGTTTGACCTGCCATGTACGCGACGTTGCATCCGGCCAGGTCTGGCCGGGCCTTCTGCCAGAGAGCGAGCGCGAAACCGTATTCTCCGAGGGTCGGGCCAGCGTGCGCTGTCTGGACAGTGGATTGGCCGTGCACACCGATATCGTGGTGGCGCCGGACGACGACGTCGAGCTGCGCCGCATCCGCATCATCAACCAGGGCCTGCAGCCGCTGACGCTGGAACTGACCAGCAGCGTGGCGCTGGCCGGACCGGCGCTCGAGCCGGGTGGCCGCAGCCATGTGATGATCGAATTCGACGCCGTCAACGACAGCCTGCTGTGCGTCACGGCGGCCGATGCGCCGGTCGTCATGCACCGCATGGCAGTGCGCGACATTGCGCCCGCTGTCACGGTGGAGACAGACCGCGCACGCTTCATCGGTCGCGGCCACGATCTGCGCGCACCGCGGGCGATCGGCGCCGGCGGCGCGTTGCCCGGTCTCGTGTCCGAACCGGACGAACCGCTGCTGGCCTTGCGCCGCACCGTCACGCTGGCGCCGCAACAAGAGATCACGGTCGACCTGGTGCTGGGCGTTGCCGCCAGCCGGGCGATGGCGCGTGAACTGGCGGCCCGCTACAGTGCCGGCCACGCGGTCGACCGCGCGATCGACGCTGCCTGGACCCAGGCCCAGGCTTTCCTGCGCCGCATGGACGTGAGCGAAGCCGATGCGCAGCTGTGCAACCGCCTGGCCGGCTGTCTGCTCCAGCCGGTACCGGCGCTGCGCGCTGACCCGGCCGTCATCGCGCGCAATGTGCGCGGCCGCGCCGACCTGCTGGCCTGCGGCATCGATGGCGTGCAGCCGGTGCTGCTGCTGCAGCTGGCGGACGGTCCCGATACCGGTCTGGCGCGCCAGGTGCTGCAGGCGCATACCTACTGGCGCAACCGCGGCTTCGCGGTCGACCTGTTGGTGCTGTGCGACAGCCGCGCCGTGCGCGAGGGCGTGATGACGCTGGCGATGGCACTGGTCGATCCCGACACCTTCGATGCGCCGGGCGGCGTGCATCTGTTCCTGCGCGAAGACGTCGCGCAGGAAGACCGCATCCTGTTACGCTCGAGCGCAAGCGTGCTGCTGCTGTCCGGCCGGGGCGATCTGGCAGACCAGTTGCGCCGCGCCGCACGGCCAGGCGCCGCCTTGCCGTCGCCACTGGTGGCTGGCGCGACCACGCCGTGGATGACGGAAGCATTGCCCACCGTGCAGCCCGAACGTCTGTTCGACAATGGCATCGGCGGCTTCACGCCCGATGGCCGCGAGTACGAGGTGCGCAGCAGCGCCGCCGTGCCGGTGCCGCAGGCGCCCTGGGCCAACCTGCTGGCCAACCCCGGCTTCGGATCGGTGGTCTCGGAACGGGGCCATGCGGTCACCTGGAGCGGAACCCGCGCTGCGCGCTTGAGCGCTGGCAACGACGATGTCGCACCGCAGGATGGCGAAGCGTTCTACCTGCGCGACGAGGACAGCGGGGCACTCTGGTCGCCCACGCCGTGGCCGGCGCCATCGGCGGAACCGTATGTCACCCGGCATGGCGTCGGCTACACCGTGTTCGAACACGGCGCGCACGGCATCCATTCGGCGCTGCGCTGCTTCGTGGCGCCGGATGCGCCCATCAAATACAGCGTGCTCCGGCTACGCAACGACAGCGATGCGCCGCGCCGCCTGAGCGTGACGGGTTTCGTCGCGTGGCAGCTCGATGCAATCGACGCCACCCCCGGCCTGCAGATCGTCACCGGCATCGACCTGGCCAGCGGCGCGCTGTTCGCGCGCAATGCGTTCAGCGACGACTTCCGCGACCAGGTGGGGTTCTTCCATGTCGATGCCGAAGACGTTGCTGCAACCTGCGACCGCGACGAATTCATCGGCCGTCAGGGCAGCATCGCGCAACCGGCGGCGCTGGGGCGCAGCAGCCTGTCCGGTGCCAGTGGGGCAGGGCGTGCACCGTGCGCGGCCTTGCAGGTGCCGGTCACGCTGGCGCCGGGCGCAGAGCGCGAACTGGTGTTCGTACTGGGCGTGGCCGGTCCCGGCACGCTTGACGCCAGCCGCGAGGTGCAACTGCACGGTGGCGCGCGCGCTGCCAGCGCCGCGTGGGAACGCCTGCGCACCTGGTGGGACGGCACGCTGGGCGCGGTCGAATTGCGCTCACCCGATGCCTCATTCGACTTGCGTGTGAATACCTGGCTGCCGTACCAGGCGATCAGCGCGGCGTGGGGTGAGCGCTGTCCTGCCACGCGCCTGCAGTCGCTGCTGGCCAGCGTGCATGCCCGGCCCGAACTGCTGCGCAACGCGTTGCTGCAGGCAGCGCGTGACTTCGCCACGGCGCAGTCCAATCTGCCGTCGCCCGTGGTCGACGACTTCCTGTGGCTGCCGTACGCGCTGACGCACTACCTGGCCGTGACCGCCGACGATGCGCTGCTGGCCGTACTGCCATTCGGCGCCGATCCGGGCGACGCAACGCGGCTGGTCGCCGGGGATGATCTGTACCAGCACTGCGTGCACGGTCTGCGCGGCTGCCTGCGTTTCGGCCAGCGCGGCCTGCCACTGGCGGCGGCGCGCCTGCATGACGATGATGTCACGGGCCGTGTCGAAAGCGTGCGCACGGGCTTTTTCATGGCGACCGTGCTGCAGCGCTTCGCCGAGGTGGCAGACCGGCGTGGCGACTTCGGTTTTGCCACCACCTGCCGCGGCGCCGCGCTGGCGCTCAGGGCGCAGTGCGAAGAGCATGGCTGGGACGGCGACTGGTACCGCTGGACGTGGCTGGACAGCCGCAATGCGCTTGGCTCGATCGCCAACGCCGCCTGCCGCGTCGAGTTGTCGACCCAGGGCTGGGCAGTGCAGGCCGACGCCGAACACGGTGCAGCCGCGCTGCGCGCCGCAGCGCTGCGCCTGGTCGACGAGGCGCACGGCGTCACGCTGCTGTGCGATCCGGCGGTCGACGGGCACTGGAGTGAGCGTGTGGTGGCCAGTCCCGGCCAGGATCATGGCGCGGTGGCGCTCGCAGCGACCGGGTTTGCGCGGCTGGGCGACGCCGGCCGCGCGTGGCAGCTGGCCGGCATGCTCGATCCGCTGGCGCCGACCTTGGCGCCGGACCGGATGGCCGATGGCGCTGCGCCGCCGTACTTCCTCACTGGCGGTGTGCGCACGGTGGCGCCGCACATCGGCCGCGCCATCGGCGGCGTGCACACTGCCGCCGCCGGGGCCACCTGGCTGCTGGCGCTCGAGGCGCTGCTGGGCGTGGCGCGCAACGGTGCGCGCCTGCACCTGACGCCGCACCTGGCGCCGGGCTGGGCCGGTTTCAGTCTGCGCTACCGCTATCACAGCGCGATCTACGAGATCACGGTGCATGCGGGCGACGGCATGGAAGGCTTGCTGCTCGATGGCCAGCCGTGTCCTGACTGGACGTTCGAACTGCAGGATGACCGGCGCGATCACCGGGTGGAATTGTGGATCGCGGGGACGCCGGCCGGTGCGTAGGGCGAGCGGCGGTGCGGGGCCGCACGGCCATCGCTGCGCCGGGCGTGGCAGCCCAGCCACAGCGGGTGGCAAAATCGCGGGACGCGCTGGCCGGCGGCGCAGCACGTATTGGCTGGCGCTATATAATTCGGGAACGGCAGCCGATCGCCGCTGATGCGCCCGGCCCTGACACTGACCATTGCATGACACTAGCCACTGACCAGAATGTTGACCGCCACGGGATTTCGCCTACCGGGTTGCAATTCATTTCCATCCGCGACGCCGTCATGGATCGCTGGGAACGGGAAGTGCGTGCACGCGTCGAAGGCGCCCGGAATCTGCTGCGGCCCGTATTGACCAACACGCTGCCGGCATTTTTTGACAATATCGCCGAAGCCCTGAGCCCGGACCACCCGCGCACGCAGGCGGTAAGCGGCAACAATTCAGCCAGTGTCCACGGGACCGAGCGGGCCCGCATGACCCCGTTCGGCCCCGATCAGGTGGTCCACGAATACCAGATCCTGCGCGAGTCGATTGCGGTCGTGGCCAAGGGCAGGGTGTCCCTGGACGACGACCACTGGCGCATCATCGACGCGTCGATCAATGCCGCCATGCGCGAGGCCGTGCGCTCGTTTACGCAGATCCACGAAGATCTGCGGCACAAGATGGCGGCCGCCCTGTCGCACGACATGCGCACGCCGTTGTCGGTGGTCTCGCATGGCGCGCAGCTCATGTCGATGACGGCCGAGTGGTCGCAGGTAAAGAACATCGCTGCCCGCATCGGCACCAACGCCGACCGGCTCAACGAGATGATGGCCGAACTGCTCGACGCCCTGACGTTCCAGGGCGCGGCGAAGATCCCGCTGCATCTGTCGCACTTCGATATCCTGGGACTGACGCGCGAACTGGGCGAGCAATATGCGCATGGCCAGCATGGCACGCAGGTCGTCGTCGACGTGGCCGGCGAGCCGGTCACCGGCCACTGGTGCCGCGCTTCACTGTGGCGTGCACTGGAAAACCTGGTCAACAATGCGATCAAGTATGGCGACGGCGGCACTGTCAGCATCCTGGCGCACCAGACGCGCGGGCGCCTGATGCTGAGCGTTCATAACGAAGGCAATGCGATTCCCGAAGAGCAGCACAACCGGATCTTCGAGTACCTGCGCCGCGAAACGGGGCCGTTCTCGGCCACGGGCTGGGGCATCGGCCTGCCGTTCGTCAAGGCCGTGGGCGAAAGCCACGGGGGCAGCGTGTCGGTCGACAGTTCTCCCGAGCTGGGCACGACGTTCCTGATCGATATCCCCGTCGACTGCCGCCCGTTTGTGGGTGATGGCGCCCAGTGCGCCGCGTCGGCCTGATGCCACGGCAGGGCGCGCTCAGCGGGTGACCGTCACCTCGCCGAGCAGCGCCCGGACAGCGCCAAGACCTGGTGCCTGCGTCCCGCCCATGCGGCCTACGGCGCCCCCTGCTGCCACCGCGAATGCCAGGTGCGCGTCCATGCCCGCATCGGGCCACTGCTGCAGCGAATAAATCAGCCCGGCCATTGCTGCCTCACCTGCGCTCACCGCGCCCATCGCATCGATCAGGTTGACCACGTCCACCGCCGGCGCCTGCGCATGCCACGTCTGCACGCCGTGATACAGCGATGCGCCGCCATCCCTGCGCGTGAGCAGCACCAGCGCGGCCGGATTGCGCGCGCGCAGGCGACCCAGCGAGCCTAGCGTGTCGTGGCTGCGAAACAGTGCGCGCAGGTCGTCGTCGGCCACCTTGATCACGTCGGCCAGCTCGCTCATGCGTCGCAGCGTTGCGTCGTACGCGGGCCCCATCAGCGCATGCCAGTGCGGGTCATAGCTGATGCGCAGCCCGTGCGCTTTCGCCTGTTCGGCCAATCCGATCAGCGTGAGGTCGAGCGGTCCGCGCGCCAGGCGGATGCTGCCGACGTGCAGCCACTGCACCTGTTGCTGCCAACCGGGCGGCATGCTGGTCGGCTCGAACAGCAGGTCAGCCGGATCGTCTTGGGGCATGTCGGCCCGCTGCAGATAGCGCAGGTCCAGCCCCGCCGCCGCGCTGGCGCGCCACAGCGCATCGCCAGCCACGCAGCGGCTGATGGCACCGGCGAAACCACTGGCCACGCCCAGCCCCGCCAGGGCACACGCCACGTTCCAGGTCGGGCCGCCAGTGTGGCTGCGCCTCGTGTCGCCGTCCCGGCGCAGCCGGTCGGCCAGTGCCTCGCCCGCGCAGACAATGGCCGCAGGCGCGGTCATGGCGCCTCGCCGTTGCTGCTCGCGCGGACCACCAGCCGTAGCGTGAGGGTCTGTTCGAGGCCGGACGTGGCAGATTTGTCGAGCAACAGGTCCACGCCCATCCGGCCCAGCAGATCCTTGTCGATGTTGACGCTCGACAGGGGCGGTGTCGCGTCGGCGGCGGCGCTGATGTCGTCAAAGCCGACGATCGCGATGTCGTGCGGGACCTGGAGGCCGCGCGCCAGGCAGTGGCGCATCGCCGCCAGCGCGGCGCTGTCGTTGTAGCAGAACAGCGCATCGGGCCGTGGCTCGCGCGCGAGCAGGGCGTCGACCGCCCCGTGCAGATTGTCCTGCGTGTCGCCGATGCTGGGCAACTGGATTTCAAGATCGGGATCTGCCAGCATGTTCGCCTCGAACAGGGCCCTGCGAAAGCCGCGATAGCGCTCAAGGATGCTGTGGTGCGACAGCGGGCCGGTGAGCATGGCGATGCGGCGCCGGCCCAGCGCGAGCAGGTGGCACGTGGCCAGGTAGCCGCCCAGTGCATGGTCGGGATTGACCGAGCGGTAGCCGGGCAGGCGCATGTCGAGCAGGACCAGCGGCTTGCCGGTGTCGCGCAGCGCAGCCACCAGTTCCGGTTCAAAGAAGCCGGCGCACAGCAACGCGTCCGGCTGGTGCAGGCGCACCAGATCCAGCACCGGCTCGGTCGGGCCGACCACGACGAACGAGAGCGCGATGCCGCGCCTGCGGCAGGCATCCTCGGCGCCGTGCAGCACCGGCAGGTAGAACGGACTGGCCGCTTGCGTGTTGTGCTGGCGGTGCAGCAGAAAGGCGACGCGGCGAATCTCGCCCTGGCGCAGGTTGCCGACGTCGTACCCGAGTTCGCGCGCCGTGGCGCAGATGCGCGTGCGCGTCTCGTCGGTCAGGCCGTCCTGGTTCTTCAGCGCGCGCGAGACCGTCCCGATCGAATAGCCGGTGGCGCGGGCGATGTCGCGGATCGTCACGGCCATGTAGAGCGCCGGTCAGTACGCGGTCTGCGTGTACGGGCGCGCGTCTTTCGCCGTGCCCCAATCCTTGTTCGGCGTGGCCTGCATCGTGAAGACGAGTTCACCGCCGGCCATGATGTCCTGATGGCGCAGGAAGGTGCGCGCGAGCGGCTTGCCGTTCAGGGTCACTCGCCCGACGTAGCCATTGGTGGCCGACAGATTCTCGGCGCGCACGGTGAAGCGCTTCCCGTTGGGCAGGTTCAGCGTCGCCTTGTCGAGGAACGGGCGGCCGATCACGTACTCGTTGCTTCCCGG
>Ga0308160_10004956_pt1 | contig 14019 bp, 20 predicted proteins | sample PhyFR1_FD_201036 | JGI IMG/M metagenome (GOLD analysis project Ga0308160, IMG submission 201036) | Phyllosphere microbial communities from UC Gill Tract Community Farm, Albany, California, United States - DLSLF.R1 | ecosystem: Host-associated > Plants > Phyllosphere > Unclassified | place: USA...
CAGCTCCGCGCCAAGGCGATCCACCACGTCACTTGCCCCTGGCGTCCGGCTGACCTGACCCAGCGCGACGGACGCATCATCCGCCAAGGCAACGCCAACGAGGAGGTCCACAACTTCCAGTACGCCACAGTCGGCAGCTACGACAGCGCCGCCTGGGACGGGATCCAGCGCAAGGCCACCATGATCCAGCAGGTTCTCCGCGGCAGGCTCGATATCCGCGAAATTGAGGACGTCGGGGACCTTGCCCTCAACGCCGCCCAGATCAAGGCGGCGACCAGCGGCAACCCTCTGGTCATGGAGAAGATCGAAGCGGACGCCGCACGCACCAAGCTGGAACGGCTCAAACGCGCCCACGACAAGGGACAAAGCACCTTGGCCTGGACCCGGGCCGCCGCCGAAACGAGCATCACCAAAGCCGAGGGTCAGCTGCCCGCGCTGCAGGCAGCGATTCCGCGCATCACCCCAACCGCTGGCGATGCGTTCGCCGCGCGCGTCGACGGCGCCGAGTACAGCAAACGCCCGGAAGCCGTGGCGGCTATCTCTGAGTGGGTCCGCACCCACACGCCCGACTACGGCAACTTCTACCGCCAATCCCAGTCCTACGGGACTATGGCGACCATCGGAGGGCACGACTTGGAGGTGCGGAACGCCGCCCAGGACTCGCGCCTGGGCTCCTACCAGGACCTCGCGGTCACCATCAAGGACGTGCCTGTGCCGCCGCTGGTTTTCAGCCGCATGGAACTCCTCGAAGGCGGGGCCGGGATCATCACACGGTTGGAGAACAAAGTCGCCGGCCTTCCCGACTATGAGGCCCAGCTGCGTCAGACCATCGCGGAAAAACAGTCAGTGCTTGCCGACGTCGAAAGCCAGGCCGGCAAACCGTTCAAGTACGAAGACAAACTCGTCGCTGCACGGGCCAAGTCCGCGGAACTGGACGAGAAGCTGAAGGCCTCCATCGAACCTCCCAAGCCGGCTCCGGAACAAGGTGCCCAGGCTGCGGAGCAGGAGGTGGCCCCGGACGTCGCCAGGATGCGCCGCCTTCAAGCGGCCAGCTTCCCGGCGTCACCAGGTAGCGGAAGGCCGCCACAAGCCCACCCGGCCTCGGCCGGACCCTCCAGATTTGCCCACGACCAGACCCGCAACAGCGGGTTCGAACGGTAGAGGGAGGGGCCATCCATCGGCCCCTCCCTCCTGTCCGTCGCTGCCCTAGGGGCAACTCCTTGGCTTAGCCCGGAACGTTCCTCGGATCGTTGCCGTAGCTGTTCTTCTCGGAGATCACGCCGTCCTGGTTTTTGATGATGTGTTCGACCTTGTCGGCCCGGGCAGCCTCGCGGCCAGCCGCTACCGCATCCTCTTTGGTGCTGTAGCCGGCGCCGAAGGCCCGATCAGTGCCCTCGCGTTTGTTCTTCCACTGGCCATCTTCGTAGTACGTCTCAATGTCTCCCTGAGCCACTGCACACTCCTTTGCCGTTCGGTCCTGCTACCTGACTTTGGATAGCGAAAAGCCCCGCAGCACTGGGGGACCGCGGGGCGTTTCCAAGGCTTCCTCGTCTCAATGGGGGATGGGCGGAGAAGCTGACACCAACTTAATAGCAAGCATGCTTAGTTTTCAAGCCCATGCGCCGACCGGCGCGCCGGGTACCTTTCCCATGGTCCAAGACTTGAGCGTCCGGGTCCGGCCCATTCCGGAAGGGGAGTCGTCGTCGGCAGGGACGGTGAACGCAACCAGCTCCAGCACTCCAAGTTGCCGTCCTCACCTTCACCGGTAGTCAAGAAAACCTCTAAAACAAAGGGAAAAACCGTTTTCATTCACATGAATGAGCGGTAGAATAGAGGTAGCTGGAAAAGCAGACGAACCTAACTGAAGTGATACGAAACCGAGGACTGAACAATGACTCTGACCATCTACACCAAGCCCGCCGGATGTTTTGGCTGCTCCAAGACGAAGCAGAAGTTCACTGAGGCCGGCGTGCCCTTCCGGGAGGTCGACGTCACGACCAACCAGGCCGCTTTCGAGTACATCACCGAAGAGCTTGGCTACTCCCAGGTTCCCGTCGTCGTCTACGACAAGGACGGCACGGAGAACCACTGGTCAGGGCTGAACCCGGGCGGCATCGAGCAGATCATCGCCATCGAATCCCACGGCGCCGAAGCCTGAACCGGGAAGGCAGGGGAGGGCTCTTATGTCAGGGGAAACCAGCACCACCGTCGCGGGCAATCTCACCGCGGATCCCGAGCTGCGGTTCACCGCCGCCGGCACGGCCGTCGCCAACTTCAACATCGCTTCCACACCCAGGGTGTTCGACCAGTCCCGCGGCGCATGGGTGGATGGGGAGACTCTGTACCTGCGGGCGAGCCTCTGGAGGGGCGCGGCGGAGAATGCCGCAGCGTCTCTGGCCAAAGGAACGCGGGTCATCGCCACGGGGGTTTTGAAGCCGCGCAGCTACACGACCAAGGCGGGGGAGAAGCGGAGGGTGATGGAGTTCGACGTCGAGGAAATCGGTGCTTCGCTGCGCTACGCGACAGCGACCGTGCAGCGGTCCCTGAAAGCCGATATAGACGCCGCTGAAGACGACCGGCAGCACGAGGACACGCACCCGGCCGACCAGTTCGTGCTGAGCAGCCGGGCCTTCGCCGACGACGAGATCTGGTTCGGGCTGACCGCCAACCCGGAGGGACGCATCACACCTTCGCTGCCGGCCTCCATGCCAACTAATGAACCGCGGTCCGAGCCTGCAGGTACGCTGCACCCAACCGCCACAACGACATCCAATATTCTCCAACCGAAAGAAGACCATGACCCACGAAGATGACCTCCGCGCCTGGGCTAAAGGTTCCTACACCATCGAGGCCGCCACGGAGCTTCTGCTGCGCGCATTCGAGGGCCGCTTTGCCGCCATCGGTTACCCGTGGGTGCACGCCGCAGGAAGGTCTCCGGAAGGCTACGAAGAGAACGCCTGGATCGACTTCGAAGCTCTCGGCGAGGGAGCCGAGTCCGGAGCATACTCCGGCGGGGAGGGCCGGTTCCTGCAGCTGGCAGCGTCCATCGGCGCCGACGTTCCCGTGGTCCTTGGCGATACCCTGCCGGGGCTGGACCGGAAGCAGTTGGACCTCGTGCTGGCCGCCTTCGCCCACGCTGGCGGCAGCCACCAGCACTCCGACGTTTCGGTGGACGAGGAAGGGAACGTCTCGTGGCGACGCGGCTATCTGGACACCCTGCACGCGTGGCCGCGGGACCTTCGTGCCGTCTAGGAAGTCCGCTGCGTTCACCCCGTACTTCAGCGAGGACGAGGCGGGCCAGGTCCGCGCTGCGTTCCTTGCCGCCGGAGCCGCCGAGGGGGACGCGAGCGTGTCCGACTTCATCGTGCGGGCCACGATGCGGGAAGTGAAACGCCTTCAGCGCAAACACAACCAGGGCATGAAGTGGGACCCTGTTCCGCCGGGGTCCTTGCGCAGAGGACAGCGCACCAGGGACGAGCTGAGACACCGGAACGAGGAGGAGTAGAGAATGGGTCAATGGACTGATGAAGTGAACAACATGCCAGCCGCCCAGGTCGCTCCGGGCCTCTCTAGAATGCTGACGCTGGAACAGGTCCAGGAGATCCTGAACGTCAAGAGCAGCCTCGTCTACGCCCTGGTCCGTAGTGGGGAACTTCCCGCGGCTCAATTCGGTGGAAGAGGTATCTGGCGGGTCCGGGAAAGTGACCTTGCCGCCTACATCGAAGGCGCCTTCGCCAAGACTGCGGAGCGCATCGCCGCAGGACAGATTCCCCAGGATCACGTCACCGAAAACGACTAAACAAGGCACTCACAACAGAGGAAGGCCGGCACCTCGCAAGGTGCCGGCCTTCTGTGCGTCGTGGCCCTTTCGACCGCCGCGTCTACGGCTGGAAAAACCCCAGCCCATCTCACGGCCGCCGGCCGGGAGCGCACGTCCTGGACCATGGGAAACCCTGCCGGTGGCGACCACTGGCGATCCAGGCTGGGCACGGCCGCCGGCCACTGTGGCGGGCCGAAGGGAGGAGGTTCCCTGGTGGTTGTGTACAGCCGGTCAGGTGGGTCCCGTCGTCCCCCTGTGTGCGGGAAAAGCAGCGGAGCGGTTGGGCTTTTGCCGTGCCCAGGTGGGCGAGGGGAACGCTACTGTTCGTCGCTGGCTTCGCCGCCGGAGGCGGCGTCGGAGGCCGCCGCTGTGGTGCGCGCGGCGTTCTTGCGGCGGCGACCGGCAGCTGCTGATTCCAGGCCCAACTTCTTCAGTTCCTCCGGGCTCCAACCGTCCTTCGTGGCACGGACGTAGGCGCGCTTGTCTTCGCGCTCTGCCTCGGCAAGTTGATCGCGGAGATCAGCGATCCGCTGCCGCGTCTTGACCAGGTCCGTGACGGACTCAATACGGGAATCTAGCAGTGCTTTGGCCTGGTTACGTGTCTGTTCAATGTCGATGGTTGCCATGCCCCCAGCCTAGCGCGTGGGACCGACAGAGGCCGCAGCGACCACACCCAGAATGAGGACGACTAGACGTTGACCACCGCCCGCGGTGAGCTAAGGGCTTAACGCCAACTTCACGGAGCAAGCTATACGTTTACAGCGGTGTAAATGGCTCGGCGCGTTCGACACTGGCGGTCGAGTGCGGCACACTTGTCAGTGTGGTCCCCGGTTTCGGGGTCGCTGTGCTGGGCCAAGGAAAGGGATGGATTGAATGTCGGATGAGCAAGCTCCCCGCCGTTTCAATCTGTCGCGCCGCCGTCGCGAGAATTCGCCGGCCGGGACGAAGAAGCGCCGTGACCTGTGGGTCACCGCGGAAGAGGAAGCGGCTCTGGTTGCCCGCGCGGCCCGGGACAAGGTGACTGTCCCGAACCTGCTAATCAGTTCCGCGCTTTCCGATGCTCAGGAAACGACGGTGGAGCGACGCGCCGCTATTGCTGAACTGATGTCTCTGCACAATCTCCTGGCTCGTTCGTCGAACAACATCAACCAGCTCGCGCGGCAGGCCAATGCGACCAGCGAGTTCCCTGCCGAAGCGCGGGAAGCGCTGAAGCACATCAGGTCCGTCGCGATGCGTATTGACCGGACCATTGAAGGGCTGATGCAGGGATGATCCCGAACATCACCCGTGGCTCCCGGATGAGTGGCCTCATGGTTTACCTCGCGTCGACCGATGAGAACAAGACGAAGAACGCACACACCGATCCGCACCTGGTCGCCGGCGACACCGCGATCATGGCGTGGTACGACGACGGTGTCCTGGACCGTGACGACGCCCTGGCTATTGCGAAGCACCTGGACCAGCCGCGCAAGGCATATGGCGTGTCCGTTCAGATCAAAGACATGCAGTGGGATGCGGCCAAGAAGGAACGCGTTCACGTCGGGTACAAGGACGCCAGTGTGTGGCACTGTTCCCTGAGCCTGCGTGCCGAAGAGGGCGCACTGACGGATCAGCAGTGGGGCGATGTTGCCAACGACTTCGTGGACGCCATGGGCTTCACCGAAGCCAGTGGAAAGGCCCGGTGCCGGTGGGCAGCTATCAATCACGGCACGAGTGAGAACGGCAACCACCACATTCACCTGGCTGTGTCCCTGATCCGTGAAGACGGCACCAAGGCATCGACCCACGGCGACTACAGGCGGGCGCAGCAGACCTGCCGTGAGCTGGAGGTCAAGTACGGGCTCGAACAGCTCTCCAGTGTCCACGCCACCCGTGGATACGACCGTGCCGAGAAGGCCACCGCGGTCCGCGACGAACGCGAGATGCACCGGGCCTCACTTGCACGAAAGGTACGTGCGAGTGCCAGCGCTTCAGCGACCGAGGATGAGTTTGTCCGCCGCGCCCGCGACACCGGGTTGCTCGTGCGTCCGCGCTACGCAAAGAACACCACGGACGTCATCGTCGGCTACTCCGTGGCCGAACGACCCAAGCCCGGACAGCGGCCCATCTGGTTCGGCGGCGGCACCCTCGCCTCGGACTTGAAGCTCGGCGCCCTGCGTGAGAACTGGATGGACTCACCTCAGCTGGCCACGGCTGCTGCCGCAGAGTGGAACGCGGCCGCCCGTAACCGCCGCACCGTATCGAAGACGGGTCCCGAGAACGGAACCCCGCCGGAACAGATGTGGGTCGAATACACCCGTAATGCGACCGCCCTGGCGGACCAGTTGCGTGCGATTCCCCGCGACGATCACGCGACCTGGGCGAAAGCAGCAAGGGACGTTTCCGGAGCCTTCGCGGCATGGTCGCACCGGCTCGAAACAACGCCCGGACCGCTCGCCGCCGCCGCCGCGGAACTGTCCCGAACGGCCCAGCTCCGGTCGCCGCGCCAGCACGGTAAGCCGGTCGCGCTGCCCTCCATTGCGGGCACTGCCATGTTGTTCATGGCAGCCTCAAGCAAGAACAAGTCTGCGGCGCAGACAGCCCTCATGGTCCAGCTGATCAACACCGCGTTCGCGGTCTACGAAATGCACCAGCAGGCCGGACGAAACCGTGAGGCCCAGCGCATCCGGGCAGTTGTCGAGCAGCAGCTGGCACCGTTCACCGCCACCATGCCGAAACCAGTCCTGGTAGGCGCCGAACAGCAAGCCGACGCCGGTGCTGCCGCGCCGGCCAGGGCGGTCGACATTGCCCGGCGCGGAGTGGCGCCGATCCGCCCAGGATCGGCAGTGCCACAAGCGCCGACACCGGCTATACCGGCGAAGACTTTCCGACCCAGCCGACGCGACAACGGGCCGGGCCAGGACCGATAAGGACGGACACCACTAGTGCAAAGGGGAAGCCGATGAGTGACTCGGACGGAATGGATGACCTGGTGGACGGCGGCCTGCGGCAGTCGCTCATGATTGGCTCACGCATCGCCGAAACGCTGGCCCGCCGCCGGCAGGAATCCCAGCGCCAGGAAGAACACGCCGCCACGCAGGCGGCCTATGAGGCTCACGCCCGCCTCACAGCGGAGCGCAGCGCAGCACGCGCGGCCCTCGCCCCGGTCACCAAGGACCAATGGTGGAACAAAGCCCAGCCGCGGGATATCGCCACCGCCTACACAACCGCCGAGGCCTGGAAGAACCACGACCCTGCAGCTTTGGCCGCCGCGGAGAAGATCCGGCACGAAGTTCTCAACCGCTACGGCATCGACACCCGCGCCGTCACCACAAACTCCGTCTCCCTCGAGGCCGGTATCGAGAACGCCGCTACCGAGAGCACACGGCAGGACGCGCTGGCGCTCAGCCAGGAAGAAACCCGGGCCGCAGCCGCCGAGCACGGGAAGGCCATGAGCCTCCTTGCTGCAGCCAGCATTGAAGACCTCCGCGCCCAAGCCGCAGTGCTCGCCCCAGAAATGGAACGCCACCAGGTCCCCGTCGAGTACCTGGCCAACCCCGAGCTCGCTGCTGCACTGCAGACCGCCCACGCAGCGAAAACCCCCGCAGCGGTAGAAGCCACGGATGCCACCGTGAAGGAACGTCTCTATCTCGTCGGCAAGGACGGCATCAACGGCCCCGACATCGACCAGCTCCGCACGGAGATAGCCGAAAACGTCAACGGGGCCGGCAACGAGCACTTCGAAGACCCCGGCTTCGTTCAGGCCGCCAAGGAGATGCACGAAACCAATCTCCTGGCCGAGGCAGGCTTCGCCGGCTCCGAAGGAACGCCTATGGAAGATCGGTATGAACTGGCCGAGAAGGAACTCTTCGCCCGCATGGAAAGCGTCGGACGCGACCTCGAGAGCCGTGTCACCGGCAACGACAGCAGCCGCCTCCAGGACCAGGGCCTGAAGGCAGAGAGCGCGTCGGTCGCCAGCTACGGATCCGCCGAGCACCTGGGGAAATTCGCCGATTCACTGGAAAACTCCGGCGCGAACGAAGCCCAGATCCGGGGGCGGCTTGTCGCGGCCCGCAGCGAGGGTACCCATCCGAGATCGGCCCTCTCCGCAGGGAAGGGTGCAGCCAAGGCGAGGAAGACCGGAGGCGGCAAAGCCCTCGCCGCGGAAAGAGCCAAGAGCGGCCCCGCCCGCTAATCCACTGATAACCGGCATAGGCCGCGGACCGTCCGGGCCTTCTCTGTGGGAGCGATAGGGATACCAGGGACCCAATTATCCAGACGGCGTCTGGACAATTGCGTTCCCTCATTCTTCGGCGAGGCAGTGTTCCACCAGGCAGCCGGTAGATGCGGTATCGCCCGAAGCCCGGCTGGGAGACCCGATGCATTATGTAACCGTACGGTGGCATAATTATTTCTATGGAAATGAATCCGGAAGCCTTCGGGCGAATCGTGCGGGAGATGCGCAAAGCCCGGGGCTACACCCAGCAATCGCTGGCTGAGGCGATCGGCGCGTCCCGGAAATTCATCGTGGACCTGGAGGCGGGAAAGAGCGGGGCATCGCTTGGTTTGGCCCTGAAAGTGATGCGGGTCCTCGGTCTCGATATCACGGGCGACGATGCTGCAGACAGCGCATTTGCAGATGATTTCGCGCTGACCATCCGTAAGGGGGACTATCACTTCGCGCTGCGCCTTGTGGGGGAGTACGCCGCCGCGTCCCTGTCGGCCGGCCGGCCACTTATGCCCGTCGCCCCGGCCATCAATGACGACGACTACCGGACAGCCCTCGGAGCAGTCACCAGATGGGTGGCAGTAAAGACCGGCACTCCGGTCCCGCGGTGGGCCAAACGCGCTGGAGGGTCGACCGACCCGATTTTCCTTGCCGAGAAGCTTCATCCGGTCAGTGACCGGATGAAAGACCTCATCCGCCGCGAAACTCCCAGCGAAATTGCTGCTATGAACGTTTGGATCCGCGAACGGGATCTGGCGACGGTTTGACCATGGGACGGAGTTTCCGCCGCGCCGAGGTCATCGACCTGTTGCGCGAGGTCGAAGCGCGCCTCGCCACACGGGGCGTCGCATTGGACATTCAGATCGTTGGTGGGGCCGCGCTGCTGTTGCACGGTGTTCTCGACCGTGCAACCGGGGACATCGACGCCCGTTACGCCTCCGGGGACGTCGTCGAGGAGGTGGCCGCCGGCATGGCGCGGGAGTACGGACTGCCCCCGAAATGGCTAAACCGCAGCGCCGTGGCGTTCCTGCCCGACGACGCCCAATGGATTGCAGGGCCCGCGGGGACATCGTCAGCGGTAAGGCTCGCTGACCTTCCCACGCTGGCCGCGATGAAAATGGCAGCAGAGCGGTCCAAAGACATCGAGGACCTCGGACATATCGTCCTCGCCTTGGGAATCGAGAACGCCGATCAACTCGTGCGGTTGGCCTTCGACAAATACGGGCGCCACTCGGTCGCGCTCAGCGCACCGATCGACAACTATGAAATCGTCGCAGAAGAAGCCATCGCGGCCGCCGAGGCACTCCGTCGCTGCCGGGAGCGCCAATAAACGCAGGGCACCTCTGCCGGCCTCCAACGGCGGAGAAGGCTGCCCGAGGGTGCTTCCCCCGACGCACCGGATCGGGTTGACTGTTTGTAGGGTCCGTTCGTGGACCTCTTAGGGGGAGATTTTGGGATCAAAGGGAACGTTGTTCATCGGGCCCGGAGTGGCCCTTCTGGCCGCGGCGCTTATCGTGATGCCGTTGCCCCTGTTCGACGCGCTCTCGGGCCGGGGCGCGCCGGGGGTGGCCCTCATCGCCGGTACCGTATTCCTGCTCGCAGGGCTGGGGCTCCTGGTGACGGGACTTCGACGCCGGTCCCGCAACCTGCGCACGCCGCGCACGTACGCGACGCAGGAGCCGACGTCGCTCGACGAGGATCGGCCGGCCAACCCCTACGCACTGCCGAAGTCCTATGGAGCCATCCCGCCTCTGCACTGACGCCTATTTACCCGCGGTGTCTGCACCGGGTGCCCACACGCGAGGAGAGCCAGAAGGCTCACTGCACTACGCTGGGGAGTGGTGTCATCGGCCGGCAGGCCGATGACCTGCGGTCGGCGTTCCCGGACATGAAAGGCCTCTCCCGGTCCAACCTGTTCTACATGCGCGGATTCGCCGCCGCCTGGACCAACCCAATTGTCCAACAGCCTGTTGGACAATTGCCGTGGGGCCACATCACCGTGCTCCTGGACTAGCTGGAAACCCACGACCACCGCCTCTGGTACGCCGCCGCTGCCGTCCAGCACGGCTGGTCGCGGAACGTACTCATGAACAGATCATGAACAAGACCCTCGAACGCACCGGAGCCGCACCATCGAACTTTGGACACCAGCTCGTTACACCGGACTCAGAACTGGCCCAACAGATCTCCAAAGATCCCTATAACTTCGAATTCCTCGGCCTCTCAGGTGAAGTCGCCGAACGCGACCTCGAAAACGCCCTGACCGGCAGAATCACCGAAACCCTCCGCGAGCTCGGCCCCGGTTTCGCCTTCGTCGGCCGCCAAGTCCACTTCGACGTCGACGATTTCTACCTAGACCTGCTCTTCTTCCACATCGACCAATCCCGCTACGTCGTCATCGAACTCAAGACCGGCAAATTCCAGCCCGAATACGCCGGCAAGCTTAACTTCTACGTCGCACTCGTCGACGACGTCCTCCGACGCGACCACCACAACGAGACCATCGGGATCCTGATCTGCGGCAGTAGGAACGACCGCAGCGTCCGCTACAGCCTCGGCCACACCACCTCGCCGATGGCTGTTGCGGCGTACACCTATGAGTCGCTGCCCAGCGACGTCCGTAAGGGCTTGCCGGACGCCGAACACCTCACGGCGGTCCTGGAATGGACAGAACCCTAAGAGGGACCCTAGCGCCGTTCCCTTGTGCAAGGGCTGAGCGCCATGCGAGACTGCACCATCAGTTGGCGGCAGCCAAACCGATGCTGTGCACAACGCTCAGGGGGAAGCAATGAAGACTCGGAAACTCGGTGCCATCGGCGTGTGCGCGGCCTTGGCGATGGCGCTGGCGCCGGCCCTGCCTGCACAGGCTGCCGTCACAAGCGCGAGTGGATCGCTCAGCTGTCCTGCGGGCCAGGTGGTGTGGGTATACGTCACGCAGCAATACAGCGCACCAGTGAAGTTCTACTCCGGAACCGCCCTTCGCTACACGAGCGGTTACACCTACAACGCGGTCAACAACTACGGAACAAGCTCAGTCAACTGGAGGGTGGAGTCCACGGGCAACATCCAGACCGTGAGCGACGAATGCCAAAGCAACTACAACAGCCCGCCAAGTGACTGAATCCATCGAGGAGGGGGTTGATCAAACCCTCAGCGCGATTCCGGTTCGTGTGTCCCGCCGCCTAACCACCACCGAATACCAGGTCCGCCTGGCCGAGGTCCTCGACCTCTTGGACATCGAAGCGGTGGGCGACGAGACCGGAATCCGATACGGGGGAGTGGGTGTTGAGCTGGAGGACCAACCCCTGGAGGCGGCCATCCGCATACTGGTTGGTAAGCGCTTCGGCATACGCGGATCACGGATGTAAGCAAGCCGTGCTGCAGGTCCGCGTAGCGTTGGATCCGTGGAAAATCTAGCTATCAGTTTTTCTTCCGAAAGCGTTCGTGCTGACCAGGGACCGGACACGGGGGAGTGGGTCCGATCGGCGGCAAGAACCCAGAGTGACGGGCCTGGATCCGGCACAGATATTGACATAACGTCGATTATCGGATTTGGGCTCCCATCCCCGGCCAATAGCCATCTGACCTCAAGTCAGTTGGCTCTGCGTGACAGGTACCGCTCGGGGCGCGGGGGCAATATGTAAATGGTCTCCGCGGCGCATGGTCCCCCGGGGTAGCGGTGTCGCTGGGTACGCTGGAAGATGGCCCGTCGCAAGGTGCGGCGGCCCATCAGGTTGGGGGAGTCCGTGACGGACCAGGAGAGATACGACTTCTGTCAGAAGTGCGGTGAGATGCTCATCGAGAAGCGCATGCCGATGGCGGAGAAGGCGCTCGGTGAGAAGACTCCGCCGAAGCAGCGTTGGTGCCCTAAATGCAGGAAATACCGGAACTAGCCGGCCTAGGGGACTGCTCGGAGCGGCAATCGTGTCAGCGCCACTTAGTAGGGTGTTCATGGACCAGACGCGCCCTGCGGAAGGCCAGGATGAAAGGGGGCCATTCATGGCCAGCCAGGAAAAGACCGAAGCGCTTGAGAAGGCGCAGCTTCAGATTCTGAAGACGCTGACACAGTTGGCGCAGAATGGTGGCAACCGAAACGCCGTGAACCAGTTTGCTAGCGCTTACGCGCTTCTTGAAGGCACGCTGAAAGCCGAAGCGCTGGCAGTCGAGTAGTGCCATAGAGGACGGCCAATGACGTCCGGTAGCTGAGGACTTCCGGTCGTTCTCTTCGTGCCAGGCGGCAGTTTTCTGTTGCCTGGCACGGAGATCAACTATAGCCCGCACTAACGTTCCTTCTCCGCTCATCCGGCTTCCACCAATAGGACCCGCTGCCGGCTGGGTGCAGTGGGCGATATCGTGCTTGCATGAAGGAACTTCACAAGTACCTGACGTGTCAGGGAGGTCGCAACGATGTTCGGGGTGTGCTCTCAAACGGTCCGTAACCGCGTAAATGCGGGCACGTGGCCGGCGTGGAGGGACGGCGGTCAGATGCGGTTCGGGCCGGAGGACATAGCGGCAATTGAGGAGTGGGGGAGGCCCGGACCCCTGCGCCCCGATGGACCGGTCTGGAGCGCCGGCAGCGAAACTAAGGGCTGTGCAACTCGGCGCGACCGACCCTTGTTAAACATCTGCGCCCCAGGTCCATCCCAGGGGCGCAGACGTTGGTCTCTGCTTAGGCCAGTCTGTGGTTCTTCCCAAAGAAATGAAAACCGCGGCGTTGGCTCACGTTACGCTCAGCAGTAACTGCGGCGCGCTCTCGGGCTTTCGTGTAGTACGACTCCGGATCCTTCAGCATCTCTTCAGAGAGGTCGCGCCACTTGGTGGCCGGAACGGAGGACTTTTTCTTGCTATTTTCCTGCATTACCTCACCCTTTCCAGAGCTGGAGAATAAGTCTACATCACTCGGGGGTAGCAATAGCTATACCTGAAGCTAGCAGAAGCCCCACGCATCTCACGTACATCTCGTCATATTCGGTGAGATCTCCTACTTCGGTCGAGTCGACTGTGAGCATGCCGTAGATGCTCTGTTCGCCTCGCACCGGAACGCTTATGAAAGTCTTGTAATCCCGTTTCTTGGCCTTGTTCCAGCCGGGCAACGCGCTGCCCTCCAGCTCCGAGATATCACGAATGAAGGTCGTCTCGTTGACGTTCAAACGCCTGAAGACCTCGTTTCCGGCCTTCGTTCCCTTCTCGAAGGTGCTCGTTGCCACATCGTTCCTCCCCACGGAGGCTTCAGGTGTAAGTCTTTCTTTACGCCGCCCGGCCCTCGGCTGAACTCGGTAGTAAGAAGCGCGCACCCTGGCGTCACCTACGGCTCCAGTGGCTGCGACCAAGCACGTCTGGAGTAGGCGTTGAAGGAGTTTCCTTTGTTGATTAGGGTCCTTGGCCTCAGCGAGCTGGACATGCAGCTGTAGGAGCGGGGTGAGGCTGTCATGTATCCGCGTCTGATATGCCTCTAGAAGCCGTTTCTCAGCCTTGGAGTCAAGATCCTTGAATATCGGCACCGCGAGCACGCCGGCCAGCCCCACGACTATTGAAAGCACCAGCCACAGGGGATCCTTCGTCTCCCGGAGTAGCGCTTGGAATATGGCCCCCAAGATGAACGCGACGGACACGACAATCGTCGTCCGCCACTTGATCCACCACTTATACACGAGGAGCAAGCTTACGGCGTGATCACCGCGTGAGCACACACCACAAGTCGCGGGCGGGGACATGCAGCGGCGAGGCGGCCTGCGCTCGTCGAGATGACAGTGCCAAAACGATTGGAAGAGACAGACGGTGCCAGCTGACCACATAGGGGAAATCACTGTAAATCAGTTCACTGCTAACAGCCGCCAACCTCCCACCGAAACGATTACCTTACATAAGGTCCATTATCGGCGCGTCTGGACGCCCCGGGAGAAGCTTCGAAAGTGGCTGCCCCTATCCTTCGACCCTGTCGGAGTCGGTCCCATTCAAGGGCTGCGACCAGAGTGTTAACGGTCCATTGAGC
>Ga0308160_10004957_pt1 | contig 14019 bp, 15 predicted proteins | sample PhyFR1_FD_201036 | JGI IMG/M metagenome (GOLD analysis project Ga0308160, IMG submission 201036) | Phyllosphere microbial communities from UC Gill Tract Community Farm, Albany, California, United States - DLSLF.R1 | ecosystem: Host-associated > Plants > Phyllosphere > Unclassified | place: USA...
CCGGCGAGGACGTGGCGACCTTCTGGCGCTCGCTCTACGAGCAGGGGCTGGCCGGCCAGGAGCAGTACACGGGCGACTCGTTCGCCGACGGCGAGGCCGCGATGTCGATCGTCGGGCCGTGGGCCGTTTCCGTATACAAGGACGTCAACTGGGGTGCCGTGCCCGTCCCGACCAAGGACGGCACGAGCGCCGACGAGACCTACACGTTCAGCGACGCGAAGAACGTCGGCATGTACACGGCTTGCGAGAACCAGGGCACGGCGTGGGACTTCCTGAAGTTCTCCACCAGCAGCGACCAGGACCGCGCCCTGCTCGAGACCACGGGCCAGATGCCGATCCGCACCGACCTGGCCTCGACCTACTCCGACTACTTCGACGCGAACCCCTCGTACGCACTCTTCGGCGACCAGGCGGCCCGCACGGTCGAGGTGCCGGCCGGCCCGAACACCGTCGCCGAGTTGCAGGCCTTCCGCGACGCGTGGTCGAGCAGCGTGATCTTCGGCAAGGGTGACGTCGACTCGTCGCTGAAGGACGCCGCGGACAAGATCGACGAGCTCGCGGCGCAGGGCTGATCGTGTCCACCGTGCACGAGGCGGCGGCAGCGTCGCCGACCGCCGGACGAGCCGAGGAGGCGCACCGCGCCTCCTCGGGGGGTCCCGGCTCCGGGCACCGGGCGGGCCGTCGCCGCGACGGCGACCCGCGCGGGCGTCGGCGGGGCGGCCCCCTCGGCAAGCACCCGCTCGGCCTGCTGTTCAGCGCGCCCTACCTGGTGTTCGTGCTTGCGGTGTTCGCGTACCCGTTGGTCTACGCGGTCTACATCGCGTTCCACGACTACTTCTTCACGGCGCCCGGTGCCGTCGTCGCGCGGCCCTTCGTCGGCCTCGACAACTTCGTCACCGCGTTCACCGACCCGGCGGTCATCCGCTCGTTCGGCAACGTCGGCGTCTTCCTGGTGATCAACGTGCCGCTGACCGTCGTGCTGAGCATGGTGCTCGCCACGGCGCTCGACAAGGTCGCGCACTTCCGGGGGTTCCTGCGGGTGGCGTTCTACGTGCCGTACCTGACGGCGAGCGTCGCCGTCGTCGCGGTCTGGTTGTTCCTCTTCAACGGCGACGGTCTCGTGAACAACGTGCTCGGGCCGTTGGCCCCGACCCCGTCGTGGCTGATCAACTCGGCCTGGGCCATGCCCTCGATCGCGTTGTTCGTCACGTGGAAGCAGCTCGGCTTCTACATCCTGCTGTACCTCGCGGCGCTCCAGAACGTGCCGAAGGAGCTGTACGAGGCGGCCTCGAGCGACGGTGCCGGCCCGATCCGGTCGTTCTTCACCGTCACCGTCCCGGGCGTGCGTCCGGCCACCGTGCTCGTGCTGCTCGTCTCGACCGTCACCGGGGCGAACCTCTTCACCGAGCCGTACCTGCTGACCGGGGGAGGCGGGCCGAACGGCGCGTCGACCTCGCCCGTGCTGCTGATGTACCAGAAGGGCATCGAGCAGGGGAACCCCGACCAGGCCGCCGCGATCGGCGTCGTGCTCGTGATCCTCGTGCTGGTCATCGCCCTGCTGCAGAACCGGTTCGCCGGCGGAAAGGAGGACTGAGATGACCGTCTCCGACGAGACCACCGCCCGCCCCGTGCGGGTCGGCAAGAAGCCGCCGTTGACCCGGGCCCAGACCACGCTGCGCGGCGTCGTGCTGGCGATCGGCGCCCTGGCGTTCCTCTTCCCGTTCTACTACATGGTGATCGGGTCGCTGCAGACCAAGCCCGATCCGACCGTGGCCGGGGCGTTCCCGCACCCGTCGAACCTGACGGTCGAGAACTACGCCGCGATCGACAGCCGCATCGGGCTGCTGAGCGGCCTGCTCAACTCGGGCATCTTCACGGTCGGCGTGCTCGCCTGCACCCTCGTGTTCGGGGTGCTGGTCGGCTACGCGCTGGCCGTGCTGCAGTGGCGCGGTCGCGGGGTCACCTTCGCGCTGGCGCTGCTCGTGCAGGTGGTGCCCTTCCAGCTGCTGATCATCCCGCTGTACGTGCTCATCGCGCGCAACTACGGGCTGAGCGACAACTACCTGGGCATGATCCTGCCGTTCGCCATCAACTCGACGGCGGTGATCATCTTCCGGCAGTACTTCCTGCAGCTGCCGAAGGAGCTCTTCGAGGCCGCGCGCATCGACGGCACCGGCGAGTTCCGGCTGCTGTGGAACATCGCGTTGCCGCTCGTGCGCCCGGCGCTGGTCACGGCCCTGCTGCTGACCTTCATCGGTCCGTGGAACGAGTTCCTCTGGCCGTTCCTCATCACCAAGGAGGCGTCGATGCAGCCGCTCGCCGTGTCGCTGGCGAACTACATCAGCAACGTGGCGGCGACCGCGGCGAACCCGTTCGGCGCGACCCTCGCGGGCGCCGTCGTGCTGGCCGCTCCGGTCGTGCTGCTGTTCATCGTGTTCCAGCGCTACTTCATCTCGACCGACGTCGGCTCGAGCGTGAAGGGCTGACCGACCGCCTCCCGACCCGAGGAGGCGCGCTGCGCGACCGACGCGCCCCGCGCCTCCTCGGCTCCCCACCCCCAGACCGGGTCGTCGTGGCGACGGCCCCCACCGCAGGAGGCGCGGTGCGATCCCCCCTCGCATCGCGCCTCCGTCGCCTCCCGCCTCTCGCTTCTCGCCTCTCGAAAGGGCCTCCCATGGCTGACTTCCCGTACCGACTGACCCGCCTGGGCGTCGTGATGACCCCCGACCCCGACTCGCCCGACGAGGCCGAGGGCGTGCTCAACCCCGGTTCGGGACGCGGGCCCGACGGCGAGCTCTACCTGCTGCCGCGGCTCGTCGCCACGGGCAACGTGTCGCGCGTCGGCCTGGCCCGGGTCGTCGTCGAGGACGGCGTGCCCGTGGGCGTGACCCGCGAGGGCGTCGTGCTCGCGCCCGACCGCGGGTGGGAACGCGGCGCGACCCACGCCGGCGTCGAGGACCCGCGCGTCACGTGGATCGAGGAGCTCGGGCTGCACGTGATGACCTACGTCGCCTACGGACCGCTCGGGCCGCGCACCGCCGTCGCCGTGAGCGACGACCTGCGCGACTGGCGCCGGCTCGGGCCCGCGACCTTCGAGTACGTCGACGAGCTCGACACCGACCTCGGACTGTTCCACAACAAGGACACCGTGTTCTTCCCGTCGCCGGTCACCGCGCCGGACGGCGTGCGCAGCTTCGCCGTGCTGCACCGACCGATGTGGCACATCGGTGCGACGGTGCCGGGCGAGGGCAGTCCGCTGCCGGCCGGCGTCACCGACGGGCGGCACTCGATCTGGATCAGCTACGTGCCGGTCGACGCGGTCGCCGCCGACCCGCGGGCGTTGGCGCGGTGGGGGCAGCACCGGTTCGTCGCCGGCCCCGAGTTCCCGTTCGAGGAGCTGAAGATCGGCGGCGGCCCGCCCCCGCTGCGCGTCGACGAGGGCTGGCTGCTGCTGCACCACGGCGTCACCGGCGTGATCGACGACGCCTTCGCCCAGCAGCAGAACGTGAACTACGCGGCGGGCGGGATGATCCTCGACGCCGACGACCCGTCGCGCGTGGTCACCCGGTCGGAGGTGCCGCTGCTCGAGGCCGAGACCGCCGACGAGCGCGACGGCATCGTGCCGAACGTCGTGTTCCCGACCGCGATCGAACACGTCGACGGCGTCCCCTACGTGTTCTACGGCATGGCCGACTCGAAGATCGGCGTCGCCCGCCTCGACCGCGCCTGAGCTCGCGCACGGCCCGACGACACCCCGGACCGGCGACACCCACGGACCGACGGCACCCACGGATCACCGACAAGAAGGAGGCGGTCGACGATGATCGCACGCAACTCACGATGGACGGGCGCGGCGCTGGCCGCGGCCCTGGCGACCGTGCTGGGGGTGACGGGGGCGCTGCCTGCTGCCGCCGCGCCTCCTCGTCCGGCGGCCGCGCCACCCGGCTCGGTCGCGCCGACCGCCCCGGCGGCCGCACCGGCCGTGGCACCGTTGACGAACCTCGCGCACCTGGACTTCCTGCTCGACCGGACGACGCCCGTGCCCGAGGCCGGGCACTCGACCTACCGGCAGAGCACGGAGCCGACGCTCACCCTGCCGTGGACCTACGCCGACGCCCGCGACGGCGGCACCTTCGCCCGGGTGGGCGGCGGTCCGCTCGACCCCGCGACCGGGTACTGGGGGCAGGGCGCGTACAACAGCGACGACGTCTCACGGACGGCCGTCGTGTACCTGCGCGACTGGAAGCAGACCGGCTCGGAGTCGAGCCGGCAGAAGGCCTACGAGCTGCTGCGGGCGACCGCGTACTTCCAGACGACCACCGGTGACGCCGCCGGCAACGTCGTGCTCTGGATGCAGCCCGACGGCACCTTCAACCGCAGCCCGGTGCCGGTCGAACTGCCCGACCCGTCCGACAGCGGCAACAGCTACTGGCTGGCCCGCAGCATCTGGGCGTTCGGCGAGGGGTACGCCGCGTTCGCGGACGACGACCCCGAGTTCGCCGCGTTCCTGCAACAGCGGCTGCAGCTCGGCGTGACGGCCCTGAACCGCGAGACGCTCGCCCGCTACGGTCGGTACGACGTGGCCGACGGCGCGAAGGTGCCCGCCTGGCTGATCGGCTCCGGAGCGGACGCCTCGGCCGAGGCCGTCCTCGGGCTGAGCGCCTACTCGGCCGTCGTGCCGAGTGACGCGGCCTCGCGCACCGCGCTGACGCAGCTCGCCGAGGGCGTCGCGGCGATGTCGTCCGGCGACGGGCAGACCTGGCCGTACGGAGCCGTGCTGCCCTGGGCGAAGTCCCGCTCGATGTGGCACGCCTGGTCGTCGCAGATGCCCGTCGCCCTGGCCCGGGCGTCGACCGTGCTCGCCCGACCCGACCTGCTGAAGCCGGCCGTGCTCGACCAGACCTCGTTCACGACGACCCTGCTCACCGCGAGCGGGCCCGACAACGCCTGGTACCCGACGCCCGTCGACCAGACGCAGATCGCCTACGGAGCCGACTCGCGGCTGCAGTCGGCGCTCGCCGTGGCCGGTGCCGGCGCGGGGGCCCCGGGGCTGAAGCGCATCGCGGCCGTCGCCGCGAGCTGGTACTTCGGCACGAACCGCTCGGGCACCCCCGTCTACGACCCGGCCACCGGGGTGACCTTCGACGGCGTGCAGGCCGACGGCACGGTGAACCGCAACAGCGGTGCCGAGAGCACGATCCACGGCCTGCTGTCCATGATCGCCCTCGACGGTGCCCCCGACGTCTCGGCCGAGGCCCGAGGGCTGACGAGCGTCACGTCGCGTGACGGCCTCACGGTGGTCGAGGCCGAGACGGCGTCGCCCACGACGGGCACGGTCGTCACCCCCGACTCGGCGTGGACGGGTGAGTCGCAGTACGGCGGTGGCTCGGCACTGCGGCTCGAGCCGGGGCAGAGCGCGACGATCACGGTGCCCGCGGGCTCCGGGTTGCGGCACGTCGAGCCGGTCCTGCTCGCCGCCGAGGGAGTGCACTCGACGTCGGTCTGGAAGGCGGGACGCGTGCCCCTGGGGACGTTGACGACGCAGGCCGGGGCGCAGGGCGTGACCGCCGCCTCCGGGGCTCTGCTGCCCCAGACGCTGCCGGTGCCGATCGGTGCCGGAGCGACGGCGATCACCGTGACCGCCGGCCGCGACGCGACCGTGGTCGACGGCCTGATCGTGCGGCCGCTCGTCCAGCGGCTCGTGCTCGCCGGGACGGCGGCCGACGGTCGCCCGACGACGACCGAGCTGCTGTCGTCGACCTCGCGGCTGCCGTTGCCGACCCCGGTCGGCGTGCGGGGCAGTCGGACGTCGGCGTCGTCGTACGACGCGCAGGGCCGCCTCGTGCAGCAGCGCGACGTGCAGGGCCGCAGCCTCGTGCTGGTCAAGCCCGGCGGCTTCGTCGTCCTCACCCGCTAGCCGGCGCCGAGACCCAGGAACCCGCTCGGACCCCAGCAACCCACGTGAGGGTCTGGGCGGGTTCCCGGGGCCTCGTGCGCGGCGCATGCCCGATCGTATATAGTCCGGTCATGATCACCACGGACGTCGCCTCGCGTCTGCGGGAGGCGAGGGTCGCTGCGCGGCTCACCCAGGGCGAGGTGGGGCGGAGGGCAGGGCTGCCGCAGAGCGCCGTCTCGCGTTACGAGGGCGGCTCGAAGATCCCGTCCCTGCCCGTCCTCGAGCGGCTCTTCGAGGCGACGGGCCTCGACCTGACGCTCACGCTCACGCCGTCACGATCTCGTGCGACCGCGACCGCGTCTCCGTTCGGCGGGCCGGTGGGGCGCATCGTGCATCCTCGCCGTGCCGAACTGCGGTCGTTCTTCGCGCGCGAAGGGTTCGGTCATGCCCAGGTCTTCGGCAGCGTCAGCCGAGGTGACGACCGCGTCGACAGCGACCTCGACGTCGTCGTCGACCTGCCCGACGGCCTCGGACTCTTCGGGCTGGCGGCGGCTGCCCGACGGGCGGGCGACATCGCCGGCGTCGTCGTCGACGTCGTGCCCCGCGACGGTCTGACCCCCGAGGTCGCCGAAGCGGTCTCGCGGGACGGGGTCGCCCTGTGAGTCGTCACGATCGGGCGCGGTTTGACGACATCGCGGCGGCTCTGGGCGCCATCGACGCCCACCGGTACTTCGACACCTCGCATGCCGTCGTGGCGCACACCGTCGACCACGACCTTCCGGCGCTGTCATCGGCCGTCGAGCGGCTGCGTCGCGGCTGACGCGCTCCGCGGACGAGGAGGCGCGGGTACGGTCGACCGCATGAGCGACGACACGCAGGCCCCCGGTCCCGACGACGCCGGCCGCGACACCAGCCCGGGGCACGAGGTCGACCACGACCCGACCGGCATGACCGACGACGAGAAGCGGCACGACCAGCTGACCCGTGCCCCGAAGTCGGACGAGTCGGACGCCGCCCCGCGCATCACGGCCGAGGACCGCGGCGACGGGGTCACCCGCATCGACGTCGCCGACACCGCCAAGGTCCGCCCGGGCGGGGCCGGCTGACGCCGACGCACCAGGGGCTCGCCGAGACCCACCTGCGCGCGCGGGCGCTTCGGCGGAACCCTGGGGGTCCGCGCCTCAGCTGATCAGGTGGATGCTGCCGTCCCGGTCGCGCAGCGGAGCCCGCGAGGCGCCCGACCGCACGGCGAGCACCTCGGCCAGGATCGACACGGCCGTCTCCTCGGGCGTGCTCGCCCCGAGGTCGAGCCCGATGGGGGAGTGCAGTCGGGCGAGCGCCTCCGGCCCGACTCCGCGATCGGCCAGGGCGGAGACGCGACGGTCGTGCGTGACCCGTGATCCCATGGCCCCGACGTACGCCGCCGGGGACGCCAGGGCCGCCTCGACCAGGTCGGCGTCGAACCGCTGGTCGTGCGACAGCACCGCGATCACGGTGCGCTCGTCGACCCCGGTACGCGCCAAGTAGTTCGGCGGCCACTCGACGACGACCTCGTCGGCCGACGGGAAACGCTCGCGGGTCATGAAGACCGGACGCGGGTCGCACACCGTCACGCGGTAGCCCAGCACCGCTCCGGCGTTGCAGAGGGCGACGGCGAACTCGACCGCCCCGAAGACGAGGAGGCGCGGCGGCGGCACCGAGCGCTCGCTGAAGACCCGCAGACCCTCGCAGTCGTCGACGGTCGGCACGACCTCGCCGGTGCGGACCGGGCCGAGCACGACATGCGCCGACGCCTCACGCCCGGCGGCGGCATCGCGGAGGGCGGCGATCGTCTCGGCGTCGTCCGGGGTGACGAGCCGGGCGAGCACCTCGATGCGCCCGCCGCAGCTGAGCCCGACCTCGAACGCCGTCTCGTCGCTGAACCCGAACGTCTCGAGCTGCGGCGTGCCGTCGTCGAGCACCTGCGTGCAGATCTCGTAGACCGCGCCCTCGACGCAGCCGCCCGAGATGCTGCCGATCACGGTGCCGTCGACGGTGACGGCCATCGACGTGCCGACCGTCCGGGGTGCACTGCCCACGACCGACACGGCCGTCGCGACGGCGAGGCGCTCGCCGGCGTCGAGTCGCGCCAGCAGGCGGTCGGCGATCTCGAACACGGGGCTCCTCGGGTGCGACGGGCGAGCGGGTGGTCTCTGGTGGTGCCAGGTCTCGATGGTGTCACGGCCTCGGCCCCGCGACCTACCGCGACGTCGGACGTCGCCGGCCGGCGCGAGGTGCTCTCCGGGGCTGGCTAGCCTGACACCATGCCCGGTGACGACTCCTCGACGTCCGTCGGCCTGCTGCTCGCGGCCGGTGCCGGGACGCGCATGGGCCGTCCCAAGGCGCTCGTGGTCGACGAGCGCGGGCCGTGGCTGACCCGCGCCGTGACGACGCTGCTCGACGGGGGCTGTGACCGCGTCGTCGTCGTGCTCGGGGCGGGCGCGACCGAGGCGCGAGCGCTGCTGGCCGCCGACCCGCGCCTCCTGACGGTCGACGGTCGCGCGAGGGTGGCGGTCGTCGTCGCGGACGACTGGGCCGACGGCCTCGCCGCGTCGTTGCGGGTCGGGTTGGCGGCGCTCGCCGCCTCCGACCCCGAGGAGGCGCGGCTGGCCCTGATCACGCTGGTGGACTACCCGGGGCTGCCGCCGTCCGCGGTCGCGCGGCTGCTGTCGTCCCCGGCCGCCGACGTGCCCCTGGGCCCGGGTGCGCTGCGGCAGTCCGTCTTCCACGGACGCCCGGGTCACCCCGTCGTGGTCGGTCGGTCCCACTGGTCGGCCCTCGCGGCGTCCCTCACCGGGGATCGCGGGGCGGGCCCCTACCTCAGGGCGCACGCCGCCGAGCCGGTCGACTGCTCCGACCTCTGGGACGGCGCCGACGTCGACGCGCCCGCCTGACCTTCGCCGTTCCCGAGGGTCAGTTGCATTTCCCGCTGCCGCTGAAGCACGGGGTGTAGTTCGCGGGCAGGGGTTCCTGACGGGGGGTGGGGGACTCCCACCGGTCCCCGGGGACGGGTGCGCCGACGGCACCGATCACGACCAGCCCGGCGACGACGACGGCCGCCACGACGACACCTCGATGCCCGGCGGTGATCGCGGCGAACAGCGTCACGACGAGGCACGAGAGGCAGGCGACGAGGGTCCGGAGCCAGCTGTCCGCGGCCTCCTGGCTGACGGTCACGGGGGTGCCGAAGAGACTGAACTCGGCCGAGAACCACTGCCCGGCCAGCGAGAGCGTGAGCAGGACGCCCGCCGCGAGGGCGAGCGCCTCGACGATCACGGCGACGCGGTGCACGAGGTGACGGGGCGGGCGGGGCGCCCGGGCGGCCCGGGCCGCGGGGGCGTCGACGGGGGCGTCGACGGGTGCGTGCTCGGCCGGACGTGCTCCGTCGTGCGCCGAGGCATCGCGGCCGCCCCGACCCGATCGCGCGGCGAGGACGACGAACGACGCCAGGCCGACGGTCGCGACGAACGGCAGGCTGACGAAGACGACGGTGGGCACCGTGTAGAGGGAGAAGCCCCCCCGGAGACCCGACGTGACGCCCGACCCGACGGTGAGCTCGACGCCGGCCCGGGCCACGGCCGCCGCGGCGACGTAGAGCCAGGCCCGGCGTGACGCCGGCGCCTCGGACCACCGCCACGCGACGAGGACGACGAGGACGGCCCACACCACGAACGGCACGAGCGCGGCCTGCGCGAGCGCGCCCGGCAACTCGAGCAGCGACGCGACCACCCGGCCGGCCGAGGCCGTCAGGCCGACGAGCGCCGCGCCGGCGACGAACAGGGCCGCGGTGGTGCCGACGACCCACGCCACCTCGCGGCGGTCGACCCGCCGTCGCAGGCTCGCCGCCGCCCCCGCGAGCCGGCCCTCGTGCTGAGTGTTCGTCATGGGTCGACGGTAGCGGCGGGTCGCGGGGCCGACGTCATCCCGGAGGCGGATGTCGGTCGGGCGGCACGGGTCGCCCGAGCCCCTGTCCCGCCCCGCCCCGTCCCGCCCTGTCCCGGCGCTCCCGCCGCGCCTCGCCCCGCCATGAACCCGGTTTCGAACCGTGCACCCGATAGCAACCGGGTGCACGGTTCGAAACCGGGTTCCTCGCGTGGTCGCGGTTGGCGCCGGGGGCACCGACGTCGGCAGGATCTCGATGGCGGGTGCCGGGTCGCGCGTCCTAGCGTCGGTCCCATGCCGATCACGCCCGACACGAAGAACTGGACCTGGGTGCTCGAACGCCCCTGCGACGACTGCGGCTTCGACCCCGCCGAGGTCGCGTTCAGCGACGTGCCGCGCCTCGTCCGCGAGAACGCCGCCGCCTGGCCCGCCGAGCTCGCCCGGCCCGACGCCCGCACCCGGCCCGACGACGCCACGTGGTCGCCGCTCGAGTACGGGGCGCACGTGCGCGACGTGTTCCGGGTCTTCGACACGCGCCTCCGGCTGATGCTCGCCGAGGACGCGCCGACCTTCGCGAACTGGGACCAGGATGCCACCGCGCTCGACGACGACTACGCCTCCCAGCACCCTGCGGTGGTGGCCGACGAACTCGTGGCCGCCGGGGCCGTCGTCGCCGACGCGTTCGAGGCGGTGCCCGTCGACCGGCTCGGTCGCACCGGCCTCCGCAGCGACGGCTCGGCCTTCACGGTCGACTCGCTCGCGCGCTACTTCGTGCACGACCCCGTGCACCACCTCCACGACGTCCGCCGCTGACCGGCGCGTAGGCCGACGGGCGGGCCGCCGGGGCTCGACGACCCGAGGAGGCGCGGTTAGGCTCCCGCCATGCCCGTCCGGTCCGAAGAAGGTCGCGTCATGGTGCGGATGTTCGCCGGGTTCACGGGCACCGTCCTGTGGCTCGGTGATGCGGTCGACCACTCGGACGTCCATCTGTCTCCCGGGCTCGTGGCCGACCTGGACGCGTGGGACGCCTTCCACCGGTCACGGCTCGACCCCGACCTCGGGTCGCATGCCGAGGCCGACGACCGCACGTTCGCGCGGACCGGCGCCGCCCTCGCCGACCGGCTGGCGGACGAGCTCGGCGTCGGGTTCGAGGTGCACCTCCTCTTCGACGGCCGCGAGGTCCACCGGTCGTCGGAACCCCCGACGAACCCTCGGGCCGCTCGGGCGCTGAACGCCCGCGCCAAGCAGGTCGAGGCCGAGGCACGAGAGATCGCCGCGAGCCACCCGGGTGGTGGCTGGTACGCCTACGCCCCGCTCTCGGGCAGGCGCTTCACGCCGTCTCGACGTCAGCGGCCCGCATCCGGCACCGACCGCCCGTCGCACTGAGGTCTCCGTCTGCACCCGCCCCCGCGCACCCGGCCCTCGTCGCACCGCCGCCTGAACATCACACCGCCCATGTCGACGGTGCGACGTTCAGTCGGCGGTGCGACCCGCTCGGGCCGACCCACCCAGGCCGACCGCGGCCCCGCCGCCCCGCCCGCACCCCCACCCCGCCCCACCCTCGACCCCGGCGGCCGACGCGGGCAGACTGACGGCATGACCCGCGCCTCCGTTCTTTCGGTCAACGTCGACGACGTCCACCGCTTCAGCAAGCCGCCCGTGGAGAGGGTCACCCTGCTCGCCGGGCTCGGCGTCGAGGGTGACGCCCACCTCGGGCGCACGGTGCAGCACCGCTCCCGCGTGGCGCGCGACCCGAGTCAGCCCAACCTGCGGCAGGTGCACCTGATGCACGCCGAGCTCTTCGCCGAGCTGGCCGACCACGGCTACGACGTCGGGCCCGGCGACCTCGGCGAGAACGTCACCACCCACGGGGTCGACCTGCTCGGTCTGCCCGTCGGCACCGTGGTCACCCTCGGTCAGGAGGCGCGGGTCGAGATCACCGGACTCCGCAATCCGTGCCTGCAGATCGACCGCTTCGAGTCGGGCCTGCTGAAGGCGGTCGTCGGACGCGACGAGGCCGGCGAGCTCGTCCGCAAGGCGGGCGTCATGGGCGTCGTGCTCGCCGGGGGAGAGGTGCGACCCGGCGACGCGGTCGGAGTCGACCTGCCCGTCGAGCCCTGGTCGGCCTTGCAACCCGTCTGATCCCGATCGGTCGCCCCGATCGTCCTCAGCGTCCCTGGCAGCCTGCTCGCCCCACGCGTCGTGTCGACGCCCGGCTCAGGGCCGGTGCCGGCGGATGCGGATCGGGCCCTTCGCCGTCGACGGGTCGACCACCGAGCCACCCTGCGTGATGTCGACCTCGCCCGCGGCGACCAGGCGTCGGGCCGCGCGACGGACGGGCTCCATCAATCCGCGCCAGGCGTCCTCGTCGTCGGGGTGCAGCGACCGCGCGACGTCCGAGGGGCAGATCGTCGAGGTGGACGCCCGGGCCGCCAGGAGGTCGCGGATGCGCTGCTCGAGCTCACGATCCTGCGCCGTCACCTTGCGCTTGCGGCACGCGTCGCTGCAGTACGCGACCTCGTCCCAGTTCGACGCCCACTTCTTGCGCCACTCGATGGTGCGTCCGCACGATCGGCAGGTCTTGGGGTCGGGGGTCGCGGCGCTCATGCTGACAGTCAACGCGGGAGGCGCGGTGTGCGTTCCCGGGGAGGCAGCCGTCGGTCCCTCCGCTGCGGACCGCATCCGCGCCTCCTGACCTCGTGGCACCGCCTTTCGTGCAGCACACCCCGACGAGTCGAGGTGCCCTGCACGAGACGCGGTGCGACGCTGCGGGAGGGGACATCTCGCTCGCGTGGGGGATGGAGGCGCGGGCACGGTCCCCGTATCGTCGTCCCGATGAGCGAGGGCACGGCGGCAGGCACGACGAGGGGTTCGTGGTTCGAGGTCGACCGTCAGCCCCTGCCCGGCGCGACCCCGGTGCAGGCTCTCCGGCGGTTCGTCGGCAACGCCTACGTGGTGCACGCCCGCGCGGGCCGGGCCGAGTTCTGGTGGATCTGGCTCTTCCAGACCGTCCTCGCCCTCGTGCTCAACGTCGGCGTCGGGTCGCTGGTGCGCGGTGCGAGCGTGGCCTCGTGGTCGATCGGCGCTTACGGCTCGTCGCTCTTCGCGCCCTGGCCGGTCGTCGTCCTCGGCCGCCCGGCCGGTGCGGGCCCGGGCACCAGCCTGGGCCAGGGCGCGTCCCTCCAGATCGGACAGTTCTCGCTCGGCCCGTTCGGCCCCGCGGGTCCGGCCTGGGGCGGCACGACCTGGGTCGCCCTCGTCTGGGGTCTCTGGTGCCTGATGACCTTCGTCCCCATGGCGACGCTCACCATCCGTCGCCTGCACGCCGCCCGGGCCTGGGGGTGGGGCTGGTTCTGGCTCGGGGCGCTCATCCCGTTCCTGCAGATCGTCGTCGTGTTCATGCTGGCTCGCGAGACCCAGCCGCCGAGTGCCCGCTTCCTGGACCGCGACCGCGACCGCGACCGCGAGCGCGGGCTCGACCGCGACCGCCACCCCGACCCGCACCGCGCCTCCTGACACCACCGCACCGCGTTTCGTGCACAGCACCGCGACTAATCGCGGTGCGGTGCACGAAACGCGGTGCGCCGCCGCACACCGGGCCCCTGGCCAGGCCGGGCACGAGCGGGTAGGATCGACCTCGGTCGGGCGGTACTCCCGGCCCCGGGCGTGCACGACAGCGCGCAGTCGGGATCACCATCCTCCCCGAGTCACCCACGGTCACGAACGGCACCTGCCGCGAAGGCCGTGCCGCCGGCAGATCGTCACGATCGGCCGGCCCGTGGCCACCATCGGGTCGAGAGAACGGCGCCCGCCGACCACCCCAGGTTCCATGACACTCGCACCCCCGCGCCCCACCGCGCCTTCGTCCACCCCGTCCGCCCGCTTCCCGTGGGCCGGCCTGATCGCCATCGCCGTCGCCACGTTCCTCTCGATCTCGGGCGAGATGCTGCCGACCGGACTGCTGCCCGAGATGAGCGCCGACCTCGGCGTCACCGAGTCGAGCATCGGCCTGCTCGTCAGCGTCTTCGCCTTCACGGTCGTGCTCACCAGCACCGGCCTCACCCACCTCACCCGACGCCTGCCCCGCCACCTGATCGTGGTCGGCCTGATCGTCGTCCTCGCGATCAGCGCCGGGCTCACCGCGATCGCACCGACCTACGAGCTCGTGCTCGCCAGCCGCGTGCTCGGCGGTCTCGCCCACG
>Ga0308160_10004958_pt1 | contig 14019 bp, 11 predicted proteins | sample PhyFR1_FD_201036 | JGI IMG/M metagenome (GOLD analysis project Ga0308160, IMG submission 201036) | Phyllosphere microbial communities from UC Gill Tract Community Farm, Albany, California, United States - DLSLF.R1 | ecosystem: Host-associated > Plants > Phyllosphere > Unclassified | place: USA...
CATGGTCATCCTGCTGCACCGTGAGTCGGCGTACGAGAAGGACAACCCGCGTCAGGGGGAGGCGGACCTGATCGTGGCGAAGCACCGTAACGGGCCGACCGACACCATCACCGTGGCGTTCCACGGGATGTTCTCGCGGTTCGTGGACATGCCGCAGTAGGGGAGTTCGTCTGTCGGTCACCCTTACAGATGGTCTCTCCGCCGTACTGATGGACTGTCGACCACTGGCGGACCATCTGAGTGGCGCGGTGTAGCCGCGGACAAGGAGGAGGGGACGTTTGAGAGTCAAGTCATACCGACCGTTGCCAGTCCAGACTCCCTCCACGGGGATGCCGAGAATCCTCAACGCTGAGCGGCGCTCTCGACGCACGCAGACGGCCGACAGGTGGGCGGATTTTGCCGCCCCTTTCGGCGGGGCACCATGACACCATCTCGAACCTGTCCGGCGTCGACGACTCCAAGCTCCGGGGGCTGTTCGATTACAGCAGCCGCATCGGCACCTCCTCGCCCAAAGAACCCCTCGCCATGGCAGCGCTCCTCGGAGCCGCCTGCCGACTCATCATGGACGACGAGCGAACGGTGGCACCCACGATCCGGCAGCTCACTTACGACCGATCGGCTCGCAACGACGCAGAAGCGCCCGCCCCATGGAGCGCCCGAAACTTCCTCGACGCTTGGCCTGGCATCGACTCAGTGATGCGCGGCCGTGTCATCCGAAGCCTGGACTCTGATCTCCGCCCGATCCAGCGCCTCGTGCACGGGTCCGCAGCCTCGGCGAACGCATGGGAAGGGTTCGAACTCATCCGCCGAGCTGGGTGGGAAGCGCCCGACGCGCATCCGGAATCGTTCAGCGCCCTGATGAACGCCGCCGACTCGCCCACCAGCGTCACCTGGGCCGCGTCCGCCGTACCACCGCTGCTTTGGCCCTCATGGGCCGCGCCCCTCGGCATCGACCCCAGAACGGACGGCATCACGCTGCAACACGCCCTCGCTGATGCACTCCGCATCGCCGGGACCGGAGCGCTCCCGAACTACAAGGCGATCGCCGGCATCGGGCGGAAGCTGCGGCCGACGATGCTCGGTACCCCCCAACAGACCACCTCGATACTGCGCTAGCTCACCGAACTCGCCCTCACGCTCCGGGCTACTCCCGGACCCATCAACTACCGACAGCGGCAACAACTCGATACGTCACGGCTCCTCGACGAACACCACTGGCGCCTCATCTGCGCCTCCGTCGGACACGGCACAGGCCGAGCGCGACGCCATCTCAACGCACAGCGCTACGCCTACATGCGCATCACCGCCACGCCGCCCTCAGCACTGCCTGACCGTCTCCGCTTCCGGAATCACGTCCCTGATGCAGCGAGCTACACCGAGTTCCTGCTGCACATGACCGCGGAACTCGTTGACGCGATCGACACCTACCTCAGCGCTTGGCTCACTTCGATCGCACCGCCGAACCCATCGAAACCACCCTCGACACCACAGGTCACCTGGAGTCCCGCACGCTTCGTGCACGGCGGTGCCAACCTCGGCCACGAACGGCACGACATCGACCTCGAACTGCTTCACGAGCGTCTCAGGATGAAAGCACCATCGCTGAAGGCCCTCGCCCTCGAGGTAGGGCGGCCGGAGCGACATGTGCGCTGGGCCATCGCTGAATTTCCGCCACCGACAGGTACCTGTCGCGAGCCAATCGAATGGCGTGAATACCTACCCTCGAACCCCTCAGTGGTTTGCCTGCTCTAACGCTGGACCAGAGGAGCAGCGAAGGAGCAGTTCCGACACCCGCGCAGGTTTCAAAAGGAACGCTCGGCTTCGGCTAGCGTCAGATCGACTTCACGAATGGGCTCCGATCATGGCCGCGCCGCCGCTTCTCACGTTCCTCCTCGACACCAACGCAGTGATCGCGCTGGAACCGTATGCAGGTTCCGACGACGAGCAGAGTCCTGCGCTCGCGGACTTGCTCCGCCTCGCCCGCGAACACAAACACCACGTCGTCGTGCACCCGGCGAACTTCGACGATCTACGCGAAACTGCGGATGAAGGTCACCGTGAGGCGAATCTTCGGGCACTTCGGAAGTACGAGCTGATCGGTGAACCACCCATAGCTGACGATCTGCGCGATGCCTTCGGCGAGGTGGTCAACGGGTCGAACAACCATCGAGACTTGCGACTGCTCGCGGCCACCGCTGCCGGAGCGGCAACGCACCTGGTCACAAATGACCGCCGGCTTCTCCGTCGCGCTGCCCGTGCTGGTCTCGAGGAGCAGGTCCTTCGGCCCGCAGAAGCACTCGCACTTCTCCAGACGCTGTATCCGAATGATCCGGCAGCGCCGCCGCAAGTGCACCGCCGGATGGCCGCCGAACTCAGGCTCGATGAGCCGATCTTCGACTCCCTGCGACGCGACTATGCCGAGTTCGATCACTGGATCCGCACGACGGTCGCACCCGACCCGAATCGTCGTGTGTGGACCGTCGAGGATGCTGATGGCGGGTACCGTGCGATCGCGATCGTCAAGCTCTCCGATGACCACCCGCTCGTGCCCGGTCGGAAGCTGATGAAGATCTCGACTTTCAAGGTCGACGAGCGAGCTGAGGGCGAGAAGCTCGGAGAGTTGCTCCTGAAGACGGTGCTCGGCTGGGCAGCGACGAAGCGTGTCGAGGCCATGTTTGTCACAGTGATCAAGGACGAGGCGAAGCAACTCCTCGTTCGCTTCCTTGAAACATTCGGGTTCGAGGAGACCGGCCAGTTGCCCGATAGGGAGAACGAGTGGGTGTTCGAGAAGACGCTGCAGCCTGATCCGGACGCGCCGACTGATCCGCTCGCGTACCACGTGAAGTACGGGCCACCAGCGATCGCTCCGCGAAGTGAGGTCTTCGTCGTGCCGATACAGCCGCGCTGGTACGGCGGCCTCTTCCCAGACAGCCCCGCCGAGGAGGCGGATGCAGCCGCACTGTTTGACGTCACTGAGCTCCTCCCGTTCGGCAACGCACTGCGGAAGGCCTACCTCAGCAACTCCAAGCGTCGAGCACTCCCTCCGGGGGCGGTGCTCCTCTTCTACAAGTCCGCTGGCGACAAGCCGGGCAGCGGGGCAGTGCGCGCGATCGGCGTCGTCGAACGCACCTTGCGCAGCTCGGTTCCCTCCGAGGTCCTTGGGTTCGTTGGGCGACGTACCGTGTACAGCGCAGAAGAAGTCGCCGGCATGTGTCAAAGTGGCGTGATCGCGGTTCTGTTCCGCCAGGACCGCTTCCTTGAGGGGCCGTGGAGTCTCGACGAACTCATCGAGATGCGAGTGCTCAACGGAGCCCCTCAGGCGATCACGCAAGCAGCATCGAACGAAGGGCGCGCATGGGTACTGCAGCAACTGAGCGCGTAGCGGTCATGGCGATTCACCCCCGCTATGCGGACGCGATCCTCAGCGGCGAGAAGCTTGTCGAGTTCCGGAAGCGGAAGCTTGCCGATGACATCACGACGGTGCTCATCTATGCAACGGCTCCGGTTCAGAAGGTTGTTGGCGAGTTCAGCATCAAAGAGACGGTGATCGATAAGCCCGCGTCCATCTGGGCCACCTTCGGTGATGTGGGAATAATCAACGAATCTAATTTCGATGACTACTACGCGTCGTCGACTCAGGCCGTCGCCCTGGTTGTTGATCAGGCAACCCGCTATGCCCGACCTCACACGCTAGACGAGCTAGAGGCAAGCTCGATACCGCAGAGCTTCTACTACGTCCACCGAAGTCGAAGGGTGAACCGTAAGCGGCGGATGCCGGCGGTGGCGTAGCGGTGAGGGAAGTGCTGCGGGACGAGTGACGAGCCGGCAGCGAGTCGAGTGACCGAAGCCTGCCTTTGAAGTCTCAACGCTCGCCGTCGTCCTCCACAGATATATCCGCGACCCACTCGAGCCAGCGCCAGCGGCCGCCTTCGGTGACGACGGCTCTTCACCCCGCGAGCGTGCACGCCACCCACACGAGGGCAACGCCCGAAAGTGGCTTTGGGGCCCGTTCCGGCAGGAAGCACGGGATCCGCGCGTCGTCCGGATCAGTGAGAAGTCCCGTGACAGTCAGGTCGCTGGCGAGTGTTGCCCAAAATGAACACATCTCCGTGCCCGCCGGCAAACAGGCGAATCTTTCATGGACGTCGTCCTCGTGCTCGAGAATTTGATTGACTAGGAGGACGCCGACGAGCGGCTAGAGTCGCGCCGTGAGCCCGACTTCTACGCCGAGCATGACCTCAACCCCGTCCCCGAGCCCTTCGCACCTCATCGTCGAGCTGGCGAATCAAACGTCTGCGGCACCATGGTGGGGTGTCCCGGTCGTGGCGGGATGCTTCCTCCTGCTGGGCGGCTTCCTCTCCTACCTGCTGACCAGGGCGAACGACAAGACGAAGTTCCATCGGGACCGGGCGGAACGGCAGCTGAAGGAGATCGTCGAAGCTGGAGCGTCCCTGTTGTCGGCCGGTGACGGGTTGAGAGAGCTGGCGCTGCTCGCCCTGCCACGGAGCACGGCGCAGTTCCTCGCGGTGGTGAGCGGCAAGGTCAAGCCCGCTACAGATGCCTTCGCACTCGCGACCAACGCCTTCCGTCTTGTCTACCCATCTTCCATAAAAACCGAGTTCGACCAGTACGTGCTGACCACTTCCGTGCTGCTGATGCCACCTTACGAGAAGGACGGTCAGATCTGGGCGTTGGGGGAACAGGGCAAAGCTCACGTGCGCCTAGTGAATGCTCTACGCGCCCTTGAGGGCCGAGAATCTATCGACGAACCGCAGACCAACGAGAACATGCTGGAAGACGCTCACAAGATCATTGGCAGACTTGCCGATGATCTGAAGGAGGGCGCAAATCATGGAAGGCATTCGGCCAACCCAGATGATACCATGTCTACTCGGTCGTGAAACACTGAACAGGAAAGGCCCCTTAGGGCTTTGTTTGGCGAAGCGGGAGCTATCTACCTTCGCTTGACCCGTAGGCTGCGATTTTGTCGGCCTGATTGCGCGGCGTCAAAAACCTGTTTGTTCGGAAGAGGTTTGCCTGCTGCAGGTACACCAGGTCCCTCGGAGACTCGCGGGTCACGCCGAGCTGTTGCGAATGGCCAGGGTAGCGACGATCGGCTTCAGCGCAGGGATCCGGCCGCTGACGAGCGCGTACCTGGTGCCGAGCAGGTACGAGCAGGTGCCGGTCAGGTTGTCGTGGGGCGTGGCAGCCCTACACGGAGACGAAGACGATCAGCGAGAACACTGCGAAGACGACAGCGAAAGACGGGAAGGAGCTGTGCAAGAAGACGTTCTGCCGGTGGGCCAGCTCGTCGAAGCGCTCGTTCGCCCTGTCGCGGCGAAACTGGATCAACGAGCCGAAGTAGGTGCGCATCTCCAGCGCTCGCGCCTTTGCTTCTCGTCGCTTCTCCACGTGCTTGCCCGTGAAGACGAAGATCATCGAGAGCGCCCCGAGGGTGACGACAAGCACGATCCGCTGCCGGGTAGATATCGGCACGAACACGAAACCGGCTTGACCGAGAATCGATGCCCAGATCCTGTCGACACCGAAACCGGCGACGGCACCGGCGACCGCAGTCATCCCGCCGGCGAGGTCGTAGGTGCTCCGCGTGAGCCACAAGACCGGAATTCCGGCTGCTGCGATGCCGACACCACCGCTGATGTCGTTGGCGTTGCTGTCCAGAAGCTCTGGAGATCTGCCCTGTGCGGAGTGGATCCAGAAGATTACGAGGGGCGTCACCGCAACGAGGGCGAACATGATCGTCAACGCCCACCTATACCCGCGCATCCTGCGCCAGTCCGCCTCGCGCTCTTCCTTCAAGGACTTGGTTCCCCCGGGTGCACTCACGCGACAGACCCTAGTGGCCAACAGGCATGCGGCGTCGCAACGCTCTCAAACGTGCAAAAACGCCCGCTTCAGCTGACCTCGTCCCGGTCCCCCATCGATTGTCCGGGGCGCGTGCCGGCTGATGGAGTTCGTACAGCGGACTCGGCGGTACGAGGCGAGCGGTGTGGAGTGCGCTTGGCTGGTCGGACCGAAGAACACCGACCGAGGCCTGCGGAACATCCGCGGGACTGTCAACGCGCTCCAGATGGTGATCCCAGTAGGGCTCGCGCGAGGCCGGAGTTCGTCCCAATGCGGGCGGCGCTAACGCGGTGGTTCCGCAGCGAGCTCCGTCCTCGGTTCGAGGCGGGCGTCGAGGCGGTCGAGGTTGTGACGGCGATGTCGAAGTGCCACAACCAGCGTTGCGGGGCACGGTTCTCGTACTGGTGGCTGGGTTCGTCGCCGGAGCGACGTTCCCGTTTGAGCGAAACCAGTCCGGTGATGTGGTGCGGTTCAACTCGTTCGGCGTGTCCTCGGGCGAGCTCGAGGCGGGGCCGCAGCCGTGGCGTCAGAGGGACGAGTGGGGTCTGTCACGAGGTCGTCGATGTAGACCTCCGTGTCATCACGTGAGACCGAACTGTGGGGCGCGTCAACAAGTCAACCAAAACCTGCAGCAGTTGTAGTCCCCCTAAGCGTTGCGCTGAGAACGGACCAACGATGACGTCAGTTGCAGCCGCTAGAGTCAGCGGCAGACGCGACCAGACGTCGGTTTCTTGAGATGGGGCAAACCGTGGGGATAGAGGAGACGCCGAGCGTACGAACGGATCCTCGAGAGCTACTGAGCAACTGGGCGAACGGATCCGACGAGTGGACACGATTCATCGTTCGACAGGTACTCGCATCCGGTCGGCCCCTCGGCGCTGATGCTCAGGAGCACGCATACGCGCTATTCCGGCAAGAAAAGGCTCTCGACGCTCGTCAATTCCCCACAGAGGAACCGCTCGTGCTCATCGAGCGGGAAGACGAAGCCCTCGAACCCCTGACACTGACCTCGCTGTCCCACGTCGAAGGCGTCAACGCACTCGAGTCCGGCGGCGCCATCGAACCGCACGAGGGCCTCACGATCCTCTTCGGCGAGAACGGCACAGGCAAGACCGGGTACTCGCGGATCTTCAAGGCTCTAGCCGCAAGTCGAACCGCCGACGAGATCCTAAGCGATATCTCCGTCACCGCGCCGCAGCCGCAATCTGCGACGATCGGCTACTCGCTCGGAGCCGAGACGAAGACCTACGTGTGGACCGGCCAGCGAGGCGTGGCACCGTTCACCCGGATGTCCATCTTCGACAGCCCGTCTGTCAGCTTCCATGTCGACGACGATCTCGAATACGTCTACGTGCCCGCCGCACTCGCGCTTTTCAACCACGTGGCTGCCGGCATCACATCGGTCCAATCCCAAGTCGATGCTTCGGTTGCGGAACTCCGGTCTCGATCCAGTGGGCTGCTATCACGGTTCAGCCGAACTGCGACCGTGTACCCGCTCATCGAAACCCTCGGGGCCTCCACGGACCTCGAGGAACTCAAGGTCCGGGCGGACTTTGGCAAGGACGTCGAGACTCGCATCGGTGAACTACGACGAACTGTCGCCGCGCTCGAAGCCGACACGATCAGCGCCGAGATCACCGCCCTTGCCCGCACCGAACGAGCTCTCAAGCAGGCCGCCGCTCTCGCGACGACAGTTGCAGACTTCGACGGCAACGCCTTCTCAGCCGAACGTGACAAGCTTTCGGACCTGCAGAAGGACTATCGACTGTTCCGTGCTGCCCTCTTCGAGGCGGCCGACCTTCCGGCCGAACCCGACGATACTTGGAACGGCTTCGTGCAAGCCGGGGAACGGTACAAGGCGCACCTCGCCGAACTCGGTGTACACGACGCTGACCGCTGCTTGTACTGCCGGCAGCCGCTCGTAGGCGCCGCAGCAGCCCTCGTAGGAAAATATTCGGAGTACCTCGAAGACGCGATCGCGGATAAAATCGCAGCCACGCAAAGCCGGCTCTCTGCTCTCTGCGCCCCCGTCCTCGCCGCAGAGATCGCAGACATTCGAGCCTTCGTGCGTGACCATTCGGACGACGATACTCAACCGGACTACCAGCCTGCATTCAAACGCACTTTCGCGACGCACGCGATGCTCGTCGACGCGTGCAAGGCAAATGAACACGACGCCGGCGATGAAGACAGCGACGTCGATTTTGGGGCAGCCGCTGCCACAAGTATCGATGTGCAGGGCATCCAAGCAGCTCAGTCCGACGCGCTCACGCTGTCGGACGCGGCCACCACTTCCAGTGACCGCCTCGCCGAGTTGCGTCAACAGGCGGCAACCCGCGAGGAGACGCTCGACGCGAAGCGGAAAAGCCTCGTTGAACTTGAGGCTGCGGCTGAGTTGAGCAAGTCGTGGAGCGAGATCGAGCTGCACGTGCGCGATGCGAAGCAAGCAGACCGACTCGCCCTCCTGGCGAAGCCCATGCCAACCCTTCAGCGAAACTTGACGGCCTTATCGAAGGCCGCGAGCGACCAGATGATCAACGAGAGCTTCGACGCTCTATTTGCAGCAGAGCGTGCAGCCCTACGTGCGCCCGAGATGCGGGTCGAATACATCGGCCGTCGGGGTAAAGCGCACCGTCGGAAGGTTTTAACCGGTAAGCACAGGCCATCCGCGGTGCTGTCCGAAGGGGAGCAGAAGGTCCTCGCCATGGCGGACTTCCTCGCCGAGGCGCGACTAGCAGGGATCAGCGCTCCGGTTATTTTCGATGACCCCGTGTCGAGCCTCGACCATCGTCGCATCAATGAGGTAGCGCAGCGCATCGCGTCCCTAGCCGACGTGACCCAGGTCATCGTCTTCACTCATGACATCTTCTTTGCAACCACTCTTTTGAACCTCATGGCGGCCACCAAACGGTGCTCGTACTTCCAGATCACCGACGATGATGGCAAGGGGCACGTCACTCGCGCGACCGGCCCGCGCTGGGACACCCTCAACAACATCAAGGCGCAGATCAACGAAACGATCCAGACCGCGAAGTCGGGGGAAGGCGATGCGCGCGCCGCACTTGTTCGTACTGGATACGACTGGATCCGCTCGTGGTGCGAAGTCTTCACCGAAACCGAGCTCCTCCAGGGAGTGACTCAGCGCTATCAGCCGAACGTGCGGATGACGAGTCTTGCGAGCATCAAGACTGCCGCCCTGCCAGCAGCCATCGAGGTCGTGAACCGAGTCTTCGAAGAGGCATGTCGCTACATCGACGGGCACTCGCAGCCACTCGCAAGCATGAACATCAGTCCCTCGCTGATCGGGCTCGAGACCCACTGGAAGGAACTGCAGGAGGCGCGAGGGGCTTGGCTCAGAGCTGACCAATGACGCTGCATCACTGCCCGAGGTTTCGGTGGCACCTTGGTGGGGCCTTTATCGTTGCGAAGTTCCGCAACTGGTCAGCTCCGCGGTGCCGGTGACGGTGCCGCTGATGTGGCGGCCGCTGTACCGGCGGGCGAGCGCGCTGCGGCATCTTTGCATCACTGTGGGTAACGGCCCGTGTGCTCCTTCGAAGGCTGAGGGACCGGTCTACCCGTCTGAGCGGAACCAGGTCGATGATGTGGTGTAGATCGGCTCGCTCAGCTCGTGCCTGGGCGAGCTCGAGGCGACGCTGTGCTGGCTATACGGGGAGCGGACGAGGGGGCGCCTTGATCACTTCGATGTAAACATCCGCGTCGTGGAGGAGACACGTGCGCTCGAGGCGCACGTTGTAGCCGCGGCGCGCTGAGCCGCGAGGCCTCAGGGCGTTGACGAATTCCTGCTCGAGCGTGGGGCACAGGTGCTTCAGCCTCGGCCAGACATCGCCCATTCCTGCTCCCGCTGAGCCCTCCATGGTGACGAGGTCCTAGACGGATCCTGGCCTCGTAGGCAATTCTCTCTCCCCCTCAACGCTGTACTGTCCATATATGCCGATGAGCATTGACTTGGACCGTCTACGGGGGCTGCTAGCGCGGGGCGCCGAGTCGGATGATCTCGATTTCAAGGCGACGTGGGACCCTCGCCAGAAGCCTGACCGCATCGAGCTGTGCAAAGACATCGCCGCGATGGAGTCCCTCCCTGGCGGTGGTTACATCGTCGTAGGTGCTGACGATTACGGGTCACCGAGCGGCATGTTTGCGCCTGAAGCCGCCGGCGACTTCGATGAGCAGAAGATCCGATCCAGGGTCGCCGCTGTACTCGGCGAGCCCGTCGACTTCAGCGCAGCCCTCCATCGCATCGAGTCCAACGATTTCCTCTTGATCGGCGTCGGGCCGAACCGGGACGGGATGCGGATCCTGTCGAAAGACGGCGAGTACGAGAACAAGACAGTCTGGCGCGCCGGGGATGTATTCGTCCGTCGCGGCACCTCCAGTGTTCGCTGGAATCAGCACGAAGCACGCGGCATCATCGAGCGAGTAGTCGCCGCCCGCAAGGAGGAATGGCGCCGAGACATCCTCGAGACGATCCGCGTTGCAACCCCAGCCTTCGAGCCGGGCGGGTTCGTGAACGTGAACGTCGAGATGCCAGCTGAGTCGTTCGGCGCAGCAGTCACCGAGCTAATCCGCCGGGGCGACGAAGTCGGCCTCGATCTCCTCCTTCGGAAAACGATCAGCAACGCCGTCGCTCTGGTCGACGCCGCCACGGGCAAGGACGCTAGGGCAGTCGCGTCTGAACTAGCTGATCAGCTCGGCCGGCTTGACATTCTCGCTGCGCTCACCGCGCGCTACTCAGCTGGCGGGACCTTCTCCCGAGCGATCGAGGGTTACCAAGCTATCTATGAAGCGGTCGATGAAGACTTTGTCAGCCAGCCGCGCCGATTCCCGCTCGGCCACAAAGAAGTGCTCATGCATCTCTACGCCCTCGGCGCTGTTCTCGTGCAGGAGAAGCAGTGGAAGAGCCTGGCAGCCCTCGTCCGCCTAACCCCCATCAGTACGCACGGTGGCTACTGGAAGTCGCTGCACCGAAAGGCCGAAGTCATGGTCGCCCGAGCCGAGCTTCTGCAGGACGAAGAAGGCACGCGAAGCGGCGTCATCGAGGCCGCCAAACCCGCAGCCGCTCACCTCTTCGATTCGCTTGGCGACGGCCAACCGCGAGACATCACAAATTTGCTGGTCGAATTCGACGTCTACCGGGGCGTCGCGAACGCCGGCAAAGATGAAAACGACAAACTCGGCGCATACACCAACTTCGCCCTCTACAACTCGGCAAGGGCCGAGCCTGCGTTCCTCACCCTGCTCGACGACCCCGTCGCGCGCGCCGCACTCTTTGACGGCACCAATGCGCAGCTGGCGGCCGCGTACCGGCGCATGAACAGGGCGGCAGTACGTGAAGCGTTCGCTTACAACGGCTGGAACGGCTTCGAGAACCCACGTCTCGTATCCTTCGCGGGGACAGACGACGACTAGTACGCCTCCTGCCCTCAGCGGCCGATGAACCTGAGAGGAGCAACTCGAAGCGCCACCGACGTCGCGCCAGACTGTTCACCTCCCATGTCCTCCGATGCGAGGATGGCATCCGGGTGGTGCCCAAGAAGACGGAAGGAGGCGCCTCCGATGACCGCGATTCCGTGGACTGTCGTAGACCCTGACACTATCGAGCGGATGATCGCGCTTGGGCTGTGTCGCCGACACCAGCATGCGCGGCGCATTAGACCCTCACAGGGCGACGGTGGATTGGACGTCCTGGTACACACCGGGCAGTCGCAGTTCCACGTCGAGAACTACCAGGTCAAGAAGTTTGCGGACGGACTCGACGACTCACGGAAGCGACAGATCAAGAAGTCTCTGGAGACTGCGATCGCGACCCATCAGGACACGACTTCTCGCTACACCATCTCAAGGTGGTATCTAGCGCTGCCCATGGACTTCACCCGGGAGCAGGAGGCATGGCTCGCACACGTTGCTGCAGAGCTCAGTGCACCGTTCCCCGTTGAAGTTTTCGGGCTTACCCAGATCGAGGATCTGCTGCTCGAATCGCCCAACATCCGCGAGTACTATCTTGGCGACGGCATGGAGAAGGTTCGCGAGATCCTGAACCAGATGAGTAGCCTGACCGAGCTCCATCACCTCACGACGGATCCGACGAAGATCGAACCTGGTGACGTGTCGAGTTCTCTGGCGGATCTTCACCAGCAAATAAACGCGGCGGACCCGCACTTCAACTACGACTACCAGGTGACAAAGGACCCGCCCGTCATCACGCCCAGGGTTGGACTCGTCGCCAGCGTGATCGCACGAACGAGCCCCGAGGCGCCACACGTGACTTGGCATGTATCCACCAAGTACGACAGTGCCCTGGAAGACCGTCCTATCCCGGGTAGCTACACCGTGTATCCCGACCGGATGACTACCGAGCAGCGTGAGGCATGGGAGCAATGGCAGGATTACGGCACGCCCGTCACCCTCCACGGTGATGTTGTCGACAATCTCACTGTCGACCTCCCCGGAGGGCTGGGCGGTAAGCTGCCCGCCAGTGACAATGTGCTGCGAATCGGCCCGGCTGTCGGTGAGTTCGATGACGAACCAACCGGCCGATCCCTCTGGGTGATCGAGGACACCGAAGGCCAACGCCTGGCCGACCGGCTCTTCTCGCTGCGCCGCACAGGACGCGGCGTTGCTGGTGGTGAACATCTTCACGGCACCGACGCAGAGGACTATATCGGCGTCGATCTTTTCGTGAAATTGAATACCCCGGACGGGAACTCCATGAAGGTGAAGCTCGATATGCGCGGGGACCGCTGGGTGGGCGAACCCGTGCAACGAGTCTTGCCAGCGCTGCGCTTTTGCGGGTCGTGGGGTAACGACAACAGGCTGCGCCCACAAGACGAGTTCGGTCTCCGTGTTGCCGAGCACAGCTTCTCGCTTAGTGGTGAGGCGCCCATCTCACCTGCCCTGGTCGCAGCTGTCGAGGACCTGGCGCGAATCAGCACGGCGACGAAACGACCCATCGCGCTGCCCGGAAGCATCCACGCCCTGGCAGATCAGAAGGGCGTAGGTCTGCGTATCATCGCCGACGCGGTCGCCGGATTGGAGCCTGAAGTTGGCATCGGCGAACTCGTCCTGTGGTACGAAGATGACCCTGCAGCGCTCGACGACTTGATGGCACGCGCCGAAACCGGGAAGCTCACTGTTCCCTGGGCGATTCCCTTTCCTCTGCTTGGCGATGATTTCGAGTTCGCGTTCAACCTCGAGATCACCGGCGAAATCGCACTTGTACCTGACGTCCCGAGCGGCACCCACGCGGAAACCCGGAGGGCTGTTCGTCTTGTTCCTGCGGCAACGACCCGCGGTCGTCTGCGCCAGGATCTCTCTTCCTAGGTGTGCGAGGTCCTTCCTCTCAGTCCGCGTGCCCCCAAGCTGTAGTTCCCCGTGGGGTTGTGGACACGAGCTCGTGGGGTAGGCCGCCGAGGCCGGTGCGTGGTCGGGGCCCGGGCTTGAGTGCTGAAGGACGACGTAGAGTGCTCCCGTCGCTACACATGCGCAGTCGGACGATCTAGCTCGCGGAGAACGCAGACGAGTTGTTGGCGAGGAGGACGACGATCTGTTCATTCCGGACCATCTACCGCAGGCGTCGACATCGTCGCGGCGAGAACGACTTGTTTCCTCCGCGTAGAACCTGTCGCCGGAGCGCGTTCCTCGGTGCTTCCTCGGTCGGGGGTCGTCTCCCGGCGAGTCAGGAGCAGTGTGCCCTGCGCGCTCAGTTGCTGTCGGGGTGGACACGGCGTTCTGCGGGGACGTGCTCGAGCGGAACGCGCAGCGATCTGGTCCCTCGCGCTGACTTCACCGACTGGAAGTGCCGCACCCTTGCTCGGGTGCGTCAACGATGTAGCGTTCAGCGCCCCTTCACCGGGCGTATTCGCGGGACATTCATACGGGAATCCCCAGATCAGAGAGGATGCGGGCGAGTTGTCATGGTTGTCGGCGTCAGCCGTGTACCGGTGGGGGACCGGCTTACGGGACGCCTGTCGGTCACTCCACCGGGATCGGTTTCCGATGGTCGCGTTGAAGATTAGGTAGACTGACCTACCTATCGGAGGGATGCTGCTATGCCTGACGTTGCGCTGTCTGCTCGGGATCGAGTCCTGGCTGCCGCTGCGCGCTTGTTCTACGCACACGGGATCGAAGCGACGGGCG
>Ga0308160_10004959_pt1 | contig 14018 bp, 13 predicted proteins | sample PhyFR1_FD_201036 | JGI IMG/M metagenome (GOLD analysis project Ga0308160, IMG submission 201036) | Phyllosphere microbial communities from UC Gill Tract Community Farm, Albany, California, United States - DLSLF.R1 | ecosystem: Host-associated > Plants > Phyllosphere > Unclassified | place: USA...
TCATCACCAACGACATCTACACGCGCGAAGACATGGAGATCCTGCTGCGCGCCAACGCGCTGCCGCCCGAGCGCCTGATGGGCGTCGAGACCGGCGGCTGCCCGCACACGGCGATCCGCGAGGATGCATCGATCAACCTGGAAGCGATCGCGCGCCTGCAGGCCGACTTTCCCGATCTCGAACTGGTGCTGGTGGAATCCGGCGGCGACAACCTGGCAGCCACCTTCAGCCCCGAGCTGTCCGACCTGACGCTGTACGTGATCGACGTCGCCGGCGGCGAAAAGATCCCGCGCAAGGGCGGGCCGGGCATCACCCGTTCCGACCTCCTGATCATCAACAAGACCGACCTGGCGCCGCACGTCGGCGCCAACCTGGACATCATGGCCGGCGACGCGCGCCGCCAACGGGGCTTGCGTCCCTTCGTCTTCACCAACCTGCGCACCGGCGAAGGCGTGCAGGCGGTGGTGGACTTCATCCGCGAGCAGGGCTTGCTCGATCACTGATCTATCGATCACTAATCACTAATATATAAGGGAGAGAATATGCGGATGACGACGCGATGCGGGCGTGCGGTCCTTGCGGTGGCGGCACTGGGGCTGGCCCTGAAGGCGCTGGCGCACCCGGGGCACGGGGTGGAGAGCGGCGAGGTGGGACACTTCGCGACGGGATTGCTGCACCCGCTGACCGGGCTGGATCACCTGCTGGCGCTGCTGGCCGTGGGCCTGTGGAGCCGCCAGCAGCGCCACGGCGTCGTGCTGCCGCCGTCCTTGCTGGTGCTGATGGCGCTGGGTGCGTCGATGGCAGGCGTGCTGCCGGCCATGCCGGCGCTGGAGACCTCGATCGCGGCGACCGTGTTGTTGCTGGGCGTGCTGGCGGCGTTCGCGCTGCGGGTGCCACCGGCGCTGTCGGTGGCGGCGGTCGGCCTGTGCGGCTTTTTGCACGGGCTGGCGCACGGGCAGGAATTGTCGGGGATGGCGAGCGGCACCGGCTTCCTGCTGGCCAGTGCGGCCATCATGGCGGTGGGGGCGCTGCCGGGGGCACGCGTGCGCCGGGTGGCCGGTGCGGCGATCAGCGCCGCCGGCGCGGTGCTGCTGGCCGGGCTGGCCTGAGCCCGGCTATGCGTTCGGCTGGGGCGTGTCGCCGCCGGCAGGCGGATTCGGCGCCAGGCGGATCGGCGCCATATCTTTCGGGAAGCGGCCGCGCACGCCTTCGTAGCGGCCAGCGATGGCCGCCATGTCGGCCGATTCGTCGCCGCTCAGCGTCATGGTGCGGGTGACGTCGACGATCTTCCTGCCGTAGTCGATGGCGATCAGCGCGACCGGCACCTCGGCTTCCAGCGCGATGCGGTAGAAACCGCTCTTCCAGTAAGGACGGTAGCCGCGCGTGCCTTCCGGCGTGACCGCCAGCCAGAACCACGTCGACGCGTGCATGGTCTGGGCCAGGCGCCGGATCGCGCCCTGCGGCGCGCTGCGGTCGACCGCGACGCCACCCCAATAGCGCATCATGAAGCCCATCGGGCCGCGGAACAGCGAATCCTTGGCGAGCCAGCGGAATTGCAGGCCGACCGCCCACTTGGCCAGCAGGCCGACGAAGAAGTCGATGTTCGAGGTGTGCGGATACACCACGGCAATGCCGTGCGGGCCGGGCAGGGGCTTGAAGTAGAACTGCCAGCCGATCAGGTTCAAGAGCCGCAGTGCGGTGCGCTGGCCCCAGGTCGGCAGGGCCGCCGGGCGCATCAGGTATTCTTCCATGTTTTCTCCGTCGGGCCGTGGACGGCCTCTCAGTGCGGTTTTTACCGCATATTGCACGTGTTGCATCGCGACCGCCTATCTTGCGATCCGGAAAGCAAACCGGGCATTTTATAGTGGGAAATTTTCGGGGACAAGAAAAAACTGGAAGCCGCGTGGCGCTGCCGGTATCATCCTTGCCTCTTCAACAAGGATGACCAGGATGGACGTCACGATCTACCACAACCCGCGCTGCGGCACCTCGCGCAACACCCTTGCGCTGCTGCGCGACGCCGGCCATGCACCACAGGTCATCGACTACCTGGCCACGCCGCCGACCCGCGCCGAGCTGGCCGACCTGGCCGCACGCAGCGGCGTGGGCGCACGCGGGCTGCTGCGCAGCAAGGAAGCGCTCGCCGCGGAGCTCGGGCTGGACGACCCGGTCGTCGGCGACGACGCCCTGCTGGACGCGATGGCCGCTCACCCGATCCTGATCAACCGCCCGATCGTCGTCACCTCAAGGGGCGTGCGCCTGTGCCGCCCGGCCGAACTGGTGCACGAGATCCTGTAACGCGCGCCGGATGGGCCGTGAGGGCGGCGCCGTTCAGTGCTGCGCGGCCCCGATGTCGACCGGCCCCGCCGCCGTGCGCGCCTTGCCGTAGAAATCCGGCCCGCCGGCCTCGTCCGGCAAGCCCTTGCCGATCGCCGGCGAACTGGCGGCCAGGCGGAAATCGGGTGCACCGTCGCGGTCGTAGCCGATGAAGCCCGGCTCGGCCGCCACCGTGCCGCTGTGGCGCATGCCTTGCGCCAGTTGCCAGTCGCCCTCCGGGTTACGGAATACCAGGTTGTTGCGATAACTGTTGTTGGCGCCGGTCTTGCCCAGTTCGGCGATGCCGTGCCGGTTGTCGTAGGCGATGTTGTTGATCACACGGGTGTGGTCGTTCGGGCCCTTGCTGTGGAAAAAGTCGCCGCCGCCGACCAGGATGCCGGTTTCGGATGCCGTCACCGTATTGTTGGCAACCAGGATATCGTGCGCATCGTGCCACAGCAGGATGCCGCTGCCCGAGATCCGGTAGACGATGTTGTTGCGGATGCTGCCCGGCGCATTCATGTAGATGCCGTGCACGAAGCGGCAGCCGGGCGGGCCGACGTCGTGCACGCTGTTGCCGGTGACCTCGGAATGGATACCCTTGTAAAAACTGTCGACGCCGATGCCGGCGCCCTCGGACGTGGTGCAGGCGATCGTGTTGGCGACGTGGTGCACGTGGTTGGCCGCGATGCGGTTGTAGGAACCGCCGCTATAGATGCCGACGCTCCATTTCTTGCCGGTGCTGGCGGCGGCGCCGAGCGCCTGCGCCGTGTCGGACTGGGCGCTGCCGTCGACCTCGAAGCCTTCGATATCGACGTAGTTGGCGCGGTTGTCCCAGGCCACGTCGCTGCCCGACACCGGCGGCGGCACGATGCGCGCGCGCCACGGCTCGGCCGAGCGGAACACGATGCGCGCATTCGGCAGGCCGTTGATGTCGGTGCGGAAGCCGCCGTGATACGTGCCCGGCAGCACGTTGACGATGGTGCCGGGCGCCACCAGCCGGGCTGCGCGCGCCAGCGTGCGCAGCGGTGCGCTGCGGGTGCCGGGATTGCTGTCCAGGCCGTCCGGCGCGACGTACAGCTCGGTCGGCACGACCTGGGGCGTGACGGTGACCGCGGGCGCATCCTTGACGCGGCAGCCGGCACAGGCCAGCAGAAACAGCAGCGCGACGATGGACGGCAGCCCCCCGCGCAAAGGTGAAAAGATCGGGTTCATGATAATCGGGTTCCGGTTGAGCCAGCGGCCCCAGTGTGCCGGACCGATGCGCGGACAAGTCCGTGTTCCTCAAAGTCGCGCTTGAGAACCCGCAACGCATAGTCACGGTAGCGCAGCCCGCCACCCCCGGTGCCATCCGGCGAACCCGCAACTGAGCCAGCGCAAACCGGGGTCAGAGCCCGAAATTTGGAAATGGCCCATGAAACATTGATCGCCATGCGGCGCGGACAAGGCGGCAATCGCGCTGCGCTCGCGTGACGTCTGCGTGGCGCAAAGCCCATGAAGAAGCCGGTAGAATCAACCAGGAGAATTTGCCAAAAAAAGCTCCGACCCCGGTTTGAGGAAGAACACATGAAACAGTTGAGCTTGGCATCTGGCCGCACGATTCCGGTGCTGGGCCAGGGCACCTGGTATATGGGCGAGGACCCGGGCGCGCGGGCGGACGAGGTGGCGGCGCTGCGTCTCGGGCTGGAGCTCGGGATGACGCTGGTCGATACCGCCGAGATGTACGGCGAGGGCGGTGCCGAGGAAGTGGTGGGCGAGGCGATCGCCGGGCGCCGCGACGAGGTGTTTTTGGTCAGCAAGGTCTATCCGCACAATGCCGACCGCGCCGGCGTGCGCGCCGCCTGCGAGCGCAGCCTGCGCCGCCTCCGGACCGACCGCCTCGATCTCTACCTGCTGCACTGGCGCGGCAACGTGCCGCTGGACGAGACCCTGGACGCGTTTGCGCGCCTGAAGGACGAAGGCAAGATCCTCGATTTCGGCGTCAGCAATTTCGATCTCGACGACATGCAGGAAGCGGCTGCGCTCCAGCACGGGAAAGCCGTCGCCGCCAACCAGGTGCTGTACAACCTGGCCCGGCGCGGCATCGAATGGGATTTGCTGCCGTGGTGCCGCGAACGCGGCATTCCGGTGATGGCTTATTCGCCGCTGGAATCGAATGCGGCGGACCAGGCGCCGCTGCTCGGCCGTCCGCAGTTGCGCGCGGTGGCAGACCGGCATGGCGCGACCCCGGCCCAGGTGGCGCTGGCCTGGCTGTTGCGCCAGGAAGGGGTGGTGGTGATTCCGAAGGCGGTGCAGCCGTCGCACGTGCGCGCCAACCGCGCCGCGCTCGACCTGGCGCCGCGGCTCAGCGCCGAAGACATGGCAACGCTGGACGCGGGCTTCCCGCCACCGAAGCGGCGCCGTCCGCTCGAGATGCGCTAGACGCTCAGGCCAGCGCCGGCACCGGCGCCGCGACCGGCGTCGAAAGCGATCCGCCGCCAGGCGCCGGCATGTTCGCGCGCAGCCAGTCCAGCAGCGAGGCCGAGGTCAGCGGCCGGCTGAACAGGTAGCCCTGTCCCTTGGCGCACTGCTGGGCGCGCACCGCGGCGGCCTGGGCTTCGGTCTCGATGCCCTCGGCGACCGTGCTCATGCCCAGGCTCTGCGCCACCTTGACGGTGGCTTCGATCAGCACCTGGTGGTGATGGCTGGTGTCGGCCTGGCACACGAAGGAGCGGTCGATTTTCACGGTGTCGACCGGCAGCTGGTGCAGGCTGGACAGCGAGGAATAGCCGGTACCGAAATCGTCCAGCGCCAGCGTGATGCCGATGGCTTTCAGCTCGTGCAGGCGCTGCTGCACCTGCTGGTCCTGCGCCGCCAGGCTCTCGGTCACTTCCAGCTGCAACTGCGCCGGCTGCATGGCGTTCTGTTCCAGCACGTCGCGTACGGTCTGCGGCCAGCCGGCTTCGGCCAGCTGGGCACGCGACAGGTTCACCGCCAGCAGGCGCGGCGCGCGCAAGCCCAGCGCGCGCTGCCAGGCTGCGAAGTCGCGGCAGGCGCGGCGCAGCACGAAGTCGCCGAGCGCGCCGATCAGGCCCGATTCTTCGGCCACCGGGATGAATTCGAAGGGCGGCACCACGCCGCGCTGGGGATGCTGCCAGCGCACCAGGGCCTCGACCCCGGCGTTGAAGTCGGTGCCGCCGTCGGCGCGCAGTCCGACCACCGGCTGGTAGACCACGAACAGCTGCTCCTCGGCCAGCGCCTGGCGCAGGTCGGCCTCGATGTCGGCGCGGCGCGCGGCGCGTTCGCGCATGGCGGTTTCGAACGGCACGCAGCGCGCGCCGCCGGCACGCTTGGCTTCGATCATGGCGATGCTGGCATCGCGCAGCATCTCGCCGGCGAAGGCGCCGGCCAGCTGGTCGACATCTTCGCTCCAGACCAGGCCCATGCTTACCGTGCAGGTGACTTCGTGGCCGTCCAGCGAATGCGGCTTCGACAGCGAGTCCAGCAGGCGCGCGGCGACCCGCTCGGCATCTTCGCGGCAGCGCATCCCGTCCAGCAGCACCGCAAATTCGTCAGAGCCGATGCGCGCCGCCAGCTGGCCGCCGCCGGCGCCCGGATCGATGCGGTCGCTGGGCGGGCGCAGCGCGGCGCGCAGGCGCTCGCCCACCTGCACCAGCAGGCGGTCGCCGGCCTGCTGGCCGAGCGTATCGTTGATCTGGCGGAAGCGGTCGCAATTCATGAACAGCAGGGCGTAGCCGGCATGTCCGGCAGGGCGCGCCAGGATCTGCTGCAGCTGCTCGAGCAGCGCTTCGCGGTTCGGCATCCTGGTCAGGGCGTCGATGCGGGCGGCGTTCTTCAGGCGCCGCGCCAGGCGTTCCTGTTCGCGCTGGACGTCGGCGGTGGCGTCGCTGACGGTGGCCATCAGGCGCGCGCCGTCGAGCTTCAGCACGCTCAGCGACAGCACCTGCGGCGCGCCGGGCGTGGCGGCGTCGCCGAGTTCCATGCGCAAGCCCTCGCACACCACGCCGGACGGCGCGTTGAAGGCCGACACCATGCGCGGCAGCTGGGGCAGGGCGTGCTGCAGCACCGTGAACAGGTTGTCCAGGCTGCCGTCGCGCACCAGCGGCATCAGCAGGCTGGACGACATCGGGTTGAGCATCTCGACCGTGCCGTCGAGGCCGGTCTGCACCAGGCCGATCGGGGCGCGGTACAGGAACTGGACGAGGGCTTCGTAGGCGTCGTTATTGTTATCAGGCTTCATCACGGGCTCGGGGTGACGTGGACAGGTCCGGGGTCCAGCATTCGATGCGGTTGCGGCCGCCGGCTTTGGCGGCATACAGGGCCTGGCTGGCACGCTTCATCAGCGTGTCGAGGTCGACGCCGCCACCGTCGCAGGCGGCCACGCCGGCGCTGATGGTGAATGCAATGTGGGCACCGTCGAACGGCACCCGTTGCGCCTGCACCAGCTGGCGCAGGCGTTCGGCCACCGCTACGGCACCTTCCAGCGTCGACGACGGCAGCAGCACCGCGAACGCCTCGCCGCCGACGCGCGCCACCACGTCGACCTGGCGGAAGGTGGCAGTGAGTAACAGGCCGAGCTGGCGCAGCACGGCATCGCCGCCCGGATGGCCGTGCAGGTCGTTGATACGCTTGAAATGGTCGGCATCGACCAGGACCAGCGCGGTCGGGCGCGGTGCGCGCCGGTTGCGCTGCAGCTCGAGTTCGGCCGCCTCGAAGAAGGCGCGGCGGTTGACCACGCCGGTGAGATCGTCGCAGAAGGCCGACTTGCGGCGCGTCTCGATGGCGTCGCGCTTGTCGCTGATGTCGCGCAAGACCAGGCAATAGGCCGGCGCGTCGGGGTCGACGGGTTCGAGGTCGCGGTCCGGGATCGGCGAGATCATGGCACTGGCCCAGAACTGGCTGCCGTCGGCACGCACACGCGCGCCTTCGTCCAGGTTCCAGCCGTTCTGGTCGGCTTCGCGCAGGCGATCCTGTACCTGTTCGCCGGTGATCGCATCGGCCGGATGGAACACGCCATACGAACTGCCGACCACCGCTTCGGTGTGGCCGGTGACGCGGCCGATGGTGTCGTTCCACTCGCAGACCCGGCCCTCGCGGTCGAGTCCGACCAGGGCGTAATCGGTGATGCTGGTCAGCAGGGCATTCAGCCAGGCGTCGTTCTGGCGCAGCTGGCGTTCGCGCCGCACCTGCTCGCTGACGTCGGACAGCACCGCCATCAGGCGCGCGTCGTCCAGCTTCAGCAGGCTGAGCGACAGCACCTGCGGGCTGCGCCGCGGACGCAGGGCGCCGCCGCTCGCGTAGCCCGGATGGTTCAGGTGAATCTGCAGGCCGTCGCAGATCAGGCCGTTCGGGCGCGCGAAAATGGCGCACAGGTGGCGCAGTTCGGGCGCCACGTCTTCGAGGGCGTCGAACAGGTTGACCAGGTTGCCGTCGCGCGCCAGCGGCATCAAGAGCTGGGCCGAGATCGGATTGATCATCAGGATCTCGCCGTCGATGCCGGTCTGTACCAGGCCCACCGGGGCCAGGTACAGGAACTGCATCAGCGCCTCGTGCTCGGCGGCCAGGCGCGCATTCGCCTCCTCGCCGAAGGCTTGCAGGTCCACCGGGTCGATCACAGCCTGCGCTGGACCAGGACGTAGCGCACCGCGCTACCCGGTTCGGCCAGCATGCGCAGCTTGACCTTGATCGGACGCATGCGCAGCGTCAGCACGTAGTCGATGGTCTCGTCCAGTGCCGTCTTGCCGTCCTCGGCATCTTCGAAGCGCTGCGCCACCATGAAATTGTTCAGGCAGGGCGCGACGTTGGTGAACAGCGGCTGGCCCAGCACACGCGGCGGAGTCAGGCCGGCCGCTTCCGATTCGGTGCGGTTGTACCGGCACACGTTGGTGTCGGTGTCGAAGCCGATCACGCCGAAGTCGAGCTGGTCGAGCTGTTCGGCATTCAGTTGCGCCAGCTGATCGAGCAGGGCGGGCGTGGCAAAGGAGAGGGCGGTCACGGTAGTCATGGGGTCTCCAGCGGGGGTGGGCCTGGAAGTTGCAGATAAGAAAGGCATGGTGACATGGCGATATGGGCATGTCAAATCAATCGTGCGCAAATGTGTCTTGTGAGCATACTGTTGAGCAATTGACAGCGGCGGCGCCTGGCGTCACCATCTGCGGCATTTCCTCCATGCGATCCGATTCGATGTCCGACCCCGCGCCGCCGTCCGTTTCCGAACACGCCCGTCTCTGGTGGCGCCATGATCCGACCCTGTTGCGCGTCGTTACCGACCTGCTGGCTGCCGAGCTGGCGCTGGCGCGCCCGGGACGCCCGCCGGCAGCGCCGCCCTGGCCGGCGACGTGTCGTTTTACCGACGATCTCGGCGCCGATTCGCTCGAACTGCTGGCCATGGCGACCGCACTGGCCGAAGCCCTGCACCTTGGCGCCGCCGAGGTCGATGCGCGGCTGCTGGCACGTCCCGTGATGGACGACTGGGTGGCGGCCGCGCGCGCCGGCCTCGAGGCCGATGGCGGCGGCCAGGCCGTGACCTTCCGCACCTCGGGCAGCGCGGGTACGCCCAAGCGCTGCACCCACACGCTGGCCACGCTGTGGCAGGAGACGCAAGTGCTGGCCGGCCTGCTGCCGGGCCGCAGACGCATCCTGAGCGCGGTGCCGGCCCACCATATCTACGGCTTCCTGTTCACGGTGCTGCTGCCGCGCGCGCTGGGCATCGACGAAGTGATCGACCTGCGCGCGGCCGGCCCGGCCGCCTGCCTCGGCATGCTCCGTCCCGGCGACCTGGTGGTGGCCCATCCCGGCTGGTGGGAAGCGCTGGCGCGGCTGCAGCCCGATTTCGGCCCGGACATCGCCGGCGTGAGCTCGACAGCGCCCTGTCCGGACGTGCTGGCCGACGAACTGGCTGCTGCGGGCCTGCGCCTGGTGCAGGTGTACGGCAGTTCGGAGACGGCCGGCGTCGGCTGGCGCGAGGCGGGTGGGGCGCCGTTTACGCTGTTCCCGCACTGGCAGGGTGCGGATGGCGTGCCCGAACTGGTACGGCAGTTGCCGGACGGCGGCCGGGCGCGCTTTGCGCTGCAGGACAAACTGGAATGGATAGCCGACAGGCGCTTCCGGCCCGCCGGCCGCATTGACCAGGCGGTGCAGGTGGGCGGCACCAATGTATTCCCGGGTTACGTGGCCGACGTGCTGCGCATGCATCCGGCGGTGGCGGATGCGTCGGTGCGGCTGATGCGGGCCGACGAGGGGCGGCGCCTGAAGGCCTTCATCGTGCCGCGTGCCGCCGGCGGTGCCGAGGCGGATGCCGATCAGGGCGCCTTGCGCGAGGCGCTGTCAAGCTGGGTGGGCGAGCGGCTGGCGACGCCGGAGCGTCCGGCTGCGTGGACCTTCGGGGAACGCTTGCCGCGGCAGGCGAGCGGCAAGCGGGCGGACTGGATCATCGACGCCGAATGAAGCGATTTCGTCGCATGCGCTTGAACGGCTCTACCACACTGTAGCAATCGGGCCCTGCCGCAATCGTGCGCTTTGCGCGTGCTCTGCACTGGTGATACATAGTGTTATGCCCTGCCGTACGGGGAATAACAACATAGTGGAGATACCATGCACCAGCACCTGTCTTCCCGGCCGGGGCGCCCGGCATGCTGCCTCATGCTCCTGACCGTCTCGGCGGCGCTGCTGTCGGGCTGCGGCGATCGCGATGACGACGACGCGCCGGGCCCTGCCGGGCCACAGGCGCTGAGCTGCGCGGACCTGGCCAGCCGGACCATCCCGGCGACCGCCATCGGCCTGCCGACCGGTGGCGCCACCGTCACCTCGGCCACCGTGGTGCCCGCCACCGAGGCCGGCAACACCAACGGCGAATACTGCAGGGTCATCGGCAAAATCGCCCCCGCCGCGGGCACGGCCGCGGCGGCCGTCCCCCCGGACATCAATTTCCAGCTCAACCTGCCGGCCAACTGGAACGGCAAGACGGTCCACATGGGCGGTGGCGGCTACAATGGTACCGTGGTGACCGCCACCGGTGCCGTGTCGTTCGCGCCCGGCGTGGCGCCGCTGTCGCTGGGCTATGCCACTTTCGGCTCGGATTCCGGCCACGTCGGCAACAGCGCCACCGCCGATTTCGCGCTGAACGAAGCCGCCATCGACAACTTCGGCTACCAGCACATCAAGAAGACCAGGGATGCCGCATTCGCGCTGATCAAGCTGCGCTACGGCAAAACGGTCGAGAAATCGTATTTCGCCGGCGGCTCCACCGGCGGACGCGAGGGCATGACCGCCGTCGAGCGCTTTCCGCAGGATTACGACGGCGTCATCGCAAATGCGCCGGCCATCAATTTTTCCGGCGTCCGCCTGCAAGGCGTGAAGATCGGCCAGGCCGCGTACGGCAACAACGGGGCCGGCTTCATCAACCCGGCCAAGCAAAGGCTCATCCTGAACACGTCGGTCGATGCCTGCGACGTCGACGACGGCGCAGCCGACCGCATCGTCAGCAACGTGGAAGCCTGCCGCCTCAAGCAAGCCGTGATCCTGGCGGCGCTGGCCTGCGCCAGCGGCGCCGACGAAGGCGATACCTGCTTGTCCGCTGCCCAGGTCAATACCGTCAGGGCCGTGTCCGACGACCTGGTGCTGCCCTATCCGCTGGCCTATGACGTCAACCGCCACCAGGGCTACAACATCCTGCAGGGCGCCGACTTCTCGAGCAGCCTGGGCCTGGGCAATTTCGCGACGCTGCTGAACCCGCCGACCGTCGCGGCCAATGGTTACCTGTACACCCAGGGCGATGGTTACCTGAAGTATTTCATCGCCAGGGATCCGGGCCTGAACACGCTGGCCTTCGACCTGAACAACCCCGGCATCTACCAGCAGCGCCTGGTCGACATGTCGGCCACCGTGGGCGCCATGAACCCGGACCTGTCCGCCTTCCAGGCGCGCGGCGGCAAACTGATCGTCCTGCACGGCCTGGCCGACGAAGTCATCAGCCCGAACGCGACGATCGCCTTCTACCGGGACCAGGTGGCAAGGCGCGGCCAGGCGGCGGTCGATGCGTTCTGGCGCTTTTACACGGTGCCGGGCCTGGGCCATGGCGACGGTGTGTTCATCCCGTCCTGGGATGCGATCGGGGCACTCGACGCCTGGGTGACGAAGAACACGGCCCCGGGGACCTTGACCGGCACCGATACCAACGTGGCGACGGCGGGGCGCACCCGGCCCCTGTGCGTGTATCCGGCCTTCCCGCGCTATAAGGGCACGGGCAGCATCGATGCGGCGTCGAACTACGTTTGCGCGGCGCCCTGATCGGGCGCATCCGCCGTCGGCACGACCACCGGCATGTAGGCATCCAGGAAAGCCTGCGGCATGCGCCGCGGGCGCCCGCTGCTGATCTCGATGCAGACCAGGTCCCAGTGGCCGCGCAGGACGGTGGCGCCGTCGCTTTCCCTGATCAACTGGAACCGGCGCGACATCGACAGCTTGCCGTCGCCGGCCACCAGCCAGGTACCGAGTACCAGCGGCTCGTCGAGGGCGGTGGGTAATAGATAGTCGTATTCGCCGCGGCGTATCGCCATCGCGCGGTCCAGTTGCCGGTAGTCGTCCAGCGACAGGCCGAGGGCTTCCGAGTGCGCCCAGCCGACCTGCTCGCACCAGCGCACGTAGACGGCGTTGTTGGTATGGTTCAGCCCATCGATGTCGGCCGCTTGCGGCACGCGGGGCAGGGTGTAGGGGTTCGGGTAATCCCAGTTCAAGACAATTCCTTGCTGATATGGTCGCGCAGTATTTTACCTGCCCCGGCGTTCAGCCGATGTCGAGGAGCAGCGCCTGGTGGTCCGAGCCGGCAACGCCATCGTCGACGCATACGCTGCGTACCCGTGGCGCCAGGCCGGCGCCGACGAAGGCATAGTCGAAGGTGAACGGGGCATCGCCGTGGATGCCGACCGTGGGCGCATGCGGGCGGCCCGGCGCGGCCAGTTGCCAGGCATCGTGCCAGGCCGGCGTATCGTCATCGAATGGTGCCAGCAGGCGCTGCCGGGATGGCGAGTCGGGCAACATGTTGAAATCGCCGAGCAGCACGGCGTCGAGCGCGCGCGGCACCGCGGCGAACGGGCCGTCCTTGTCGAGGCCGGCGCGCGGCGTGCGGGCGTGCATGCACGCTTCACGATGCAGCGTGCGCAGCCCGTCGACCTGGGCCAGGCGCTGGGTCTCGGAAAAGTATTCGAGATGGGCGTTCAGCACGCACAGCAGGCCGGACGGCGTGTCCAGCGTCAGTTCGAGCACTGCGCGCGGCATGCTGGGTACGGCAGGATCGGCCGGCCAGGGCAGCGAATGGCACAGCGCCTGCACGATCGGGAAGCGCGAGAACGTCATGCAGCCGAGCCGGCGCCGGCTGCCGTCCGGCCCGGCGACGTCCAGCGCAATCGCGCTTGCGCTGCGATAGCCGGGCAGGCCGGCCGCCAGTGCGGCGAAGCCATCGCCACCGTCGCTGCCATCGCGCGCCGGGAACCCGCTGCTCACTTCCTGCAGGCACACGACATCGGCGCCGGAAAAAGGCGCGAGTGCGCGGACGACTTGCCGCCAGTCGGCAGCGCCGCTGGCCGTGCGAGCGGACTGGACGTTCCAGGTGAGGAATCTGATCATCTGCGGGCCTCCCGAAAACACCGAGCCTAGTCGGTGGAGGGCACCATCAACTGATGCAGATCAGGCGTGCGGAACAAGGTCGCGCCGCCGGCGTCATAGAAAGAAGAACGCGGGAGATCTCATGTACACGATGATTCTTTTGCTCTATCTGCAGCAAGGGCTCGACGTCACGCTCGACCAGGCCAACCTGCGCGGCGAATTCCCGAGCCAGGCCGCCTGCGAAACCGCGGCACGCAAGCTGCGCGGTCCCATTCCGATCCCGCGCAACGTGCAGGCCGCCTGGCAGGACGTGATGTGCATCAAGCTCGCCAACAACGTCCACGTCAACGGGATGAAACCGGTCGAGCTGGGCAAGCTGCTCGAGCTGAATCCGCCGCTCAACTGCCAGGCCGAGGGGGCCTGGGCGCGGGTGGCAGAGATGTGCCGCGGTCCTGCTGCGGCACCGGCGCCGGCGCCGGCCGGCGAGGATCGCACCGACCGGCGTTGACCGGGACCGCTTACTTCACGCTTACTTCGTCGCGGTCATGGCCTGCTTGATCGTCACGCAGCGCTGGTCTTCCTGCAGGGTGTCGAGCAGGGCACGGCGGGTGCCGGCCGACAGCGCGGTCATGCTGCTGCTGGCAGATTGCAGGCGCGCCACGCTGGCCGGGGTGCAGGCGGCCGGGATCAGTGTCGGCCCGTAGGCGCGCATGTAGACGTTGCCGGCGGCCTTGTCCAGTTCCGGCAGTTTTGCCAGTCGCTGGGCGGCGCTCTGTTCGGCAAGCAGCCCCTGCTCGGCCGGGTACAGGCTGCCCATCGCCGTGCGCACGCGCGAGAACGGCAGCCTGGTCTGCAGGTCCTGGATCGTGCCCAGCCACTCGGTCTTGACCGCCGGGTCCGGACGGCTGACGGTGGCGGCAATCGCCGCGGCGGCGCCGGTGTCCGACTTGTCGCGTGCCTGTTCGGCTTCGACCCGTGCCGCGGCGCCCGGGTAGCCGTAGCGGTTCAGGCGGCCGATGATGGCCCAGCGCAGGTCCTGGTTGATGGCCAGGCCGTCGATCGCGGTCTTGCCGTCGAGCAGGGCGGCCAGGCGGTCGAGG
>Ga0308160_10004961_pt1 | contig 14013 bp, 18 predicted proteins | sample PhyFR1_FD_201036 | JGI IMG/M metagenome (GOLD analysis project Ga0308160, IMG submission 201036) | Phyllosphere microbial communities from UC Gill Tract Community Farm, Albany, California, United States - DLSLF.R1 | ecosystem: Host-associated > Plants > Phyllosphere > Unclassified | place: USA...
ACCGCTTCCAAAACGATGCCCATGTGCATGCGAACCTAAGAACGCGAGCGGAAGAAGGAAAGAGGGGCTGATTCAAGGAAACAGGTTCGGCCCCGCCCTCTACTCGTGACCAGGCTCAGTCGCCTGTGTGCTGGCGCGAGGTATTGAAAAGGACGCCCGCCTGTGATGAGACCCCGTACCTCGTTCACCATCCGAGACCATGTGCGAGAAGGGTATCATCAGATTGGGGGGTGGGGTATACAGCCAGCGATGCGCCGCAACTTCTCCGACCGGCGGCTGCCGGTTACTTAAGGATCGACGCCCTCGCCTTGCCCTTTGACCGGCCTCCGCCGCCGGTCGAGACGCGCTCGCCCTCGCCGTCCCGCTCGCCGTCGTAGTAGTCGTTGCGGGCGCGGTGGCCGTCCTCGATCCGGGCGTCGCCAGCCTTGCCGGTGCCGGCCGCCTCCTCATCCTTCTCCTCGGCGTTGCGCTCCTCGCTCTCGAGCCAGCCCGTCAGGTCGGGCGGGATCTCCTGCATCTGGACCGAGGGCGCGCCATTGAGGTAGCGGAGCGTCTCGCGGATTGAGACGCGGATCTTCTCGAGCGACGCCCGCGTGTTGAGGTTCTCGACCCGGCCGGTGAGCGGCGGATGCAGCTTGAAGTCGGGGTAGAAGAACTGGTCGTAAGGCGTCGAGGGCAGGGCGTCCGGGACGTCGGTCTCGCAGAGGATGGACGTCTCGTAGGCCCAGCAGCGAGAGACGTTGCTGTTGATCGGTCATTACGGGCACGTCAGTGACGGCGCCAGATGCGCCAACGCCAGGGACAACACGAGACGCACCGGATCGTGTAGCCGCCGCCGCCGAGGACCATGAGCGGCAGGCCGAACGACTTGATGAAGCGGACGCACTCGCCGTGCGCGGCGATCGAAAGGTTGAAAGCGCCGAGCCGGTCGGCGCCGAGCGAGTCGGCGCCGCACTGGAGGACGATCGACGACGGCCGGAAGGTCGTGATGGTTGGCTCCATGACGGCCTTGAAGAGCGAGATGTAGCTCTCGTCATCGATGCCGTCCTGGAGCGGGACATTGAGGCTAAAGTACTTGCCGAGGCCGTTGCCAATCTCGTCGACGGCGCCGGTGCCCGGAAAGAAGTCGCCGTGGAACTTGTGAAACGAGACGGTGAGGACCCGGTTCGACAGGTAGAAGGCCTCCTGGACGCCATCGCCGTGGTGGATGTCGATGTCGATGTAGAGGACGCGCGGGTGAAAGCTGAGCAGTCGGGGTCGCAAGTTGGGTCAGCTGCTCAGCTGCGAGACTTCAGAGGTCGCCTTCGCTGAGACGAGGCGCTTACCGAAGGAGCTCGAGAATACCGAGGACGATGTCATTGACGTAGCAGAAGCCGCTGGCCTCGCCCTTCTTGGCGTGGTGGAGGCCGCCCGACCAGTTGATGGCGATATCGGTGCTGCCGTGCGAGAGCTTGCGGGCGGCCGCGAGCGACGCCCCGGCATACTGCTGGCAAAAGTCGTAGAGGCCGGTGAAAACCGGGCAGTCGTCGCCAAAGTTGAACTGCTGGAACTGTGCCTGGAGCGACGGCGGCGCCGATGGGGTGACCCTGCAACGCAACAAGGACGAGAGACGAGTTTAGGATCCCTCGACAGCCGAAGAGGTCGGCCGGTCAGGGGCAAGCCGGACGCACCTCGACAGGAAGTCGACGTAGTCCGAGTCATGGAACATCTCGAGCTCGTCCTGGGTCGCCTCGCGCGGCGAGAAGACGTCCATCCGCTTGTGTAGGCCATAGCCGACGACGAGCGAGTTGGTCAGGGTGAGCCGGTGCGGCTTCATGGGATGCCGCTCCTGAGGGTAGGCAGCCGAGGTCGAAGGAGCAGGCGGTAGGTCAGCGGATCCGTCCGCACCGAAACATAGGGAAAGCGGCCAAGCGGGACACGCACCCCATAGTGGTACTCTCCGACCGACTTGGGAAAGTAGTACGAGACCCGCGACTGTGAGTGCGGCTAGGGTGAGGTTGTAAGGCAGGAAGCGTGTCAGCTGAGCTCGCCCTGCAGACCTCTCAGCCGGCCAGCAGGCCACTCTGCCTGCTCGAGCCGCCACAGACTGACCTGGACGACATCGTTCTGCTGCTGCGGCTTGCCGAGATCCTTCCTCGACCAGAAGAACGGCGTGTCGCTGAAGGTCTGGACGATCTCCGGTCCGACCATGCGTCGGGGAGGGGGGAGGACCAGACCCTACCCGGGCGGGGTCGGACGGAGCGGCGGTGAGGTCGGGGCTAGGTTGAAAGCGCCACCGGGAAGGGAGGCTAGTCTGTCGGTACTGCTATGGCTGCGACCTGGCAAGCCGGTCTCGAGAGACGCTCTGGCTTCGGCGGAGCGGTGAGGTCGGGCTGAAAGGATGGTTGTCGGGAGCGGCTGCAGGCTGCTTTCGGGAGGCGGCGAGACCGCCCGGGGACCCAGCAGAGCGTCGACCTGCCCAGTGCGCCCTCGAACTCTCCGACCTGCCACTCATATCCTAGTCAACACTCGCGCATGCTGTCGCAAATTCTGCCGGAACGCCAGGTATCGCGCGTCAGAATGTCGTGGCACACCGCAAGCACCAGACGCAGCCCAGCCTCCCGGGCCAGGCGCCGCCTGCGCAACACGTAGTTCTGCGATCCGTCATCGTATGCCGTCCAGGACAGGGCTTCCCAGCGAGCTCCTGCGAGGATCGCCCGCTTCCTCCCATGCGCGGAAGCATCCTCCCCGTCCGCCCTGCGCCGGCGTCGTCTATGAGCCCCAGAACCTGGAATCGTTGAGAGGGAGCACCCAAGCGCGATGTCAGCCCACCAAAGGCGCAGCGAGTCGCAAGACAGGATGAGTCTGAAGACGCACCCCTTGCGCTTGGTAAAGCACATCCACCACTTGCTCGGAACGGTCGCCTGCCGACCCCTGTGGTCGGCGCAGACGCAGGTCGAGATGGACGTCAGCGGGCAGAACGTCTTCATACTCGGCTCAGAGGGCTGGCAGCCGCAGGAGAGAATTCGAACATACTCCGGGTCTACAGGGTAGAGGTGCTCGAGCAGCCGGGAAGCAACCTCTTGCCGGGCCTGCGTCAGGTACTGCCGGAGGTAGTCTGCGCAGAACGCAATGAGGATTGAGAGGCCGGTCAGCAGGATGGCTCGAGCAGGCGCCATGTCGCGCAGGGCGGCAAGCAGCCGGTCCATAGGCACGTACCTGAGTCCATCGAATTGGCCGGGGCGGCGTACATCGAGTTGAGGGGGAACGTCGCATCGCCAGGGAGGGCAAAGCTCTCGAGCGAGAGCGTCGTCAGGGTCTTCTTTGCCTCGGCCGGGCCGGGCGGGATCCGGCTCGCGCCAATCTTGGCGAGGCACTCGCTGACGAAGAGCGTCAGGTAGATGAGGAGTCGGTCGGCCGGGCCGTTGATCTCAAAGTTGCGGAACAGGCAGTTGGCCCGGAAGAGCGAGAGCGTCTCGTCGATGATGTCGGGCGAGGACGGGTCGGCTGGGAGAGCAGCGGCACAGCAGGTCGAGCTCGTCGTCAGCCCAGGATCCACCCCGCCTGGTCGGCGGTCGACAGCTCGGCCGACGCTCTGGACGTACCGAGAGGTCCCGGGCCACGGAAGCGCGACTTGATTGGGAGGACCGAGGTGTTGCCGACCTGACGGACGTCCTCGAGCTCGTTGAAGGTCGAGTGGTACGCCTGCCGGTGACGAGCCCATGCAAGCGGGAGAGAAGCCGTCGGGCGCCGAGGCAAGTGGGTCAGTCGAACAATAGGAGCCTCTCCCTGAGCACTCCCACAGCGGGCCGAGTACTTACGGGCATGATGGGAGAAGAGCAATGCGTGCGAGCTTGGATGGAAGATGACGGGGCGAGAGCAGCAGCGAGGGGCGAGATGGGCGGCGCGATGAGGCCCGCGCCCGACCAAACCTAGGGTTACGACCTCGACTCGCTCTGATCAAGGCACCCTTCGCAGGCGAACCTTCCCCCAAACATACGGAGAGCGAGGGTTGGTGTACAAAGCGGGCTGACATGGGCATAAGGAACGGGTTAGGACGGGCGAGAAGCCCGTCTCTGACGCCCTGCGAGAGGGGCGCACGGCCCAACAAGGGCGACTCGCGGCCCACCTTGACAGAGAGGCGCTGGGCGCGAAGCTCGAAGCTCGAAGGCGAGCGTCGCGTTTTCGGACCGACAGGAAGCAGAGCCATCTATGCCGGCGGGCTCGGTCCGGGTGCTGTGACCGGATGTGTCAGAGTGACAAGTCAGCGACTGTAGGCAGGCCAGAGAGCGGGCACCTAGACGCACCCTCGTCGTCCTCGTCCATCGCGTCGTCGCCGTCGGCCTTCTGTCGCTTGCCGCCGCGCTCGGCAATCGTGTCCTCCTCCTCGCGCGCCCGCTTGAGATCGTCGGCCTCCTTCTGGGCGTTCGAGACCGTCACCTTCATCGCCGCCGCAGGCACGTACGACTGGGCGTCGCCCGAAAGCGCTTTCGACGGCGCCTTGGCGTAGGCGATTTTCTAAGAGAAGCGCGAGATGTTCGACGCCGCGATGAGCTGACGCTGACAAGCGAGCAAGGTAAAGGAGAGAAGGGACGGACCAGAGGCTTGCCATAGAAGACCTCGCCGTCGAGTGCGCGCTGGGCTGCCGTCGCCGCCGTTTGGCTCTTGAAGGCGATGAAGGCCTGACCCCGTGTCTTGGCCGTCTGCAAGGGTTGCCCGAGCCGAGAAGCAAGAGGGTGAGCATGCGATACAGAGCCTCGGTCGGCTGCCCGGATGAGGTAAGGGACGCACCTTGCAGGCGACGATGTCAACTATCCGGCCGTAGGGCGTGAACAGCTGGTAGAGCGACTGCCTCAGCTCTGCAAGGGGTCCAGATCGGCGGACGAGCTTGTCAGCCAAGCGCACTTCAGGCATCGATACCCAAGCAAATACAGACGCACCCGGCTTCTTGACCTTGTCACTGAGTAGGAAGGGAGGGAGGAGCACATCGCGCGACGAGGTCAGCCCTCGAGCTCGACCGAAGGCAGCTCGAGCCTGCCGCTGAGCTCCTGACAGCACGACCCACTTGAGGTTGTTGACGTAGAGCGTCTTGCTGGGCTGGCTCATTCCTGCGGAGATGGTCGCCAGAAGCGCTGCGACAAGAAGGGAGAGAAAAGGGAAGGAGCGGAAGAGGGGCAAGGGTGTCGTCGTCGTCGGCCGGCCTGTCGTGGACGGAGGAGGCGACAGGTTGCAGCCTCGCGCCGCGTACGCGCGCTCAGGCGGCGTTCTTGATGCTCAATCATGATTTGTAAGGCGCCCTTCCCTGACCGCCGCCGCCCGTCCACCAAAGTCGACGACAGTCAGGGTCGCCACGACGAGCCAGCTCGAGCAGCCGACGGACGACTCGCAACAGCAACGTCACGCTCATCGCAGCTCGCCTAACCGCCTCCTCCTCCTCGAGCTCTCAAAGAGCGGCCATGGCCTCCTCCTCAGGCTCTGTCCTCGCCGGCCGGAAGCGCAAGTCGGCCTCGCGCGACCCGGACCAGCTGTCGAGCGGAGCTGGAGTTGGCAGCAACAGCGCCGCGCCGTTCGTCGTCGACCTCACGGGCGACAGTCCTGCCAAGGGCGGCAGCGCGAGGAGACCGGCCGAGGCTTTCTCGGACGAAGAGATCCTCATCGAGGAGGACGAGGTGTGTTTCGCCTGCTTTCGACGCCCTCGGCAGCGTGCTTCCAAGCTGAGCGTCCCCTTCAACCCCCCTCCGCCTCTTGCCGGCACGACAGCCAAAGTCGGTGCGGCCGTCAGTCCCCGCCACTCGCTCGCGATCGTCCTCGCTCGAGATCGAGATAGTCGACAGCCCGCACAAGAAGCCGCGCCTGTCGTCGCCCGTGAGCTCGCCCGAGCCACAGCCAGCCGCAGCAATGCCGGCCGACGTCGACGGCCTCTTCTTCTTTGATGACGCGCCCAAGGCGGTCAAGAAGAAGGCGGCCTGGCTCGGCGAGGACGACAGCACACCGCCAACGCCGTCAGCGGAAGGTGCGCCCGATCCAAGGGCCGACACGCTCGTCCTGCCGAGCCACATCATCGTCGAGGGCGAGCCTCTCGCCGCTGGCGAGGACACGGCCCTTGTCGACGAAGACGGCTCTCGGCCACTGACGGAGGCAGAGGTCTTTGCGGACGACCTTGGCAAGATCGAGTTCTTGGACGGCGGTGATGACAAGCCGGTGCGTCTCGTGAATCGGCAGGACGCACTTATGGTTTTGCGCATGCCGCTGACACCTTAAGACATCAACAGGTCCAGCGCTACTTTGATCTCACAGAGGACGGCGAACCTGCGCCCGTCGGCAAGCAGCACATCGTCTGCTCCGTCTGCAAGGAGCGCGGCCACGTCGCACGCGACTGCAAGGTCGTCATCGTGCGTCCTTTGCTCGTCTGCTCCGGTCGTCGATTGTTAAGGCCACCCTTCTGACGATCGTTGCGCTTTCTGCTTGGCATTCAGTGCCTGACCTGTGGCGCCCGCGACGAGCACGAGACTCGTAATTGTCCCGTCGCGCTCATCTGCTTTGCCTGCGGTGGCCGCGGCCACCGGTCGAAGGACTGCCCAGCTCCCCGCCACCTGCGGCAGTACCGACACAGCGGGCCGATGTGCGACCGCTGCGGCTCGGACGTCCACCCTGGCAATGTGTGTGCTGGTCCAAGGCGGCCGTTTGATGTCATTCGAGATCCGGTCTGACCCGCTCGCGCCATCTTGCAGAACTGCCCGACGCTGTGGCGCATCTACTCGTACCTGACGCCGGACGAACGGACCGAGACGCTAGCGACTCGCACCCGGCTGCACGAGGAAGGCGGGTTCGAGGGCGACGTCCTCATTCACAACCCGGACGATGAGTACGACGGCTGGTGCTACAACTGCGCCGGCGACGACCACTATGGCGACGACTGTCCCGAGCCGCGCATCTCGCGCGCGCCCCGGCCAGATTTCTCGGCCTTTTCGGCCTACAACTCGCAAAACTCGCCCTTCTGGACGGGGCCGTCGACGTCGAAGCGACCGCCGCGGCCGAAACGGAACCGGCCGGCGGCGTCGAGCTACCAGCCGCAGCGCGATCTTGCCGTTCCGGACGAGATGGCCAACGTCGGCTGGCGCGGCAAGCAGCGCGAGAAGCAGAAGGCGCTCGAGTACGAGAAGGCGCGCAAGGCGGCTGAGGACGACGACGCCGGCTCGAGTTGGTTCGACCGTCCGGCCTCGTCTGGCCGCGGCGAGCTCTCCATTAAGGGCAAGAGCAGCTCGAGCAGCACGGCGCGTAGGGCAGACGAGAGCGCGAAGAAGGCCAAGAAGAAGAACCGCAAGGAGCGCCGGACCTCGGGCGACCGTCCGGGCCGGGACAACGCGGACGACTTTGTTTCGGGCGGTTCCGGCACCCAGCTCGAGGCCGAGTACGCCTTGGACTACGGTGGTGGCGGCTCCTCCATGGCCGGCAACCGGTCGAGGAGTAACTCGACCCGCTCCGACGTCTCGACCGCACGAGGCAGCAGCAATGGCGGCCCAAGGGGCGGCAAAGAGCCGGCCAAGCAGTTCTCGTTCAAGTTTGGCGGCGGTCCGCCCGGCGGCGCCGGTGCTTCAGGCAGCAGCACGCCGGTGTCGGGTATCAAGCCCAGCACGTTTACTCGGATGGGCGGCGACGCGCGATACGCCGGCAGCTCCCCGTCAGGCGGCTCGCCGCAGCAGAGTTCGAGCTCATCGTCGCTCCTCTCACGGCTGGACACCCAGGCCGGCGGCAAGGGTAAGGGCAAGGCTTCGGCCTCTTCCTCGGCCAAGTCGGGGCTCGCACCGCTCTCGCGGGCAGACCTGCGCGACGCCCAGCGTAAGGACAAGGAGCGACACGAGGAGGTCAACTCGCTGCTCGCGCGACTCGGCGGCAAGAAGGGCGGCCGGCCTGACTGGCTAGACTCGCCCGACCGACGCGGCGGCGGTGGTGGCCAGAGCGGGGCGAGCAGTGGCGGTTCGGGCACGGGCACGCCCACCGGCAGCAGGAGTCGCTACCAAGGCGGCTATCGATGAGGCGCAGCGGCGGCCTACACACTGCACACACAGCGTTCCCTCTAGATGAAGGCCTTGAGGTAGCAAGCAGCGTCCATGGCCATCTAGATCCAGAGCGGTACAACTTCGGCGAGGCAGAATGAAGGCGGGCAGGAAGGTCCATGAGGTCGGCGCAGGAAGGGAGGGGGGGTCGTCAAAGATCGGCCTTGAGCAGGCAGCTGAAGCAAGTCTCGCAGAGGCCCATGCCCTCGTGCTCAAAGATGCGCAGGCCTTCAAAGGGGCCCTCGCATGTCTGCGGGTATGCATGGTCTTGTGTCAGTCCGGCGGCTCGATGACGGCTGAACGATCGCAAAGGCTTTCCTGACGCACCTCGCACTTGAGGCACTCTGCGTGCCACTTGCCGCCGAGCGCCTCGAGCATCTCGCCCGCGATCGGCTTGCGGCAGCCCTTGCACTTTGGCGCGTGCAGGCGGACGTGGCAGCCATCGCAGTAGGGGTGGCCGCGCCAGAGGTTGATGTTGGCCGTCATGGCCTCGACATCGTCGTCGCCGTCGCCCGCTGACGCCTGCCTGCCGTGCCGGAGCTTCTCCGTCCCGGCCGAGGACGACCGGTGTGGGTCGAGGAAAGGGTCGCCGCACTCTGAGCAGAAAAAGTGAAGCTCGTGATAGTAGCGCGGCGTGCCGAGCGAGGGGTCGTTGATGGTGAAGAAGCGCTCGTCGACGATCGGCGTCTTGCATGTGTAGCAACGGGTCGTGAACAGCTGGGTAAGCAAGAGACAGAGCGGCGAGGAAAAGGTCAGCGGCTGAGTCGAGGCTAGTAGCGACGATCGCTTGAGGGACGGACCTCGTGATAGTCGAGGTGGCAGTAAAGCTTGCCCTCGTGTTCGAAAGACGAGACGTGTTCGAGCAGGAGGCTGCACGTCGTGCACCTGTCGAGTTGGCACGGCCGTCAGTCATCGTCGGTCGGGGACAAGGCGCGCGAAAGGCGACGGGACGCACTTGAAACACTTGGGATGCCAGAACTTGCCGCCGGCGCCGCTGACGAGGCGGCCGAGGATCTGCTCGTGGCACGTCTCGCAGTGGATGTCGCCGCCGACGCCGACGCCGCCGTTGGCGAGCGCACCGTTTCGCAGTCGGCTTGTCTCGCGCGCGGCCGTCGACGACTTGGCTTCGACCGTGGGCGCCTCTGCCGGTGGCTGCTGCTGATGCGGAGCGAGTGGTGGCGTGTCTGCCAAGGACGACGAGGCCGGCGACGCCTTGGGAGACGAGAAGGAGATCTTGGTCCTGGGCGACGACGCAGAGTGGGCTGGCGAAGGAGGCCCGGTGTCATCTCCTTCGTCATCGTCGTCGGCAAAAGTGAACGTCGGGATGATGAGCGGGGATGGCGCTGCTGACGTGGACGACTTCTTCTTCCGCGGCGTTTGCGGTGCGGCAACCGGCGGTGATGGCCCCGGTGTTGCCTTCGGCTCCGAGATCGTAGTCGAAGCAAGCTGCTCGGCCAGGTCGTCGTCTGCGATTATAGTTGGCATGACCGGGAGCACGATGGCCGGCGGTGCGGCTGACGGCGGCGGCGGTGGCGGTTGTTTCGAAACAGGCATCGCAGCCTGAGCTGCAGAGGCCTGAGGGACACGAGCGGCGACGACCGGAGTGGCCGGCTGGCTTGCGCCGGCGGGGAAAGCAATCGGCTGAGGCAAAGGCGGCAGGGTGCTTGGCAGCGTTGCGGCTCGGGCGATTCCACTGGAAGGGCCGCCGGCCGGGGCGCCGACGAGGCTCGCCCATTGACCGGGCCCGGCGCTACCGGCCGGAGGGGGTACTGTCCCGCGGTCGAGCGACTTTGAAGGCAGGACTCCACCCGGGGGTCGAGGGAGCGGACGGCCAGTCGCGGCGGCAGGAACCGCTGGGGCGGCTCTTGCCGACGACGGCTCAGGATACCCGCTGGAAGGCTTCTGCTCGGCAGCCGCTTCGGGTCCTACCACGAGCGGCGATGACGGTCGCATGGACGGGAGCGGAGAGGGAGTCGATCGCGGTGGCGGTTCGTTGCTGGGCAGCGGTGACGGCAAGGGTCGACCGGCCGCGGCGTGCAAAGACGTCGGCTGCGGCGATGCGACCCGTAGAGGGGGGGTCGCCACCGGCGTGTTCGGCCGTTGGACGTCAACTGATCCAGCGGCCGCAATGCCGTGGTACGACGACGTGGGGATCGCGAACGACGAGAGCGGCCGCGAGCCTCCGATAGAGCCATTCACCGGCGGCTGGGGCAGCGAGTTGGCCCGGGGCGGACCGGTCGGGATTGACGGCAGGCTCGGCGAGTGGCGGTGAGCCATCGAGGCGGCCGCGCTTGAGCGGGATGAGACTGATGTCGAGGATGCGGCTGAGGGCAGGGGTGAGAGCTCGGACGGCTTCTGGGTGGGGTATCGCGGCTGCGAGCCCGCTCGGCTATGGGTCCGCTGGTACGGTGACTGAGGCGCCGATGAGGGCGGTGTCGGCGTCCCTGCCTGCGTACCCGGGTGCGGCGACGGCGACGCATAAGACGATGTCGGCGGGTTCGAGAGCGAGTGCCGATGGGTCGGTAGCGGAGGGGCGTGCGGCGGCTGCGGAGCGGCGTAGGCTCCCTGCGGAGCCGAGTGAGGTGCGTAGGACGCAGGCGGCTGAGCGTACACCGGTGCAGGACGCCCGTTAGATGGCGCTTGGTGCGGACTGGACGGGCCAGCTTGCGCGGCTGGGTGCTGGTAGTACGCCCCTGAAGGAGGCGGTGGCGGCGCCGTGCCCTGCGCAGCGGTCGGCGAGCCGTAGCCCGGCGTCGGCTGCTGTGAAGGGTGAGCGTAGCCATTCGGCGGCGGAGGCTGCGACGGCCAGCCCGAGCTTGATGCGGCGTAGGGCGCATGCTGATACGGCAGCTGGTGCGGCGAAGCTTGTGCGGGCGCGTAGGCCGCCGAGTAGGCTGCGTGCTGCGGCTGTGGCTGCTGATGGTGCGGCCCACCCGAGGGCGCGTACGGATGCGGCTGGTGCTGAAGAGGCGCGTACGACTGCTGCTGCTGCTGCTGCTGACTTGCATAAGCTAGCCTCGGGTCGGCAGCGTACTGCGGCTGCTGACCCCAGCCCTGTGCCGAAGGCTGCTGGCCGTACGAGGGGGAGCTAGGAGGCGCTGGAGAAGCCGGCTGCTGCTGCTGCTGCCCGGGCGGCGGGTAGGCCCCGTACGGCGATGACACCTGACCAGGGCTCGGATACTGGTACGCCGGATATGGCGACGCACCAGGTGACGGCGGGTAAGGAGCTGCTCCAGACGCCACGGAAGCAGGACTAATCAGCAACGGCTCGCCGTCAGTCGGGGCGAGCGAACAGGGTGCAAGGGACGGACCCTGCTGCTGCTGGGGGTAGGCCATCGTGCTGCGCGCTTGGAGCCGCACACTTGGAGCGACGTCGGGCGCCGTGTTCAAATGCAGGAAGCGAGGCCTCGGCCGGGAGCTGTGCTGGTTGCGAGGATGGAGTGGCCGTCGGGCGAGGGATTCGAGAGCCTAGCTTCCGCCGTGAAGTCAACTCGTGCGCGGTCCGACGCGTCGAGTCGCTTCCAGCCAACGCAACCCCTCGACACTGCTGCTCGTGCCTCGCTTCTTTTCGTCCTCCTGAATCTGACAAGAACATAGAGGACATCAGGTCGACATTCCTCTCGCCAGAAGTGGCTCCGCTCAAGCGCGTTTGGTGAGTGAACTTCGCTCGCTGCTACGGGTTGTCGCGCGGTCCCTGACTCCGCCGCTCCCGACCCGGCCAGACCTAGCTTCCGGACTGGACGATCCTCCAAACCGGGTCGAATACGGCTTACCCTCTGCCTGAGGAGCGCACTGAGGCCTGGTACGTCTAGCCTGCAGCCAGTGCCGCTCTCTTCATTTCAGCTGAGAAGACCGACCACATTCTCATCATCACCAGCAGCTGAGCGTCGCGTCCCTGGCCGGTTGCACCTACTCGACCCATCCCAAGCCCGACGATGGTGAGCCTCGGCTTCGCGTGCTCTCCTACTCGCAGCAGCCTCTACTGACATTCCACCCTATCCTTCTCGCCCAGTCTGGCCTGCAAGATGCGGTTGCGTCGAGCTCGACGTCGACCCTCGTGCCCACCTTCGGCGCCATGGTGCTCCCCTCGTCGGCCGCAGCCGAGCCGACCGCGGACGCGACGCTCCCAGAGCTGTCGACCAATGGTCAGGCTGCCGACGCCGAGCCGTCAGAACCGGCCGGCCCGCCCGCAGACGAGCTCATCGGGCTCTACAAGCGGACGCACGCCGACTTCTTCGCGGCCTACACGCCCGAGCCGCCGTCGTCGTCGATCGAGGCCCGCGACAAAGCGACGTACCTGCTCGCGCTCTCGAAGCCGGTTAACACCCACCACTCGGCCATGTTCGACCCGGACGACGACCTGCTCGTCATTGAATCGGACACTGACATGCCTGGCGGCGCCGGCCGGGTCGAGGACACGTTCCTCGGCGGCGGCGAGCACTGTACGGCACGGCGCGACGCCGTCGCGGTCGACTACACGCTGACGAGCGGCAAGTTTGGCCTCAAGGAGTGGAGCTCAACGAGGGTCAGCGAGCCGAGCTGGCCAGAGGGTCAGGTCGCGATGGAACCACCCTACGTCTTTGCCCGGCCGGTCAAGCGGAGCGTCGCCGGCGCAGACGAGAAGGTGCGCCCGCGCTCGGTCACGCTACGCCCGCGAGCCCTGCACTGATTCCGATTACCCCGCCCTTGCTCTCGCAGGTCATGACGTACTATCCGACGTTTGCCGTCATTAATCCTGCAAAGGCGCCCTTTAACCTCAAGAGCTACGAGGAGATGTATGAGGAGGTCGAGAGGACGGACCGGCCTGAGGCGTTCCCCTTCGGTGCGTCGCGGCGCGGCTGCTGCCACTCGACCCGTTACTTTCTGCTGACATCGGCGACGGGACTTCATATAGTCGACGCCATCTGCTACGAGTATTTGAACCGAGTGCTGCTGCTCCATCCGACGGTTGACTTCAAATACATCGACAGCCTCTCCTTCCTGCCGTTGACGACGCTCGAGATCACCAACCTGCCGCAGCACAACGACATGCTGCCCTTCCCCTTCCCAAATCCGTCGTCCGATCGCTTCCCGGCTCCGACGCCGCCAAAGCTCGAAGGCCAGAACGCTCGCCACAAGGCGATCGACGAGCGGTGGCTGCCGGGCGAGACGACGTACAACGGCGTCTTGCGCGACTCGGAGGGCATGTTCTGCCCGCTGCCCTCGTGCGGCGAGTACGACTGCCAGATCCACGGTCAGTCTGCGGCCTGTGCGAGATGAAGACGCCGTTCCGTTAGAGCTGATGGTCCGCTCCTGCGACGCCAGTGGCCCACTGGGAGGGCATGGGTTCGTACGTCACCCCGAAGGACAAGGGCTCGCCGACGCCGATCTCTACGCTCTTTCTCAAGGTCGGGAAGAAGGCCTGCGGGCCCAAGTGCTTCACCAAACATCTCGATCCAAAGGTCCGTCGTCGCGCTCGGCACATGAGGCGTCCTATCGCTCATGCCTCTCCGGCCGACCACAGGATCACAGCTCGGGCAAGCGCTTTTCGGACGTCCTCAACGAGGTTGTTGGCGGAACGGCCGCCTGGCCGGACGAGGAGGTCGAGCAGCTGATGATGCTAGTCCAGACGATGCCGACGCTGCTGCCGTGTCAGATGGTTGACGTCATCGTTACCAGCGTCGGGCTGCCAAAGTACACCTGCTACGACGTGCGGACGGAAGCGGCCCCTTTTCGACGCCGATCGTCCGACTACTGACATCTCCCTTGTCCTTGCCTCGAGCAGTACTTCCTCCAGCGCTGCAAGGTCATGGACCTCGTTGCCCCTCGACCGTCGCATACGATTCCTGTCAAGCGGCCAAAGAATGGCTGGGCTAACAGGAAGGCCGTCGTTGGTGCGACGGGACACCTTGTCTCTCGAACGTCATCGAGCCGCAACTGACGCCTGCCTGTCTTGCTTACAGTCCACAACCACCACCATATGCGGCCGTGCGTCTCG
>Ga0308160_10004962_pt1 | contig 14011 bp, 14 predicted proteins | sample PhyFR1_FD_201036 | JGI IMG/M metagenome (GOLD analysis project Ga0308160, IMG submission 201036) | Phyllosphere microbial communities from UC Gill Tract Community Farm, Albany, California, United States - DLSLF.R1 | ecosystem: Host-associated > Plants > Phyllosphere > Unclassified | place: USA...
GAGCGGGAGAGAGCGGAGTGAAATGGAGGGGAGGGAAAGAAAGACCAGGAGAAGTCAGTCGGATCTTGCGAGCTCCCAACGACGATGACGATGAAGATGTACGTACCATGAAGTAGCAGGGAAAGAGCCGAGGCAACGACCTCCGTCACAATTGAAGTCGGCGAAACAAGAAGCGCCTGAGGAAAGGAAAGAAGTGAGAATGAAACGAGACGAGAGAAGAAGAAGAAAAGGAGCCTACCAGCTGAACCGCAGAAATACGCTCCCGTCTCAAGTTGTTGAACGCAGACTGGAGAGAGAGGGTTTGGTCTATCGCCTTGAACTCCGGTACCGGCTGTGTTTGATCCAGGAGGTGCGAGGTTTGCTTCTTCGCATTGCGTAGGATCTTGATCATGGAGGAAAACGGGTCGTCAGCTCAGACGCCTGGTAGAGGGATAAGAGAGGGGAGAGTGTACCGGGAGAGAAAGTTCCATCGCCGTTGACAACTGCGAGAGAGAGAGAGAGAGAGAGAGAGAGAGAAGCGATTTCGTCAACAAACCGCGGCTGACGAAGGAAGTGGGAACGAGACTCACTGCTGCAAGGGAAGCGACCGTAACCTGTTTGAGCTGAAGCGAGACCGGCGAAAGAGACTAGAGAGATGAGAACGAGAGAGAATCGCATCTTTGTTGATTGATTCGAGAGTGGGATTGGGGATTGAAAGCGAGAGTGAGAGTGACGGGGAGGGTGAACGAGTGACTTGAGGGTGAGTTGGCGAGAAAGAGAGGGTCGGGAGGATGCGAGAGAGAGTGGGTGTGAAAGGAGAGAGAGTGAAAGATTTGGTTGAGCCCTCGTTATTCTCCTTTGTTGTTTGGGAGAATGAGTTGAATCATAATAGTAGGAAAGCTTGAGTTTCCAAATCGGATAGTTGGAGAACAGTGAGCACGCGTTTTCAGCAATTTGGAGACTTCACGTCGATCGAAAAAGAAAAGCTCACCTTTGACCGACGAACAACAAGTCTTCGCGAGGGAGCTACTACTGACAGAGACTGACGAGAACAGAGCAAGGAAAGCATCAGAAGCGGAAGAGGAGACGGAAATCTCGAGAGAGCTTCTCAACAGCGATTGACTGCAGACGCTCGACCGCAAAAGCTGAAGCAGAGCATAAGACGGACGCTGAAGGACGAAGCCATTGTCAACAGGACGAGCTTCCACCGGGTTCGATGCGTGTGACGAGAAAGGATTCGTATCCCACCGTTTCAAAGCACCACTCTTCATCCACCGTTTTCTCCATTCCTTGATCTCCCTCCGACCCGCTCCACTCAAGCGTCCGCCGTCTCATACACTCCTCTACTCTTACTTCTCCTTGAATCCGAATACGCTCCAATTCGATTCCTCTAGTCTCATTTCGACGATTTCAAGTTTGTCTCGTTCGAGGGAATCCGAGTCGAATTCGGGGACGCGATAGTCGTGTCGAAGAGCCTCCATTCTGATCTTGTGCAGTCGACGGAGATCCTCAGGTCCAGAGTAGGCGAGGATAGCGCGATTGTTCGAATCGATGCAGTAAAGTTTGAGAACTTTGAGAGCTTTGAGAATCGTTCCTTCGACTCGGATACCTGACGATCTCGCTACTTCGATTAAACATGCCACATCCCCTCGCTTGAGTTCTCCTCCGTCGAAGTGATGCGGTAACTTCCAATCGGTTGTGCCGTCCTCATTCGATTCTAGCGAAACTTCGTCTCCCGAGAGTGTGGTACAGGGGCCATAGGATCCTTCATCGAGGTCGAGGATGAGGTGTTCGAGATAGAGAAGACGAGAGGGACCGGTAACGAGAGAGAGAAACCCTATTGCGTTAAGAGCACCGCTGCCGAGATGGATCTCTTTGAGGAGTTTGAGACGTTGGAGTGTGAGATGGATTGAGGGCGAGTAGCAGTGTTGACCGAGGTGAATGCGTGTGAGAGATACGAGGGAATGGAGTTCGTTATCGGCAGGCGAGAAATGGTGAGAATCGGCAAGAAGGGTGAGACAGTCGAGGGTATTGGGGATGACAGAGAGAGCGGCTCTCCAGCTTGTGACATCCGAATACGTGCTATGGAGAGTGAGGTTCTGTAACGAAGGGAACATTTCGAGTAGCTTGTCGACGCTTGCGTCTTCTGCTCCTTCGCCGTGAATCTCTAGAGTCTTGATGTGAGGGAAATTCGAGGTCACATCTACGTCCATCGTCTCCGGATCGTATATATCCCACTCGTAAAGTCTGAATTCCGTGAGAGTTCGACACTCTTCGAGTAGGTTGTAGAATCCCAAGTTCACCATTGAATCGTCCGTGAGGTCAGGCGCTGGCAGCGCCAAACACTCGAGGCCTTTGCCGATCGGCCAAAGAAGACCAACAGAGTGATGTAGAAGCTCGTAGTCATATAGACCTCGGGCGTCGAGCTCTTTGAGGCGAGGAAGGAGACAAATGAGTTTTGTCAAGGAGCCAGTTGAGTGAGTGAACTTTTTTGTGTAAGGTTGGGTTGATAGCGTGAGCGAGTTGACTACGTTCCCTAGTGCAGGCTGAGCTTCGATCGCTCTCAGGAAGGGGTCGAGTTGACTGGGTCGAGAAAGTCGGACAGTATGATAGAGGTGAATTCGGTGGAAAGGAAGGAAGCGTTTTGATATGGGTGCGGATGGGGGATTGCTGGTGTAGATCTGGTCGAAGATGAGGTTGAGGAGTTCATTCGGAAGGGAAGAGAAGCGATCGACCTAAAGAGGAGAAAGTGAGGTCAGCGATAAAGGGGAGCGAGTGGGAGCAAACAAGCGGCGTACCATATCGATTGTAGAGGTCATTTGTACTATTCTAATGAGTCAAAGGAAGCTAGGAAGATATCAGAAAGATAGGACGGGAGCAAAGAGATGAAGATCTCAAGTTCTCCCTCTCCCACCTCGGCCGATGTCACGACGAACAGCAGGTTACAGCTCCCTACAGCGTCACTTAGACTCTACTGCATCCTACTCTACCCTCTCGACCTCTCTCGCCGCTCAACAGAGTGCCAACCTCGCTTCCCAACTCTCGACTTTCCAATCTGCCCTCTCAAACTTCTCGACTCAACACCGAGCAAAGATCCTCTCGTCGCCTCAATTCAGAACTCACTTCTCTCAACTATGCGCTGAATTGGGAGTAGATCCATTGGGAGGTGGTGCAAAGGGGTTGTGGGATAAAATGGGAGTAGGGGATTGGTATTATGCTTTGGGAGTACAGATTGTAGATGTATGCTTGAAGAAGAGGGATAGGGGAGGCGGACTCGTCGCGCTAGATGAGGTGTTGAGGGATGTTAGGAAATTAAGGTCAATCCCTTCGTCAAATTCGAAACGGACTACCGCTTCAAACGGGACGACAGCGACGACAGCAGCCGATATCTCAGAGTCAGATGTACAACGTGCGATCGAAGCGCTCGATCCATTAGGATGCGGATACAGTTTGATCGAAGTAGGAGGAAAGAAAGTAGTCAGATGTTCACCTGGAGGACTCGATAGGGACTCGTTAGTCGTCGTGGAAGCCGCATCAAACACCGGGAGAGGCGCAGTGACGAGGGAGGAAGTCTTGTCGTTTACTGGGAAAGATAACGGGGATTATTGGACGATGGATCGGGTTGAACAAGCTATTGAGAAAGCTTTGATGGATGATGGAATGATTTGGGTCGACGAACAGACGACTGGTGTCACGGTCGAGAGGGAGTATTGGTCTCCTGGTCTGTTCGTGATGGAGTGAGAGACGGACCTTACTTTCTTCGTGAGTTTCGACATTATCTTCACACGCTAATTCAAGTCTGACGGTCGTGAGCATTCGCAGCTTAGAGCATCTCGTGATTCGACTTTCCTCAATCTAGAATATCTTATGTATCAATCTTCGAAGCATCATGTTGTTGTCAAAACTATTTCTCTCAGCGTATGTTCGCGCGAGAATCCGAGCGACCAAAGCGATTCGCAGACTTCCGTCTTTATCGATAGGTCCGCAAGATCAGCTCGAGGGAGAGGCACGTCTCAAGTCGACGCAAAGAGCTGCCCTTTGCAAAGACAGATTCGAATTTCGAAAGATCAAGTCCAGCTCGATCAATTATCCTCCTGCATATCTACGTTCTCAGTCTCTTTCCCACCTTCACTAGCTCTTTGTTCTTGTTGTTCCGCCTCCCCGGGATCGCGAGCAGTATTCTCTGGTTGTTTCGAAGGACCGGAACCTGATTCTTTGGCCGGACCTTCTTCCGGTGCGTCCTCTCCTCCCGTCACAGCCTCCTTCCGCGGTTGTACGACAACCTTTGCGCCCCTCGTTGAACCTCTGCCCCCTCCTCTTCCTCTACCTCTCCCTCGCCCTCGTCCCGGAGTCGAACTTCCTCCTTCTCCTCCGACACCATTCGTCGATCCAGCAGGTTGAGCCGTCGAAGCATGCTGTGCATAATCGATCGTGACGGGCTGAAATACTATTCGATGAGCAGCAGTTGCGAAAGGTTCGAGTAAAGGTATTTCAGATTCCGTATCCTCTGCTCGAATTAACTCCTCGGATCAGCCTCGTCGCGATTGAAAAAGGATACCGAGAGAGCCAGTGACGGACCTCCAGGCTTGAGCAAGATATCTGTCCCTATTGATGTCTCGTGAGTTCCTTGAAAGTATAAATTCCCTATTCGAGCTATCGGTGTCGAGCTCTCTGCAGCCTGTAAGCGGAGGCAAGATCAGCTCACACTCTAGAGAAGTACGAAAGAGCAGGCCAAACTCACAAGGAGCTGCATAGAATCTGATTGAGCCAAATGTTGACCCGAAAGATGAGAACCGAAATCCAACGTGACGTACTCGACCTATTGATCTGAAGAGGTTAGCAGAGCTCTCTTAAAGTTACATAGAATTACGACCGACCTCCTCCTCTTCCCATTCATCGTCGTCGTCGTTCTCTTGCTGTTGATCTAAAGTTGGAGAGAAGTGATCGACTCGAGTCCAGGTCGATGTAAGGACTGGCTCATGGCTTCTGTAACGTAGTGGTGGTGGTTCTGGTAGAGCAAAGTCGTCCATCTTGAATGATGAGTTGAGTGAAAGAGAAGAATCTTGTTTCGCTCTTCTTTTTGATCAAGATTCGTTCAACCAGTTCGTCGTCTTTGTCGACGGTAGTACTTCAGCTTGACGATAGCGGGATAGATTCAACTCACGCTGTGAACGTCGCAGGTATCTCTTGGAAGTCGCAGACTGACACCGACGAGAAAGCTGGGAGCGAAAGGTACTGATTACTTGCGAGTATGACTGATAGAGTAAGAGACGACGAAGGGGTTAAAGACTGCGACAAAAGACGTGAACAACAACTAAGAGAGAGAGAAACGAGTGAGAGGAGTAAAACAGCGATTAAGGGTGATAGTAAAGCATGAGGAGTTCTCGTCATCAAGACGTGAAGAGTTAAACAGAGACGAAGAGAGAGAGTGGTACAGGTAAATCCTACTGAGACGAGTTGGAGGGAAGAAGTGAGTTTAAAGATCTCGAACCTTTCCACCTTTTCCTTTCGTCTGAACGACCCAAACTCGAGAAGCTGATCCTTCGACAATACAAGCAGTTGCCTGATCTCCTAGAGCACGACGTACTTCAGTCGAGACACAGATCGAACGTTGGACTTTGTCGGCGTAAGCTCTGAGGAGGAGAGCGATTTCGGCAGAGTGAGAAGGAGCGTCGAGGCGAGAACGACCGACGAGAGTGATGAGAGGTCGAGTAGGGGAAGCGATAGTGAAAGCAGAAAGGCGAGAAAGTGCGTATTGAAGTGGTTGAGCAGTTTGAACTTTTTCGTAAGTGATTCGTTTGAGGGCTTCTTCGATTTCTTTCGTGAAGGTACCTTCGGTGGTCGAAGAGGATCCGAAGTAGCGTCCTAGAAGAATGTCATCGGCTGCTTCACTTTCCATTCCGTGACCTGGCCCATCTCGAGCGATAGTAGGGTACATCGTATCTATCGCATTCTGCCCTCCGTGCACGGTGAACATTGGGTTATCGGATCGAATCTGAGAGTCGGATCCTCCTCCAGGACTGAGTTTCTCGTCGACGAAGGAGGTAGAGGTGCTGGTTTGGCCTAAAGCGAGATCGGCAGAAGTGGGTTCTGCAGTTCGAACAAGGTGAAGAACGGTAGCGGAGAGGTGAGGGTTGGCGGTGACGAGTTGGATGAGGAGGCGGAGACAAGCACGATCGTCGGATCCTCCGTGGAAAGGAAGGACTACGTGAGAGTTGTAGATCGGGAGAGCGGAAGTCGAGGCAGAGGTCGAAGGTGCAGTTTCGAGGAAGAGGGAAACGTTACAAGGTGCTATTCAGCGGAAGGAGACGTGAGCACTTCATCGATAAAGACACGATAGGAAGCATGACTCACCTTCAGCAAAGACTCGACGAGCGAAAGTTGCGTAACTAGCAGCTTCTCCCCCACTCCTGCCTCTCGCACCTTTCGAATCGTTCAATCCAAACAAGCCTTCGAGGGGGTTCCTGATGTATTGTTCGATCAATCCGCCATCCTCTTGTGCAACTTCTTTGCCTTTTCCGTTCGAATCCGGAGCTTGCGAATCGAGGGACCAAGGCAAAACGACCATATCCGACTGTTCTTCTTCGACCCACTTCGAGATCTGATGCGAGTATTGCTCTTCGGAAAGAATATTGAGTCGAGAGCTGACGGGAATACCGAGACCAGCGGCGAAGGAACGGAGGAGGGAAGAGAGGACATCGGCGCGGAGAAGAGCAGGAATGGGGGAAGCGGCGTGAAGAAGGGCAGAGGTACGTTCGGTGAGGGCGACAAGTCGGAAAGCTGCGAGAGAGACGAAGGATTTTGAAGGAGTGGAGAGTACGGAGGGAGGAGGAGGAGACCCTTTGTGTTCAGCCTCCGAAGAAGGTGACTCTTCGACAGTCGCAGCAGTCGAGGTCGTAAGTTCTGCTTGTCCCTTGACGAGTCGAACGAGATCCATGATTGGTCCGAAATGTTCAACTTGCTCGAGTACGATAGCGAATCTTGACAAGAGTTTCTCTTCGTTTGCTTCGTGATGCGGTGAGGATTCATGCTTGTCTTGAGCGAGGGCACTTCGTTCGAGTTCGAGTCGGCGACGGTAGTGAGCGGGGTAGAAGGCGAGAGTGAGAGGCGAAGTGATGAAGGTAGTGATCAAGGCCATCAGAACGAACATTGCGAAGACTTCGAGGTTGAGGACTCCAGCGTTGAGACCGATGTTGAGAACGATGAGTTCGACCAAACCCTTGCAAGCTATAGAGGGCAGTCGCGTTAGCTTTCGCTCATTGAAGAAGCGGCTAGGAGAGCTGACCCATCAAACTTCCGACCGCTGAACTTTCCCTCCAAGTCATTCCGAACGCTTTCGCAACACCTCCTGACGAGAAGAACTTGCTTGCGAAAGCGACGACGATGATGCAGACAGTCCAAGCCCACATTCGACCCGTGTTGAGAAGCGTCAGATCCGTTTTGAACCCGCTGTTGTTCATGCTAGTCATCAGTTCCGTTATCTTGAGCAACTGTCGAGATGCGAGAACATACGAGAGAGCAAAGTAGATGGGAAGGAAGAGGACCGTGACAAGATCTTCGATCTTCTCTGTCAAAGGAGAACGAATATCCTTAGGAACGATCAATCCGACGAGAAAAGCTCCGAAGATCGCGTGACTGTTTCGAAGAGAACATTTAATCAGTCCGAGTCACCAGGAGTGCCTGCGAGAGGTGAGACTCACATTCCGAGTTTGTCGGTGAACCAAGCACTTGCGAGTACAGCAAAGATTACAGAGACTGTCATCGTTTGACTCGGTCCCCATTCTCCTGAACTGCGAGTCTTCCTCGAGAGAAGCTTGAGGAGAGGTCGTCCAACGAACCAAAGGACGAGAACCCATGCGAGACAGGTGAGGAGAGTGTAGAGTACGATGAGTCCCGAGGCCGCGTTCGCGAGGCAGATTGCGAGAGCGAGAAGGAGCCATCCAACAACGTCGTTTCCAATTCCCGCAGAGAGTGCGATCACTCCTACGTCGGTCTGAATCAGATCTTCGTCGAGGAGGATACGAGAGAGTACTGGCATTGCCGTAATCGAGCTTTTGAGCGTGCTCAAGATTAGCTACATGTACGGGTTGAGCTGATTGAGAGAGGAACTCACAAAGCGGTTCCGACGAATAGAATGAAGACTCCGAAACTCTTCGAGGGATCGATGAACTCGCGATAAATACCGACGGCGACCGCTGCTCCGAAAGCGAAGGGGATTGCGATGGACATGGCGGAGATCGTGGTTGAGACTTTGGCGTTTCGACGGAAGAGACCGAGATCGATCTCCATTCCGATGAGGAAGAGGAACAGGGTCAATCCGATGTTTGCGACGAGAGCGAGGTAAGGGACAGAGACGGCGGGGAAGATCGTTGTCGTGAAGCCAGGAATTCGACCTGTTTCGAGGAGATCTGAGTTAAGGTATCTCAGAAGCGCTAAAGCTACACTTACCGAAAGCTGTTGGTCCTAACAACACGCCCGCTGACCCCGACGAACGTATAGTGCATTAGCACAACATGCAAGAAGATGTTAGAGCGACGAAAGGGGGACTCACCCACAATCTCACTGATTACCCTAGGCTGTCGAGCATAGCGCAATCCCAAATGCAACACCCTCGAGAGTGCGACGATAATGAAAGCTTGAACAATGAAGAGTGCGAGAGGACTGTTACGACGAGGAATTCAGTTAATTTGCGAGATTCGCAATCGAGATCAACGCAAATGGGGAACGTACTCGCTACTTGAGAATGCGATAGGACTAGGAGCATGTGGGTCAAAGATACCAGCTGTTTGACGTTGAGGACCACCTGTAGGAAGAACAGTAGTGATCGTTTGTTGAGCGTTTCCAACGATCGCTAGATACAGTTCATCAGTCCTGATCACCGTGAATACTGAACGAGTGTGTGCTCACTAGCTGTTACTTTCGCTATCGTAGAGGTAGAAGTCATCCCCGTGGAAGTCTAGTGAGGTTTTAATCGGAAGGAGAGGAGGAGGAGAGGAGGAGAGAGAAGAGGCGCGGGGCCACGCAAAGGAGAGGTAGCTTGAGAAGAGGTCAGGAGATTGTCCTTGAGGTTCGTGTAAGAAGTGGATCCTGCGCTTGAGATTGAAATTGTTCGAGCAGGAGAACAGAGGCGGAAACCTTTCTTGGAAACTTGATCGAGTTGTCTGCCTTTGAGTCGAGTCTTCTTTAGTGATAGCAGGAAGAGTCGGTTGGTAGCTGGCAGGAGATTAATGAGTGGAGTGGGAGAGAGGGAAACCTTAGTGAAGATCAAGAGTTTGGAAACATTCCAAACTGCGGGAGTCTCGACCTTTTCCCTCTTCGCAAGGAATTCGCGGCGCAAAGGCGACATCTCCTCTTTCTCTCGTTTCGACGACCCACAGAAGTTAGTTCGACACTTGATATAGCTGAGATCCTGCGTCGGTTGGACGCCTCTCTCGAAGACGGAATTGATTCTCGACTCGATCTTTGCGATTCGTTGGTTTCCGATGAACTACGTAAAGCACGGCACAACGTGGACTCCAACGACACTCTTGACTTGAGTCAACGACGATGAGTACATCTGAAAGAGAGACAGAGCATCAGCGGTCAAGCTAGGCATCCATTTGTTGAGAACATCGCACACCTCGTTTGTCGCTTCAGACGTCAAACTCGCTCAAGAAGTCTCCATACGTGCGATATTCTACCGCTCGAGCCTTGAGTGTAGCCTTGTGACGATTAGCTGCTGCCCGTCCATACATTTCCTCCCACTTCTGTTTGCGCTTTTCAATGAATTCCGGGATCGCTGCCTTTAATCTCTCCCGTTTCGCACGAGCCTTGACCGCCTCTGGACTGTTATCGGAGTCGGGGATAGTTGCGAGGAACTGGGTAACCCTCCAAAGGCTCTTTACAAGCCCGTAGAAGGCCTGAAATTGCTTTCCCAAAGTTGTCAAAGCTGTGTCGCCCATTGTTCGGATAGTCAGAGTGCACTCACCTTCTTTGCCGTCGTCTCTTCGTAATGCTGTACAAGTCCAAAACGAGGCATCAACAAGCTGGCGAACGCGGGAGGGCGGGCGAAAATGTACCCCAAGAATTGGAGCACGCCTCGTCGCATCACGAGCCTATCTAGGCGATCGTCAGCATAAACGTAGACAGTTGAAGAGTTGCTTATGCTTATGCAAGTACGCACGACTGGATTGAAGTGGTTCTCCTCCTCTGGCAGCGAAAGGTTCTATTGCCGGGCGAGGGATTTCGTCAGTTCTGCTTAACGAAATTGATTTCTCAGCATCCTTCGAGAGTGAAACTTACCACGAGATGTGACATAGCGTCGACAGAGACGCAACTGGCGGAAGTTGGGAAGAGAGGAGAAGAGTGAAGGTACAGACTTCTCGTCCATGATATTTCGAATAGGACGTTCCTCGGAGCCGAGGAACGAGACCTACGGTCAGATGAAGAGGGCCGCAATCGTGGAACAATTCGGTAGAAGGCAGGAACCCTCCCACGGAAAAACCTGACCTGCGAATCGCTGCACAACCAGTGGTAGGTCCGCTGCCTGGGATCGGCTCATCACGTCGAAACTAAGAAGCTCATCATGGTCGAAGCTGTTGGATCCGAAGTGAGCGTTTCCTTCTGTTGGGATGGCACGTTGTCCTGAGCTTGCTTCTTTCCTTTCCCTTCCCCTTTCTCATTCGCTTCCGCTTTCCCGGCCGCTTTCAGCATGTCGAGCACGAGAGGTGTCTTTTTCGGTCGCAAGAAGAAGGAATTTTCGTGCATGGAAGAGCCGAGTAGAGGAGTGCGACAGCAACAAAGAGACATTCTTTGCAGAAGGACGACCACAAACAGGTGTTGATACGAAGAGGGAGACAAGGCTGATTCGTCAGAGAGGGGGTGGAAATGGTAGAGAAACGACAAGCAAACAGTCAATGTACGAAACTGCGGAAAACTATGAATCTGGAGAAACGCACTATTCGTCTTCAATGTTCGTCCTTGAAGTAATCATGTACAAGGTAGAAATCTGCTCGCGCCCTGTACTTTGCGCGGCCTTCGTGACTGAAGAATTCATTGAAGTCCTTCTTGAATTTGCTTCGTTCTGCGATCGCGGCATCTCTGTCAGCTCCCGCTGCACTGCGTCCGATAACTCTGCTTTTTGCTCGTATATCCTGTACTATCCCATCGATCTCCTTAAGTTCGGGTCGTCCTTTTCAGCTTCTTCCTCTCTCATCGAGAAAAAGAACGGACGCACCTTTCTCAACTGCGAGTCCGATGTTTCCGTCGTGTTTCGGGCCTATACATCCATACTACAGCCGTCAAGAGTCGTTCCCCGCGAGTGTGTATACATAGAGGAGGACGCACGACAGCGGTGTAAGGGTCTTTGTTTTCCTATAGCCGATCATGAGTCGATAGGGAAGAATGGGAGTCAGTCTAGAAACACCGGCTGATGACAAAGCGACAGGCCCACGGAAGAAGACATCTCGAGAGCAGAGCTGGGCAAAGCAGGACGATACGGCGCAATGACGAGAAGGGAAGAAAGAGGAAAGAGAGTCTGGAATCGAGTCTCCATGAAGCGGTCGGAGATTCCGCGGTGGATTCGGTCATTCGTCTAAACCCCTATCTCGGAAGCTGGAAACCGGTCGGGAGCCGGAGAGGGAGATGAGAAAAGTGGGATCGAAGAACTGATTTCGCAAGAATCCACAAAGTACGCTCTACAGCTTCCTACTCATCCCCTCGTCGGTGGAATACCAGCGTTTGACATGAGTATCGTGAATCTGACGTCTCATAGCGTTGTCACCTATGTAGACCTCGACCTCAATTTGAAGAAGTCCTTGTACTCCTGAGAACCTTATCGAAGGGCAGCGATCTTGCTCTGGAGCTCTTCTAGCTGCTTCATAGCCTACCAGCAAGGTTCATCGACTCAGCCCGAGTCCAGCCTCTCTTTCGTCGAAGTCGTTCGACATTCACCGATTCGAATCCATCTTGATTGAACGACCGGCGGTTCTATGTAGCGAAGCTACCGAGTCAGCGTGCGATTGGTAGCGTGAGAAGCGAGAGGACCCACCTTTGCCTTGAACCGGTCGAGTGAATGATTCTGGAAGAAACGAAACGAGTCAGGCAAAGGCAGGACGAGAATAGTGAAAGGAGCTCACAGAGTCAGCCATAGAGGCGAGCGAGCCGAGATGAGCTTACAATAAGGAGAACAAGAAGAGAGAGAAGAGAGAAAGAGAGTTCGGAAACAGACGAACCCACGAAACGGAGCAAAAAGAGTCGACAATGGCTTAAAGGAACCGAGCCATCTCGTTCAGCGATCGTAACATCCCGCCTATCATGAGAGGTTATGCGAGATTAGGGTATAATATTGCTGGTTTTGCTTACTATGTTCAAACTCTCGAAAACTTCCACCTTTCTAACCCAATCTCTTCAACCTAGCTTCCGCCGCTCTCGCCCTCTCCTCCCTCTGAATCCTCATCTTCTGTTCCTCTGTCAAGTTCCCTTGTTGCCTCTGTTGAATCACCATTGGGGGACCTCCTCCTAACCTCTTCGGTCCCTTCGTAGGAATACTCATCAACCTCTCTTCCTCCCTCTTCCTCTCTTCTTCTTCTTTCGCTTTCCTCTCCTCTTCCTTGACTCTATACTCCTCGGCTTCAACCGCTTCCCTCTCCCTCTGTTTCGCTCTCAACACTTCCCGTTTCGCTTCCTCTTTCGCTTCCTTCTCCTTCTCCTTGGTTTCATCTAATCCACTAGGTACCCTCGCTCCTCCAACTGAAGTCCCCATCCAATCCCACCAATCAGGATGTTGCATCGTCAAGAACCTAAACACGTTCCTGACTCCCTTCGACCTCGCCAACTCAAAAGGTGTTTGATCTCCCTCTTCTCGAAGCGTAGGATCAGCTTTCTTGACTTCCAATAACCACCTCGTCATCTCTACCTGATCACTCGCACTCGCAACATGTAACAATGTCAATTTACCCTCCTTTCTCTCCTCCATCCAACTTGGTAGTGTCCCCCAAACTCCTGATCCAACAGTCTCCAATTCCGGTCCATACTTGTCCAAGAAATTTGACACTGCTTCAACTTTTCCTTTCTTGACCATCTCGACCAAACGCTCCCAACGATCTCGTTCCAATTCCTCGAGTTTCGTCAATTTCATGACTTTCTCTTTCTTTGGTTGGGGAGCAGCGGGAGTCGTGGTCGGAGCTGGTGTAGGAGTGATGGAAGCGAGGTAGGCGGCATCGAGTTCTGCGAGTGCTTCGGAGGTGAGGTGAGAAGTTTTCACTTTCGTCAATTCGATGAAAGATCGAACTAATTCAGCGATTGTCTGTAAGGACGACAGCTTCGATCAGTTTCCACAAGTTGAGGAGATCTGAGAGGAACGAGTGCTCACAGGTCGTCTAGTAGGAAAAGTAAATCCTCGGATCCTCGGATCACCTATTTCGTTCTCTCCCGAACATATCATCAGCTCCGACCTTCCGACTGAAAAGAGAGAGAGAGATAGCAACGCACCCCTCGTCAAGACGGCGTTATCGTATCCCATGAAAGTTTTGTAATAACTTTTACTACACCTCAAAAACACCAATTCAGATTCATCAATCTCTTCCCTCCAACTATCCAATAATTCTCTCACTTCCTACAAACACCTCTCAACATACTGTATCAGTACGACCGAAAGTAGGGATAGAGGGAGGAAGGAAAGGGGGGAAACGTACGTCGGTGAGAGCTGCTTCGTTGTGTCGACGAATCTGAGCTCCTGCAGATTTAGCTTTCCCATTCGCATTATCGTTCGCTCCTTGACTACCTCCCTGTTTACGACGAGCTACAAGTTCACTTATCATCGTCAGCATTTCTCCCTCTAGCAAAGCTGAGTGAAAGAAGTGTGGGCTCAACTCGTATAACGATGAAAAGTCTTCTTCTCCAAAATGACCAATTCCTTTTCCTTTTCTTTACCCTTTCCTTTCCCAACCAATCTCGGTCTCAGACTGACTACCATTCCCGCGAAATGACCTCCACCAAACATCAACAAAGTCCATTTCCTTTCCCTCCCACCCCCACCCACACCCAAACCCAC
>Ga0308160_10004963_pt1 | contig 14004 bp, 16 predicted proteins | sample PhyFR1_FD_201036 | JGI IMG/M metagenome (GOLD analysis project Ga0308160, IMG submission 201036) | Phyllosphere microbial communities from UC Gill Tract Community Farm, Albany, California, United States - DLSLF.R1 | ecosystem: Host-associated > Plants > Phyllosphere > Unclassified | place: USA...
TCGCTCGAATCTCACTCACTCGCTTACGATTTCCTCGATTCTACGTTCATAGTATCATCTCACCACTTACTTCCGCCCTTCCTTCAGGATACAAAGCATCGATCAAATCCTACAATTGTGAGTCATCATATCATTCAGAGCTCGAGAGAATGATACACTGAAGTTGCTTGTTGAGTTTCGCAGGGATCGATCATCTCCAACAACTCGCTGGTTCTCAAAAGCTCAACACGACAGGTCAAACCAACAACCGAGATGACTTCTACACGAAATCCCTCATGACCCCTTCTATCAAACCTATCACGAAAGATATCATGGAGAAATTCTTCAACTATTTATGGACCTCCAACACCACCACTAACTGGTTCGGTGCGTTTGACACTGTCGCTGCATCTTTGCCCTCAGAGTGGAGAGCTGATGTGACGACTCTCTTCTACGTACAGTTCAATGGGATGTTTATGGAGGACAATACTCTCAAATCAACGATATTCAATCGAAATCGGAAAGTTCGTTCGCTCAGAGGGGTAAACTCTTGAGTTGTCAGATGTACGCTAGCTCGCCAACTTACGGTCAACCTTACTATCAATCCGGATTCGATTTCGTCGATGGGTGAGTTTCTTTACTTCTCTTTCTCCCTCTTTACTTCTTCTCCTCCCTCTTCACTCCGTTACTCGCCTTCACGCTCATCCTCTATCCTACTCAAGTGAACGATGGTACTGATGTAAGCTGTTCTGGTTCGCACAGGATGTACAATGTCATCGTCAACGGAATGACTTCGACCGGTCAATGGTCCAATCTCTCCAGCAATGCCAACGGCTACGGAGCGTACATCAACTACGTCGACAGTCGATTCTCAGACTCGCAAGTCAAGAACCTTTATTGGGGATCCTCGATCTACCCTCGACTCCAACAAATCAAGCAAAAGTACGACCCTTCCAACGTTCTCAGAAATCCTCAATCTATCAAACTACCTTCCTCCTAATCCTTATCCTTCCTCTTCGTCTTTCTCTCTTTCGCTTTTCATCACGCTGTGCTTGTTCATATCTCTAACCTCTTTTTTTGCCCTTTGATCGATTCATCGGAAGTTTTTACCCCCCTGTTGCTCTCTCTCGCTTCACTCACTCAAAACAGACACTCTCTCACGACGTCGATACGGAAATCTCAGTAACGTTCATAGCTTTAAGTAGGAATTGGTTAACAGACACTTTGAATATCTCGCTCTCGGAATACAACCTAAATTCTGACGAGAACCTCTTCCTTTTCGAGAGGACAGTCTCCCTGAGGTACCTCAATGAGCGCTGACTACTTTCGCTTTGATTCTTGTCGCTGTGAGTTGGAAGGAGGAGGCTCGAAGAGAGGTTGGAGTTTTTTCTCCTTTCCTTTTCACTTCACTTCTCAAAATATGGCTTCTAGTACTCAGACTACTACTACAACTACTCAACAATGGATCTTGAACAAGTATTCGAGGTCTCGCACTGCTCCTGAGCCCTCAATCAAACGACAGAAACTCTCAGAGATCAAAGACAAGAACGCTTCGAAACAAGCAGGGAAGCAAGAGTTTGATCATTTGTGAGTCAAGCAAGAGTCTACCAAAATGCTATGATTGACCCGATCCTTCAACCCACAGTGTTCAACCTCAATTATCGCTTCGATTGGAAACTACTCGTTCGAAACCTCTCTGTGCTGCTTCTGATTCACTCTCTACGACCCACTCGATGCTCTTGAGTGTCTGCTACGATCCACACTATACCTCTCCGCAACGTTCTCAACCAATCGTCCTCGATTCATTCGATTTAATGTCTTTCTCGACTTCTCTCATTCGCTCTCACTGTCCACCGGACGAACTCCCACTCAAAGGAGTTTTCAAAGATGAGATTGTCGGATTGAGGTATCTGTCTGTCGATGAGATGAGTGGGAAGAGTGAGTTCAAGAGAGCTCAGTTCAAGTTTGAGGGAAAGGAAGAGAGGGAACGATTCATGGGCAGTGTCATGGGGATTATTCCGTTCAAGTTGGCAGAGAGTTCGACAAAGACTACTTATACGACAGAGACGAATGTGGTACCTCCTCCTCATCAAGGGAGATCGAAGGGACAGACGAGAAGGAATCGAAAATCGACAACAGCGAGCAACACTCAACAGCGGATCGGATTGAATTCTGATGCCGCTTCACACCCATTCTATACTGATCAGTCGCAGCAGCCTTCGAGCTCGCAACACGCGCATTACGATTCGCACTTCGCTCAACCCTCTCCCTTCCTCCCTCTTCCTCTTCCTCATCATCCCTCACAATTCGCCTCTCAATCCCTCCCACCTCTTCCTCAACGTACTGCCTCGACTCTCCCTCTTCCCCCTCATCTCGTCTCTCATCTTCCTCGACTCGCATCAGCTCAAGCACAATCGATCGAAAGGAACGAGCAAAGTAGTCCTTCGCAAGCTTTACTGAGAATGGATGAGCAGCAGTTTGGGGAATTGCTGGGACAGTGTTTGTTCGAAGATGGATTCGAGGAGTTGATCGAGAGAGTCAGAGGGAGTTTGGAGTTGAAGTAGACGAGAATCAAGAGGAAATCCAACGATTTCTTCTCGAGAAACGAAAGATGTTTGATTGTCAGAATTTTTCGCGCTCTCGTAATATTCAGAGAAGAGTCACCTACTCTCTAATCTGTCAAAGCGAGAGTCATTCGAATGCGAAAAAAAGTTTGATACGAACTTTGCGAAGATTCGGAAAAGTCGAAATGACTCCTTCGGCTTTCTTCCCTCCACTCCTCCAACTTCTCACTCATTCCCGATCTCCCCAATGGCAGGTGATAGTACACCTCCAGCAGTGACCGAGGTACGCTCCTCCCTCTTTTGCTTGATCTTTGAACCCTTCAAGGTGTTGACTGATCCTCATCATCTCATCTCGCATCCGTCTCGCCTGTACGCGATCTCTAGCTCAAAGCAGTCACTAGTAGGCAATTAGAAGGTCACCTCGGCCACCTGTCTCCTCAACAACAGAGCACTTTGAACGAGTTCAAGAAGAAATTGGAATCGAATGGTTACTACTCTTCAACGTGTGGAGAGAAGGGACAGGCTAGTCATGATGATGTTACACTAGTGTAAGCTCGCCACTTCTCAAGATTGTGCGATCCAAAGTGAAAGTTTGTTAGCTCACTCGACCCTCGCGCCTCCCTTCACTTCACTTCCTCAATCAGTCGTTTCCTCCGAGCGCGCAAATTCGATTTGAACGGAGCGTACACGCAATTCACTTCAGCAGAAGATTGGAGGAAATCGAACAACGTTGATGAACTATACGATTCATTCCCTTTGGACGAATTCAATCTTGCTGCTGAACTTTACCCTCAATGGACTGGGAGGAGGGACAGAACGGGATTACCCGTGTACGTGTATAAAGTGGGCAATTTGGAGAAGAAGAAGACGGATGAGTATGTCAAGAAACCGGAGAGATTGAATCCTAGAATGATAGCACTCTATGAGGTGAGTTTCTCAAGCTTTGTCTCGAATGTGATGCGTGAGTATGAAACTGATGAGCAAGAAGTGTGATATAGCATATGGTTCAGTTCGTTCTGCCTTTGTGTTCGGATATCCCTCATGAACATGAAGAGACTCCAGTTTCAGGTTGCGCAACTAGTCAGTCTTTCTACTTTTCTATCTTCTCTCTTCGATCGAACTGACGCCTTTCTCACATTATCGCAGTCGTCGATATCTCGAATGTATCGTTGATGAGGTTCTGGCAGTTGAAGGGACATATGCAAAGAGCTTCTGCACTCGCTTCTGCGAATTATGCAGAAACTCTCGGAGCGTACGGATGAGTTCTCTTATCTATCCACTCCGATCGTTTGCTGATAGCCAAACAACACTCTTCCGTAGGATCTATTTGGTTGGAGCACCGAATTTCTTCTCCACTGTTTGGGGATGGGTCAAGAACTGGTGTAAGTCCACTTGCTCTGGATTGGACTCTCCCAGGCTTTGCTGACTCGATCGACTAATCGCAGTCGACCCTGGAACTGTCGAAAAGATCTTTATCCTCCCCTCTCATTCAGTCCTCGCAACTCTCTCAACTCACATCGACCCTTCCGCAATTCCCTCTGAATTCGGTGGATCCCTCGATTGGGCCTATGGAGCTCCCACTCCAAACCTCGACGATGCAGCGAAAGATATGTTGGGATTGGAAGAGATTCCCGCAGGTCCGGTGAGGTGGAAAGGGAAAGAACAAGGAGTCGTTCTGAAGGGTGCAGGGAGGGATGCGGAGGTGGAAAAGAAGATTGAGGAGAAGTTAGAGGAGAGGAGGAGTGCGAGGAATAGTCCTGCCTCGAGCTCACCGAGGGAGAAGCCCGAGGAGGAGGAGGAGAGGTTCGAAACGCCTACTACTGGATCAGCGACAGAGACTCCAAGCGTTGTTCCTTCGACCCCTCAAACTAACCTTACGACTTCGACTGAGCCTGTACCGGAATCACCAGTCGTCGATAACGCTACCTCTACACCAGATTCGACTTTGATTTCGAACGCACCTCCTCCTGTGGGAATGGCTGGAATTCCCGTCGCTCTCGGTACTGCTTCAGCACCAAATGCGACTTATGACACCTCGACATCATCGGCACCTGAATCTCAAGAGAGGAAGGAGGGAGAGGGAGAGGGAGAGGAGGAGCACAACATCAAAGTTGCGGCGAGGGAGAATCCTGCAGCTCCAGTCAAAGATCTCGCTGCCGCTCTCGAAGGGACCACACTCTAGACGACGAGTCTATCCCCTTCTTTGATTCGATTTATACCCTTTACACCTTACCCTTTCACGACTTTAGACCTTTGATTTCTTTCGTTCTTTCTCCCGTTACTTAACCTTAATTATCTCATTTCCATCTTCCATCCATCTGCATTATCACGACTCTATTGCATCGTTCTCTATTGCGAATCATCGCTTGAGAATCTCGTCGGCTCAACTTGCGAAATTCGTTCCCTCCTTCTCTTTCCTCCACTTTCCACCTTCCGCCTCTCTTCTCACCATGTCAGACTCCCCATCCTTTACCATCAAGAAACGGAAAGCGCCCCGAGCGTCCACTTCGAAACTGTCGTTCGGTGGAGCAGGAGAACAAGATCAAGATGAACAAACCTCAGCTCTCAACAACACTACAGGAGAAGAGGAGGGCAGTGCTGTGGTGATCAGGAATAGGGGGAAGAAGACTCCGAGTGGTAGAGTCAAGGATAGAGAGGGAGCTGGTGGAAAGAAGTCGGCATTCGGATCAACTTCAATCGTGAGTCTCCTCTCTTGCTACTCAGCCAACTAAGCGAAGGCTGAAGCACTTTGGGGGTCACACAGAATATGGACCTTGATGACTCGGAAGGGCCACCAACCGTAATCAAACGTTCTTCATCCTTCGCATCCACTCCTAAACGAGGCTTAGCACGCCCAAATCTCCTCTCCCAATCTTCTACTACCTCTCTACCACCCACACCCTCTACAACGACCGAGAGAACATCGGGAGAAAGATCGGTTTATTCAAAAGAGTATTTAGACGAATTGAAGAACTCGCAATTGGTCGCTCCGAAACCGACGTTGGTTAAGGAGGATGCAGAGGATGGATACGATGAATTGACTATGAGTAAATTTGGGTCAGGTCAGATGGATGGTAAAGATTTCGCTTCTCTTTAGATTTCGAAATGCTGTTCGCTGACCGATGGAATCAGTAGACGCAGCTTCAATGATCCCTACATCTAATACAATCACTCAAGCAATACAACGTAGAGAAGAACTACGCAAGACCGGCTTCTCCTCAAGCGGAACGAACGATGGATTCATTTCACTCGACGTAGGATTCGCGAACAAAGGTGGCGACTCTCGATTAGTACGGGAAGAGGATGAGTTAGGGGATGGAGATGAAGATCTCGCTGCGTATACTGGTTCAATGGAAAAGATACCTTTGGGGAAAAAGGCGAATAAAGAAGCGGCGAGGAAATTGAGGGGAGAAATGGGAGAGATGATCGAGGAGGTTGAAGGGGATGTTAGTGAAGAAGATGAGGAGATGAGGAGATGGGAAGAGGCACAGATTAGGAGAGGCGGTGATGGAGCCAAGAGGGAGAGTGCGAAGAAATTGGGAACGGCGAAGAAGAGTTATCGACCTGCACCGAGTGAGTCACTATCTTGCTATAAATCAGCATTTTGCTACAATGCGGCAGTGCTGATGTAGTTTTTCGTGACCTCACAGTACCGCAATCGACGACTCTCCCTTCTCTATCCGCTGTCACCTCTCGCCTCTCCCTTTCCCTCTCGACTCTTCAATCCTCCCATTCACTCGATGCCGCCTCCCTCTCCCACTTCACTCACGAGCGTCAAGATCTAGACAAACAAGAGTCTGAGTTACGAACAGAAGCAGAAAAAGTCGAGAAGAAATCGAGATGGTTTCAGGAATTCAAGGAAACGGTCGAGGATTGGGCGGCGTTCTTGGATGAGAAAGTGAGTCCTCACTCTGTCTCTCTCCTCAATTGCCAGAGATAGGCTGACAATGGTGTGTGTGTGAAGTTTCCACAACTAGAAAAGATTGAAGGAGAATACCTCAATATTCAGAAAGAACGCTATGAGATCGTCGCACGTCGAAGACTCGCAGATGATTCAGACGATGTTGCACTCTTTACTGGATCTTCGGTACCCTCCGACATAACCTCTCTCACTCGCCTCCCCGATCCATCCGAAGAAGACGAAACAATGACCACAAACTCTGAAGAACTCGAACCACGTTCCATTCTCCGCACAACACGACGAGCCGAACGAGAACGCCGCTATCTCGAGACTTCCGCCTCTACCTCCTCTTCGTCCTACCCCGATGCGCTCCCCGACGCAGGTTACATCTCTGATTCCTCTCTCACTTCGGGCGATTCCTCCGACTTGTCAATAGCTCTCTCCTCCTTACACGAGTCTTTATCGTCTTTGTTCTCGGATGTCAAAGTGGACGATTATCGGGATCCTAATTTGGCGATTCGAGGCAAATTTGAGGAGTGGAGGAGGGAGTATGGCGAGGAGTATGGGATGTTGTATGGTGGGTTGGGATTGGTGGGAGTTTGGGAGTTTTGGGCGAGAGTGGAAATGGCGGGATGGAACCCATTCGAGGTGAGTTGACATTGTTGTTTGAGAAAGAGATGCGAGAGTCAAGCTGATTTCGCAATCGACTTGGTCCATTCACAGATTGAACAATTACCTTCGACTCCTTCCGACTTGTCACAATACGCATGGCATCAAGCGCTCTCTTCATATGGCCATCACTCTCACTCTCACCACTCGGACGAAGAAGATTCCGAAGAACCCCCTCCAGATGAATCGACAGAAGTTCTCAATGCCCTAGTCACATCCGTCGTAATCCCCCGACTCTCTCAACTCGCAAAAGAATCCTACGACCCACAGAGCTCGAAACAAACAGTGAGCGCCCTGAAGTTGGTCGATGAAATTAGTTATTCCGTCGAACGAGATTCACCTCGATTCGAGGTAAGTTTCCTTCTCTCTCGGTGCTTGAATTTACAATGTTAATCTCAAGTGCTTATAGGGTTTAATTCAATCCTTCCTCCATCGCCTACGAGTTCAAATCTCGATCTCCCAAAAACTACTCCTCCCTCACTTAGAACGCCTCTCACTCCCTTCCCTCTCCTACGACCCGTCTACTTTCCTCGCTCGCTCTCACTTCCTCTCTCGCCAATTGAAACTCTTGAGAAGTTGTATGAGGTGGAGGAGGTTCATGAGATCTTTGAGGATCGCATTAGACGAGGAGTTGCCCGCGAGTGGGGAAGGGTTCGATGAATTAGTACTGAGGGAATTGGTAGGGAAAGTTATGATACCACTGATCGAAGTGAGTTGGAGTACGGGTCAAGGGGAAACGATTGCGAAGAAGGTTTTGGAAGTTTTACCGAAAGATGTGAATCCTGCTTTGAGGAGGAAATTGGAGGGCGAGGGGGTGAGATAAGTAAAACGTGGAGCTATCATCGTGTTGTTCAGTACAGTGAATAGAGATGTTGGGGCTTAATCGATCAAACACGAATGAATGTATGCTTCTCTTGTTAAGATAGCGAGAGATAGCGCGCAATACCTCCTGACTCTTTTCCTTCACTCTTGACCGATCTATGGCATTTCAACAACCTCAAGCACGACGTAAACAAACCTTACACTCACCACCACGCTGTACTACACCCGATGCAGTCCAATCCCCCTTAGCCACTTCAGATCAAGATGAAGAGGAAGGAGTTCTCTTATTCTCACTCTCCGATTCACAAGCATCTTGGACTCTATTAGCCTCACCGAGACGCGCAAGGTTATCAAGGTTACACTCTTATGGATCATCCAGTCAATTAACTACAAGTCCAGGTGGTTCGCCCCTTCAAATCGAACTAGACCACTCTCTACTCCCTTCACACGATGGAACCGGCGCATTCGCACAGGCGAGTAGTCTCAGAGGGACTAGTGTCGGATCTACTCAGGGAGAGAGTGAAGAGGGGGAATTAATCGGGAGGATGAGGGGAAGGGGGAGGAGGGAGAGTAGAACTACACAAGGAACCGAGACGGATGAGAGCGTACAAGGAAGTGAGTTGGATGGGAATAGCGACCAAGGGAGGTGGGAATTGACGGAACAGGCGTTGGAGAGTTTACATTCCTCGAATCGATTGGGACTGTTTCACCCTCGAGATCAAGAACAAGATGAGGAAGGTAGTGCTGGGTTCACTTCGGGGTCGGAAGAGGAAGAGGAAGATAGAGGATCAGAGAGTCAACGAAGCAGGCGAAAGGGGAAGGGTAGGCGAACGAACGAACAAGAAGAGGAAATGGAGCAATCCTTGTCCGCCTTATCTGCAGGCATTACTCCACGAGCACGACGCCAACTCGCTAGTCGTTCTCCTTCAAATCGACCACCACTCCTTCCTATCGTCGGCGAAACGTCTACTTCCCAAAGATCTCTTTCACCTTACTACAACATCTCGACCTTATCTCAAACTTCGTCAGATGGGTTCTCGGTCGGATCGAATGGAGTCAGGTACAAGAGTAAGAGGAGACATAGGAATGCGGGGAGTGGGAGTCAGAGTAAACGATTGCTCGAGATGGGGAAATTTGAGAGGATTGAAGAGGAGGAAGCGAAGAGAGCCGAACGAATGAAAGGAGTCTTGGAGGAGAGAATCAAGGAGAATGAGATCGCAGGTGCAAAGAAGGAGATTCTAATGGGTGAGCATGACTCTCTCTCGCATGCGACTCGGTTTGCAGTCAGCTCATCCGAGGATTTTTTCGCACCACAGGCGATCTCGCGTCAAAGCTCATGTCGATCGATCCCTCGACCTATCCACTCCTCGCAGCAAACGACCCGACCCCTACACCTTCTCGAGCTCCCTCTCCACCCATCTTCGCTCAATCCGTTCGACGAGACCTTTCCTCCTCGACATTCGATTCAATCGGCGACGCTTTCGTTGACAACCTTCGTGCACTCCGCGATGAAGAACAAGAAGATGAAGAAGACGAAGGGAATCTGACTGAAACAGAGGGAATTTCATCCTCTCCTGCGATCAATCTTACCAAATCCTCTCGATCAGAATCCGAACGAAACAATTGGGTACATTCCTCATCACCCCCAGTATTCGCACCTCGTTCTCCACCCTCCTCATTCACTTCAAACCCACTCCATCTCTCCCGTTCGACTCCCAACAATTTCTCCCTCCCTTTCTCTACTCACTCCCATTCCCTCTCCCTCAGACCAACAAACCTTTCTCATGAAGAACGCTTAATCCTCAGTTCTTCAAGCACGACGGAAGAGTCGGCTCCTTGGGGTGAATTGGATTCTTCTTTCGAAGTGTACATGAATTATTGGAAGCGCTTTTTGAGGAGGTTCAAGCGTGCGAGTTCGGGAGGGAGGGAGACGTCCGAGGGAAGTGGAGGATTGAGGGGAATGGAGAGGGATGAAACGGGGAGTGAGAGATCGAGGGGAGAGATCTACTGATATGTTTTGAATCGCTTTGTACCTTTTCTCCTTTCTCTCCTTCTCCTGTTTGACGCACACCGCACACGCATATTCGAACCCAATACACGCTTGTTTCTAGTTTCCTCTCCTTTTTCCCTATTGTAACTTTTTTCTCTCCCATCTTGATCTTTTTTTGTCGTTGTCTTTATCGTCCTCACCTACCTTGTCTCAAACGCTTGCTAATATTACCTTGTAACGTCTACTTCTCCTCTCATTCGTCGAGTTGGAGATCAACGAAGAGAGAGGTAGTTTGAGAGGATGACCGGTCGACGATCAATTGTTCAAAATCCGTAAACCTCGATTCCCGCTCCATGTCCCACCCAAATACTCCTTACCTCACCCCTTCCCCCTCCTTCGCTCGCCTCCAGCGCCCTCCTTCCCTTCCCGAGCGAACTCGCCGGCGCATCCAATTCAGAAAATTTGACAGTCTTGATTGGGGATTCAAATAGTTTCCACCATGGTGAAGTTGATGCAGCTGCTCGAGATTCTGAGGGGAGCGAAGAGAGAGCAGAAAGGATCTGAGGGGAGAATGAATCGCGGGGAGCAAGAGAGGTGGATGAGGCAGAAGAGGGGGGAGGGAAGATGAGGAGACCTGTTCGGAGGGACCACAAGCGGAGTCGATGATCCTGACCAGCTGTATGCGCAATGAATGATTAGTTCTCGGTCGAGCGAGGTGGAGAAAGGGAGAGAAGGGCGAACCGGCAATCAGAAATTCGTCTCTGTAGGTATCGAACCCTAGATCAGTCGAGAAGGAATTATAGTGACCTTTCAACGACATAATAGGGTTTGAAGAGGGCCGAGGTGAGGCAGAGGTGGGTTTAGAGAGTGCGCGAGCGAGAGAGGAGGAGAGAGGAAAGCGAAGGTCGTAGATTCCGATGGAGCTGCGAGCATTGATCCTGATCAGTTCGAGAATCTCAGCGTATGATAGGGACAGATGCGCGCACCCGTTCATTCCGGCTAGTATAACTCTGTTCGGATCTTCTCGTAGTAGCTTGATGTTCGTAACGGGACAATCGATTGCTATCTCCATCTGTGCGGCTTCTCCTGCATCAATCAGTACCGATTAGATCGATTGAAGCAAAGGAAAGAACGCACATCGTTCCTACTCTGACTCTCCTCATCCCGACTTCGTTTCTTCGGATGACTCGCTCTTCGATCATAGATCCTCATGGCTCCTCTCCTCAGTCCAGCGAATATCAGATCCTGTTCAAGGATTCGTCGCTCATAGTCAGTGTTGAGCATACGAAATGAAATGTGAGCGAGATTTCGAACGAACGTGGTGTAGATCTAGCGAGAAAACAGTTCCGTCTCCATTACGGCCTCCTGTTTGGATCCCTTCCATTGGTGAATCAACCTCGGGTGAAGAGGAGACTAAGACTTTCTTGTCGCAGCCTGTCGGATCAACAGAAGACGATGAGTTTCTGGTGGAAAGGGGAGCAGAAGAAGGGCAAGCTACGGAAAGGGAAGCGAGACTTGGGGGACTTACCGAGTGCTAGGAGATCTGGAGAGATAGCTGAAGTCCAGAGGGAAGTCTTCCGTGGCGAGAGGGTGACTGAGCTGTAGCATTCGGATCAACTCGCAAATCAGCAATCGTTCAATCGGATCCGACGTGAAGCGAAAGCTTACGCTAGAGAGATCGTATTCATCGTAGTTCCTACGATAGCTTGAGCTGAAGGTCCGAAACAAGTAGCGCTGTGAAGAATCCCAGCGAAATCAGAAGACTGTGATCTTGCGATTTCTGCGAAACGAGCGATTCTCCTCACATTACCCTATTCCCGCTTGTGTCGAGACTCGTAATCTTATTCGGGGCGAACCAGTTACTTCGAAACCCAAACTCGTCGTTTGGATAGTATCCTCCGAATCCATGTTCACTTTCACCTCGATTCAGATCACCTGTACTGCACGTCTTCCCCCTCGAAGTACTCAGTGCTGAGACGAAGAGTATGCAAAAGGACAGACGCACGCTATAGTCCCTGAACTTCCACCTAACCTGATAGTCTCGGGTCTCAAATCGTCGAAAGAGAGTTTAACGATTTCCTCCTCCACCGGTAAACATTCAGGATAAATCGTTTGCTGCAACTCGTACCGTGACAAAGAGTTGCTCTCTATCTCACTGTCATTCTCTCACACTCGCTCAGCAAATCCACGAGCTGCTTAGAGAGGGAAAGTGAGAACTAGCTGATTGAATCCTCTTGAAACTCCCTTGTTACCCCACTCCATCAACGCCAAATCCCTCAAATCCTCATACAATCCCTTCCTACCCCTTATCCTCTGTTTCTCCTTCCTCTCCTCGGTAGTTTGAGACGCTTTCAATCTTTTGTTTGATGAAGATTTATTCGGAACTTTGAGCGAGTTGGAGGTGGTGGAAGAGGTGGGAGAGGCTTTGTAGAATCGTTTACCATCCCATTCGTAGCCTGGGAGGGAGAAGGGAGGTGCGGTCGACATGGGGAGAGGTTTAGGAGATCAAGAAGAGTGAAAGTTTCAACTCTTGCTTCTCTACTCTTCACTGGCCTTCCTTGGTCTAGTCGACAGTATCGCTCAGAAGTAGCGAGACCGTAGCGTAGACTAGCTACATTCGCCCTCCTCAAGTTTTTCCAATTCCCCACCGTGACTTCGACCATTCGCCCTCCTCCCTCTCTCCCCTCTCTCTCCTTCGCCCTCCACTCCAGCTACAGTTCATGTCAGCCTCCAAGTTTTCATTGACAGGGAAAGTCGCAGTAGTGACAGGTGCGGCATCAGGAATTGGTTTCGCAATCGTAAAAGTTCGTCTCCCTCTCTCTTCTTACAGCTCTGATCGAAATCGCTGATTGGAAAGGTATGAACAGGCTTTCCTCGATGCCGATATCGCTGGGATTGTACTCGTTGATCTCGAAGGACCGACGTTGCGGAATGCAAAGGATCAACTTGTTCTCGCCGACGGTCAATCGGATTCTAGCCTCCACGACAGGATTCACGTTCTCGCCCTCGACGTCACCGATTCAAATGCAGCAGAGACTTATGTCTCGAAAGCCTTGGACCTCTATGGACGCCTCGACATCTCGATCCAATGTGCGGGAATCTGTCCTCCCGCGAAATCAATTCTTAGAACTAGCGAGGATGAATTCGATAAAGTCATGGATGTCAATGTGAAGGGAGTCTGGATGGGCTGTAAAGCTTCGTTGAGAGGAATGTTGCAGAGCCCCGAGGACGGGAAGGGAGGTAGCATCGTTCTAATCTCTTCTCAAATCGGGTTGGACGGTACGCTCTCCTTCTCTTAACCCTCTACTCTCTTCGTATCTGACTTTCCTTTGTGAGTAGGTATGCCCGGATTGACGCCTTACACAACCTCAAAATTCGCTCTGAGAGGATTAATGGCTTCTCTCGCTCAAGAGGTGGGACCGCTTGGAATCAGATGCAATTCGATCTGCCCCGGTCCGATCAATACGCCTCTCTACGACGATTTCCCAGATAAAGGAGCCCACGAGGCTAGATCCAATCTAAAGAGGGCAGGAGAGGCGGAGGAGATTGCGAATTCGGTTGTTTATTTGTGTAGTGAGGCAGGGGCGTTCTGTAGTGGGACTACCTTGAAAGTCGATGGAGGTTGGAGTAAATGGTGTTGATCTCATCTGTTGTTACTGTACGTAGGCATCGGGATGGAGGTTGTGTTCGGTGTGTTCAGTCAATCTACAACTCTCGAACTTAGCTTCTCTATCTCGCTACGACATGTCAGCATCTCTGTCTCTGTCGAGGTCGAGTGTTGGGTCTTGAGCTCGAAATTCGAGAACAGATAAGTTTAATACGTTGTGTGAAACCCATATCCGTGTATTCTATTCGCCCGTTTCGACATTTTCGAGCGAGTCCGCGTCGTAGGTGACTCTCAGCAGCAGCGTCACAGTGAGCCGTCCACGGCGAAAGGTAGAGCGCCTAAAACGAAGCAGAACCTCGTTGCCTTTCACTCGTTTCGACAACTTTTCCGTATTTCTATTCTACCTCAACTCCAGGCTGCCTTTGACCCTCTCAATCAGTTCCTCGAACCCCTCTTCGAACAAACACTCACC
>Ga0308160_10004964_pt1 | contig 14003 bp, 15 predicted proteins | sample PhyFR1_FD_201036 | JGI IMG/M metagenome (GOLD analysis project Ga0308160, IMG submission 201036) | Phyllosphere microbial communities from UC Gill Tract Community Farm, Albany, California, United States - DLSLF.R1 | ecosystem: Host-associated > Plants > Phyllosphere > Unclassified | place: USA...
TACACCGAGAATCCTCCGAAAGGGAAGGGGTGGGTGGGTGTTTCGTCGCTCGGCTGGCTGGTTGGCAGCCGGTGTTTCAAACCATCTCGTCGTCCGTCGTCGGTCGTCCTAAAGGAACCTCAGCCGATCAACCATCCTGTTAAGCCGGACCTACTGCTCCATCCCTGATTCTTGGAAAGGTCAAGGTCAGAATGAATCTGAGCGGGGGTCGTCGAAGCCCGGCCGGATCTGAGAAGACTGTCGGGGGACATTCAACCGAGATCCACCTGTGACACGCTCCTTCATCTGCCTCATCATCATCCTCATCATGTGGCCCTCCTTACGTTCCGTAGGAGTAATGTCGAGCAGGCCTGGGTCGAGCTGAATCGGATCGCATCGCCTTGGTTTTGGTCCCATTAGAGGTGTCTTTGGTGTCTTCAGTCACTACCAGTACCAACCCCCAACCCCCTCAACCCAATCTCAGGGAATCAAAACAAACACCCAATCCCCTCTCATGCTTCTTCCGATGGTCAGGACGACTTTGGTCAATGAGTGCGTCGATATGGTCTGGCCAAATCAATTCGGGGTCGGGGCAGTGGTGGGACCCTCGTATTTGTTGAAGCACTTCCGTTTTGGTCTCTTGGCGGTGAGAATTGATTGATGTGACGGACTAGACTAGGATGATGGGCTACCTCTGTGTAGAGTATGACGATAGTAAGGACCCTAGAGGTAGGCGGGGGATGCGTTCGGCCTAGATCTCAATCCCCAAGTTATCCAGTTGCCCGGGGCGGTGGTATACCTGGAGAGTCGTCCATGAAGGAGCGTATGATGCGCAAGGGTTACGGTAAGGATGGGAATGGAACGTTGCGGCGCATGTTTGGTTCAAGTGTTGGGCTGTGGCGTGGTCACATTCTTTTTTAAGATGCTTCTGGAATCGCTCCAGAAATGTGTCTCTTCATGCTCCGAAGCACTCCGAAGCGGTAAATATTCGTCGTGTGAACCAGTCCCAAGTTGTAGGTAATGATTAGACGGAAAGGACTGTGCGCGAGGGGACGAACGGTGATCAATCGAACTGGGTTTGATGTGACGTGGATCCAATCGGTTGTATTGACTGAGGCGGATATTTGTCGGTATCAAAAGGAATACTATGACCCGACCTCCAGTCGCTGGGGGTTAGGGGGTTTGATCGGATCAGGTACAAGTCGCCTACACCGTCTCGACTACACTCCCTGCTGCCAATGACTTTGCTTTAGCTATTATCGCGGAGCTCTTGGTTACTACTGAAAACTGTATCGGCGCGGAATAGCCCATCCTGGATTTCAATATTTTGGCCACGATCTTTTGTTGCAGTGACGATTTAGGCTTCTGCCATCGTTTCGAAACAAATATCGAACGTAGATCTATCTTCCCTCTTTAGTTGCTGCTTATTCCACACCCATTCCTGGGGGTGTTGAGTGGATCATCCTGGTATGACATGGACTAGACGTTATCAGGTACCGTTGGAAAGATCGTTCGCCTTTTCTTCTGTCAAGACTTATCTCGTAGGGTCGCCCCTAGCCTAAGGTGAGGAAGTAGGGGAAGTCTGGATGGCCTACGAGTGTTCGATAATCGATACGATCTTCGGGAGAGAAACGGTAGAAGCCTTGAGATCGTAATTGCACTCATTCTTCGTCTTCCGCTTGGAAACAGATTCCACACTTTTTTTTACCGAGTTCATGTGTTATGAATAGAGACGTGAATCCATTCTCTGAGAAAAGATGGTTGGGACCAACAGATTGTATACGTTGATCAATTGCTTGTCTGTTTCACGAGTTCGATCAGTCTTCTAGCTAATTCGTCGGCTCAGGGGTATTGAGGTCGACTAAATATACAAGGGGGGTGTATCGCGGCAACCACTGAGCCAGCGAAAGACATCGAGCATGGGAGTATTGGGGAGACGCGCAATGAAGTACAACTTGAGCACATCCCCGATCTCGTGCTTTCGACCCCGGTCGAGGGAAATGTGAAGTTGGCGGAGCTGGTAGAGACACGGGCGCAGATTGCCATCTCTCCTTTCCGTCTAGAACGAATAGCCCTGTAAAGTGTCACACCAAGACACCCATCTACCCACCAGGCAGTGATGTCAACCCTCAAGCAGATCATAGCTTAGGCGAAAGATCCAGTGGGCCAAGGGGAAGAGCGCGGCACTCTGACGACGAGTGGAAGACTCGAGTGGTATACAGTCCATCAGCCACAGAATCCGACATTATAGGCATGCGGCGCCGAGTGTTGAAGACACATGCTTTCGGGGGCTTAGACGTTTCGTCTCACACGGCGAAAATCGCGTTCGGACTCGGCGCAATCCGCTGTGCTGACGGTCTGCTTGCTGGGCGACCCGACAGAAAAATTCAGCTCCCTCTATTCTGAATCAGATGACTGACTCCAGCGCTGTCTTGGCCCAAGTAAGAGGATCCTGATGACCTATCAGTCACCTGAACAGGTGGAGCTGAAGCTCGATGACGGCACCAGCGCCCAGTCTGATCATCTACGTAGATTCTCAAGCTGGGAAATCGCATGGATGTAAAGACTAAAGAAGCGAGGAGGAAGGTGCGCCGTCGGAGACTTTGTCACATTTACGAATCGTCACTAGGCGATCAGAGCTGGAGCGTAAAATAGGGCAGGCAAGAATGGCAATCGTCGCGCATGCGGTTGCGTCTATCCAGTTGATCAATACGATCGAATTGTCTAATGATCTAATGTGATCATTGCTAATCACAATCAGGGGGCGACCTTCCTCACCAACGTCTCATTGGGTTTCAAGATCTCTGGCCGGAAGCAGGTGCGATGGCGCTTTCCACTCTTACTCTTGGCTGTGCCCTGTCACCCGGATGTTGGCGGGGGATATCGCAGCCGCGCAGCCGCCTAGCGAGCGTGGTAGACGAGCGTGCATGACCAGGTTGATATGGAAGATGGACAGAGTGTGGTTCGTGTACTTCGTGTAAGGCTGAGCCACCATCGTCATGATCGGCCGTCTGTTCAACGAAATCGAATCTTCCCCCTGTACGAGCGACACGAGCGACGCCCACCTCGTGAGCTCGCAAGGTCGTATAAGTTACGAGCCTTTTGCTTCCGTGCGACTGATCGATCGGTCGGATCCGTGCTTGCGGGCCCGCCCTGGCCGGGCTCGTAACGTTGACTTCGCCGAGCATAGCATCAGATCGCCATGTCGCTATACAATATACGAGCATACGGACGGACCTTGCCTTGGAGCTCAAAAGATATCGCTCATCATGACTTGAGATACGGCCAAAGCATCATCCTAGCATGCCGGCTGGATATATATATATTTAAAGGTCATGCCCGCCCAGGTGCAACCTCTCATTATTCCCTTCTCACGCAGCGAAGATTTCTCGTGAATCAAATAAGATCATAACGATATCGATCCCTACAGTGTATCATTCTCGACCAACTTCTATACAAGCGATGACGGAAACTTTTGGTCAAGCGGAAAAGGGCCAGTCCTCGTCGTATACCGATGTGGATCACCTGAGAAGACCCAAGCATCGTGCCAAGAAGAGCCGTCTACCCGGACCTCTATGGCTGCTCACATTCGCTCCTGCCTACCCCTCGATATTTCGTGACTTCAAGGGCAACCTCTCTCACCCTTACACCCTGTATGTCGTGGGCACTATCACTGCACTGATTAGTGGTGTAGGAATACCGGCGTTCGATATCATCTACGTGAATATCTTGAGGGTTGCAGGACAGGCGACTCAGTGTACCGCGCAAAGGCTGACGAGACACTGTACTGCTTTCAAAAGGGAGTCTTCACGACAAGGATCACAGATTCAGGGGCATCAAGCTCTAGACTTACTTCTGCCGGCGAGTTTACGGGGCTCTGGATGACCGTAGTGGCTTTCGTGACGCTAGGCTGCATGTGCGCTTTCCTTGGCTGCTGTAAGTCATTCTCACATATACTACGATAGGCACGCGACTGACCCTTTGAAAACTTCGCTCACAGGCTCTCTTGCTGGACTCAAGATCGCCAATGAACTGCGAACAGCCTACTTTGAGTCTATTCTCAGTCAAGACGTGTCGTTTTTCGACCATGTAGGCGCAGGGGAAGTCGCTACCCGGTCGAACAAGGATATCAATCTCATCCGGGTGGCGTTTGGCGAGAGAGTAGGTTACATTATCATGAACTTGGCTCTGATCATCGCGGTAAGTCCATTGTCAAATTGCAACATCCATTCGGCATGTCTGACGTCGAACATTCGCAGGCTTTCGTCTCAAGTCTTTGCCAATCTGCCAAACTAGCGGGCATCCTCTTCTCCCTGATCCCCTTCACCTTCATCATCCTCGGGATCATCGGATGGTGGTCTCAGAAAAAGACCGCTGCGTCCGACTCCCTCGAGGCAACCACTTCGACTTCAGTCGAACAGGTTATATCGGCCGCTCGGATTGTACAGTCGTTTGGGATCGGTGATCGCCTGATGGCCAAACTGGAGCTAGAATCTTTCAGACCGCTTCGACGTCTCGGAATCGCTCGAGCTGTGGGGAAATCGCTGGAACAGACGGCCACGTTCTTCGTCATCTTTGTTGCCTACAGTTTGGCGTTCTACGCCGGATCTATCGTGGTCGCAGAAGGGACTGAAATTGGCCACGTCTTGACCGTGAGTGAATCCAGGCAACAGAGCTCTGTGGAACCCTGTGGCTAACACGTCGATGCAGGCCTTGTACAACGTCATCAACCTACTTTTCGGGTTTGCCATGAGCATCCCCCACATATCGGCGATCATGGAAGCGATCACTGTGCTCAAAGCGATTCGTCGTCAGATCGAACGGGACCCTCTCATCGATATCACCAACGAGGACGGCTTGAAACTACAAGCATCAGAACACTGGCAGCCATTGTTCAAGCTCGAGAATGTGACTTTCGCTTATCCCAGTCGGGGACATATCAAAGCTCTGGACGACATCTCGCTGGACTTCCCTCCAGGTACTTTTACGGCAGTCGTTGGGCCCTCTGGAAGCGGCAAGTCCACCGTGGCCTCGCTACTACTCAGAGAATATGACCCGGAGACTGCCAACATACCGAGGGAGATAGATATTGAAATCAAACGTCACTTCGAGGAGGCTCCCCAGGGCAATAAAGAGCCAAAGGAGGACAAGAAGAAGGAAAAGAAGAGCAAGATAGCCGACAAAAATGCTGCAAACGCCGTCAAGACAGAGCCGGAGAAGCCTTTGGTGAAGGGGTCCGGTCGAATCACCTTTGCCGGTCATGACGTGCGAGATCTCAACCTTCGCTGGATGAGACGACAGATCGCCGTCGTCTCCCAAAATCCTCAGCTTTTCGCCGGTACAATTCTCGACAATGTGGCCAGTGGTTTGACAGGGACCGGTCTTGAATATATGCCAGATCTTGTCCCTCAAACGGAGAAGGCCGGGTCCTCCGATCACCTGGACGAGATCCGTGAACGTTGCGAAGAAGCGCTGCGTCAATCTCAAGCGTGGGAGTTTGTTGAGCAGCTTCCGGAAGGCATGGACACGGTTATTCTGGGTGGCCGAACGGGCGTGCTATCAGGAGGTCAATTACAGCGTGTCGCCTTAGCCCGAGCCCTCGTCAGCCAGCCCAAGTGCCTGCTTCTGGACGAAGCGACGTCGGCTGTGGCTTCGGACGCCGAGATCCGAATCATGGACGTTTTGCTGGAAATGCAAAAGTCACGCGGGCTGACTCTGATTGTCATTGCTCACCGGCTGTCCAGCATTGCCTCTGCCGATAACATCATCGTGATGAAGCAGGGCCGTTTCGTGAATCAGGGAAGCTACAAACAACTAGCGGATCCCGCGAACCCAGAACCCACGTTCCGCAATATGGTCAATGTTGCGATTGGGCCCCTGGCTCTCTCCTCTGAACGAAATTGGGACGAGCACGGGTCGTCTCCCACACTGCGGAAACGTCAGTCATCAGAGAGGACTTTGTCGGTTCCGCACGCGACCGTCAAAGCTGTCGAAGTGCTAGGGCCTCCCTTGAAAAGATCAAAGTCGATCTTTCGCCTCAACAAATGGCTTCTACTATTGGGGACTTTCGCGTCGATGGTAGGCGGAGCGTCCTTTGCCGCCAGTGGTCTCTTGACGGGTTACGCCGTGTCCAGTCTATCGATACCTGATGACAATGTCCGGATGCGAAGAGAGATGGACAGATGGGCTCTCTGGTTCTTTATCGTTGCTATTGGGGACCTGATCTTTTTCTTCGTAGCCGGCTTCAACCTCGAGTTTGCCGGAACGGAGATCAAGACGACACTCACAAAGGAATCTCTGAGGGCTGTTTTGCGTCAGGACACGGAATTCTTTGAAAGTTCGGCAGGCGGCAGCGGTACTTTGACGTCCGGAATCGCCGAGTTCCCTGGAGCTGTAGGAAATACAGTAGGCGTTATCTGGCTTCAGATCGTCGTCGCCCTCAGTAATTTGGCAGCATCTTTCATCCTCGGCTTTGTTCTGTCTTGGCGAGTGGCGATATTCGGAATCCCAGCGATCCTCCTATGCATCGTTGCGGGTTACTTCAATTTCACTTGGCTAGAAAGGTTCGAGGCTATGGTCACCAAGGAGTCTGAAAAGCGATCCAATTTCATCAACGAATCCGTCAATTCAATCAGAACAATCGCAGCATTGACGAGAGAGGGCGAAACTATGCGGCGATTCAGAGCGGCTGCCGAAACGCCCCATCAACAACGGTTGGCTCTGATACTCGGCTCAGTAGGTTTCGGTGTCTCTCAGGGCGTAGTGTTCCTCTTCGGAGCGTTCGTGTTCTGGTGGGGAGGCCGCTTGGTCTCGCGTAACGAGATCGTGGGTACATAGTGGTGGCTGCCTTGAACTGTGACTGATACTCCGCTGCGCACGTGCAGTCCATCAAAGACCTGTTTGCCGTATCAGAGGCTATATTCTTGGCTACCATGACGTCTGGGCGAATCCTGACCTTTGTCGGAGATGTCAGCAGGACTTCGAACGCCTTGAAAGCGATCCAGGTAACTACTCTTATCAGAGCAACCGGCCCATCAGCTGAATCCAAACAATGCGCCCTTCGTCCCCAGAAATGGCTGGATTTGGAGCCAGCCCATATCAAGGCGAGCGAATTAGCCCGAAAGGAGGCCGGATCGGATGAGCCTCTCCTACCAGATGGCAGCACAATCCAATTGTAAGTCAATGAGTAGCGCGCTACGGGCGACATCTGCTTATAACGCCAAATCCCACAGCCACAATGTCGAGTTGCGCTACCCATCTCGTCCGGACGCCCTCGCTCTCAACGGCGTTAGCGTGACTTTTCAACCGGGCAAGACATATGCCTTCTGCGGGCCTTCTGGCTCGGGAAAGAGCAGGTGAGCCAGGCGGATTTCTACCGCCCGTGAGGTAGGACGATGCTAAGTCGCGCCTTTGACTCCCACTAGTATTCTCGCGCTGTTGCAACGTTTCTACGAGCCCACGGCTGGGCAGATCACTATCGGAGGAGTGGACATCAGAGCCATCGAAATGCAGACCGCTCGTGGCATGATGGGCTACGTTAGCCAAGAAGCCGTGCTATTCCAGGGTACCATTCGCTTCAATCTATGCGTGAGTGCTGGACCGTTCATTGACCGAAGAAGCTTGGCATTGACATGTCGATGATTAGCTGGGCGCCAAAAACCCCGAAGAGGTGTCGCAGGAGCAAATAGAAGAGGCGTGTAGACAGGCAAGGTGATAAAGGGTGTGATTTGTATTTCTCGATCTTCCAGACTGATCTTTAGTGTCTACATTCTTAGCATCCTGGACTTTATCCAGAGTCAGGAAAACGGGTTTGACATGGATCTCGGGATGAAGGGAAACCAGCTCAGCGGCGGACAGAAACAGCGACTGTGTATCGCTCGAGCTTTGCTCTCAAGACCCAAGATCTTGCTGCTCGATGGTAAGCCTCAACGAACGAAGAATTTGCATAGCTTTCGATCACTTCACCGACCAGCGCATGTTACAGAGGCCACTAGTGCACTGGATAACGAGAGCCAGGCGATTATTCAGCAAGCGCTTGATAGAATTTCAGCTTCTCCCGACTGCCCAACCATCATCACGGTGGCGCATAGGCTCTCGACCATCCGCAATGCAGACGTGATTCTTGTCATGGACAAGGGAACGGTAGTTGAGACCGGTAACCACCACGAGCTGGTAGAGGCTAAGGGTCGGTACTGGGACTTAATCCAAGGACAACTGTAGGAGGATTATACAATCAGGTTGTACATAGGTCACAAACCCTACAAAGACTTACACCCCTAGAAAGAGCTCGATGTATTCAATGAAATGTTGCCAGGAAACTGGTTGGATTTGCTCTTCTCCAGTCTGCCATTCGAATTCGCTGTTCTGCATTCTGCTAAAGAGCTAAACCAGAGCGATCCCGAACGTTGGGCGCGGCGGTGCCTGCGGAAGCAAAATTTCGGCGAGAAAGTTGGGCATATTCAGCATCCAAAGAAATGGTACATCGATAATTAACGATCAACGATCAGCTCAGCTTCCTGTCGAGCCTTGCTTTAGACTATCTGATACCCTGATACATAGTGATATACGGTAAAAATGGATCTCCCAATGCCTGGTAGTAGTCTCAACAATTCCATCATATCTCAATGGCAGCAGGCACCCGCAAAGCGACCAGCTTCACGTAATAGGGCGAAGATCGCACTCAACACCGCTCCTCCCCCTGCCGCAACGAGCTCTGGAACGAGCTCGCCGTTACGCAGGGGTCTTTCAAGGGGAGCATCGCCTGTTCCTACGGATGACGAGACGGTGAAAGCGATACCACGAACTATAGACGAGATCGAGAACAAGGAAGAGGCTGTAGCAGCTGCCGAGATGATGCAGGCCACTACTCCTCAAGCTGAACCGATGCAGGCTTCTACTTCAAGCGCAGGAGCCAAACGATCGTACCTTTCCTCGACTCTAACGCCCAGCCAGCCTTCTACCAAAAGGACCCGGTCATCAAGAGCAGCCGAGCCGGGTCAATCTCGGACCAGTGGCCAGGCATCCTCCTCGTCTGGACTTCAATCATCCCGCGAATCGCTCTTGATCAAATACCCTCCCCCAAATCTCAAGCTATCTTTGCTTGGAGGACTACATGAGCAGATCACTCAGCTTCTGGAAATGGTCGCTTTACCCTTATTGCACCCGGAAATTTATCGTCATACTGGAGTTCGAGCACCAAGAGGAGTCTTGCTTCACGGTGTGCCAGGCGGCGGCAAGACCAGACTGGTCACGTGTTTGGCTGGAGAGCTGCAGGTGCCATTCATCTCCATATCGGCACCGAGTTTGGTATCAAGTCTTTCAGGAGACACGGAGAAACTTCTGCGGCAGACATTCGATGAGGCGAAATCCATCGCCCCGTGTATACTGTTCCTAGACGAGGTCGATGCCATCACGCCGAAAAGAGAGAACGCACAGAGGGAAATGGAGAAGCGAATAGTTGGCCAACTTCTGACATGTCTAGACGGTCAGTAAGAGTGAGACCCCGCTCTGGGCTTCTGCTTACAAGTCACTTCTACCCTCAGATCTTGCGGATCATCCCGAACCGGTGATAGTTTTGGCCGCGACGAATCGACCAGACAGCTTGGATCCGGCGTTGCGTCGAGCAGGTCGGTTCGATCACGAAATCGAAATGGGAGTACCCAGTGCAGAAGCCAGAGAGGAGTAAGTTCTGTCCTTTTACTCTGAATTTGCTTGTATGACTGACGATACCGCCCGAACTCATCAGGATCCTCAAGGTGTTGTGTTCCTCCTTGAAGCTTGCTGGGGACATCGACTTCCATGCTCTCGCACATGCGACACCAGGATACGTCGGTGCAGATCTGACAGCTCTTACAGGAGCTGCCGGAGTGGCTGCTGTGAAGCGGATTTTCCAGGCGATGGGCGAGGGGAAACTTGAACTGCCTGAAGACAACAAGGCGGAGGGCGCGTCAGTCGTTGAAATGGTCGACGGACACGAAGAACATCTCGGAAAGGTGACAGAGGGAGTGGAAGACATGATGGTTATCGACGTCGATGCAGACGATAATCGGACGCCGAGCAACCAGATAGCTGCGCAATCTGACACGGAGGTTACCGACCTGGTTTCTCGGCGGGGTGATGGACCGTTGCAAGGTCTCCCTGCTATCATCCAAAGGACACCGATCGCTCACTTCCTCCTCAACCATCCCAAAGCGTTGACCACTACGCAATTGTCCCCCTTACACTTGATCCCGTCTGACTTCACCCAGGCGCTGAAAACTGTTCAACCGTCGGCCAAGCGAGAAGGTTTCGCAACGGTTCCCGATATCACTTGGGCCGATATCGGTGCCTTGCACGGCGTGCGAGACGAGTTGCACATGGCCATCGTGCAACCCATCCGAAGACCTGAGATCTTCAAGGCAGTCGGTATCACGGCGCCCAGCGGTGTGCTATTATGGGGTCCTCCTGGTTGTGGAAAAACTTTGCTCGCAAAAGCGGTTGCAAACGAAAGCAGAGCGAACTTCATCAGTGTCAAAGGACCAGAGCTCTTGAACAAGGTAAGCCGGGCAGAACGACGAGTGTTCGATGCTTTATGAAATCCGCTCACAAGTACCAATTTCATAGTACGTCGGTGAAAGTGAACGTGCAGTGCGACAGGTCTTTGTTCGTGCCCGAGCGTCATCTCCATGCGTCATTTTCTTCGATGAGTTGGATGCTCTTGTGCCTCGACGTGACGACAGCATGGTATGTGAACATCACTACTGCTCTGTTCTCCGCATCATACCTAATCGACTGACACTCTGCCACTGCACAGTCTGAATCCTCTGCCCGAGTCGTTAACACTTTGCTGACGGAGCTAGACGGACTGGACGCCCGAAAAGCGGTATATGTCGTCGGAGCGACAAATCGACCCGACATGATCGACCCTGCCATGGTTCGACCAGGACGTTTGGACAAACTCCTGTACGTCGACCTGCCGACGCCACAGGAACGAGTCGAGATCCTCAAGACCCAATTGTCCAAGACGCCCCTTGCGGAAGGTGCATGGGAAAGCGTCACCGAGATCGTCATGGGTGACAAGTGTGAGGGATTCAGCGGAGCGGACATGTCTTCCCTGGTGCGAGAAGCTGCTACTCTGGCTCTACGAGGCGCACTGGAAGCTGCTGGTGCATTTGAGAATGACGATGATACGATCGACCCGAACACTATGAGGCCGATCGAGGAGACTACCAAGACACCTGAAATCAAGGTCACTGTTGAGCATTTTGCTAAAGCTGCGGAAAAGACTCTTCCGAGTGTCTCACGAGAACAAAAGAGGAAATACGAGGCACTACGGAACAAGTTCGCTGGTCTTCCTGCTCGAGGTGGTAAAAAATGGGCCGAGGGGAAAGGTCTGGCGCTGAACGGCGGGGTTGAACCGACCAAGGAAACGATGGGAGAGACGGGCGCGAAAGCCGACGAAGGGGTTGATCTGGCTGCTTAGCCGCTGTATAAGATTGTCGGATGATTCATGATTTCGGGTTGACCATATTGGATTTGCGTGACGATCCCTTCTTGTAGATCACCAGTCGTCCGATACTCCTGCTTGGACCAATGAATTTGAGTTTCAAGGATGTGATGGAGGTGAATGTCAATGAAATTGTCCAAGCCCAAGGTGAGACGCGGCGTTCGTCATCAAGTCGGTCTGATCGGCGCGGACCCAAAGTCACGATCCGAGAAGCTCGACTTTTGATCAAAATCATTCCGGTCGATATATACGCAATACTATCAGTTGCCAGTCTCGAATCGACTCCAATAGACTAGCATGACCTTGCGATAGCTGTGGAGAGTGGCTACCTGCAGGATGAGGCAGGACTCTGCAGCTACTTCTGGGGAAGCTCCAGAGGTCTCCGATAGCATGACTTCGTTGACTCGAGGACATTCGCTCTCTGCCGACAGAGCCTTCATCCGCGACAGTCTCGACAACTTCAACCCAACAATCATACGCTCACCAAAGAAGAAAAGGAAAGACAAATTCTCTTTCCAGCAGATACTCGATGGCAAAATCCCGCCATTTCCTCGAAATCAGGTTTCTCTGATGGACATCCCGCAAGTCAAGGCTATGCAGCCTGGCGGGCAGCGTCAGACTGCTATCGTGATTGACGACGACGACGAAGACGAAGACGATCCTATCTCTGATCCTTCGTCTCCTCGAGGGAGTGACCACGTCATCGGATGGCTAAGCTCGCCTGATCGAGGACTTAATTGCGATTCGCCTACGATCGCGATGAGGAAGGCCAGAACTGTCAAATCACCTGCAGTCCCCTTCAAAAAGCTCAACCTTGAGTCTAGATCGAGGGCACAATCGGTGTCCTCTAGCGTCATTTCAGTCAGAGGAAAACAATCTTCTCCTAAAAGATCTACTCCGATCGCTTTACCCAGGCCGCAACCGCCCAAGACGCCTCCCCTGCTATCATCTTTACCCGACTCGCCCTTGTCCCCCAATGGTCTGCTGTCTTCTCCAGTTGAGTTTGAAGCTTTCTCGTGGGATGCTACACAGTCGCCCTTCGAGGCAGCGGGCTCAGGACCTCTCGCCGCTGCCAGCCCTATCGAAACTTGGAACCAGCAGGTAGCTGCCCAGTCGTCGGCGTCAAAGATCCCTTCGTCAAGCAAAGGGTCTCGCAGCAGGTCGGACGACTCAGCTCTACAGGTGGTAGAGTCTTATGCAGGGGTAAAGCGAGGTCGGAATGAGATAGAGAAGGGCAGACCTCAGCCAAAGAAGAGAAGGGCTATCGAGGCAGAGGCTTTTCCGCTGGATCTGCCTGATCAGCCTATCTCGGACCGGCAGAGAAAGCGAGACATGGCGGAGGCTCTACTCAGCACGCAAGCGAAAGCGATGTTGGGCGACCATGCTGAAACCCAGGAAACCGAGGAGGTCTCGCAAGAGGTGTTTCGAGCGGCCATCGCTAGCCGACCACAGCTAGCACTCGAGGGGCAGGATGCTGTTAACTATTGTGAGTCTGGGCAACTTCGAAGTTTGTGAAGATCTCAGGCACTGATTAGTTAGTCTCGAGTTTAGGCAAAGCTTTTATCGATGGAGCCAAGAAGTGCATGTTCTGCAATGAACCTTTACCAAAATGTCCTTCTCCGCATTTCGAGCACGATTCGAGGGGATTCGCGAAGCGTCAACGTGTGGAAAGGGAGATCCCATGGCAAGAACGGATCGAGTACTGCAATCGCCATCGAGCGGAAACACGCATCTTCCCTCTGGGTCTTCAAGCAGGATATCCCGCCACCATCGACTATAACCAAGTCCTTGAGCGAGTTCGGTCTGACGAGATGAACAAAGTGCTCATCCGCTTGATCGAATCCCCTTGTTCATCTGCTTCGTTCAAGAGCTGTGCTGCGGAGATTGCTGCTGCGCCCAATTCTCGGAAGTGGTCTTCGGAACTGTCGCCCGTGAAAACCATCAGAAAGATTCCCGGATAGTGAGTGCTTGGTATTGCGTTCAGTATATCGTCATCTGCTTACAGGCTTCTTATTTCTAGCTTGGGAGAGATAGGCCGACAAGCGATTGCGGAGGGGATGAAAGAATGGACCAAGCAGGGCCATAAACTTCCGCCTGAAGAGAAAATCCTCCCCATGACACGAGACGACTGGCGCACATACGTTCTGATTCCCGAAATCGGCCGTATGCTCATCCACGTGGACATCTACGGTTCACTTACGAAATTTAACGAAGAAACACTCGACTACGCCTGGAATGTTCTGGAGCAAAGCAGGGAGTACGGGAGGATGCGATTCGAACCTGATTCTGGCTTTGAGACGACCGACCCAAATTCCAAACCCGCCAAGCCGCTTCAGCAACCAACCACCGCTATTGTTGATTTGAGCCACGACGATTGACGATATTACGATACCATACGATGGCATGTTTGCGTTGTTGTAAAATTGTACGAAATACATTACGAAATACAATGTTTCGAGCTTTGTTATGGGTATGACCGCTTTGTTTTTGGTATGACCGCGATTGCCGATGAATTCGAGCCTATTCTCCGCTTGATGAT
>Ga0308160_10004965_pt1 | contig 14002 bp, 15 predicted proteins | sample PhyFR1_FD_201036 | JGI IMG/M metagenome (GOLD analysis project Ga0308160, IMG submission 201036) | Phyllosphere microbial communities from UC Gill Tract Community Farm, Albany, California, United States - DLSLF.R1 | ecosystem: Host-associated > Plants > Phyllosphere > Unclassified | place: USA...
CATTCCGACCTACCTTTCTTCCCTTCTCACCTCGCATATCGAGCAACGGCCATGGCTCCTCAACCAGCCCGGTACAATATCGTGAATGATGAAGTCTTGGAACAATTACACGGGGAGGATGTGGAGATCATCACAGTCATCAGGATGCCTGTCCGTGAATCGCAGAGGGAAGTGGAAGAGGGCGAGGAGATCATCAGGGAATGGGGAGGTGTGGAACTTGGCATTGCTAGGATGGAAGTTGTGAATCGGGATCGAAATTAAGGAAGTCATTTGAACCGTTGGGAATCTCGGTTGTACCATTGTAGGGACTCAATTTCGGATTGTAGGGCTTCATAATGCATAGAATTGACATTGAACGATCAAACAGGCTTCCTGAGGATGAGCCTACTGGTTGGCAGCATCGCCAGACATCGACAAGTGAGGAGGCCAAGAGATATCGCCCGCGCGAACCATCCCAAATGCTCCTTCATATCCTAGACCGGTCAGCTTTGTCGTCGACTAAGACCGGGCAGGACATACCTCGAAGATGCTCGTCGGTGACAGAATCTCTCCATCGTCCAAGCAGGTGACCTCCGGTATGTAGATAGCCCCGCCATAACCATTTACTCATAGCATGCTGAGGGTACTCTAGAGCCAAGATGACGAGTCCATCCCATGCTCTTATCCTTCCTCTCACCATTGCCCAACCCCAATCAGATCGGCACTACCTGTCAGCTAAGCCTATTACGGGAAGAGAATATCTTACTCGGCCAGAAACGAGAATCTCCTTCGTCCACCCTTCTTGATCCGCTTCATCAGTCTGGGCCAACTCACATCCATATCCAGCCTCTATGCGTTGTTGCTCTCGCTCTCCTTGTTCCTCTCCCACCTCACTAAATCCAGCGAGTAGTAATGGTCCTTCACCTCCAACCTGATCTTTTCGGATCTTGATGACCGTCTCTTTCAATTGCATCTCGACGTTCTGAGCGGAGAATTGACCAGTGTAGACTGCCCTCATGTCGCCTGCGATGATTTGGCGATACATTTCGAAATCGTAGAATAGGAATGTACCCCTCCAATAGCCGTTCAAATCTCCCATAAAGGTGAGAGGCGGCAGACCAGGGGATGTGTTGGGGTCTTGACAGACTGAATTACGCTGCCATTCGCGGTCGTGGTACACTGAAGGAAGAATCCTTGAAACGCTGAATAACCCTTGTCGAGCCTTGTCGTTAGATATGACACCCGCCTGAGTCGGACTTGGTTGTCGTTCTAGTAACCTGAAGAAGACCAAGTATGCGCCGAGGACGAAATGAGGAGGCGCCCTACGCCAGGTATATCCAAATCGACCATACGGTACCGCCTTTGACCTCACTGTGATATCCCCCTCGCTACTTGGTGTGGTGATCGGGTGAACGCCAGGATCCGCAAGTGGCAACCGACGGTGATGCCATGGAGCGTACGTGATGTCGTATTTGGCACATGCGAAAACATATGGACGGAGCGTAAATATCTTTTCATCAATATCGGCTGGTGATTGGATTGCCGACAAGTCGGTACCGGATAAGAGGGAACACCACATCCCTAATGCCTTGTCGCCTGTATCTTTTGGATAGCCGGGTACGAGCGAGTCCTGTAGCGTATCATCCTTGAAATAGAGGATAATCCAATTTTGAAATTGGCAGATATTGGCGAGGAACCAGATATTCTTCCCATCTACCATCAAAACCCCGCCTCTACAGATGTCCTGGATGTAGACTCACCATTCTCAGTAAGGAGGAACCAAACATGCCATAGATCCGCAGTCATTTGTTCCCTATCACATACTCCTGGGACATACAACTTCCCAGACCTGATAACTTTCTTCATCCGCCTGGCCATATCCCAGCGTGCCCTGTAATCAATAGCCCATGATCTGGGATCATCAAATAGCTTAAACATCTTTTTCCCTTTCGCCCCTCCTCCTCCAGGCGGTCCATGTCCATTCCCTCCTCCTGGTCCTCCAGGCGGAGGAGGGGGTTTAGCAGATGCAGCCATGGTAGCTGCCATCCAGTTGAATCTTCGTGTAAGGGCCGCATGGTCGAAAGTAGCGCAGTAAAGGTCGTAATACAGTTGTGGGTATTCGTCAAACATCAACGCCGAGTGGATGGACTTGCAGGTCATCAACAGGGGAAGGAGTGCCGAGGGATCCCGCCCTATCCCATTTTCATCTACTACCAGGTAATATGCGACTTGACCGAGGAGGTTCCGGGGTAGAGCGTCCAAGCTAGCAGTGGGAGTCGACATTGTATACCGTGCAAGTGGTCCGAGTTTGGCTTAGGCGCAGTAGCACACACGGCTTGACAATTGAACGGTCGAAGGGTAATTGGCAAGTGACAAGAAGGGATCTTCCTCAAAGCAAAACGTCACGTCGATCTCGGGGGCAGATTAGGTTTTGACGCCGACGGTCAGCAAGTCGCTATTTTCTGCACACACAACACACACAAGGACAAGAAATTGTCCGTGAACAAGGGGGGTGCACGTGAAATGAGCGCAAGATTCTGGCTCGACATCTTAAGTGGTCTCTTATAACCAAATGTTCGTGCACATATGGATGAATCAAGATAGAGACGAGGAACTCTGCTTCGAACAATTGTTGAAGACGTTGATACTGCAGCAAGAAAAGAGCAGATATCACAATTCGCTCTCGTGGTGGAGTGGTTAACATACTCTCTTAGGGTCGAGTTTCGAACTTAAGCAATTTGGGAGTGGTCGCCGGTTCGATCCCGGTCGAGGGCCTCTTTTTGTTGCCCGTTTGTCCGGTTCCCTTCTTCATCAACCCACGGGCAAATATCCGTTAGAGTGGATACAACGCATGGTAGGAGGGAGGGTGGTGTATTCCATGATAAGTCGTAGCTTAGTGATCAGTGACTAGACGAGACAAGGCTATGAGATCGTAGTCATCACATGGTAAGATGGACGTGTAGTGGAGAACGGAGGTTGTGGGCTTGACTGGTCATGTGAGGACGACAAGGGAGACCGTCAATGGTGAACAGGTGGAGGTACGTACGTGAAGGATCCCCTGCTATGTTACTAGCTCCAAATACCATCAGCAGACAGATGGAGGAGGTAATGAGTTGAAGGGTTAAGGAGTAGTATGAAGTGACAGAGTAATGTCTATAGTCGATAAATAGATAAGCAGAATGGAACGGTGGGGAAAAGGAATGAAGAGAAGAAGACAGAACGGTCGACGATTGGGCCGTTATATATGATGGAGGGTAGAGGTGATTGCCAAGTGAAGTGTCAGCTAGTGTCTCGGGAAGAAGAAGGTTTGGCGGGATAGGCACTGATTGTTTCGTCATGTGTATGTGTACGTATGGGAAGCTTGTCGCTTGCAAAGACTCAAATCGGGTCAAGTGAGAGATGCACGCAGTAGATTAGATGAGATAGAGTACACTGTCGGAGAATTGGTGAGACAGGGGAAATGAAGAAAAGGAGGGGGTGGCTTGTGTGGAAGAACATTGTATGTGATTGGAGTGAAGTCGTTGCTATTAGACCCAGCTTGTTCCCCAGACGTATCGGGCGCCGCTTAGATATGAGGCGTATGCTGTAACTGTGGAGTGAGACTTTGGAATGTTGACGGGGTGGGGCGAGGGGGTGAGGTGATTCTGCTAGTGAAGGGTGAAGTCCAACCGGCATTGTCCTCTGTGTGCTGATGACGAGATATCGAATCAATGGATGTTCCGGTCGGAGAGATGTCCTGTGTAGCTGGCCGAGAAATGAAAACACTGCTCTCGGCGAGAAGGTTGTTCACCGTCAATGATGTGTGTGCTCTCGTCCAACTTCAGCCGTCAGGCGTCATTCGCCATTCGCCGGGCCGTCATACGATTCAGTCCGTAAGTTGGTCAGATGAGTCAGTGCGTCTTGACATCTTCGACCGAGTTGTTACGTATTTCAAGATGCTATGCAAGTGATGATTCTACTACCTATATCGACAAGCCACCCCTTCTATAAATTCTAAATCTCCTTCATCCCTCATCGATTAGATGTCTTTCTTGATCCTCAACTCCTTCACTTCCTCTTCAACAGGTAATACCGCTACATCATCAGCAATTGCACAGAAGTGGTTGAAAGAGAAACTTACTTAATCGATTAGAAACCCATTTCAATACTTCATCAATGGCAATAACAGGCGCACTGATCAATAAAACAGCCTGCCATTCTTGCCAATTTAATGGAGTAATCTGGAACAATGTCCTGAAGAATGGTACGTAAAGGATCATGAAATGTAGTCCCATACTCAAAGCGATCGAAGCGACAAGGTATGGGTTGGCCCATATCGGAAGTACTAGGAGGGATTCATTTTCGGATAATGAATTGCAAGCGTTAAACATTTCAATTACGACCAAAATCGATAATGATACTGTTGTTGCTCGTTGGGCGGGGATTCCAATAAACATTTCACAACCGATTTCGGGGAATTGGGAGGAACATTTATGGAAGTTCGTCAATTGGCTGAATGAGATCTGAGGTCCTTGGGTGTAGAAAATGAACCACCATGCGTATCCGAATACAGTTGCTGCACCAACATAGATTCCAATGACCATATATCGGAAGAATAACCATCCGGAAACGAGTGGTTCCCGTCCATTTCGAGGAGGAGTCTTCATGATCTGGTGATCGGGGGGATTGAATCCAAGGGCAGTAGCGGGTAGACCATCGGTGATCAAGTTGACCCATAGTAATTGGACAGGAATCAAAGCTTCAGGCATACCGAGGAGCACAGTGAGGAAGATGGAAACGACTTCACCGATATTGGACGAAATGAGATATCGGATAAATTGTTTGGTATTGTTGTAGATTGCCCGTCCTTCCTCGACTGCTTTTTCAATAGTAGCGAAATTATCGTTGGCAAGTACCATATCCGCAGCGAGTTTGGCGACGTCTGTACCAGATCCCATGGCTATTCCGATATCGGCCTTCTTAAGTGCAGGGGCATCGTTGACTCCATCTCCAGTCATAGCCACTACGAGTCCGAGAGATTGGAGTAGATCGACAAGTTGAGATTTATGTGTAGGTTCAGTTCGACTAAACAGACTTGCTCGTTGAACGGCGGCGATTTTCTCCTCTTGGGATAAAGCATCAAATTCTCGTCCAGTATAACTTTTCCCAGTCAAATCTTCCTGTGCGCCAAATACTCCAATATCCCTACAGATGGTCTCGGCGGTATTCTTGTTATCCCCAGTAATGACGATCGTTCGAATACCAGCAGTCTTGCACTTGGCAATAGCGTCCCGTACTTCAGGTCGAGGTGGGTCGAGCATACCGACAAGTCCGACAAAAGTCATGTTTTGTTCAAATTTGATATAATCTTCAGCTCGGTCGGTCTTGTAGTGTGAAGCGTCTCCATCTTGCTCATCAACATAGGCGAGGGCGAGGACTCGAAGTCCCTTCTGACCGTAGGCGAGTTGGACATCGGCAAGTTTTTGTCGTAGTTGGGATGATAGGTCGGTAACACCAGAGGGTAAGAGGACTTTGGAACATCGCTCAATCACGGATTCGGGAGCACCCTTGACGAGTAGCGAGTACTGATCTTTCGATTTAGTGAGGACCGACATTGATTTCCTGTCCCTGGAGAATTCGAAAGTGAGGAGTCGTTGGATCCTGGAATCGTAATGATCATTAACGGCAGTAGCTCTGGCCAATGGAGATAGAGACGAGAGGGTGTTGTTGAATGAATCAGAGTCGGACGCGAGTTTCTCGACCAAGACCTTGAGAGCAGCTTCGGTGGGTTCTCCAACATTGGTGTATGTATCGGTTTCCGAGTTGTAAGAGATCTTGGCGTCGTTACAGATTGCGCTGATTTCTACAAGTTTGTCAACTGGAGCGGTACGGACTTGGGTCTTTTCAGCGTGTTTGCCGTCCAGGGTGGTGATGTCTCCGAGAGGGGCGAAAGTGCTTCCTCCAACACTGTATTCTGCGAATGAATCGCCATCAATAGTGAGGAATCGAGCGACACTCATTTGGTTGGTGGTCAATGTACCTGTCGCTCAGTTAGATCCTACCTTAGTCATCAGTTGAGGGTACTTACCGGTCTTGTCAGAGCAAATGACATTCGTACACCCTAGAGTCTCTACACTGGGTAAATTCCTAACGATAGCTCCCAACTTTGCCATTTTCTTAGTTCCCAATGCCAGACAAGCCGTAATAACAGCAGCCAATCCTTCAGGAATAGCAGCTACAGCAAGAGCGACTGCGATCTTGAGATAGTAAATAGCCCCCTTGACCCAACCTCCATGACTCGGGTCCGAGAAATGTCGAATATTAACAGCCCAAACGAGGATACAGATGACTGAAATGACTTTAGCCAGTTGATCCCCGAATTCATCCAATTTTCTCTTGAGCGGAGTCTTTTCCTCTTCATCATCCGTCTTTGAGATACTTGTATGAATGGCTCCCAGAGCGGTCCTTGATCCAGTCAAGACGACTACAGCTTTGGCAGCTCCGTTGACGACGGTAGTTCCAGAGAAGATGATGTTGACCATATCCTGCTTGACTGCGTTATCGTCTTTGATTGCTGCTTCGGATTTGGCGACAGACATGGATTCTCCAGTCAACATTGCTTGGTCCACTCGGAAGGATGAAGAGGAGAATGAAAGAATTCGACAGTCGGCTGGGATTCGGTCTCCTACGTGGATAGATATGATGTCGCCAGGTACGAGGTGGGAAGCGGGGATCTTTTGTATACGTCCAGACCTTACTGCTGAAGCTTCATCGGGAGAGTATTCACGTAGTGCCTACATGTCAGCTCGACAACCACTAAAAGACAGGTGACTTACGTCAATAGCCTTCTCAGCGTTTGTCTCCTGTACTACTCCGACAGTAGCATTGGCAACTAGAATCAAGAGGATGACAAGAGGTTCCACGAAAGCAGTCATCCAACTTCCACCTGGTTCGGACGCATCCTCGAATAAAGCCAGAACGAACGAAACGACAGCTGAGCCAAGTAGGATAAGGACCAGCTGGTCTTTGAACTGTGCCAGGATGAGGGTGAAAATGGAAGTAGCCGGTGGTTCGGGTAGAGCTGCATGTCAGCTTTCTCCCAAGAGGTGTCATGGTAAATTCAAGGACATACAGTTCTCTCCGTATAATTCACGATTCCTCTTGACTTGAGGTTCGGAAAGACCATTTTCGGGATGTGAATCGTAGAACGCAAGAGCGTCCTGCGGTGTATATGTCCAGGCTCGCGACAACATTGCTGCTGTTATTGCGAATTGATATACAGTAGATAGATGGTTGATAAAGACAAAGGAATTGAAACGTTGCTGACTCCTGCCAACTTTATGCGACGTGGCATGTGTATGGTATTGACGTGGCTGGAATACCGTGGGAAAGTAGATTTACCAGATTGAAGAATTATGGAATGGATCAACTGAGTAGTATACAGAATATATCATATACATACACTATGGCTACCCCTACTCAATCCCCTATATTGATAACATCACTAGGGGCACCTCATAAACCAACAACAAAACAAACATACGATTATCTACACGCTTTTCTAGAATCTATACCACCTTCAACAGCCAGAACACAATTGGAGAGATTAACAGATGCAATAGGAGTAGATATCGGGGCTATTGAGGCGGGAGAAGGGGAAAGGAGGGAAGCAGAGCGATTAAGAGTTAAAATGGAGAAGAGGGCAGAAAAGAAGAGAAGGAGGGAAGAAGAGGGACGGGCAGAGATGGAGGGTTTATTGGAGGAGGAGGGTGTACCGGAAGGAGAGGTTCTGGAAGAGGAGGAAGGAGCTGCGCTGGATGATGATTTGGAAGATGGGGGGGATGTTGAATATGGGGATGCAGTCAGGGACGAGGATGAACCGGATCAGGATGATGCGACGACTCAGCAGGAGGTCTAGCGCCGTCAGGCGGACAAGTACACGTGAGTGGTTCGTCCCTTGACGTGAGATAGACTAATCGAGTAGCATATCAGATTTTCCTCGACCCGTTCATTATACTATGGCTCATACTATTACAATTGTTGTATCATACTCTCACAAAATGCTATATGATTAACTACAACGAATCAATGATACAAGGCCCCCGCCCCTCAGCCTTCATATCCAAAATCCTAAAGAAGCCACAACCCTTCATATCACCCGTCTGACCAGGAGCCTGACACTGCCAGAAGAAAATCATATCATCATCAACAATCTCCTGGCCTTGATATGTTTTGCCCTCCTCTTTGCGTTCAGGTTGGACGTTCTTGCGGGGGGAGATATTCATGTTGGAACGGGCTTTTGCTTTTTGGTCCGCACGAAGTAGACTGATTATCAGTGTCCAGCAATGAAGGAGTGCAGAGAAAGCGCAGAACATACGTTGGAATGCCGCATTTACAATAAGGAGTTCCTTGGCGTGGTGTCAAGCCAGTACCGAGTGTCGGATGGAAATCTGTTATCAGCTCCGTTCGGCCAGTTGATCGAGAGCTTACCTGGTCGATAGAACCTAAACGTAATATTGATTCTGGCAGTATACGGTTTCTGATCAACCGAAGGAACTGGATTCTGGTGTATATCATATCCCGGTCTAAACAGATCTAAGGCTTTGGCCATGGGTACGCTGTTCGTCAATACTGTACTACCTCGTATTACAAAGAGACAGACTCACGTATGTTTGTATCGCTCCTGACAGCCTGCATTCATTAATACTAAACTGTTGTGTCCTAGATTTATTTCATATGTCCTAGTTGGAGTTTTCGGGGGATCGATGGGGTCTGTTTGGCGCAGCCTGAACGCTCTTGGGGTGCCGAGGGAGAGTGATGCAATTGTCGTATATGGTCCGAGATCTTTCGTCAGCTTCAAATCTCGGGTCTGCGTCAGCAGACTCAGTGATGCGGAAGAGAATAAGTAGCGAAGGGTGGAAGGATAGAAGAGGAAGAGAGAGGAAAGACGTACAGGTCAATTGATCAGCATGCCACCCAACTCCACTCCCTGAACCATCATATCGATTCGCCCCACATACTGATGCTTCCCAATTACCAGCCCATTCATACGGGTATCTCTTCCTATTCCGTATAGCGGAGTTTACGACGGGTTCTATGAGTTCTGCTGCTTCCCTCAAGAGTGCTGGGTAGAGCTGTTGTCAGCCCCAACTTTATATCACCTGCCCGACCCCATTTCCTCAGTCCGCCTTTGGCCTCACTGAGTTACAGCCCTCGCTCCGCTCGGTCTGGGACTTACTCTCGAAGCAGCAATCTCCTGGCCTGACCACATATAAGTCGCCTTCTTCCCCTCTTTCCCTTCTAACACCTCCTCCCCTTTCTCAACAGCTTCGGTGGTACCAGTAGCAGCCGGATCCCTAGAATAATGACAAACAGTATGAGGACTTTCCACCCATTTCCCAGCTAAGTAGAATCTATTCCTTTCCCAAGTATTTGATTCTTCCATCATCGCTAAGTAGAGCGCTGAGGCGAATGAGGGTGATAACGGAGACTTGAGAATGGAGAGGGGAATATTGTGCGAATCGATGGTGGTTTGATTAGGGAGGGTTACGGGAGGTCGGGGGGTGGCCTTGGTTCGTTCCGGCGCGGGCTGTTTGAGGTGATCTAGGAGATTTACTCCTTCCTTTTTTGTCGCAGTTGAGTCCGCCTTGATGTTCGTTGCGGTATCTACATTACGAGATGGACTAACTGGAACCCTCCGATTTCCTAACCATGATTCCAAACTACTCCCAGCTTTCCTCTTGCCAGCCGACTTGACCCTGGGTAACAGAATAGTCTCGGCGGCTTGTTTGACATTCCCATGGGAACCTTGTAATGCGTCCAGTAGATCCTCAAATGTGTAGCTGGCTGGCTCAAGTAATGATGCCAGAATAGCCAATTTAGTATCCGTATCCTCCTCGTCTGGCATAGGTGTAATATCGGGATATCAAGCAAGAGATAAATGATCGGATTGAATAGGTGGAGGTGGTTGGTGACCGAGACTGGTAATTACTGTGGGAAAGTAGTCTCATCAGTCTCATCAGTTTAAAACATTACTCTGGACATCGTTGCGTACTTCAGCCCAGCTCTTGGGAGCTCTCTTGCATCAAATTTGAGACTTTAAATTGGTCTCGCACTACTATTCGAATACCACTACACTATGGTTAGAGTAGCCGAATGTGTTCTGCTATAGGTCGTAATACTGTCTAGTATTCTGTCGACATATTTTGAGTGCATGTCTATGGCTCATGCCCCCTTCTCCTCAGAAATTGCTATGCAGACCCCCAATTCCCTTCGGGTTCCAAAATTCACATCGCCAAGACAATACGACGGGGATATTTACCAAAATGGGTAGTACTAGAACACAACCCTGTCCCAAACTGGATCCACTAGCCTTGTGTTTTTAGGTATTGGCATACATATATTTCTACTGCATGTTCCCACCTTGTGCATTATGATGAGTCTTGCACGCCCCCCTCCCCCCGGGGCCTTCCCCGCCCTGCGCCGTCACCGCGTGGTCAACAACCAGTAGTCGTACACTGCCTCCATGACCGCGTCGTCAGCAGCGCCTACCAGCGGGCGCGTGAGAAGTGATGGTGATCCATTCTCTGAAACCCAGTGCCTTACATCAGCGACCAGTCTGTAGGTATACTCACCTCCCATCAGACGTGCTCTCTGGCCGCGAATCAACCATCGGAAACGACTTGATCTGGTTGAGCTTGATAGAAGGGTGGCGATCACGCCAGCTGTCGAGTGCTTGTTTGGCCCACTGCCCGTGGCGACGCATCAAAGCTCTGCGCATGGTTTCATAACACATCACGGCTGGAGACAGAGAATAAGTGTCGACCCAAGTGTAATGCGGCTTGTCGCCAAATCTATGCCACAGAAGGTCCAGAATTGACGTGGCCGCTTTAATATAGTCTCCTTCGCTACTCTCGCCGAACCACATGCCTATGTTGATGAGAGCGTGCGAGACATCATCGCCGAGAGTCGCCAATGCGGGTCCCATATCCGCGGGATGACTGCTGATGAAGCGAAGACTGTACGTCGTGTCATCGATTTTGAACTCCTTATCTGAATAGTGGTATCCTTTAATGTCCCCCGAGTATGCACAATCGCCCCCTAAGGTTCCGTTGTGCAAAACCGAATAGAGGTGGCTGCAGAATGTTGTGCGAAATATGGAATCGCCGAGATACGCAACGTGTTTGATCGGACTCGCCTGGACCGTCGAGTAATTCAATGGATTGCGCTTACACTGGTAGGGAAGATAGACGTAGCTCGGCATGCCTGCTGTTGTCGGGGCATGGGAAAATAACCTGCGGTACTCCTCTCGGATATGCCCTACACTCACCCATCTTCCAGGCATTTCGCCGAGATAATCATCCACCGTGCAGCTCCGGAAATGGTCCACTTCTTCGCCCTGCGTGACTATCAGAACAGTCTCTCCGCTTCCTTTGACAGCGCCAAGCGGTCCACTCGTCGGATTCGTCGGACACGCCCCCGTTTCTTTCCGATCCGGCCAGACCCACACTTCATAAGGTCCCGCTGCCGATAGGTAACAATCGATTTCCGTCCGGCCAAGCTTGTGATCGTGACGGTATATTGGCGACACGGGCGGGACAGAGCGTGCGATGGGACCGCGAAAGTGCACAAGATAGGCTGGTGGACAGAGGACCGTGTTACCGACAATCTCATCGTCGCACTGCACGACTATGGTGAAATACCCGTCGGTACTCTTGGGGACTACCATCTGGATCGGGACTGGATAAGCAGCGCTCTCACGCTGTACACACCAAATGCAGCCGTGCTCTGATCCACCAAGCTCTTCCCAGGCGTCCTAATCACAATATCCGGATCGGTGAGGCCGTAGATGATCGCACGGTTTGATGAAGTCCATCGCGAAACGCGCAAAGGGTCACTGTGATCGTCAGTGGGACCTAGCTCGATCTTACTGAAAAGCCCATTGCAGTAAGCCGAGCGATACTGCCGCGCATATGCACACCGTTGCCCAGCCTTTGAGACGAATGGTCATTTAGGACGGTGCTGGATGATAGGTTTACGCTGCATCCGACACTCGTTTAGGGGTTTCTTTGCGATACTGCTTTAGGACATGCCCTTCCATTTTCAGGCACTCACATCAGGCACGAAACCCTTATTCGCGTTTCGCAAGGATCTCGTAATTCAATGTCCCTGTGGATCTGGGGCGCTTCCGGTTGTTTGGGAATGTCGTCGTCTCATGTGCCCAGTTTGTGACTTGACAAATAGATTATTCTCTTGCCCGTTTCAAAAATATGTCCGACCCAAGGTCAATCGGGGAGCCGTTGCTCGAGAGGGCCGCTGTGCCGACTGAGACGCCAAAGAGGGTTTCAAGGACGCTGCCGCCTGTAGTCATCATTCGTGAGTTTGCCAGATGACACAGGCTGACAACAGCTGTCTGGGTGAGGACTTTTTGATGTGAACGCATCGGACTTCGCACTCATCGTAGATTTCTTTGAGTGCCGGCGTGATCCTGTACAACAAGTTCATCTTCACGACGCTCCACTTCACATATGTGAGTTTGGGTGGACGTACAAGTGCTGAGTCTTTAGCCCATCACTCTCACCGCATACCACATGCTAGTGGCCGTAGGTCCAAATCACAGATTTCGCTCAGACAGACAATCGCAACGCAATGTATCAAGTTCTTTAAAGGGGACAAATTCCACCTAACAGTGAGTGCCGCTGTCAGGCACATCTGACCTATAGTGGACCACCTACATACGACGTATCGTCCCGCTTGCAGGCTTATTCGCCACAAGTTTGATGCTGAGCAACATCGCCTATTTGCATTTGTCGGTGTCGTTCGTCCAAATGCTCAAGGTAAGCCATCATAGCCGACAGCACTGATGCCAGGCTTTCATTCCCGTACTCACACTCATCATCCGACTCATCGCGGGACTCGAGCAGTACAGTCGATTTCTCCTTGTTTTGATATTCCTCACGTCTGTCGGCTGCTCCATCGCGGCAAGTGGTGAGATCAACGTATCGATATTTGGCTTCGTGTGTCAGATTGTAGCGATCATAGTGAGTGATCAGGGCGTGTGGCGGCTGAGACAGAGATGGAATCGTGCCGTCTGGTGACGATCGAATTAGTGTTGAAGGATGTGAGCCCACTGCATAGTGTCACGCTCTATGCACCGGTAAGTCAGAGATTTTGATTCCTGACTGAACACTAGCTTTGCGCCGCAATGATCGCTGCGTGCATACCGGTCATGGAGGGGACGGCACCATTCAGAGACTTCGACAAACTTGGCTTCATACATCTGAGTCTTAATGGAGCACTAGCATTCGGACTGAACATCGCAGGCGTCTTCCTCATTGAAGCCGCAGGTAGTGTTGTTCTGACGCTTTCTGGGGTCGTGAAAGACGTGCTGTTACTGAGCGCTGCCACGACATTATTCGGATCGCTCATCTCGATGTCGCAAGGACTTGGTGAGCAGAAACGTGAAGCAAGCTAAATTACAGGCTACGCTTTAGCACTGGGGTCAATTATGGCCTACAGACTCACGGGGGGCTCGGCTGAACAAGCCAGAAGATTTGTGCACCCAGTAGATAAACGCTCAATCATCCGATTTTCCGTGGCAGCGCTGGCCGCTATCGCAGTCCTCAGCTTCAGCCAAATACGTGAGTAGTAGGTACAGTCTTGCTAACCCCAGCTCGAAGCACATACCACGCTCAGGTCATATCCTACCCTATTCTGTCTAACATCGCTGTCAACGGCAAGGGCAAGTTTAGCAGATACACACAAAACGGTCCCGGACTCGATATAATCCCACCATTTGATAATTCGGTCGATGTCACTGCGCTCCCACTCATTGCTTGGGTGATTGTAGCAACTCCTGATGCCATCGCAAAGTATGGTGATTTGCTCGCGGTGATCGCCTGTTATTGCCTGCAAAAAAACATTCCCTTCTTCCTTGAACATCAGATCTACGTCGACGACCGACATTTCTTCACAGCTCGCCATCGGAGTGTCGCCAAATATCTTCGCTATCATCAGTGGGTCTTTGCGACCGACGCGGACACAC
>Ga0308160_10004966_pt1 | contig 13999 bp, 10 predicted proteins | sample PhyFR1_FD_201036 | JGI IMG/M metagenome (GOLD analysis project Ga0308160, IMG submission 201036) | Phyllosphere microbial communities from UC Gill Tract Community Farm, Albany, California, United States - DLSLF.R1 | ecosystem: Host-associated > Plants > Phyllosphere > Unclassified | place: USA...
CGCAGTTGCTGTTCGAGCGCGTGCAGCCAGCGCACTTCGCCCGACACGCTCCAGGCTTGCGCCAGGCGCACCAGGTGCAGGTGGCGGTTCAGTTCCCAGACGTGCTTGATGTCGCCGACCAGTTCCTGGCGGTCGATGGCAATGTCGCCCGAAAACACGGCAGGCCCGGTGATGCCGCTGTCGGGATCGCGGTTCCAGACGGTGGGCACGCCGACGTCGAAGCTGCGGTCGGCGAACAGCACCACGTGGCCGGCGCAGACACGGTCGGCTTCGGCCAGCAGGGCTTCCACCTGGACCGGGTCGAGCGCCGGGGCGCCGTGCACGTCGAAGCTGCGGGCACGCGGCAAGGGCGCCGGCGCGGCACGCCGGGCGGCGCCGCGGCTGATCCGTGTGCGCGCTGCCTGGCGCACCCGGTAGCCGATCTCGGCCACCGACATGCAGCGCAAACGGTTGACCAGCCAAACCATGCGTACTGTTGCGTTCATCGCGTCCCCGCCAAATCGTTGTAAATCGCGGCCAACTTGCCGCAGACTGCCTGTGTCGAATACTGCGTTTCCACCGTGCGGCGCGCCTGCGCGCTAAGCTGCCCGCGCAGGCTGTCGTTGCCGAGCAAGCGTTCCAGCGCCGCGGCCAGCGCGGCGGCGTCGTGCGGCGGCACCAGCAAGCCGTTCACGCCATCCTGCACCAGTTCCGGAATCCCGCCCACGCTGCTGGCCACCACCGCCTTGCCGGCCGCCATCGCTTCCAGCACGGCCATCGGCAAACCCTCGGCATGCGAGGGCAGGCAGAATACGCTGGCGCGCGCCAGTTCGGCGTCGCGCGCCGTGGCGTCCAGCCAGCCGGGCAAGTCGATGCAGCCGGCAATGCCGCGCGCTGCGGCCGCCTGCCGGAAACCGGCCAGGTCGCCGCTGCAGCCCAGTACCAGGCAAAGCTGCGGAAAGCGCGGCGCCAGCGCGGCGACGGCGTCGAGGAGTTCGGCCGTGCCCTTGGCCGGCTCCAGCCGTCCAAGAAACAGGATGCGGCCAGGAATACCCGGGTGAACGGCGGCCGGCAGCGGCACCGCGTTCGGCACCACCGCCACCTGCGCCTTTGGTGCGAAGCCGCGCAGAAAGGTGGCCCAGCTGTCGGACAGGGCGATGACGCGCGTGCTGCGCTCGAGCGTGTGGCGGATCCAGCGCCGCATCAGCTTGCCGGAGCGTTCCTGTGCGTACTGGCGGAAAGTCCCGCCGTGCAGATGAAAAATGGTCTTGCAGCCACTGGCGCGCGCCAGCAGCAACACCAGCGACTTGCGCACGAAACTTGCGCCCGAGGACGCGTGGGCGTGCACCACCGCCGGGCGATGCCGCAGGCAGGTATGCAGCGTGCGCCAGAGGCCGGCGCCGGCATGGCAGAGTTTGGCCAGCCTGCCGCCTTCGCGGTGGGTGCTGACGTAATGCACCGCTTCACGCTCGAACAAGCCGCTCGCGCGCAGTACCGACAGCACCGCTGCCACCCCACCCCGCCCGTCGAGGGCCGTGCCGACCATCAGGATGCGCGGCGCGCGCGCACTCATGCGCGCACTCCGGCAAGCGTTGTCGCCAATCTGGTGGGAGGCATGTGGTTCACGTTTCTTGATAAAGGTACAATATTTCGATCATACATCAAGTATTTCCCCTCCCGCGCACGGTTCACGTTTCAAATGCAATAAATTCATACTTGCCGTTCGGACCGCGGGGAATTGCCGCAACCTGTTTCACACTGACCTGTACGCCGGGCACGCGCAGCAGGAACTTGTCCAGCAGCGCCGCTTCGTCGGCAGGGCCGAAGGCCTCGGTGACGACCACGCGCAAGACGAAACGGGCGTCGCCGCGGTACAACACCTGGCCTTCGAGCAGGCCGCGCTCGTGCCCCTGGAACACGCGGTCGAGCCGCGCCACGATGCGCCCGTCGGGCAAGGTGACGATTTTCTCCTGGCGCCCGATCACGGCTTTCACAGTCGGAAACACCCGGCCGCAGGCGCAGGGAGCACCGCTGCCGGGAATCACGCGGTCGCCGGTGCGGTAGCGCAACAAAGGCATGGCCGGGTTGTTCAGCGTGGTGCCGACCAGTTCGCAGCTGCCCCCAGCCGAAGTCCCACTTCCTGCGCCGGCACCGTCAGGCAATTCCAGTAACTCCACCCCACCATAATCAGTGAGCACGTGGTAGTTGCCGCGCTCGCAGCTGCCGATCGCCGCCACCCGCTCGGCCTGCCCGTACCAGTCGTAGACCGGCACGCCGAAGGCCGTTTCGACCGCGCTGCGCACAGCGGGTTCGAGGGTTTCCGAAGACGTGAGCACACCACGCAAGGCCCGCCCCCGGTAGCGCTGTCCGGCCGCGTTCAGCCAGGCGGCCAGCGTGCCGACCGAAGACGGATAGGCGTGCAGCACTACCGGATCGTAGCGTTCGAGCGCGCCGATGTAAGCGCCGATGGTGGCGTTCGACAAGTGGTAAGACGACAGCATGAGGATCTTGCCGAACCAGTCGTGGCACCAATAGCGTCCATCGGGCGGCTGGCGGGCGCAGACGATCTCGCCGCGCAGCCAGGCACGGCGCTGGCCATGGCGCCAGCCGATCCAGCTCAACTGGCGCTGAATGAAGCCTTCTTCGCGGATCACGGCGCCCAGGGTCTGCACCAGCGCCAGCGGCGAGCCCGAGGTGCCGCTGGTGCGGATGGTGTTGCGCAACAGCGTGCCCAGGGTGCGCGGGCGCAGGAAGCGCTCGGGGTGGCGCTGCAGCTCTGTCTTGCCCAGCATTGGCGTGTCCGGCGCCAGGCGCAGCAGGCGCGTGCCGTCGGGCGCGACCGCGACGCCGATGCGGCGCGCACGGCGCGCGATGGCGGCGTTCAGCAGCGGCGCCGAGCGCTCGACCGCCGCCAGGCGCGGATACACCAGGTAACGGCCCCAGAAGCCGCGCAGCAGTTCGCGCAGCAGCGCGCGCAGCGTGAACTTCAGGGAATAGGTCCACATGGCGGGCAGATGGCGCTATAGGCCTGCGCGACCTTGCGGCCGAGGATGTCGTAGCTGCGGTGGGCCCGCACCCAGGGCGGGCCGCGCGCGGCCAGATCGGCGGCCAGGGCGCGGTCGTCGAGCAGGCGCAGCGCGGCCTCGGCAAAGGCCGGCGCCTCCATGGGCACGCACAGGCCGGCCCCGCTTTCCGCGATCACCAGGGCCTGGTCGGGAATGTCGTTGGCCACGCTGGGAAGACCCAGCGCGAGGTATTCGACCAGCTTGGTCGGCGAAGACACGTCGAACAGGGTGCCGCGCGGGATCGGCGACAGGCCGACCTCGGCGCGCAGCGCATAGCCGAGCGCTTCGCGCTGGGGCAGCCAGCCGGTGAGCAGCACGTGGCTGTCGAGGCGCAGGCTGGCGATCTCGCGCCGCATCCAGGCCATTTCGTCGGGCGAAGGCGCGTCGCCGGCAATCACCAGCAAGACCTCGGGCAGGCGTGCGCGCAGCAGGGTCACGACGTCGAGCAGGAAACCGGAGCGGCGCGATTGCGCCACGCTGCCCAGGTAGACCAGCACGCGCCGCCCATCGAGGCGCGGGTCGGTGCTGGGAACCAGGGCGGCGCGCTCGAACAGGGCGGTATCGACGCCCATCGGCACGGCCGTCATGCGCGCGGGCGCCAGGCCGCGCCCGGTCAGCCAGGCGCGCATCGCCTCGCTCTGCACGAACACGTGGTCGGCGCGCGGCAGGACCAGGCGGTACAGCAGCAGGCGCGAGGCTTGCGCGCGCAGCGCATGGGCCAGCCACAGTGCTCCCCTGCCGCGCGCGGCCAGCGCATCGCGCCGCACCTCGAAACCTTCGACAATGGGGAAGGACATCCAGTAGACAAAGGGCAGGCCCAGCAAACGCGCGGCAATCCAGGCAACCAGGGCGCTGGCAATCTTGTCGCGCACCTGGATGCAGCCCGGCCGCGTGCGGCGCCAGGCGCGCAGCAGGCCGAGCATGTCCCAGAACGGCGACAGCACGGCGGCGAAGCGGCTGCCCAGGCTGCCGACCACGTGCATGCCGTGCGCCTGCGGCGGCGCAGCGCCCTCGCTCGCGCCATCGCTCTCGGCCTGCCCCGCCCTGCCCGCCTGCCCCACCAGTTCGGCATGCACGCCATGGCGCGGCAGTTCAGCCCCGAACAGGGTGAGCACGTCGGCCCGGCGCGGCGGCAAGGGGTCGCGGACGATGTAGGCAATCGATAGCGGACTGGAGCGCATTGGGTGCCCTGCTGGTTGAGACCAGAGCGATACTAGCGCAGGGCGACGGGCGAAACGCGGCCGGCGCAAGCGCGCGCATGGCGCGTTTGAGACCGGTCAAGGAAAGGATGGGACTGGAGCGCGGCGTACCACGGTTCAAAGCCCAAAAAAAATCCCCGCAGCATGCACACTGCGGGGACTTGGGCTGCGCCGGACGGCGCAGCCAGGCGGAATCAATCCCGGATCAGTTCAGCGTGACGGTCTGCCCTGCTACGGTCACGGTGCGCACCGAACCCGAAGCCGCCACCTTCACCACCGGGCGCTTGCAGCCCACGTCCAGCAGCACCAGGAACTCGGCGGCCGCCTTGCCGTCGTTCGGCAGGTAGAAGGCGCCGTGGTCCTCGGTGACGCCGGACTTCGGCGCCGGACCCGCCCATTTGGCAAAGCTGGCGTCGCCGTTCAGGCTGCGCACGCAGACCGACTGGCCATTTGCGGCGATCTTCACCGCGCTCGTGCTTTCCAGGACCATGGCTACCGGCGCATGCAAATTGAACTCATAGGTGTGTGGCACGCTGGCCGACAGTCGGTCGCGCACCAGGATCGCATTCGCGGCATTGCGCAGGTGCCAGACCTGGCGCTTGGCCATGGTCAACTGGCCGCCGTAGGCCGCGGTGGCATCGCCTTCGGCATAGTCGTAACCCGGCTGGGCCGAGAAGGCCGTGATCTTGCCGTTGCGCTGCAGCTGCTCGCGGTAGCCGTTCACCAGCTGGCCCTTGCCGCCGTCGAAAGTGATGGCGTTCTGCGAGCGGCTCTGGTGGTACCAGTCGGTCCAGTACGGCGAGCCGTACCAGTCGTACCAGCCGGCTTTCACCAGCAGCGGCTGGCCGGCCACCGACAGCAGCAAGCCATTCTGGTCGCCGTGGCTATGGTTGAAGGAGCCGTATGGGCTGGATTTGAAGTAGAGCGAACTGCGCGCGGTGGAACCGATGTCGCTGTGCATCGATACCCAGCCGATGCTCGGGTAATAGGCCGAGCTCGACGGCGGCGCCTGGGTCTTGGTGTCGGCCACCGGCATCGGGTACGGCGCCTGCAACAGCGACAGGGTGTCTTCGGTGCCGCCCAGCTTGTCCACGTACCAGGCCGCGCGCGGCGATACCATGCGCGAACCGAAGGCGTGGAACACGCGGGTGTCGGGCTTGGTTTCGGAACCGTCGCCAAAGGCGTGGATCTTCGCGCCCGGCGGCGTGAACTGGGTGGCGAAATCGAGGAAGCCCAGGGCCCAGGGCTTGGCGTAGAAATTCACGCCGGTGGCCTGGGTGATCGGGTCCCACAGCTGCACCAGGTAGCCGGCCGCGTATTCGGCGTAGGCGGTGCCATTCGCGAAGCCGCCTTCCGGGCCAGCCCAGGGCGACGGCGCGTTGGCGTAGGCGCGGAACGAGAAATCGAACCACTTCTGCGCTTCCGGAATATCGCCCAGCGAGAGCGAGGAAATCAGGGCCAGGAACACCAGGCTGGTGTTGCCGTGCGAATCGAAGGGATACTGGTCGAGGCGACCGTTGTCGCCGGCCAGGTTGCCGTAGATTTCCTCGGTGCGCACGCGCACGGTTTGCAGCCAGCGTGCCTTGCGGGTGGCGTCGAGGTCGCCGGCCAGGCTGTCGACTGCCTTGATCAGCGACACCGAGATCTGGCGCGTGGCCTGGTCCTGGTTGGCATAGCTGGTCGGGCCGGCCGGGTTCAGGCTGGCCAGCTGATCGCCCTTGCGCAGCGCTTCGTTCAGGAACAGCGGGTCGCGCTTCATGCGCCACATGATGGCGGCCGCTTCCAGCTGGCGGCTGGCTTCGTTGATGCGCTGGCGGATGTCGGTTTGCTGCGAGGCCATCGCGGCCGTCAGCGGCGTGGTGATGGCGATCGGCCAGCGCGCATCGCTGAGTGCCGGCAAGGCCGTGATCTGCAGCTTGATCTCGTTCGTCATGCGGCTGACGTAGGGGTCGAGCTCGGCCTTCTTGGCGGCGCTCCAGCCCGAATACAGGGTGAATGACGGCGGCAGCGCGCGCGGGCGCGCCTTGGCGGCGATGCTTTTGCGCAGCGTGGCATTCTCGGGCACCTCGAACAGCGTCGAACGCGCGGTGATCTGGAAGCTGCGCGGAGTCGACCAGTCGCTGCTGCCGTTCGGACGCACACGCCAGGTGTAATTCCCCAGCGGCAGCGCTTTCGATGGCAAGTACCAGTTACGCTCGACAATCGCCTTGCTCGGCGCCCCGCCCACGGGCGTGATTTCAATTTCGTAGGCGGCAGGGCCGGCGGCGTGGCGGGCCCAGGTAAAGCCCGGCGGGTTCTGCGCCTGCACGGCATTGTTGGTCGGACCCGGCTGGACGATCAGCGGGTCGGTCGATTGCGCCCAGTCGGCACGCGCGTTCAGCGACAGTGCGCACAGTGACGCCAGGGCAAGGGCCTGCACGAGGCCTTGTCGTGTGAATTTCATTGAATGATGCTCCGGGACGATGGGATGACGTGATCAGGTTGGCCATCCGTCCGGGATGGCCTGGTTTGCTGGCGATCGGCGCTTTTACTGAACAGATGTCGATCGTTACGAACTGATGTTACCGCAGTAAGAAATTGAACAGCGGCAACTATTTTCCCGAAATCATCCTTTTTTGGGGTGCATCGCAGAAATCCAACGCAAGAATATCAAGCTTGTTTCAGCATCATTTTCACCTTGGTAACAGCTGTGTTGTGTTCACAAAGACGAAGCGATAAGACGTGTTTTTGAACAGTCAAGCCGTGGTCTCGAGACGCAGTGCACGGCGCCGTTTCAGGTAGCGCAGGCAGTAGATGGCAAAGGCCAGCGGGGCGTGGCGCATGTAGCGGCGCCGCACCCTGAACTCTTCCTGGCGCGCGCGCAGCTTGTTGGCCGACGACACGCTGCCGGCATGCTCGCGGAACACCGTCAGCGGCTGGACGATGAGTGCCGGCGGCGTGCGCGCGGCCAGGCGCAGCCAGAGGTCGATGTCCATCGCATAACGCAAGCCCTCGTCGAACATGCCCGTTTGCCCGAACAATGCGCGCCGCACGAACACGGCCGGATGCGCGATCGCCGCATGACCCGAGGCATAGGCGCGGTAGCTGAACGGACACATCGCGTAGGGTGGGACCAGATGGCCATCCTTCAGCACCCGGATTTGGCCTACCACCCAGGCCGCGCCGCTCTCGTCGAAACGGCGCGCGACGCGCTCCAGCACATCGGGGGCGGCGTAGTAATCGTCGGAATGCAGGTGGGCCACGAATTCGCCGCGCGCGGCCAGGATGCCGGCGTTCATGGCGCGGCTGATGCCGCCCGTGACGCCGTGCAGCACGCGCTTGGTTCCCGGATAGGCGTCGATCAGTCCCAGGGTGGCGTCGGTCGAGCCGGCATCGACGAAGATGTGTTCGAGGTCCTGGCAGGTCTGGCTGTGCACCGAGGCCAGCGTGTCGGCCAGGGTGGCGGCGCTGTTCCAGGTGCAGGTGATGATCGAGAAACGGGGTAGTTGCGTTGGACCCGGCGGCGGCCGATGCGGCAGATCAGGTGGTGGGTCAGGCGGCGAATTAGTCGGCATACAATTCCAGCAGGCGGGGAAGGATATGGGCGGCGTCGGCGCCGAAACCGTCCGCGCGCGGCGGCTTGCCCGGCGCGACCATGAGTTGCGTACGCAATTGCGCGATCAGTTCCGGCATGCTGCGCACCAGGCGCAATTGGCCGGCATAACGTTGATAACTGGCGAGCTCGGGGGTGCCGCCGCGCGCCAGTGCGATGCAGGGCCGGCCCAGCGCCAGCGCTTCCAGCACCGTGGTGCTGCAGGCTTCTTCGCATACCGACGGCACCACGCAGACGTGGGCGCTGGCGGCCAGGGTCAGGGCGCTGGCGTACTCTTGCCAGCCGAGAAAGCGCACCCCGGCGCCGGAATGGCGCGCTTCCAGGCTGACGCGCTGCGGACCGTCGCCCGCCACCAGCACTTGTGCCAGCGGCGGCAGGCGTCCCTCGGCAGCGGCCAGGAATTCACCGAAACCCTTGCCGGCATCGACCCGGCCGACCAGCACCACCCGCCCGGCCACCGGCGCCAGCGCGGCATCGGCAATGGCGGCCAGGCGCGGATAGTCGACAAAATTCGGAATCACGTGACAGCGCGCCAGGTTGGCATGCGGCACTGCGCGCAGGAATTGCCGCTGCAGGAAATGCGAGACGAACACGGTCTTGTGCGTGGCGAAGGCGCGCGCATTGTCTTCGCGGTAACGATTCACGGCGATGGCCGTGACCGACTTTCGGACTGGCCCCGCATGCGCGCAGATGCAGCCCGAACAGTCGCGCGGCGCCACGGTCGTGCAGGGCGTATCGTCGCGAAACCGCAGGTGGGTCAGGCATTCGCTGCCCTGGTCGTGGCGAGTCTGGACGTAGTTCATGCCGGGCGCCACGTGCAATCCGACCATCGGCAGGTGGCCGTGGTAATGCACGACGTCGGCATCGGCGGCATGGCGATTGATGGCGGTCGCGATCCTGCGCGCAAAGTAAGGACGCTTGTAGGGATTGAAGATGCCGAGCTGGCCTTCCTTCCAGCCGGGATGGGCATAGCCGAAGCCGGGGACGAAGATGCCGTGAAAACCGATCTGGCGCGCATGATCGGCGCCGGTGCTGCTGGTGCTGCTGGTGCTGCTGTTGCGGTCGTTGCGGTCGTTGCGGTCGTTGCGGTCGTTGCGGTCGTTGCGGCCAAGGATGCGCACGTCGTGGCCACGCGCCAGCAGGGCATTCCCAAGCGTGACCACGTGCTTGCCGAGGCCGCCGATCTGCTCGCCCGGCAAGTCTTCGGACACCAGCAGGATGCGCACCCTAGCCTCCCGCCAGCGCCCGAAAGCGCGCCCAGGCCCAGCGCCGGTCCTCGCCCTCGACCACGAACAGCATGCCGGCCAGCCCCAGCAGGACCACGGTGGCAGCGACGATCAGCACGAAGTCGAGCGCGCCGCGGTGCAGCCAGTGTTCGGCCGCCGCGGCCGCCAGGGCGACACCGGCTGTCCCCGCCATGCCTGGCAAGAAGCCATGCCTGCACAGTCGCAGGAGCGAGGTCGGCACCGTGCGTCCGTGCACGAATACCAGGAAGGCTGTCGTGAACAGTATCGACGCAAGCAAATGCCCCCAGGCAGCACCGGCAATGCCCCACCCTGCGACGCCCAGATAAACGATTGCCATCCCGGCCAGCGCGCGCGCCACCGCAAACAGGCCGGAGATGCGCGGATGGCCCATGCCGTCGTTCACCAGCGAAGGCAAACTGGTCAGCGAATCGACAAATTGCGCCAGCGCCATCACCGCCAATACGGTGGCGCCTTCCAGCGCGAATTCCGGGTTCATCCAATAGCGCAGCAGCGGTTCGGCGAACACGGCCAGCAGCACCAGCATGGCCGCGTTCAGGTAGACCACGTAGCGGGTCGCTTTCACATAGACTTCATCGAGGCGCGCCAGTTCGCCGCCGGCGGCCAGCATGCTCGCCGCCGGGAAAACGACGCCGGACAGGCGGAAGCTCAGGCCAAGCACGCGGTTGGCCAGCGTGGCCGCCACCGTGAAATAGGCCAGCCCGGTGGCGCCGACCAGTGCGCCGATGATCAGCTTGTCGGCATGCGCATACGACAAGGCGGCAAAGCGCGACAAAAAGGAATAAGCCGAAAAACCGAGGATGCCGGCGCGCAGTTCGCGTCCGGGCCAGCTCCAGTGCAAGCCGGGCATCAGGCGCCCGATGCCACGCCACAGCAGCAGGCAGTGCAGACCGCTGGCGGCCACCCTCACCGCAATCACTTCGAACAGCCCATACCCGAGCAGGAGCACCGCCACCGTCAGCAACGGCACCAGGGTGCCGAACACCATCTCGAGGCGGCCCGACACATCGAAGCGCATCAGCGCCTGCGGCACGCTGTGCAGGTAGCTCTGCAATTGCCCAAGGAAGAAGCCGAGCGCGGCCAGTTGCAGGCTGGCGCCCGCCTCGCGCTGCAGGCCGGGCGGCACCGTGAACACCGCGGTCACCAGCCACTGCGCGCCACAGAACAGGCCGACACCGCCAACGGCGCCGATCAGCGCATACACGGCGCTGCCGAAACTCAGCGTTTCGGCAATCCGCTCGGGTTCGGCGCGCGCGTGCTGGGCGGCGATGTACTTGACCGAACCGGCCGTGACGTTGATGTCGATGACGGCGAAATAGCCGACGATGGCGGTGACCAGCGCGTACACGCCGTAGTTGGCTTCGCCCAGGCCGGCGACGATCAGCGGGACTGTCGCCAAGGCCGCCAGCGCGGGCACAGCCGCGCCCAGCAGATTCGACCAGGCATTCTGGAACAGGCGCAGTTCCATGATCCGCTCAGGCCGGTACCGGATACGGGCGCATGTGGCGTTGCGCGGCGCGCACCGGCATGCCGGGACTTGCGCCGACAGCCAGCGCCACATACGGCAAGGCCATGGCGATGGCCAGCATCTGGGTGGTGCGCACCTGGGGAAAAGGCGTGCCAACCAGCACGTCGGGAATCATGAAGGCCAGCGCCGCCACCCCTGCTGTGCCCAGCGGCAGCAATTCGGGCGGCAGCGTGCGCAGCGCACGGCGCGCAGTCAGTATGAAGGCGCAGACCGTACCGGCCAGCAGCGCGATACCGGGCAAGCCGCTTTTCAGCGCCACGTGCAGCACCCCGCTGTGCAGGAACAGGCCGCCATCCGGATTGGCTTGCCAGGAAATCTGTTCGTAGCCGGAATAACGGCCCCAGGAACCGATACCGGTGAAGGGTTTGGCCAGGATGTCGCCCAGCACCAGCTTGAGTTCCAGTACGCGCTCGCTTTCGGGACCGAAGCGGCGCGATTGCATGTCGTAGAACAGGCCGCTCCCGCCGCGCGTCTGGCCGAGGCGGCGCAAGGCCGCGTACGCAAGCGCAGCGCCGGCCAGGGGCAGCGCCGCCAGCGCCAGCTGCACTCGGCGGCGCAGCGGAAAGCGCAGCATCAGGATCGCAAAGCCGAGCATGAAGCCGAACCAGGCGCTGCGCCGGTAGGACAGCACGATGCAGGCGGCGGTGGCACCCAGGGTCAGCCATTCGAGGACGCGCCAGAGCGTGACGCGCTGCACTTGCGCGGCCTGGAACAACTGCACGGCAGCAATCGAAAACGCGAGCATACACAGCAAGCTGTCGTTGATGTCGAAGAAGGTAAGGCGGATGCGGATCGCGTTCATGTTCGCGTACACATTATTCGGGTCGCCACCGAAGGCGGCCCAGCGCGCCAGGCCGAACAGGGCGCGGCCGAGGCCGGCAAGCATGATGAAGCGGGCCAGTTCCAGGGCCTGCTCGCGCGTGCGGAAGGCCAGCAGCATCAGGGCGACAAGCGGCCCCATCCAGACGATGTTCGAGAAGCCGGACGGCGCCAGTGCATCCTTGACGGGCACGCCGGCAATGAAGGCGGCGCCCGTGTGGGCGGCCAGCAGCACGGCCCAGCCCCAGAACCACGGGAGCAGGTTGCAGGATGCCACGTTACCCGGCACTTCGGCCAGGCTGCGCCCGGGTAGTGCGCCAGTGCTCCCGATCGGCTGTCCGCCCCCTGCCCCGTACGTCGTTGCGCCCGACCCGGCGCCCTGGCCGAAACCGGCGGCGATGCGCGCGCAGCACCAGGCGCCCAGCACGTACCACAGCACGACCGGGAACAGCAGCATGCCGGAACCGCGGCTGTAGACGCCGGGCGAGGCGAATACGGACAGGTTGCCGTAGCTGGTCGAGTTCATCCAGAAGAAGATGCACAGGTAGGGATAGACAAGCAGGCGTGGCCACACGAGGCCGAGGCCGATGCCGAGCACGGCGAGCAGAGCCAGCAGCACGACGACGATGAAGGGCAGCGAGGTGAACAGGTACTGGAGCAGGGTTTCGCTCATTGCGTGCGCCGCTCCGGGTTCTGCACCACGGCATGTGCCACCTGCTGTCCGGGTTGTTGTACGGGTTGCTGCCCTATTTGTTGCCCATGAGGTTGCCCATGAGGCTGCCCATGAGGCTGCGCTTCAGGCACCGCATTCTGGCCGCCGATCAGGCGTGCGCGGCTGGGCGCATCGAGGCTGGCCAGCAGGTCGGCCACGAAGCGGTCTTGCAGCGCATAGGCAGCGGACTCGTCCATGGCGATACTGGACACCCGCACCAGCATCCCATCCGGTATTTCTCCCGACAGGCCATAGGCCAGGCGGCGCAGCTTTTGCTCGATGCCGGAGCGCGTGGCCTTGTCGCCGATGGTGATCCAGTAGGTGATCGGTTCGTTGCGCCCCTGCTGGCGCGCCACCAGACGCTTGACCGGCAGCGCGCCATACGTCGTGGCGAGACTGCCGGCGCCATCGCGCACCAGTTGGAAACCCTGGGCCACGTAGCAGACCTCGGGCAGGTGCAGTTGCAACGCCTTGCTCTGGTCGCCGCCATAGGCAATCGACAGCATCACGCGCCGCCCCGACCCGTCGATATAGGTGCGCGACAGGGTCTGGTCGTAGAGTTTTTTCAGCATCCCCTGCTGCTCGGGATCGGGCGTGAGCGGCACCACGCTGGGGTCGATCTGCCAGGCGCCGAAGCGCTGCGGAATCATGGTTTCCAGCTGGAACGGAGCCTGGCCCTGGGCCAGTTTCACGCCAGGCGTCAGCGCACCGGTGAGCGCGGACGTGCCGGCCATGGCCAGGCCGAGCACCAGGCTGGCGAGCAGGCGCCGCTTCATCCCGCCTCTCCCCTGCGCCGCGCGGCATACCATTGCAGGCCCGAATCGACCGCCAGGATCAGCACCAGCGCGGTCAGGAACAGCACCATGCCCGCGAAGCCATGCAGGAAACCCTGGCCGGCGGCGTCGCCCAGGTAATAGGTCACCAGGGTCAGCGTGATCACGCGGATGACGTTCGCGGAAAACGAAATCGGGATGATGAGAATGGCCAGGCCGATGTTGCGAAAGGCCGAAGGGTGGCGCATCAGGTTCAGGTAGAACAAACCAAGCGCTTCGAGTGTGAGCAGGGTCTGCAGGCCGGCGCAGGCATCGGCCACCAGCAACTGGTACTGGCCGATCTGCAGGATCACGCCGGAACGGGCCACCGGATAGCCGGCGGCGAACAGCAGGTGCTCGGTGGCCCAGGACACCGCCATCTTCATCGGCATGGTAACGGCGGCCACGAATTCGCTCGGCAGTGGCACCATGAACAGCATGAAGAAAAAGGGAAACCACAGCACGCGCAAAGCCGGCGCCCCCAGCTTGGCGAGCACGATCGCGGCCAGCACCAGGATGATGGAGCCGATCTCGAACATCAGGATGTGTTGCGAACGCCCGAGCAGATGCAGCGCCAGTCCGAGCGCCAGCACTGGCCAGCCGAGCCAGGACGGCGCGGCTGGGCGCGCCAGTACGCCTGGCCACTTGCGCCAGGCCAGCCACAGCGCCAGTGCGAAGATCATCGGACCGTGGGCCTGCTCTTCACCGATCCAGGCGCCGGTGAACAGCGAATACAGGGTGGGAACGAACAGCGCGGCGAGGCCGGCCAGCACCGGCCACCATTCGGGCAATGCAGCGCGCAAGCCAGCCAGGGACACCGCCACGGCGGGCGGCTGCACCTGTGCCGCCGACGTGGTTTCCTTCGCTGCTTGCGCTACCTGCGCTGTGTGCGATGATTTCGCCGCCGGGCCAGAGCGTACCTGGGTCGTCATTCAGAACTCCATCACGACCGCGCCCACGACTTCGGCGCCGGCTTCGGCCAGCTGTTCGGCCATGCGCGCCAACTGGGCCACGCGGGTGTGGTCCTT
>Ga0308160_10004967_pt1 | contig 13999 bp, 16 predicted proteins | sample PhyFR1_FD_201036 | JGI IMG/M metagenome (GOLD analysis project Ga0308160, IMG submission 201036) | Phyllosphere microbial communities from UC Gill Tract Community Farm, Albany, California, United States - DLSLF.R1 | ecosystem: Host-associated > Plants > Phyllosphere > Unclassified | place: USA...
CTGCTGATTTGCGGGGAACCACGGACTCAGGGATATGACAAGAACGTAAGTGGGGGCTCCTAACCATCCTTGATGGAAATGGAAGCTGATGATCTGTGGAACATCAGGACCTGAACCTTGAGTACGCCGAGGACTGATGACCTCATCGTACGACAATCGAACTGATGTGGCGAGCCCTTTCTAGTTATTTTTGCGAACACATCATCAAGAAGGAGTTGATGGCTTTGACTTCGAAAACGCCGCATCCCCCGGCTACCTGGGTCGTACCCGGATCTACAGTGAGTGCAGGCTTTTGAGAGCATAAAGTTCTTTACACCGAGGACAGCTTATTGTAAACCCCTCCCTTGCCCGTATCTGCAGAGCAACATAGAAGGCCTTCCGTTACTCGGTCCAGGCCGCCTGCCGGAAAAACGCTTTTTCGCGCTTGACGTGAAGCATGTGGCATGATTGCCCAGAAATGATAGCTTGCTGATGTGAAGATCACGAGATACGGGCTGCTTGACCGATGTACGACGATGAGTGTAACGATACTTTGGCCTTGCGATTGTCCTTGCATTGCCATATCTTTCATCATGACACTGCTCATCTGAGTACCGTATTATAAGTTTTTTTAGATATCCGAAGCTGAATACAACCTGAAAAGCCTGTGCATCTATATTGTTCTAGTTCATCAGTCGTACGACGATGGAACCCGATTCTTCCTTTGTCCTTCCTGCGACCGTGGCGGCCAGCTCGCCGAAAGCGTCAGAGGCACGCTCGAAGGGAATGACCATACCGACTTTAGGCTGATACTCGCCCATGATTGATTCTTCCAAGATGTCCCGGATATCCTGTCCCGAAACATCAATTTCCGCCCCTCCAGGAGTAAGATGTATATATGAAATGGCTTTCTTGTCCTTCTTTACGAATGCCCGACGAAGAGCATGCATTGACGATTTGACCTGAGGGCCTGCAGCTAGATGTTCAGTGTCATCGCCGAACAGGGTAACGTAGCTGATTATGAACAGAGACGGTCAACAACAAGCCAAGTCGCACGATTCGCTAGGACTCACACTCCATTCGACCGCAAAACTCGTCGTGACGCATCGTAGATTTTTCGTCCTCCATAAGTGTCTAAGACGTACTCGAATCCGCTCTCGTGTTGGCCGTTCAACATCACGATTGGGTCATCCACCACAACCTCACGTGCCCCATTATCCCATGCGTCATCCTCCGCCGAATCAACATCGGTGGGAACCTGTGCAACAACGTGCACACCGACGCGCGAGAGCTCCTGACAGACAAGAGCGCCCACTCCTTCATGAGCGTTCAAGACTAGAGCCCTGGCCCCACGCGTGATTCCATTGCATGCGCGATGCGCAACCACTCCTAACAGAGGTAGACATGCTTGTTGTTCCAGACTTAGATGGGATCCGTAAGGAGTTCTTGCGAGCCGACGGCGATCGACAACAATAAATTCGGCCAAAGTACCACTCTATATAGGCAATATGGGCTGTCAGTAAACTTGCCAGCAGTATCTGATCTTTTCCGGACGAGTTACCTTCTTGATGTCGACGAGACCGATGACCATGTCGCCCTTCGTGATCTGCTTGACTTCGGCGCCCACTTCAAGTGCTCGGCCCACGAAGGTTCGCCCAGGCACCCACTTTCCAGCTCCACTCCCCGCCACTGACTTTTCCTTAACCATGTCGAAGTCGAAGCGGTCTAAGGCGACAGCATAGACCTGAACCAGTGCTTGTGATGAACTTATTTTCGATGGTGGCGCTTGATGAGCAGAAAAGGTCACGGCTGGCGGCGATTCGCCACGTAGATGCGACGGCGTCACAGAAGGAGGTCTGGCGAATCCTGTCAATGACAAACGTCGTTTGGGGCTGCCATGAGTAGCACCCGACAGCGTAACACTCGACATGCTCGAGCTAGGCATGCCAAGTACACGCGCATCTAGCTTGTTGCTGTTCTTGGTCGGATCTGCTACCGGTTTGTAGGCCCCCATAGGCAGAACCATCGCGCTGGCAAGATGGTACTGTCTATAAGCGTTGTTCTGCAACACAATACGATTACCGTTTACTCACTTATATCCTCCTCTCCCGTCCTCACCAGTACCATCGGCGCCTAGAAGCGGTACTGGGTCGCCACGAGCCGATACTGTGTCTAGACCGTAGTCTTGACCCAGCTTCTCCGGTCTCCGCCAAGTCTGCTGTTGTCCGCCATACTGGCTACCCTCGTAGACGCTACCCGCGTAGTAGCTACCTTCCACCGACGCGGGCCTCTGCCTGGCCGCTCCGCGACCGTATCGAGATTCACCGTCGTCTTCGTAATCTCCATTTTCGGACGGCCCGAAGACAGACATTCGCTGGTTGATGTCATACCCGGCAGGGAACGCCACGCTCGGACGGAAAGATTGCGCAAGACTGAACGAAGATGCTGGACGATGCAGACCCTCGGAACGAGGTGTCGTCATCCGTTCGCTTCTGATCGACGCTGCGCGTGAAGGAGGCCTTGAGCGAGTATATTCCGATTGCATTCCTCTGTCGTTGAAAGTTTGAGCCTCTTGCAGCTCTGGCAAGAGAGTCAGGGTGTGCGGCGACAACTGGTATGCCGGCTCAATGGACATCCTCCTGGCCGGGAATGAGGTTTCACCGATCACCGGCCCAAGCATCATCCCGGAGCCGCCCGTCAGCGAGGGCGTTCGCGAATGCGCGGGACTAGAAGGACGAGAAAGGGGCGAAGGGCCTGGAGCCATTCCCTTTCTGATCGGTTTCCCGATGTTTGTCTTGATCGCTGGGAGGCTCGCTCTGCGATCCTGCGGGTAGACCGGGACCAGTGATACTGGCGCAGAAGCTTGCGAATAAGCCGAGGTGGACGAAATGACGGATTCTGCTCGTTCTGCACGCCGCGCGACTGGTTCTGCAGCAGGAGCTGATCCCAGTATCGGCACCCACCGTTGGCTTTGTTGATCCCATTTAAGGTAGGCCGGCTGGTTGGGATCCGAAGGTGGTGGAGGTGTACCAATCGATGTGTGCGGGCTCTGCGAACTCGCTCGAGACGATTCCCCAGAATTCTTGTTGCTCAATGTGGGTCTTACTGGAGGTCTCTCGAGTTCGAAATCGTCCACAGCTTCGTGACTACCAGATTCTTCACGCTCGTGTGGATTTTCTTCCGCCACACCTTCCAATCTCATGCCTTGGATGTCGAGAGGGCTATCTGCCTCCTCTTCCTTCAGAGGGGTAGGAGGCTGAATGGCCAGCATAGGCGGTGCTAACAAACCACTCGCTCCGCTCATTGGGTTGGCAAGCTCTCGATCAGGTGTCTCATACTCGTGGTCTTGCTCTTGTTCGCCATAATCCTCTTCTCGATAGTCGCCCATGCGCGAGCCTGATCTAGAGACCATCTTGTAACTCCTCGAAACCCCTGCGATCGGTCTCGCCGGAGCCGAGCGATTCACTGACAACTGACTTGACCCGGCGGAATCCGTTCCACCGGGACTAGACCTGTTGGGGCTTTCAAATCCTCTCTGACTAGCCGCCCTTGATGGCGGTCTGACATCGGGTGTCCAGGGGGATGCAGCATCGTAGCTCCTCCCTACCGAAGTCTGAGGCCGACCGACATCCGAATCGGGTGGACTGAGGCGAGGACTCGGGGTTTCGCGTTGTTGCAGCGTTCCATATTGTTCAGCAGGTGAGCGAGATCCAGAACCGTTGTGTTGTTGGCCACGAGCAGAGCCGTTGTGGAATCTAGGGCGATTGTTAGCCTGTTCATCGGTGTAACCGACAGACGAAGCCGGGGAACGAGAACGTGGAGTTCCTTGCTGAGATCCGAAATCGGACCCCTCGTCCATGTGTTCCGCTGTATCGGGTCGCAGCTGGCTTCCGTTGTATTGGGGCTGACGAGATGGCTGAGAATCCAAAACCTGTGGCGGCTCTGCTACTTTCACGACCTTCTTCTTCTTCTTCGGCTTGGTGATCCCTCCGTTCAAAGTAGATCCGGGAGCGGGAGGAGCCAAGTCGAGCACGGAAAACTGTTGAAACTGCTTGTCGATGCTCTGAGTCTTTCTCTTTGGCTTGTTCGCGGTCCCCAGAACAGACGATGAGGATGTAGGACGAAAAGTGGGGAACGGGGTGGAATCCAGATGACTAGACCGGGTGATGTCTGGCTCGGTACGTTTTACCTTTGTTGATTTCCTCTTGACCCCCGTATCTTCCGGTTCTCTCGCCGCTCGAACGGTCGAAGCCGACCCATAATCTCGTCGTCTCACTCGAGGTTCATCATCACTCGACGAGTCAGGCTCTCCTCGACCATATCCTCCTCTCAATCGGGCTTCTTCCGCCTGATACCTTTCTTCTCGTTCGCGTTCACGTTGAGCTCGGGTCTCATCTTTCCCAACGGGGTAACCCGTCGCTGGATGATAGTTCGAGGTTTGCTGGGTAGCGTATGACCGTGACGGTTTATTGAATCCGAAGACCATGGTGGAGGAATTCGATGACCTCGCGATTCGAATTGAAGCGTCGAGCTATTGCTAAACAGGTCGAATTAGGATGTTCAAGCTAATTCTAGGTAGTCGAATCCCTGAAATCGGGATTTTTGCCAAGACGTTTAGGGGAGGCGCGCGGAGAGGATTCCGTGTGGTGGTTTTCTGTTCGAGTGACGTTGTAGTCTAGTTGGTTCAAGGTCTCTTATGGCCTCAGGATAAATGCCAGGATGAGTCTGAGTATATGACCGTTTGAATAGATCACACCAATCCAAGGTCTCTCTGCCTTGACTTGAGCACTTTGCCTGTATCACGACGGCGAATGGCTGAGAGCAAAAAGTGAGACTACACACAGAGTCGATCACTCTCCCCCTGTCCGGAAGTATAATATCCGCTTCCGCCGTCCTGCAGGGAAAACCTCCACCTCCCTGCTGCGCGCTCTGCCCCCGCCCCCCATGCCATCATCAGCTGAGAGACGAGGGAGGGGGGAAAGCTTCCGCCCTCAGCCAAAGAGCGAATATGCCATGAAAAATGTTAGCAATAATAAGCCACTGACGCAAAAGGCAGACGCCGTTACAACGTAGTTCGGTGCTCAGTTTACATTCACGTTTCGCCTCTCCCTTGACGATTCGTATGCTCGCATGCTCGAGGGATGCGAGGAAGAGAATGTAGATTTCAAACGATGATGATGCACTTCGCTTGCTTGAGTCAAACACCCGCTCGGGCCCAAACAACGCTCAGTCTTCGCTGACGTTTGACGGCTCGGGTGTCACGTCAGATCGTTCCTCGACAGGACTTCTGACGTGAGATGAGCCGAAGCTATAAGCGTTAAATGTCCAATGCATCGCTGTCCCGGTCGCTTAGCGAAGTGTTTGGCCTACACATGGATCCCAAGCCGGCGAAGGGGCATTGACCGTGTCGTCAACAAGCCGTTTTGCTTCCAACTCTTTGCTCCTATAGGACTACGCTGTGGTGTTGAACTGCACGTATTGATTGTCGTTAGAGTCTACTTCCGAGTGTTTTCGCTTGGTTCGCCTGCCAACGGTCGAGCGACTATGGAAGTGAAACTTCATGCAAACACGGTAACTAGCGCCAAGATTCGTCAGATCGAGACTCAATGATCGCGTCGAGTCTCAGGTCAGAGAGAGCATTCACGTTGACTGGAGATTTCCGGATGGTCTTGCATCGTTTGGGAATCAGTTTTGTCGATAGTAAGCGATGTTTATAGGTACACCCAGCCTTATCAGGTCAAGGGATACGCAGGCACATACAACCCGAGACCTGAGGTATACCCTGACGTACCGCTCAATGCTTGGACTGAGCCTGTAACCTCGTCAATCGCCGTCATCATGGCGTCTCCGGCACCGTCCTCTCTGTTCAACGAGAAGCCTTTGCTATCTCGAAGAGCTTCGGGTTCAGGTTCAGCTCGACTACGGAAACACAACCCAATCCTGCCTTATCATAAGCAAGTAATCAAAGAGCTGGCGAGTCCGGAGGAAGATGATTTGCTTGTCATGGCAAAGGGGCTTGGTATGAGAAGGGTGAGCGTGATATATAGCACAGGCCTGATGCTTGATCGCTGACACCTGGAACGGGGCGGCACAGATCATCACCCACCTTCTGAAGCTGTATGATGCACAACGGAATTTGGTCATCGTGGTCAACGCTACTCCATCAGATGAAGCTGGACTGGCAGAGGATCTTTCAAATCTCGGAGTTCGGCGACCGGGTTTGGTGCAAGTCGGATACGAGATGAATGCCAAGCAACGGTTAGTCTCAGTTTGGCCTCGAGGGGTTTATGATCAAAGAGCGGGTGCAGAATCTTACTGCTTCCTTGCAGCAAGCAGCTTTACGAGTCTGGCGGGTTGATCTCTGTCACCAGTCGGATCCTGGTTGTGGACATGTTGAGTGAGTCCGGCACAGGGAGATACCAGCTGAGCGAGGTCTGTGACTGAGCCTTTCACTCGTACCGGCAGCCAAGAACATCCCTACCGAACTTATTACTGGATTCGTCGTGTTACACGCTGAGCGGGTCATACAATCGAGTCTGGAAGCGTTTGTGGTGCGACTTTACCGTCAGGCGAATCTGGTAGGTCGGTTGCCCGTATTCACCCGGATAAGGGGGTCTGATACTGCCTTCAAACCACAGAACGGATTCCTGAAAGGCTTTTGTGACGAACCCGAGAGCTTCACATTTGGATTGAGCCCGATGCAAGGGGTCATGAAAAACCTCTGTCTGCGAAGGGTTCATCTCTGGCCTCGGTAAGTGCGCAGTCGTTCTTTTATCGCTGCTGTCAAATCAAGCCGGTCCTGATCTGGATTGACGATTTCAACACAGGTTCCACGAAAAAGTCCAAGACTCGCTTCAGGCAAGAAAAGCAGATGTCGTCGAGCTATATCAACCCATGTCGAATATGATGCAGCAGATCCAAGGAGCTGTGATTGAATGTATGGAAGCAACTTTGGGAGAGCTCAAACGAAGTTGCACAAACGTGAGTGGTTCGCTGACTATACACTGCTGAAATCGGTCTGAACGACTCTCGCTTTAGGTCGACTTGGACGATTTTACCGTCGAGAATGCCTTGTTCAGAAACTTTGACAGAATCGTCCGGCATCAGCTCGACCCAGTGTGGCATCGAGTCGGGAACAAGACAAAGAAACTGGTCGCAGACTTGACACAGCTCAGGCAATTGCTGACGTGAGTCCTGTTGGTAGCGATAGTAGGGAGTGCCTACTGAAGTTAAAGCCTGAACAGATACCTGCTGTCATATGACTCGGTTTCATTCCATTCTTACCTCGAAACTATCATCGCTTCAAACTCCACGGAAAAGGGTACTGCCAAACAGAACCAGAGTCCATGGCTGTTCCTTGATGCAGCCAACACTCTTTTCCAATCTGCCAAACGGAGGGCGTATTTGACAGCGCCAAAGCTTCCTAATCCTGCAAATGCTACCACTTCACAAGACGGGGACGAAGCGGAATGGGCAGCTGTCCGAGATGCAGAAGAAAGAGCGAATGTGGAATCTTCAGACGGTACTGGTGGTCAGAGATTTTCGAGTACAGCTGGCAAATGGCCGCAAGGCGTCGAACCAGTTTTGGAAGAACTTCCTAAATGGGGCTTGCTTGGGCAAGTGCTCGAAGAGATCGAATCGCATATAGCGTATGAGCCGATCGAATCAAGTAAGCTTCAGTTGGAATATATACCCCCTGAATGGTCATCTGAAAGCTGACTCGTTACTGGTCATCAAAGTACATCCTGGCGCGAATACTGTCCTGGTCATGTGTCAGAGCGAGAGAACTTGTACACAGCTCCGCGAATACTTGGCAACCATGAGACCATTCGTACCGGGGGTTGCTCAAGATACCGATCAGGCGGGCCGGCAAATGATGGAGCGATTGCTCCGTACCTACTTCTTTTGGAAGAATGGTCTACGAGATATCAGTCGTAATTTCAAGAGAAGGTCGGCGAACCTTCTAGACGAGACTGCTATTGCAGCCCCTGCCATTGGCAATGAAATTCCCGCACGTGGAGCTACCAACTATCAGCGCGGCGGGCAACCTCCAAACAAACGTCGACGTGTAAGGGCGTCTAGCGTTGCGGCCAGCGTGTCCGACCGAAACCGTCAGAAGCAGAGAACGGGGGAGGACAAAGAGATCGCCATCGAAGCTGAAATGGAAGAGGAAGCCCCAGGTATTGCGGATTTGTGAGTTATCAGAATATAGTCTACAAAGGCCAATCCGCTCAATTTGCCCCGACCACCAGTATGAAAGCGACTCAGAAAGGCCAAGGAATGGATATGTATCAGGATGAAGAAGAACTGGCTGAAGTCGATCTTACAGACGAGACGCATCAGACCCTCTTGGCACCGTCGAAGCAGGAAAATTTGACAGATGACTTTGACGAGAGTGCATTTGAATCGTACTTTGGACTGATACAGCCAGAAGACTTGGTCATAATACGACCATACTCGGGAGAAGAGGATGAAGCCACACTACAAGACATTCGACCTCGATTCATAGTCATGTACGACCCTGATCCAGCATTCATTCGAAGGGTTGAGGTGGGTCGCCACTTGCATGTGGCTTAACCTGAAGCGTTCGCTTATTGCTCTTTCTTGAGCCGTCCGACAGGTATATCGAAGCACAAATCCCGGTCTAGGAGTGCGAGTCTACTTTATGATTTATCAAGACTCCGTGGAAGAGCAGAAGTATCTCAGTGGTTTGAGAAAAGAGAAGGATGCATTCGAGAGACTCATCCGCGAGAAAGCCGTAAGCACCACTCCTTGTCTGGTCGGCATGACGCCTGAGCTGAAGTGATCTGCTTCGGCCCATGCAGAATATGCTTATACCGATCAACTTACACCCGCGTGCACCTCATAACCTGGAGAGTCGGGCTCGTACCATCAGTACGCGAAATGCCGGGGGCGCAGAGCCGGCCGAGATGTCAAGGGTAAGAGCCAATTGTTTGCGGAGGGCTGAACCTGAGCGCTGACTTGTCAGTGCTTCAGGTCATTGTCGACATGCGAGAGTTCCGGTCCACGCTTCCCTCCCTGCTACACGCCGCAGATATTGAAGTGGTGCCGGCTACTCTACAAGTTGGCGATTATATCATCACGCCAACGATGTGCGTTGAGCGGAAAAGTGTTCCAGACTTGATTCAAAGTTTCTCCTCAGGGCGTTTGTGAGTTGTCGATCCACTCGGTTTCGTGGCAATGTCGACTTCGGTTGCTCACGCTTCGATCTAGATTTACGCAATGCGAAGCCATGAGTGTCCACTACGCTCAACCAATATTGCTGATCGAGTTCGAGGAGAACAAGTCATTCAATCTTGGTGTACGCAGATCTTTCATCAGTGTACGACAAAGCGATACTAACAAGCTCGATTTTACAGACTATCGTTGAATCACGAGCTCTTCCCCGGCCGAGTCGAGACAAAGAAGCCCAGCCCACGAAAGAAGGCATTGATACTACCTCCATTCATTCGAAGCTGGTTCTTTTGACTTTATCATTCCCTCGACTGCGAATTATCTGGTCGTCATCCACGCAAGCATCCGTGGATATCATTGCTGATCTGAAGATAAATCACCCAGAGCCGGATCAAGCCAAAGCGATCACCATAGGCGGCGAAGAAGATGTAGGCGAGGTCGGACCCGATGCCGCTGGCGGAGACAGCTCGGGACTTTTCAACACGGGACCCGAAGAGATGTTACGATGTTTGCCAGGCGTGTCTTCGAGGAACTACAAGCTGATATCCAGCCGCGTGGCTACGATTCGAGAGCTTTGCGATGTGGACGACGGCAAAAAGATGGGGGAAATCGTTGGGAGTGAGGACGGGGGGAAGAGTCTCTTCAGCTTCGTCAACAAAGACGGACGGTGATAGGGACTTCGCGGTTGTCAATGGACACGAACTAGTTGTATGACATGCTATAATGAGCAGCGTATGTGACAGCGATCTCCTAGAAGTTGGATTCTCTAGCACGGCAGCTTGAACGGCTGAGCAGATAAACCGCGTCAACGAGTAAACGTTGCGCAGGGTAACTCAGATCAAGCTCTTTCCCGCTCTAATGCTTGTCGCTCTCTTATCTAATCCTGAGTGTTATCTGCGAGCCCTTATGCAGCTTGAGTCTGTACAGCTGAAGCAGTGATCCGCAGAAGGAAATCAGAGAACAACGGAAGACCGGAATCTTGATCGTTCAGTACGGGTCGTTTCGACTTGCATCAGAAGGAGCGAGGTTCGACCCTAAAAGTTTGCTAACGCTTGTGGCCTTTCGAACATGAAGGAGTATAATTGCTTGACCCGGAGGTGTCGCTTTACGAGAGCAGCATTAGTGGGTATGATAGCTGGTGCACAGTGCAGGATTGCAAGTCCATTTGAATCTCTTTGCCGATCTGGTATGAACGCATTCCCGCATGACCTAGGGCGAATTCGCGGCAATTATGCATAGCTCAGGGCGATTCGCCCCAAGGATCGACGCAGACAATGATTGGCACGCCGATATGGGCTCTACATGCAGTTCAACATCTGCGTGCTATCGCCGGCTCGAGCCATAGCTTCGTCCCCTTCCCGAATCCCGATGACGTTCGTTCTTGTCCTCCTTGATGGCCCTTGCCTTAGCCTTGGGATCAATCACCTGTACATCTCGGAGAACGTCAGTCGGTTGAAGTATATATTCTCCAGCTTACGGCACTCACGGTGTAGTCGCTCTCAGCACGCCTGGTCTGTTCAGCGTTGTCGTCTTTTAATGCCTTCAGGGCATGACTCATGAAACCGACATCATCATCTACTTCCAGCCCGCCAGTATCGTCATCGAGTCGTCGTTGCTCCTCCTCTACTCTCGCAGCCTCCTCATCTCGAGGAAGATCGTCTACCCCAGCTTTCCTAATCTTCCCAGTGAAGCTGCTCAGAGCGCTCAATACGTCGTCTTCATCCTTCTTGTTGCCGCGTTTGCCCCGTCGGCCTGCCGAATACCTTGCCAATTCCTGATCCAGGAAGGTCGGCCCCGAACGTTTCTTCCGTGGCGCATCGTCGTCCGAATCTTCCGAGTCGGAACCTGCTCTACGTTTGTCAAGCTTCCTGATCTTGGCCTGCATCTCCTCGATTTGAGCTTTCCTCGCATCGCTGTTGTGGTGTTCCTGTCAGTACAGGCTTCCACATCGAGGGACAGTCTCCTAACGTACGCGGAGCTTTGTTTCTCTGCCTCGTGTCGGGCGCGGATGCCGGTGACATCGGTGTCATCTTCATCTGCACGCTTGGCTGGTCGAGACGCTTCTGGCTTCTTCTTCCCTATGTCTCGCAGGGATGGTGGGAGATCGACATAAGTCTGTACCGGCCGCGTGCTACTCGAAGCCTCGGCAGGATCGATGACTAGAAATTAGATGGCATCAGCTCTCTATCAGTAGACTAGAACATGGGAAAAAAACGTCTTCCTCACAATCTGGACGTGCCATGTTCTTTTTCTTCCCTCCTGCGATCACTCCGCTGTCCTGGTCTTCTTCGTCACCGAAACTCAGAAGCTTCGTATCCCTAAAGATAAAAACGAAACGGTGATGAGCTTCAAGCTTCAGCATGCGATCGCCTCCGGATATCTGAGTTGGTACTAACTTCTTCGCTCCTTTCCGCTTTGTCAGTCTTGCCATTTCATCTTCTGCCGCCTTTCGAGCCATATTCTGTGCCCTTTTCTCCTCAGCAGTAATGCGTGGCACGATATCGGTGAAGGGATTCTCGACGATCCGCGCCGATGTTATTTTGGGTGGAAAGAGGGGTCGCTCTTGCTTGTCGAGTTCTAGATTCGCGATTTTCAATACATCTGGGACAATGGTCTTTTAGTCTTCGTAGCCTCTTCTTGAGTGGGAAGGGATGTATCTTCCATTCTCGACGCACTGTAAATCGTGGGGCCATTTACCCTTCCAAACAAAGTATGCTTGTTTTGCAGTTCGTCGGCTCTGTCTGCCAACACACACAAGCACAAACGGTAAGGAGGGGTTTCCGAACAGACATGGGCACTGATCTATCAACGCACCTAGTGTGATAAACCACTGACTCGAGTTCGAGCGCTTATCTCCGTTGTTAGCGAAAGCTATTAATCCTCGTCGGTTGAACTTCAATCTTGAATGAGTCTCATTCTCGAAGGGTTCTATAGAACAAGAAGAGACATCGTCAAGATCAGGCTACTACGGTGGTATATTGGGATACTGACCGCCGTAGAAGGATTCCCCTCCCATCCCGGTCCCAGTTGGATCTCCCGTCTGAGCGATGAACCCAGGTACAATCCGGTGGAAAATGGTATTGTCATAGTAACCTGATAGACGAGCCGCCGTCAACGATCCATTCCGAAACCAACATTTGAATGTGCTGCTGACCTTCCATAATCAGGGCGATGAAATTCTTGCATGCTCTCGGAGTCTCCTTGCACCATAACTCTATCTGTACGATTGTCAAGCGAGATAGAGTTCAGACAAGCACATTCGTCATTCTGGGTGTCGCGGATTCACATACCTCGATCTCGCCCATTGTCGTCTCAAAAATGACTTTTCCTGTCGGAGCGGGCTGTTTACGGTGGGATTCAAGGATGTTAGCTGATAATGTGGGCCATTTAGACAAGGACCCAACTGCTCACCTCCGTTGTATACCTAGAGCATCACACATAGGTCTGCGGATGTTAGCTTCGTTTGCCGGTCGGTCCCGGGCATTAAGCTCACAAGTTACTCATCGTTCCTGTTGCCTGTGCTTTTAAGCTGGGTCTGGAGACGGAGTGTATGCAGAGCTGTTGTCTAATAAACAACAGTCTTCTCTCGGGTGACTGAGATCCCGAGCCTTTCGAAGCATATTTGACATCTTGGCGGACGTTGACCAAAGATCCACGAACACCGGTCGAGCGATCTTTCTTTCGGTACGCGCAGAGTCTCAGCCTTCCAAGACGTCAACTTCGCTCGACCCTTACCTTCATTTGAGGTTCGAACCCGACCGAGCCTTGCATGTTTAGATCGTGGCTCCGCCCGACATGAGGTGTCCTCAGCATGCAAACCAGAACTACAACCATCATCCCTTCGACTATTAGTGCAAGTGCGGTCAACCATTCGAGCCCGGGGGTCGCGTCACTGAATTTGCATCGCTAATCGATACGTCACGCATCGAAGTAAGATGAGGTTCGCTATCCCGGACTCTGAGAGTGAGGAGGACTTCGTGGTACATGATACACCCATGTGAGTCTTTCGATAGTTCTCAAGTCATTGATGCCTCGATCTGATCCGACTGAACTGTCTCGCAGTCGTGCTCGGGCATCTCGAAAGTCCAGAAATTCTGGCTTCGGAATCCCTTTGACTCGGCAGGGAAGCGGTTCGAGCTCTTCGAGTGGAAGCAAAGGAGGTTTCACCTCTACAAGTGACGAGGATGAGGATGATTCAATCTCGATCCTCTCTTCCCAGGAGGGTGAGATAGACTACAGCTTTAGGTATCGGGAAAGCACATTCAGAAAGGCGAAGCCTTCTTTGCTATCTCCGTCAGCAACAGAAGGACCTGAAGCATCACCCTCGAAAACCCAGAGTCCTGCATTATCACGGTCGCGCACGAAAAGCAGCCTTCCCAAACGATCATTTGTCACAAGTAAAGGAGGCCTTGCGGTCCGGGAGGATGAGTGGGAGCGATGGGAGCGTTTATCCCGTGAACAGGTTTTGGTGAGTCGGTTCTGCCTTCTGTGTCCACTCCTGCCGTTTTAGCTCACGGCCACTTCACCTGGAACATAGCTTAAGACCCGGAAGGATTCTCTTGCTTTCCGACGCAACCTCATCTCGACGCCAGAGAAAACAAAACATGCAACTCACCTCCGGGACGCGGAGGTGATGACAGAAATCCAATCACTCCTATCGTCGCTCGAGCTGGAACGCGCGGAGACAGAGAACCAGGCCAAGCGGGAGTTCCTCGCCCGAAATCAGATTCTATGGGCTGGAATCGACCGGACAATTGCGGAGGTCAAGGCGGAGCGACAACGAATGTTGGACGAGCAGAAGCGGGCGGAAGAGCTACGGCGGCGA
>Ga0308160_10004968_pt1 | contig 13998 bp, 13 predicted proteins | sample PhyFR1_FD_201036 | JGI IMG/M metagenome (GOLD analysis project Ga0308160, IMG submission 201036) | Phyllosphere microbial communities from UC Gill Tract Community Farm, Albany, California, United States - DLSLF.R1 | ecosystem: Host-associated > Plants > Phyllosphere > Unclassified | place: USA...
GTGCGGGTCGTTTCGTACATGGCTTTCCAGTGTTGCGTCCAGGAACGTCAGAACTGACGAGAGAAGACGGAGTGTACGGACCAGTCCGTAAGTCAGTCAAGAAATATGTCGGCGCGGTTACAAAAAATTCTGGCTACTATTTTTGATAACAAAATGTTTAATTAGATAATGTTATGCAGGGGTATGCGATGTTTCTCATACTTGGATTTGCTCATACCTCGGGGTGTATATGTAATTTCCCTAGTTAAACAGAATTTGTACGAATTATTTATGTTAACTCTTTTGTAATTATTTCTCATGTGCCCAGGGTCGATGCCGACCTCGCGCTTACCCTTTCTAAATTAGCCGCGCTTGCCAGTCCTTCTATGAGCACACGCAAAGTCCGCGTACAATGCGCTCTCTGCGCCCGTATTTTTTGTATTTTTGGAAAGCAATCAGCATGAGCACTGCCAATCTCGACGCCGACACGAATGTTGACGATGAAGCCATCGTTGCCGCCACCCGGCGCTGGCTCGAACGCGCCGTCATCGGCCTGAACCTGTGTCCGTTCGCGAAGGCGGTGTATGTCAAGGAGCAGGTGCGCTACGTGGTGTCGCCTGCGCGCACTCCGGAAGAGCTGCTGGAAACCCTGATGAACGAGTTGCAGGACCTGGCCGACGCCGATCCGGAAAAAATCGACACGACCCTGCTGATCCACCCCTTCGTGCTGAACGATTTCCTTGATTTCAACGAGTTCCTGGACGTGGCCGACGCCGCGGTGGAAGACATGAGCCTGGACGGTGAACTGCAGGTGGCCAATTTCCATCCGGATTACCAGTTCGCCGATACCGATCCCAACGACATCTCGAACTACACCAACCGCGCACCGTACCCGATCCTGCAACTGCTGCGCGAGGACAGCATCGACCGCGCCGTGGAAGCGATTCCGGACGCCGAAGATATCTTCGAAAAGAACATCGAGACCATGGAAGCGCTCGGCCATGAAGGATGGGACAAGCTCGATGTCGGCCCCGCACGCTGAACTCCCCGTCTGCGCCCGGCAGGCCGAAGGCCCTGTCGGCGCGCCGCCGAGGCGCCCCGACACCCCCTGTGTCGCGGTGTGCTCGACCACCTTCGACGAGATCTGCCGCGGCTGCGGCCGTACCGTGATCGAAGTCGCGCACTGGGTCTCGATGACGGCGGACCAGAAGGAAGTCGTCTGGCAGCGCATCCTGGCGCAGGGCTACCCGCGCCGCAATACCTGATCAACACATATATAGAGATACCCGCGTCGCATCAAGTCGGGGTCAGAGCAAAAGCTCTGACCCGAATGCAAGAAATCAGAAGCTGCCGGTAAAATCGCGCTTGCCGATGTCCAGCCCGTTATGGCGCAGGATGGCGTACGCCGTGGTGGCGTGGAAATAGAACTGGGGCAGGGCGTAGTGCAGCAGGTAGGGCAGGCCTTCGAACTGGCGCTGGTTGGCGCCGGTGCCGACGGTCACCTGGCGGTCGGCACCGTCGTCGATCGCTTCGCGCGGCACGCTGTCGAGGAAGGCCAGGGTCTTTTCCAGGCGCGCCTGCAGGCTGGCGAAATCGCGTTCGTTGTCTTCGTAGCGCGGCACCTCGATGCCGGCCAGGCGCGCCGCCGCGCCCTTGGCGAAATCGGTGGCCAGTTGCACCTGGCGCAGCAGCGGGAACATGTCCGGGAACAGGCGCGCCTGCAGCAGCGCGTCCGGATCGATCTTGCGCGCGTCCGCATGGTTTTCCGCCTTTTCCAGGATCGCCGCCAAGCTGTCCAGCACCTGGCGGAAGACCGGCACCGAGGCGGTGTACATCGACATATTCATTGTTGACTCCTCCAAAAGGTTTCCATCATAGCAAGCTCGCGCCGAATCTGCCGCGAGCCGCATGGCCTCGAGTGTGGCGCGGCGAACACCGTACGCACAGCACAAGCATACAATTACGACAATATAGTGACGTAAAGCAATATTTGTGTGCATAATCCAACATCGCCTGATTATTGAACTGCCATCACAGTGCGGATGGGTTCGCGTCCGTCCCGGAATTCCATGTCTGCCACCGCTTACTTTTCCAGAATCGCACTCACCCTGCTGCCCGAGCGTCTCGGCCGCCTGTACGGCCGTTCGCTGTACGGCGCGCTGCTGTTGATGGCCCTCGGCGGCCTGGCGCTCCCTGCTGCGCTGGGCGGCTACCTTTTGCTCGGCGTGCAGGAACAGCAGGCGGCGCGGCGCAGCCTGCGCGACGACCTGCAGAGGAATGCCGACATCCTGGCCCTCGGCATGCAGGAATCGCTGTGGAACATGAACGCCGAGGCGGCGCACTCGCTGGTCGATTCGCTGATGCGCGACCCGGCCGTCGTGCACGTGCGCGTACTTGCCCAGGGCGACGCCGATTTCGTCGACCGCCACGCGCGCCTCGAACCGGCCGGCCAGCTGCTGCGTGCCGAGCGCGAAGTCGTGGTGCGCGGCCAGGCGGTCGGGCAGGTGCTGGTCGAGATGGACGACAGCCGCAGCCAGCAGGAGCTGCGCGCCAAGCAGTGGCGCTATGCGATGGTGCTGGCCGGCCAGCTGGCGGTGTCGCTGCTGCTGTTCGTGCTGCTGCTCCAGCGCCGCCTGCTGGCGCCGCTGCGTACGCTGATGGGATTTTCCGACGACCTGTCGCGCGGGCGCTTCGACACCCCGCTGGCGCTGAGCTCGCGCGACGAACTGGGGAGCCTCGGGCGCCAGCTCGAGCGCATGCGCATCGCCATCGGCGAGCTGTTCGAGGACATCGGCCGGCGCGAAGAGCGCTTCCGCAGCATCGTGACCCAGGTGCCCGGCGCCGTGTTCCGCGCGCGTCCGGACGGCACCGTCGATTTCGTCAGCGACGCCATCGAGGACATCAGCGGCTACCCGGCGCCCACCTTCATCGACGCCGGCAGCGCGCGCTGGTCCGACATCGTCAGTGCCGAAGACCGGCGCATGCGGCGCCGGCTGGTCAAGGAAGCGCTGGCGGCCGGACGCTCCTACGAGATCGAATACCGCATCGTCGACGCCGGCGGCATCGAGCGCTGGGTGATGGAGAGCGGCCAGCCGGTCGACCTCGGCGGCAGCCGCGCCTACTGGGTCGACGGCATCGTCTCCGACATCAGCGAACGCAAATACAACGAAATGCGCATCGAGGCGCTGCTGGCGGAGCAGGGCGCACTGCTCGACAACGTGATGTTCGGCGTGGCCCACGTGCGCGAGCGCCGCATCGTGTCGGCCAACCGCCGCTTCGACGAGCTGTTCGGCTATCCCGAAGGCGGGCTGGCCGGCGATTCGATCGCGGTGCTGTTCCCCAGCATCGACGCCTACGAGCAGGGCCTGGTGCAAAGCGCACCGCTGCTGGTGGCGGGCAAGGACTACAGCAACGAAATGCAGTTCCGGCGCCGCGACGGCAGCCTGTTCTGGGGCCAGGTCAGCGGACGCGCCCTCGACCCAGAGCGTCCGCACGCCGGCAGCATCTGGGTGTATGCCGATGCCAGCGAGCGGCGCCAGGCCGAGGAGAAGCTGCGCCTGTCGGCCACGGTGCTGGAGCACATCGCCGACGGCGTGATGGTGATCGACGCGAACGGCATGATCGTCGCCACCAACCCCGCCTATACCCGGATCACCGGTTATACCGAGGCCGAGGCGGTGGGCCAGCATTCGAGCCTGACGCGCGATAAAGCCCACGGCGAAGCCTTCTACGAGAACCTGTGGCGCGAGCTGGCCGACACCGGTTTCTGGCGCGGCGAAATCCAGAGCGTGCGCAAGAACGGCGAGGCCTATCTCGAATGGGTCACCGTGTCGGCGGTGCGCGGCAAACACGACGCGGTCCTGCATTATGTGTGCGTGTTCTCGGACATCACCAAGGCCAAGGAATCGCAGGACCAGCTCGACCACCTGGCCCACCACGATCCGCTCACCGGCCTGCCGAACCGGCTGCTGTTCCACGACCGCCTGCAGCATGCGCTGGCGCGTGCGGCGCGGGCCGGACACCAGCTGGCGGTGATGTTCATCGACCTGGACCGCTTCAAGAACGTCAACGACACCCTCGGCCACCACGTCGGCGACGAGTTGCTGAAGCAGGTGGCGGCATTGCTGGCGGCCTGCCTGCGCGATGGCGACACGCTGGCGCGCCTGGGCGGCGATGAATTCATCGTGCTGCTTGAAGACGTCGATGGCGAACGCGGCGCGCGCGCGGTGGCCGAGAAGCTGATGCAGCTGTTCGAGCGTCCGGCGCTGGTGTCGGGCTACGAGCTGTTCGTCACCGGCAGCGTCGGCATCAGCCTGTTCCCGCAGGATGCGCAGGACTTGAACATGCTGATCCGGAATGCCGACGTCGCCATGTACCAGGCCAAGGCGCGCGGGCGCAACGGCTACCGTTTCTATGCGCCGTCGATGGACGGCGAGGGCGTCGAGCGCCTGCGCATGGAGGCGCTGCTGCGGCGCGCGATCGAGAAGGACGAGATCTGGCTGGCTTACCAGCCGCAGGTGGAGATCGGCAGCGGACGCCTGATCGGGGTCGAGGCGCTGGTGCGCTGGAACAGCCCGGAGCTGGGCCAGGTCGGGCCGGTGCGCTTCATTCCGCTGGCCGAGGACACCGGCTTCATCGGCCAGCTGGGCGCCTGGGTGCTGGAAGAAGCCTGCCGCCAGATGGTGCGCTGGGAGCAGGCCGGCCTGCGCGTGCCGAAAGTGGCGGTGAACCTGTCGGGACGCCAGTTCGACCGCGGCAGCGTGGCGCCGCTGGTCCGGCGCGTGCTGGCCGCCACCTGCCTGGCGCCGCAGCGCCTGCAGCTCGAAGTGACGGAGTCGGTGATCATGAACAGCGGCGACGCCCTGCAGTACGTCAACGATTTGCACCGTATCGGCGTCGAGCTGGCGATCGACGATTTCGGCACCGGCTATTCCTCGCTGGCCTACCTGAAGCAGCTGCCGGTGCAGGCATTGAAGATCGACCGCAGCTTCATCGCCGACATCACCGGCGGCCCCGACAGCGATCCGAACGACGAGGCGATCGCGATCGCCATCATCCAGCTCGGCAAGAGCATGCACCTGGCGGTGGTGGCCGAGGGCGTCGAAAGCCAGGCCCAGGCGGATTTCCTGCTGCGCCATGGCTGTAGCCGGGCGCAGGGGTATTTATATAGCAGGCCGCTGGATGCGGCGCAGATGCTGGCGCAGTGGGGGCCGGCGGCGGGCGCGCGCTACGCGTGACGCATCCGCTATCTCATTCGGCGGCGTTGGCCAGCAGGGTACGCAGATTGCATTCCTCCTGCCACGCCCGCCGCTCGTCGCTGGAACCGGCCAGGCGCGCCAGCTCATCGTCGCCGAGCGCCGCCTGCGACCCGATCAGCCGGTCGGCCACCTTGGGGTCCGGCACCACGGTGCCGAAAAACGCCACCGTATCGCCGCGCTGCAGCAGCAGGGTCGGGAAGTTCTCGACGTCGAGGTCTCCGACGACGCCGGCCTGGTCTTCGATGTCGATCCAGAGGAAAGTCTTGTCGGGGTGGCGCGCCGCCAGGCCGTCGAAGGCGGCGCGGTAGGACGTGCAGGTGCCGCACCAGGCGGCGCACAGGCAGGCAACGGTCCAGCCGCCGCCGGCGAGGGCGGCGCCGACCTCGGCGTGGTTGTCGGACTCGAGGATGAGGGCTTGCATGGGCGGGATTTTACAACGGACGCGGGTTTGCGGGCAGACGCGTTCTTTTGCCGGCCCCGCCGGCGGGTTAAAATACGGGATGGCTATCATCCTTGCAATCGAAACCTCGTCCGAACTGGCCTCCTGTGCATTACTCGTTGGTAACAGCGGCAGTGACGGCACCGTACTGGCACGCGAATCTTCCGGCGTGCGCACCCATTCGCAATCCGTCCTGCCGATGGTGCAGGACCTGCTGAAGGAGGCCGGCGTCAGGCTGGCCGACTGCGACGCGATCGCGTTCGGCGCCGGTCCCGGCTCGTTTACCGGCGTGCGTACCGCCTGCGGCGTGGCCCAGGGCCTGGCCTTCGGCACCGGCCTGCCGGTGCTGCCGCTGGTCACGCTGGAAGCGATGGCCGAAGCCTGCCGCGCCCGCACCGGCGCCGACGACGTGCTGGCCGTGCTGGATGCGCGCATGAACGAAGTCTATTGGGCGCAATACCGCTACACCTGCGGCAGCTGGACCACGGTCAGCGCGCCCGCCCTGAGCGCGCCGGCTGCGGTGGCGCCGCAGCCGGCGGACGGCCTGGCCGCCTGCGGCAACGGTTTCGCGGCCTATCCGGATGCCTTTGCGGGCAAGGACTTCGCCGCCAATGCCTACGCCGACATCCTGCCGCACGCACGCGAACTGGCCGTGCTGGGCGCGCCGGCGCTGGCGCGCGGCGAGGCGGTGGCGGCCGACGCGGCCCAGCCGCTCTACCTGCGCAACAAGGTGGCCTATACCAGTGCCGAACGCCAGGCGATCAATGCCGCCGCTGCCGCCGGCACCGGTGCAGCCGCGGCCGGGGCGGGCGCTTGACGATGGCGGCGCAGGACGGGATGGTGCATCCTGAGGTCCAGGCCACGGGACTGGCGCTGCGGCCGATGGTGATGGACGACGTCGATGCCGTGTACGCCCTCGAGTGCAGTGTGTTCCCGCATCCGTGGAGCCGCGCCAATTTCGTCGATTCGCTGGCCAGCGGCTACGATGCCTGGGTGCTGCGCGGCGCGGACGACGAGCTGGCCGGTTATTTCCTGCTCATGATTGCGCTCGACGAAGTGCACCTGCTGGACGTGGCGGTGGCCGCGCCGCGCCACGGCACCGGTCTCGGACGCTATCTGCTGGACCGCATCGTGGCGCGCGCGCGCGGCCTGCGCATGGCATCGATCCTGCTCGAGGTGCGGCCGTCCAACGAACGCGCGCTGCAGGTTTACCAGCGCTACGGGTTCGCCGAGATCGGACGGCGCAAAGGCTATTATCCCGCGCACGAAGGGCGGCGCGAGGAAGCGATCGTGATGAGGTATATGTTATGAACGGATTCAGCGAACGCGATACCGTGTTCCTGGCCGAGATGGGGCTGGGACCCTTGTGGCGCCTGCGTGCTGCGCCGGTGCCGGCCGCGGATGGGGATGTGCTGGTCGAGGAGGCGCCCGCGGTGCAGGCGGCAGCGCCGGCCGAGGCGCGTCCGGCCGCGTTTGATGCGGCGCCGGTGCAGCCGCCGGCCCAGCCGGTACGGCCCGCGCCTGCCGCCGACACTGCCGTCGCGCCTGCCGCCGAACCGGTGCGCGCGCCGCAGCCGCCGGCCCGGCCGCCTGCGCCGCCGGCACCGTCGTCGCCATCCTATCTGCCGCCGGGCCCGCGTCCGCTGCAGCCGGTGGCGCAGTCGGTATCGGCACTGGCGCCCGATGACAGCGCCTGGGACGATGCCGCGCTGCCCTCCGATGCCACGCCCGAGGAAATCGCGGTCATGGACTGGGACCAGCTGGGCATTGCGATCACCGCCTGCCGCCGCTGCAGCGCCTGCCGCGACGGCCGCGCGCCGGTCACCGGCACCGGCGCGCGCCAGGCGCGCTGGCTGGTCGTGGCCGGCGCCAGCACCGCAGCCGACGAAAAGGCGCGCGTGCCGCTGGCGGGCGATCCCGGCAAGCTGCTCGACAATATGCTGCTTGCGGTCGGCCGCTCGCGCCAGCAGGACGTCTACATCACCAACCTGATCAAGTGCCGGCCGCTCAGCCCGACCGGCGCCGAACGCGCGCCCACGGGCGAGGAAGCTGCGGCCTGCCGCCCCTATCTCGAGCGCGAACTGGCCCTGACCGGGGCCGGCACCGTGCTGACGCTGGGGCAGATCGCCGCCAACACGCTGCTCGGCCGGCCGCTGCCGGCGCCGCTGGCCGGGGTGCGCGGACAGGCGCACGTGCTGGAGGCAGCGCAGGGACCGGTGACGCTGGTGGCCAGCCTGCATCCCGGCGAACTGCTGCGGCGCGGGGCCGACAAGGCGCAGGCCTGGATCGACCTGTGCCGGGCCAGGGCCGCCGATGGCGGCATGTCGGGTGGAACCTCGGATGGACGCGCCGGCTGACAATTACCAGGCCTGTTTCGAGCGCCGCTGGGGCCACCTGCGGCGCGCGCGGGTGCGGGCGCTGGCCTGGCTGCTGGACGCGCCCGACCTGCTCGACGTCCACGATCCGCACTGGGAAGGGCGCATCGCCACGCTGGGGCCGATGACGCCCGAAACGGAAGCCTGGCTGGCGGCGCTGGACGCCGACCCGTCGCGCCTCGACGCCGCGCTCGGCACCAGGATGGTCACCCGTCTCGGCCTGTATGCCGAAAAACTGATGGCCTTTTATTTTGCCGAGCAGGGCCGGCTGGTGGCGCACGGGCTGCAGGTGCGCGCCAGCCGCAACGACACCGTCGGCGAATTCGACTTCCTGCTCGATGCCGGGCCGGATGGGGTCGAACACATCGAGTTCGCGACCAAGTTTTACCTGCTGCAGGGTGATGCGCGGTCGGCGGAAGCGGCGGCTGCGTTCGACACCTTCGTCGGCCCCAACCTGGCCGACAGCCTGGGCCGCAAGATGCGCAAGGTATTCGAGCGCCAGCTGACGCTGGGCGCGCACCCCGCCGCGCAAGCCATCCTGCCGCGACCGGTGACGGCGGCGCGCGCGCTGATCAGGGGCTGGCTGTTCTACCCGGCCGGCGCGTACATGGAGATGAAAGGGATTTCGGCGCGTCACTGCCGCGGCTTCTGGTGTGCGCTGGGCGAGATCGGCATGCTCGACAGCGAGCGCTTTTTAATCCTGCCGCGCCTGCAATGGCTGCCGCCGTTCCGCGCCTCGTCCGCCACCTGGATGCTGGACCGTGTCCAGCTGCAGGCCGAACTGGCCGATCATTTCGCGCACAACAACGCGCCGGTACTGGTCGCGCTGGTGCGCGAAGGGCAGGGCAACATCGTCGAAACCGACCGCGGCTTCATCGTCCCCGACGACTGGCGCCAACGCGCCGACGCCCGCCTGCACCCCGGATCCAGAACAAACCAGGGGTAGAGCCTGGTTTGCGGCAACTCAGTGTTTGTGCTCGCCGATCAGGCGCAGCGAGTCGTGCTCGCGCTGGTTGAGGGTGTGGCGACGCAGGACCAGCCAGCTGATGCCGGCCAGGAACAGGCCGAACAGCACGATGATGATGTTCAGGTCGAGGTTCAGGGTGATCATCACGGCATACAGCGCCGACATGGTCAGGATCGACAGGTTCTCGTTGAAGTTCTGCACGGCGATCGAGTGGCCGGCGCTCATCAGCACGTAGCCGCGGTGCTGCAGCAGCGCATTCATCGGCACCAGGAAGAAGCCGGACAGCAGGCCGATGATCAGCAGCAGCGGCACCGCGATGGCGGTCGAGTGCACCAGCGTCATGATGGTGACCACGAAGCCCATGGCGATGCCGAGCGGGATCACGGTCAGCGCCTTCTTCAGCGGGATCATCTTGGCGGCCATCGCCGCGCCCACCGAGACCCCGATCGCCACCACGCCGATCAGCGTCGCGGCTTTATCGAGCCGCATGTGCAGCGAGCGCTCGGCCCATTTCAGGACGATCAGCTGCAGCGTCGCGCCAGCGCCCCAGAACAGGGTCGTCATGGCGAGCGAGACCTGGCCCAGCTTGTCCTTCCACAGCGTGGCCGAGCAGTTGGCGAAGTCGGCGATCAATTGCACCGGATTGCGTTCCTGGTGTTCGTAGCGGGCGCCGGTGTCGGGGATGCGCAGGTTGAAGATGGCGGCCAGAATATACACGCCGATCAGCACCGACAACTGGGCGTTGCCCGGCGTGTCCAGCAGGGGCAGGCCGAGGCCGGTCAGCCAGCTGACGCCCGCCGGGCTGACCAGCGCGCCGCCCATCACCGTGCCGAGGATGATCGACAGCACCGTCAAGCCTTCGACCCAGGCGTTGGCGACCACGAGTTTTTCGGGGGGCAGCAGTTCGGTCAGGATGCCGTACTTGGCCGGCGAATAGACAGCGGCGCCGAAGCCAACCACCGTACACACGATCAGCGGGTGCACGCCGAAGAAAATCAGGGAGCAGCCGAGCACCTTGATGAAGTTGGCGATGAACATCACCCGGCCCTTGAGCCAGGCGTCGGCAAAGGCGCCGACGAAGGGCGCCAGCAGCACGTAGAACAGCACGAACGAAAGCTTCAGCAGCGGCGTCAGCGAAGGCGGGGCTTTCATCGCCGTCAGCAGACCGATCGCGACGATGATCAGCGCGGCATCTGCCAGCGACGAGAAAAACTGCGCCGCCATGATGGTATAAAAACCACGTTTCATTCAATACGTTCTAAAAACAATGAGTGGGTTGCTTTATACCATGAAAGCCCGCCGCGCCCAAGAAATCGACAAGCCGCCTTGCCAGTGTCAGGAGTAGAATTACGCCGCATTTGCGCCTTACTGCCCTTTATCTTTGCGGTCCCGGACCCCATCTATACCCCATGCCACGTCCCCTCCACGCCATCATTCATCTCGACGCCATGCAGCGCAACCTGGCCCGGGCGCGCAGTTGTGCGCCCAGCGCCCGCATCTGGGCAGTGGTCAAGGCCAATGCCTACGGCCATGGCCTGGAGCGCGGCATGCACGGCTTCGCCCAGGCCGACGGCCTGGCCCTGATCGAGACCGAGAACGCGCTGCGCCTGCGCGAACTGGGCTGGGTCAAGCCGATCCTGCTGCTGGAAGGCTTCTTCGACCCCTCCGACATCCCGCTGCTGGCCGAGCACAACATCAGCAGCACGGTGCACTGCATCGAACAGATCAAGATGCTGGAATACACCAGCCTGTACCGGCCGATCGACGTGCACCTGAAAATGAACACCGGCATGAACCGGCTCGGCTTCCGGCCCGACGAATTCCGCGCGGCCTACGCGCGCCTGCGGGCCATCCGCGACATCCGCAGCATCACGCTGATGACCCATTTCGCCAATTCGGACGAGCTGGAGCACCCGCGCCTGTCGATCGCCGAGCAGGTGCGCCGTTTCCGCGAAGGCAGCGACGGCCTGGCCGGCGAGCGCAGCCTGTCGAATTCCGGCGGGGTGCTGTACCAGGCCGCGCTCCTCAGTGGCGCGACCGGCGAACTGCAGAGCGACTGGGTCCGGCCCGGCATCATGCTCTACGGTGGCACCCCGGGCGGGCGCCCGGCCAGCGACTTCGGCCTGCTGCCGACCATGACCCTGAAATCCGAGATCATCGGCATCCAGCAGCTCGACGCCGGCGACAGCGTCGGCTACGGCAGCCGCTTCCAGGCCCCGGGTCCGATGACGGTGGGGGTGGTTGCCTGCGGCTATGCCGACGGCTACCCGCGCCACGCCGAACACGGCACGCCGGTGCTGGTCGACGGCGTACGCACCTCGCTGGTCGGCCGGGTGTCGATGGACATGATGACGGTCGATCTGTCGCCGATCCCGAATGCGCGCCTGGGCAGCAAGGTCACGCTGTGGGGCGACGGCTTGCCGATCGACGAGGTGGCCCAGGCCGCCGGCACGATCGGCTATGAATTGATGTGCGCGCTCGCGCCGCGCGTGCGCGTAGCCGAAGGCCGCCTCGGCACAGATTAACTAATATATATAGACTCAAGAATGGCAAAACCACGTACCAGTTTCGTCTGCAGCGAATGCGGCGCCGTCGCCAGCCGCTGGAGCGGCCAGTGCCCCGACTGCAAGGCATGGAACACGATGACCGAGCAGGTCGAAACCGCCGGCCTGAACCGCATGTCGCAGACCCCGGGCATGCACAAGAGCCTGGCGCAGACCGCGCCGGTGCTGTCGCTCGCCGACATCGAAGCGATCGACGTGCCGCGCTTCGGTACCGGCATCGAGGAATTCGACCGCGTGCTGGGCGGCGGCCTGGTGGCCGGCGGCGTCGTGCTGATCGGCGGCGACCCCGGCATCGGCAAGTCGACCTTGCTGCTGCAGGCGCTGGCCAACCTGGCGGCGACCCGCAATACCTTATATGTGTCGGGCGAGGAATCCGGCGCCCAGATCGCGCTGCGCGCGCGCAGACTCCAGGTCGAAGCCAAGGACCTGAAGCTCCAGGCCGAGATCCAGCTCGAGAAAATCCTCGGCACCCTGGCCGACCTGAAGCCGGAAGTGGCGGTGATCGACTCGATCCAGACTTTGTACTCGGACGCGCTGACCTCGGCGCCGGGTTCGGTGTCGCAGGTGCGCGAATGCGCGGCCCAGCTCACCCGCGTGGCCAAGCAGACCGGCGTGACCATCATCCTGGTGGGCCACGTGACGAAAGAGGGCGCACTGGCCGGTCCGCGCGTGCTCGAGCACATCGTCGACACCGTGCTGTATTTCGAAGGCGACACCCAGTCCAGCTTCCGCCTGGTGCGCGCGATCAAGAACCGTTTCGGCGCCGTCAACGAGCTGGGCGTGTTTGCGATGACGGAAAAGGGGCTGAAGGGCGTGTCGAATCCGTCGGCGCTGTTCCTGTCGCAGCACGACAGCCAGGTGCCCGGGTCCTGCGTGATGGTGACCCAGGAAGGCACGCGGCCGCTGCTGGTCGAGGTGCAGGCATTGGTCGACGCCAGCCATCTGCCGAATGCGCGCCGGCTGTCGGTCGGCCTGGAACAGAACCGCCTGGCGATGCTGCTGGCGGTGCTGCACCGGCACGCCGGCATCGCCGCCTTCGACCAGGACGTGTTCATCAACGCGGTCGGCGGCGTCAAGATCACCGAGCCGGCAGCCGACCTTGCAGTGCTGCTGGCAATCAATTCTTCGATGCGCAACAAGCCGCTGCCGCGCGGTCTGGTCGTGTTCGGCGAAGTCGGCCTGGCCGGCGAGATCCGTCCGGCGCCGCGCGGCCAGGAGCGCCTGCGCGAAGCGGCCAAGCTGGGTTTCTCGGTCGCCGTGATCCCGAAAGCCAACGCGCCCAAGCAGCCGATCGAGGGCATGACCATCGTCGCGGTGGAGCGGATCGACGAAGCCTTCAGCAAACTGCGCGAGCTGGACTGAGCGCCCGACAAAACCTCCGCTGAAAAGCCGACTCATTGTAAAGACATGCTTCATGGCATTTCACTTATAATGCCAGGCTTGTTTGTATGCAATGCAGGGTAAGACCGTGACAGATCAACGACAATCGGCGCGCAGGATTCTCAAGGTGAAGGCGCTGGTGGTGATGGATGGGCAGCCGCCGCTGCTGGGCCGCACGTCGGATATCGGCGCCCAGGGCATCAGCGTGACGGTGGGGCGGCCGATGCAGGCCGGCCAGCTCGGGCAGCTCGGCTTCGACCTGCTGGTCGAGGGCAAGAGCGTGCCGTTCCGGGTCCGCACCAAGGTCATGTACAGCATCCTCAGCGGCGACGATTTCAAGGTCGGCTTCCAGTTCCTGAACCTCGACCTGAATTCGATGACCGAACTGGCACGTTTTTTAAAGTAGCGAGCAGTCTTCGATCACGCGTCAAACGAAAAGCGGCGAGCGCCCTCGGGCCTCGCCGCTTTTTTTCGCTCCTTGCAAAATCAAAACTTACTCGTGATAACGGTCATGCAGTTTTGCTGAACTCCCGCGTGACTCTACGATCGCTTCGAAGAGGACGAGGGCTGCGATGCCTCCCAACATCCCAGTGACAATCAAGCTTCCAATCATAAACTTCAAACGCCGTTAAGCGATCCCTCCATGGTGACCTCCGACACCCTCAAGGTAGCAGACCCGATTGTATTTACAAGGCGCTTTTTCGGGCGCGCTATAGAGTGAAAGAGAGCACTTTATTTCGGGAATATGACAAACGCCGGCGGCTTGTGTGACACGCAAGATCATGCGGTGCGAGTATGCCCGGCCGCTGTCATATACTCGTTTTGAACATGTCATAAAGGCGTCATATTCGGCCACTACACTGCGCAGCATCAACCGTGTCACCTACCTAAACTAAGGACTTGATATGCGCATGAAGCACCTGCTGGCAACCATCATCATCGGCACCTCGGCCACTTTCGCGAGCACCGCGACCCTGGCCGCCGACATCACCGGCGCCGGCGCCACCTTCCCGTACCCGATCTACGCCAAGTGGGC
>Ga0308160_10004969_pt1 | contig 13998 bp, 18 predicted proteins | sample PhyFR1_FD_201036 | JGI IMG/M metagenome (GOLD analysis project Ga0308160, IMG submission 201036) | Phyllosphere microbial communities from UC Gill Tract Community Farm, Albany, California, United States - DLSLF.R1 | ecosystem: Host-associated > Plants > Phyllosphere > Unclassified | place: USA...
TACCAGTCCCTTTCGATCGAGGGTCTCGGGTCTGAAACAAGACGATCCTTGAAATCTTACGATTCTCGTCGACATGAACAGATGAAACCATGTTCAGAATGTCCAGGATCGGCTTTCGTCCGTCCCCTTTTGCGAGGATTCGTTGGGATACTCATGGGGAGAGCCTACTGAGCGTCCTGAGCGTCTCTCGACCCACCCGTTCGCGCGATGCTTTTGTGTTGGCTTGTGCTTGACGAGGGTTGAGACGGGTACGTATATTCACTACGATCCCAGCTCTGCCTACATCCCTAGACTGGACTGTACTTCACTGTAGGTCGTCGCGCGCGCGCTTCCACACGCTGACACTAACAGAACGACTCATGGTAGCTCCATTTCGTTTCGTCCCTGGTTGGGTCGTTTCAGTTTTGGCCCCAGGGGAGTGTCAAAAGGACTACAATCAGGTCGAATCGTACTCAGAGCCAGATGCCAACTGTACGGATCATGAACACGATGGTCCCCCACGCGTCCCCTTGGAGAAAAGTCCGGGTCGACTGTCGTTCGCAAAAGTGGACGATCGTGGTGTGGTTTACGCAAGGAAACACGTCATGTCAAGTGGTGGTCGATCAACCTCTGAATAGGTAGTTGATCGCGATCGAGACCTAATATCGGATTTTAATACAATGTGCTTGTGCATTTGTCGATCTAGTCAAACTGGTAGTTATGTCGCCGTAGCTTGTGATCCGTTCAATTCCCATAGCTTCGTTTTGTAGTCGGCTGGCAAAGTTCGAGGTTCCCAGGTTAACTGAGTTCTACCTGGTTTGGCCCGGCTGCCTTCCTGATAGCGTGGGACTTGACGTCAAAGTGTTTGGTACGAGGGAGCTTATGAGCAATCTGGTTTAACGAGCATCTACCACCTACACAAGGTATCAGAATCTGTTGATTCCCTAGTGATTTTCTATGGGAAATGAAAGTAACGATCGACATCGGTTTAAGGACTGAAGGCGGGGACCCCAGTTCTTTCGAGCCTGATTTTCTTTTCCCTGTTGGGCTTTCGAATGAGCAACGAGTACACGCCGAGAAGAGCTGATCACACTCACTTGTCACATCGATATGAATCTGAACGAGCAGAGTTGAGAGTACGAGCGGCACTCGGGATTAAAGGCGAAAGGATTCATCCGATGGTGGTGAGAGCTTGGCAATGGCGCGGAGGCTGTAAATCTAAACTGGCAAACAAACTCATTCGAATAACCAGCCAGCCTTCTTGGAGGTTACTTTCAATTCTTCCGATCGTGTTCTCAGAGGCCCGGAACATGAGCGCTGCTGCTCACGAGCGAGATCATTGGCAGGCCATATCCTGGTCTGCCTCTCCGGCCTCACTCGGTCATTTCTTCAAACTTTGAATTGGGCCAAGGCACTCGGGGTAAAGTGCTCCTCGGAGGCTAAATCGATGTCGGATCTCATCCGCGCCGTTTAGATCAAAATATACAGACGCCCGACCGGAACCTACAGTGGAAACATATAGAAGCCGTCTTTTATAGCTTTTCGCACCCATACCCTCTAGATACCATGTCGCCTCGATACTGAGAGGTCTATTTGGATCGCCATGCACCTGCAATCCTCTTGGTTCTTATTCGCCTTGGCGGCGACTGTTCGACTCGACTCTTGTTCACGTTGAAGGGGTCGACTTTGTCAAGTCGAGGGATGGTACCATAACATATCAATGCGACACATCAGACCAGCTCAGCCCGGTTCGATTCTTCACACGGGCTTGTGAGTAGAATTGACATCCTGCTGACGCCGATCGACGGGGCTGAGTCCGTTGCTATGGCGATCTTTGTAGGTCCCGCTACTAACACCGCAGGAAATCCTCTCACCCAGCAAATCACTCAAGGCTCGGGCCCGGCCGTCCCAGCATGGAGTGTGCTGGTCGTTTGCCTGTACGAACGATCCTTTGATCGGCTGTGATTCTGGGTTACTTCTCCGTGTACTGACGCGGTCGGCGCCGTGGATTTTCTCAGGTACAACGGCGGACAGTGTGTATATCAAGCTACTCAACAGAACCCGGTCAGTCCGCTACGGTTCAGTATCGCGCATCATTCCTCGGCTAAGCATCGCGAGTGTTTGTGTGCGCATAGACTCTCGCCAGTAGTGGCGGCGCAGCTACATGTCCACCCGCTCCGCGTCTCACTTATGCTGTTGGACCAGCTCCTCCAAGCGTCAGCGTTGTTCCCATAACGCCCGCTGATTTCCGTATGTCGATCGTCGAACGTATTTCGCTGCGCACCACTCAAGTTCCCTGTTGACTCTCTCGGCATTTTGCCTCGATATAGCTGCAGCAGCGTTCGAATTTCCGTTGGACGTCATCAGGCCGAATACTAACGAGATTCAGCGAATCGATCAATTTCCGGGAAGTGTTGGCTACCGGCTCTCGGCATCGGGGTTCGGGGGGGATCTGTCCTGCTTTTTCGAGACCGTAAGGCGCCAGTCGCTTTCAAGTCTTTTGCACCGTCCTCTGCTAATTCCGCTTCACGTGGCAGGACGGAACGGGTACATCAAATGGAGCTTGTCCTACCAGGCTTTGTTCCGCTGCGGCACAAAATTTCCGTCGCAAACGTGATCACCCTGCCATCAGTCGACGTCAGGTAACTACAGAAGACATTCGTCGTCGCCTCGCCGTGAACGACTCGGCCCCGCGGGGTCCTTCACGCACGACAGAGGAACCTGCACATGACTGGATACTTGACGAAGAGGCGTTGGCACAGGAAGAGTTGGAGAACGCTTCGTAGAGAATGACAGTCTAGTCGCTTCTGTAATTGAGTCAGAAGGGGTTTTATGTTTTTGGGATCGCACGGCTGGCAATTTTGCCGCCGGAATGCAATGTCATGTATTCCAGAACGTTGGTGAACGGGTATCAGACCGTCGTACTGTGCCCGGAGCCCTGAGCCTTGGAGTCTCATGCGCGAGGCGAGAGAGTTTCTTGGGCGGTGATTTGTTGAACAGGACGGGCGCAGGACCAACGAAGCTCGCCTGTCAACTGACTGTTGGGCTGTACATAGAAGGCTTCCAGGATCTTAAGACTGTGCTATTATATTAGGTATTATGCTCAAGGATCCAGTGTATGAGCGAGCCTTTGGAATGTTCCAAAGCTGCACTGACACGATGAATTCATGAGTCCATCAACATAGGGGTCGAATTAGGTCTATACGCGGCTTCACTTGCATATCGATAGCGCAACAACAACATCCCGCCCGCCCGTACGCTCGGTCGCATTTACCTCCGGGACCACAGGTAGCAAAAGTCTACCTGCAAGATGACTTGAGCTCTCGTTCCGAGCATCATTTGCTACTACGCTTTTCGCCTGGATCCCTCGTTTCTCCAATGTGCTATTGATCCTCTAGATTTCTGGTGGTCCTCGCTCTTGATCTAACCACCGCGTGTATCACCACAATTCAAGTTTGCTCGGCCCACCATTCCTGTCGAGACTCACACATCAGGGCAGGAGGAGTATTATCTGTCTGTCGCACTGTCCGAACCATCGGACCCCCCCGGATCTCGAATCATCGCTGCAACCCCTGGCCTCTGAACCTCATGTCGGCAGAACCTAGCAGGCTGTTGGTCGCAACTCCAGTCGCAGCAAGAAGGCTCCGCGTTGCAAGTCCGTTCGTCGTCTTGTGAAACTGATTCGTAGGTTTATCTCGTCGGGTGTTTCGTTCGTTCTCTTTTTGACCGACGATATCTTCTCATTCGCCCATCTACCATGTTGGTCGCACTCTCTCCACCTTCGCTCTTACCCGGTCAAACCCTAGGCTGCTACCGTGGTCTTCTATATGATCGCTGCTATGGTCATGATCATGGCAAACAAATGGTGAGTTCCACCTTATTTACATCTTGCAGCGTGGGCGTGTTCCTCACGCTCGCTCGTTCAATTTCGCACACCCACTTGCTCTTGTCGACGTTGGAAACCTCTGTTCTCGTCACAGGGTCCTCGTGACGACGACGATTCCGGTCTGTTTCATCGCCGTTCAGATCAGCGTCTCCTCGCTCCTCCTCTGGATCGGAAGGATGACCAAGTTGCTCATGATCAAGCCGTTGAGTTGGACCACCGCCAAGGCCATCTGGCCGTTACTAGTAACGAACACGCTCAGTATCCTGTAAGTGAATGGTGGATGGGCTGCGCGGTCGTTCATCCCCTATCTTCGCGCATCGATTCTGAGTTCCTCAAGTCTCGCTCGCAGCCTCGGGAATTTCTGTCTTCGTCACGTCGACTCCTCGTTCTATCAGATCGCCCGCGGCCTCATCCTCCCCTTCACCGTCATCCTCTCCTATTTTCTACAATCTGTTCCACCTTCACGTTGGATCATCATGAGCTGTATGATGGTGGTCGTCGGTTTTTTTGTGGGGGTCAGCGCGGCTACGAAGCATCATGCGACTACGGCCGGCGGGGTTTCCTTGTGTGTAGCGACGACGATTCTCTTTAGATTCGGGGCAAGTGAGAATTGAAATACGTCATCTCCCCCCTCCTATTCCCCGGGTCGTAGCATCGGAGTCTTATTTGGCCTCGCTAGCTCCATCACCACCGCCTACCACTCCTTTCTTATCAAGAGCAGTCTTCCACTCGTCGACGACTCGGCGCTCGAGATGGCCAACTATAGTAACGCCGGGACCGCCTTGATGCTCTTCCCCATCAGTTTGATCGCGGGGGAAGGTCCTGGGATCTTGAGGATTCTGACTGGACAAGAGCCTTCAGGCCGTCTGATTCAAGGGATATTGGTGACGGTAAGGGATTGCAGTGAGCTGGTAGCGCACCGGGGAAACTCATACCCTGTGCTGCTCTCTCATCTTTCTGCAGGGCTTCTTTGGATTTTTCATCGGAATCGCAGGGTTGCTTTCGGTCAAGATTACCTCGCCCATTACCCACATGATCTCATCGGCCGGTCGGGGAGTACTACAGACCGTCCTCGGCAAGACAGTTTTCAGTGACGTGATCACTTCGTATGTGGCCCGATCACCTGCTTATTGCGCGCCCCGGTCTTTTGGCAATTGTACTGACTTGTCCACACACCACAAGCACACGAATCGGATCCATCTCCATCATCCTCGTGGGCTCTTGCCATTATATCTATGTCAAGCATATCGAGGCGAGTCTGCCTAACAAGGCGCCGGTCGAATATTCCAGTCGCATCATTCGACAAGACCGCACCGGATCTGCAGGCTACTCTAGTCTTCGGACGGATGATGTCGAAGCACTCGAACTACGAGCTATGGAGGAAGACATAGAGGAATTGTTAAAGGATACTGAGCCTGCGAGAGTCTCGCAGTAGAGAGAGAAATTGGACGACGGCGGAGCGGTAATCATGGAAAGCGCACGTCAGCTCAAGCGAGTCGTTCTTGCATCGAAGCCCGCTGTTCCGTTGAGGGCCGCAAGCGGGTCTCGGTTAACCCCTGATCGAATCCGAGGCGATTGAGCCAGACCGTCAGACACTGAAGAAGGGGGTACATGAAAGGGCTCCGACATTCGTTGTCAAATTTGTTACAGGAACGCCACCATACTTAATATAAAAAAGGATGCGTTTTGTCGCTCGCTCTGGGTCTCCAAAATAGTGAGGTGTTCCAGGTCATTTCTTCCATGATCGCTCAGCTCAATCGGAGGGAAAAAGATTGCCTTGAAATATAGCCCCTAATGCGCAACATCGATCAGATCCGCCGAGCCGAATCGAGATTTCGGCCGAACCAGAGGGATACGTAATCCCAGTACAAGCCTGAACACAAACTTCTGACCACCTTCTAATGACACAGGCAGTCCTCGATCAATTGTAGTTCTCCACCTTTTCGGAGACAGCTGCGTGAGAAAAACACGGGCGACCAATCAGTCACTCGATATGTTGGGATGGAACGGCTTGGACTCACCCTTGATATCCGATTCCATCATCTCCTTGACCAAGCCCTCGAAGTCGACATGCCGCCGCCATCCCAGCTTGGTCTCGGCCTTTGTGCAATCTCCCCAAAGCAGCTCGACTTCGGCCGGTCGGAAGTACCTGCGTTGGCGATCCATACATCAGCCACGAGTCGCTCATCTGTACTCATTGAAAGTCGTCTCCCGAACAAAAGACTCACTTCTCATCGATTCGGACGACCACCTTGCCAGTCTTGGTGTCCTTGGCTACCTCGTCCACACCCGCTCCCTCCCACTGCAGCTTGACGTCAATGTGACCGAATGACTTTTCGATAAACTCCTTGATTTCGTGGGTCTCATTGGTCGACAGGACGACTGAGTGACCAGGGTCAGACACGTTTCGCATCTCGCGCAGCCCGGCTACGACGTCTTGATACTTACAGTCCTCGGCTTCATCCTGCTGAAGCATCCTCCACATTCCTTCGACATAATCCCTAGCGTGACCCCAGTCCCGCTGAGCGTAGATGTTGCCCAGGTAAAGACACTCGGTTTGGCCTGCCTGTATCTCAGCAACAGCTCGAGTGATCTTTCTTGTCACAAAGGTTCGTCCACGTCGAGGTGATTCGTGGTTGAAAAGAATTCCTGGCAGTGGGGGGGGCAAGGTCAAGACGTCTCTCCTGGTCGCGTTCCCCTTACCGAGACTCACCATTACAAGCATACATTCCGTATGCCTCTCGGTAATTGACGACGATCCAATACCCATACAACTTGGCGACTCCGTAGGGTGATCGAGGGTAGAAGGGAGTCGTCTCCTTCTGCGGCGTTTCCACAACCTTGCCGTACAGCTCAGAGGTCGAAGCTTGGTAAAACCTCGCGTGCTTCTCGAGTCCACAAGCACGGACAGCGTCGAGCAATCGCAAGGTACCGAGCCCGTCGACATCCCCGGTATATTCGGACATTTCGAACGACACCTTGACATGAGACTGCGCGCCCAGGTTGTAGATTTCGGTTGGCTGGATCTGCGAAACGATGTAGACAAGGTTGGCTGCATTGAATTGCATGATTCATCAAGCCAACGTTAGTGTGGAACGGCAGGTCGAGTGCACAGCGTAACGTACTCGAGTCGGTCACTGTAGCGAGACGCAGGCGTATAGCATGGTCAATCACAAAGTCTACGACGAGACAACCAAGATCGAGGCAGCTCACGATCGCCGTAATGCAAGACCATCTTGGGCTTGGAGTGGGGGTCTTCATACAAGTGTTGAAGTCGTCCGGTGTTGAAGGAGGAAGATCTTCGGATGATTCCGTGAACGATGTAGCCCTTGGAAAGGAGCAGCTCAGTGAGGTAGGATCTGGGTCGGTGGCCCTCATCAAAGGTAAGCGGGCGGCCTAGAGGAAGATCAAACAGTCTGGCTCGAGAACGCACCCGTCTTGCCCGGTGATCCCAGATATCAATGCAACCTTTCGCTTTCTGTACTCCTCGGGCGAAGGCAGATTCTTCGCTCCAAAGATGTTCGATGCATTCGGCGTCTGGAACTCGATGGTGACTTCTTGGTCTGGCGACTGGGTGGCTGTACTGGGGTTTCCGGCGCCTTCAGTGTTCTTTTCCACGACGAGAGATGGGGTGACGGGAGTAGAGAACTGCGAGAGCGGAAAGGTCAACAAAAGTAACGGAGGGTCAGCGGCAGCCGACCATAGCCAAGTCTCACACATCATCGAATAGGGCCATGGAGGCCGAAGGTTTTCTGCGAGCTACTCACCATGTTTGACTAGACCAAGAGATGGGAGCGAAAGTCTGCTCTGCTTTCAATACTTGAGCTTGTCGAGGAAACGATTGAGATGGACGACTGCAGGTAAAGTCGTCATCTCCTCACTCAGTTCAAGCTGCTTCAAGCGAGATGTTGCTTGTGCTCTTTCAAGAATCATGACAACATCGATCGAGGGAAGAGGCAGAGCCACTCACTTGCGATACATCTAGTCCAGTCGCACACGCAGTGTCGTCGTGAATCTCGGCTTTCGCCAACCAGATCGGAAAGATCGAAGTGAGTCACTGTCGCTTAGTGAACTGCCAGTCGCCGCGATAGCCCCACGCGCGCTCGGCAGCGGTCGGTACCTGATCACCTCGATCAATCATGACTCACACTTGCTTCCGAGGGCGACGCGTACACAACGACGACCACGCCTACCGCCTCTTGCTCCCGGAGGTGCGTCTCGACGATATCCCCTGTACGAGATTCAGCTTTGAGGGCAGCTTGAGCTATAGATGAGGACACCGTTCTTTCCGTACGGGCAAAATCGACTCGGAAAACCCCAGCGAAATGCGTCGTCACCCAGCGTGAAGTTTTCAAACGAATTCAAGCACAATCTTACAAACAATTTCAACAACTTCTTCATCATGACGCATTCGGCCGAGCAAAGCCAAGGTACAGACGAGCGATGTAAGCGGCAAAGTGGTATCGTCTCTCTCAAAACCATTGCACTGACCACGAGTACGTTCGCTTTTGCCTGCTCGCCTGCTTCACCCCCTACCACACTCGCGACCTACAATCCTCTCCTCTTGGTCTTCCACAGGCGTGATCTTGGTCACTGGGGGTATGCAAGCGGGTCCTCAGGTTCCAGTTACCCAATGATATGTCGATAGCTGACCAGAGCCACTTTTTCGAATCATATGGCTTTGTCGTGACTTTTGGTCTTGCTCGATCGGTCCTGTCCTGTCGACCTGGCGTTCTTTTTGGGCCGAGCAGGGACGGGTCTCGTAGGATCAGCAATTGCCGAGGTCATCAGCAACGAACCCGTCGGTTCGCGTTACGGAAAGAAGCAAGGGGAAGAGTGGATCTTCGCCAGTAGTCGGGATGTTGATTTGAGGTAGGTCGGCTAGGAGCATCCTGAAGTCGAACACCTCGAGACTTTCTCGCGACGCTTTACAAATTGCTGCGCGGTTGGCTGATCTCCGCAGCTTGTCAGAAATCACGAGGCGACTTTGGCCTATTTTCAAAAGATCAAACCGACCCATGTGATACATCTAGCTGCTCTTGGTTAGTTCGGCGCGATAAGCTCAAGTCCCAAAACACACTTTGCTCATATCCGGTCTATCTCGCTCATATCAATTGTTCTTCGTTGGCCACCTCGTGCATGGGGATGCTCTGTCTGAAACAACAATTCGTACTCGTCTTTATCGGTAGTCGGAGGTCTCTTTGCAAACATGGCTAGGAAGTCCGATTTTCTGCGGGAGAACCTCTTGATCAATGACTCGGTGCTCGAGTCGAGTCATCAACTTAGGGTAAAGAAGCTTGTTTCTTGCCTCTCAACGTGTGTATTTCCCGACAAGGTAAGAAGGCGAGATACTTGGCCCGCCGAGACCTGGGTATCTAGACTAATTCATCGGCGGGAATTGATTTCAGATCACCTACCCGATGAGGGAGACAGATGTACATCTAGGTCCACCTCATGCATCCAACTTTGGCTATGCCCACGGGAAAAGACTCATCGATGTTCAGAACCAGCAAGTCCAGACTGATCTCTCTGCCTACCGACAAGAGCCTGACCGATTGAGCCCTTGGATCTTGGACAGCGCATACAACGATCAGTTCGGTGACAAATTCACCTCGGTTATACCAACCAGTGAGTGGTGTCGATATGCTTTCTGCCCGTGACCTTGCGCTCGAGCTCGTCTGACTCGATTTAACTCCCCCGTATCGATGAATTATAGATGTTTTCGGTCCGGGCGATAATTACGTGGCTATCTTTCACCTGATCACCTGCCAAGACCCCCCACGCTGATATCAGCCTGACCCGCATCCCAGAACCTGGAGCACGCTCATGTCATGCCTGCTTTGATTCACAAGTGCTATTTGGCCAAGAGTAGGTGATCGATCTTCGTACCGGTTTGAGGACAACCATGCGCGACAGACGGGATCAAGGGAGTTGATTGAGGATTTTGCTGCTGATTTCCCCTTTGCCTCGATCCAGAAAACAATACCCCCTTTATAGTCTCTGGGACGGGAAGGCCTCTACGACAATTCATCTATTCACAGGATCTGGCCAAACTCTTCATCTGGGCGTTGAGGGAATACGATGAAATTGATCCGGTCATTCTCAGTGGTAAGCTTGAGCTTATGGCCTCTGAACGACGCGGGCGCCTCACCTCGATACCGGCTGTATCGGTCGAATAGTGTCGGAAACCGAAGAAGTCTCGATCAAGCAAGTCGCGGATGCGATTGTTGAAGCACTCGGGTTCGAGGGTGAATACTCGGTAGGTCTTCTCGTATTACGATTTGCCAGCCCTCGACTTATACCAATTGGGCTGAACGACCCCCAAACATTCTACTTTGCCTTTGTGCATTGGTCGAACATGTCGTCGCCACAGTTCGATACGTCCAAGTCCGACGGCCAATATAGAAAACCTGCATCGAACGATAAGCTTATGGGCCTCCTGCCCGACTTTAAATTCACGCCGTTCAGACAAGGTCAGTCTCGAACTCGGGTGCCGTCTGAGGTCATTATGTGTGCTGACCATAGAGCCGGTGTTTTAGCTGTGAAACACTCGGTCGACTGGTTTGTCGCTCATGCCGCCGACGGTGGTGCCAGGATCTAAGCTACGACGCTCATTTTACCGCTTGTGATCACCGACGGTCTGCACAACGAATCGGTGGATTCGGGATGGATTCGGGAATTGACATGGTTGTCGTGTCGAGTGTCGTGCTCGCCTCTTTAGTATCCCCAACGATCCCGCCCTCGACGAAAAGCAACGAGGTAGGTCAACCCTGACTGAAAACATGTCGATCGCGAGAACGGTATAGATTCCTCTCATGCGACAGTGTGGTGTTATGGCTCGCCTACCTCAGCGAGACTGAATGTGCTTTGTACGTATGGAAGACATTTTATTGGAACCTGTCTGTCAGACTCGGTGCACAAGTAGATACACGTTCACGATCGAGGTTGGACACGGGCACGAGCCGAGGCACTCAAAGTACCGCTAGTGCCGGGCACGTAGGGCTGTGACGATCACGTGATCGGTTGGAGCATTCGAGTGGCCCGTCGGGAACCGACGGATGAGCTCGAAGAACGCGGGGGCTAATTTCCGAAACATTGGAAATCGAACATCAGGTGGATATAATAGTCAGTTACTCACCTCGCTCTCGCTTGCTGTGTACTACATCACAGTACGTTCTGGATGATTAGTGACATTCTCACTAGCTATCGGACAAGTGGAGCGGGAAGGATCGAGGACAGGACATGTTTCTCTGATGCCGCAAGAAGAGTCGGACTGGGCTGTGTCGTTGACTGCTAGAGATGTATTTGATGATACAAGAAGTTTACCGTGTGTTCCCAACGTGCAGCCATAACCAAGACCATATTAAGGCCTAGCTCCATCAAACCAAATTCGAAGTTTGCTCCGATCCACCCTTTGCAATAGTGACATCGTCGTCGATATCATCTTCCGAGACCCTGAATCGATACCAACGAAGTCTTCACCCCGATTACCAGGGAAAATACACCTGTCTGCTCTCGTCATGACAAAGGGCAAACTACCTATAGCTCGCTCTAATTCATCGTCCAACGACGTTGGCCGCGATGAATCGCTACCGCAATACACCGAGCTGGATACACCGGAGGTCAGCGGTGGTAGTGAAGCGGGATCCATGTTGGGTCTCGATGGACGACCTGTTCAAGGTGAGTCTGAGGGGGGTCATCGTCGATCGAGAGAGCCAAGGCAAGAGGGGTGCATTTCGGATGCTCATTCTATAGACAATCAAACAGATGAGAAGACGTTCCAGACTGCGGGTCCGGGGATGTCGACCAAGGCGACGATGCGAGAAGATGGAACGATCGGCGTGACCATGTGAGTGACAGTTGGTCCTTTGCAATGCGTGTCGTGTTGACTCGGAGCGCGCCTTCTACCATCGATTCGACCCCTTGCCCTCGTCTCACGTACGTCAGCAAATCCAAGAAAAAGCTACCCGACTTGCCGCCCGGATACGCATCGTCCGTCAAGGAATACGGAGTAGACGCTTCTCGACCCCTACGCGTTCCGGTCCTGAACATCGTCATCTTCATCGTAGGATCTCGCGGTGATGTACAGCCGTACTTGGCAGCCGCCCTCGCACTCATCCTGGACCACGGCCATCGGGTCAGGATTGCTACCCATGATACGTTTGAAAAGTTCGTTCTGGATCAAGCTGTGCATCTCAAGGGCAAGACGGATCGCGACGGTCAGCCCTTGGAAGATCATCTCGAATTCTATGGGGTCGGGGGCGATCCGAGAGAATTGATGGCATACATGGTGAAGAGTAGGTCGTGGCGACAGGCGGTGGATCGCCTTGCTTCTGCCAGTCATCATACTTACTGAGAAGAATGACAACCATCTTACCGATTAGATCCAGGATTGCTGCCTGGCCTGGCCTCGCTTACAAACGGCGATATTGGGAGAAAGCAAAAAATGATCAAGGATGCAAGTGGCCCGGTCACGTTCGACCCGAATTCGAATCCGTCTGACGCACAATACTGACTCGCATCTACTTTCGACACATGATGTCCTTTCTTAGATGATCCGAAACTTTTATCGTTCGACATACCTGCCGTGTCCACAGAATGGAGCACCGTTTGCTGCCGAGGCCATCATCAGTAATCCACCGGCATTTGCGCATATCCACGCTGCTGAAGCTTTGGGTATTCCTCTGACCATGTCGTTCAGTAGGTCTGGTTTCTACGGTTTGATTCGCTGTTTCAAGCAGGCGGATCGGGTGTGTACGACACGCTGATGTGAAAGATTTCCTCCGACTGTTCGTCCTCACAGCCATGCCTTGGTCCGCTACGACAGCATTCTCACATCCCCTCGTAGCTGTCGAGCAGAGCGACACTCCCTCAGCTCTCACCAATTACCTTACCTTTGGTATGGCCTCGGGACTCACGTGGCAAGGGCACGTATCCACGCAGAATCGCTCGGCTCTCGTACTTTTCAAGTAAACCGCGGAGACTAACCATCTCCTCTCTTTTCTCTTCTCGTTACGAATCGGCGTTTTCCGGCTCATAGGCTGGGTCGGACGATCAACAAGTTCCGGAAAAAACGGCTCGGATTGGATTCTCTTTCCATGCTATCCGGTGCCTCGGTGCTCGATCGTCTCAAGATACCCTTCATCTACTGTTGGACGGCGGAACTCATTCCCAAGCCGGACGACTGGATGCAACACATCGACGTCACTGGGTTCCTCTTCCTAGAGAGTCCCGCTTACAAGCCCGAGCCGGATCTGTCTCGATTCCTGTCTGCAGGTCCTCCGCCCATTTATATCGGTTTTGGTTCAATTGTGGTAGAAGACCCAGCGAGACTGACCCGTGAGTGTCGAGCGAGTGCGGTCCAGACTCCTCTCCGATCAAGTACGAGGTTTGCTGAGGGCGCACCGAGCGTGGCTCCGTTCGCCAGGTCTGCTACTGGAATCCATCAAGTTGTCCGGTGTGCGGGCACTCTTGTCAATTGGCTGGAGCAAAATCGGCGGTTTCGACGTACCCGACAACGTTTTCCTGCTAGGCGACTGCCCTCACGATTGGCTGTTCGCGGAAGGAAGGGTATCCGGAGCAGTCATCCACGGAGGAGCCGGGACCACCGCAATTGCGCTCAAGAACAGTCTTCCCGTTGCTGTCGGTGAGTGAATGGCCTCTGTGTGGAGATGAGATTGGAATCACCGCTGACCACCTCCATGGTCTATCGCTCAATCCCGTCAGTGCCCTTTTTCGGAGATCAACCGTTTTGGTGAGGCAGGCATGGGTTCCAAAAACACCCCTATCTGTGCTGATGTATCTCTGGACTCTGACAACTCGAAGGGGCGCCATGATTCACAACCGCGGAGCTGGTCCAGAACCGCAAGTAGTCTTTCCCAGATCTACTGGTATCTCAGCGATCACTTACACTCTGGCTCACTTCTGCTGAGTCTTGTAGGATCCCATACAAGGCATTGACCGCTGCCAAATTAGCTAGTGCCATCAAATACCTCATCTCGCCCCCAGCAAAAGAGGCCGCCGAACAGATAGGGGCAGCTATGCGAAGTGAAGTGAGTGTAGCCAAACACAAGCACAATTCGATAGCGCTCAAACCTGTCCCCCCCCCCCATCCTCACGCCTGGAAACTCAGA
>Ga0308160_10004971_pt1 | contig 13993 bp, 6 predicted proteins | sample PhyFR1_FD_201036 | JGI IMG/M metagenome (GOLD analysis project Ga0308160, IMG submission 201036) | Phyllosphere microbial communities from UC Gill Tract Community Farm, Albany, California, United States - DLSLF.R1 | ecosystem: Host-associated > Plants > Phyllosphere > Unclassified | place: USA...
GGCAACTCAGCAGTCAGCCATTCCTTATGCGCTCAACTGTGAGCATTTAATCCGGCCGATTGGAGTGGACCTGACCAGTCCACGTTTATCCTGGAAGCTGAACGATGCGCGTCAGGGTGCAAAACAAACGGCCTACCGCCTATATGTGGGAAAAGATTCTCTTAGCCTGGTGGCGAGGCAGGCGGATGCCTGGGATACCAAAAGGGTAAGTTCTTCAAATACTTTGCTGCGCTACAGCGGTACCGCATTGGCGCCGCTAACAAAATACTACTGGCTGGTGGAAACCTGGGATAAGGATGGTAAACCTGCTGTAAGTGCAATCTCCTCTTTCGAGACGGGCATGATGAGTATGGCCAACTGGCAGGGCACCTGGATCAGTGATGGTAATAACATCAATAAACGCCAGGCACCTTATTTCAGAAAGAGCTTTAATCCGGAAAATAAGAAGATTAAATCTGCCCGGGCTTATATCGCAGCAGCTGGTTTATATGAACTCTATTTAAATGGTGAAAAGGTTGGTAATCATCGTTTGGACCCGATGTACACCCGGTTTGACCGCCGAAATTTATATGTGGCTTATGATGTAACTGCCCAGATTCAAGCTGGCAAAAACGCCGTTGGGGTATTATTGGGAAATGGCTGGTACAACATGCAATCCATTGCGGTATGGAATTTTGATACCGCTCCATGGCGCGCAAGGCCAACCTTTTGTATGGACCTCCGCATTACCTATGAGGATGGAACAACCTCGGTTGTGAAAACTGATGGCGATTGGAAAACACAGTCCGGCCCGGTTACCTTCAACAGCATTTACACGGCTGAACATTATGATGCAAGGCTGGAACAGGCGGGCTGGAATACGGCAAACTTTGATGATCAAAAATGGCGGAATGTCAGCCTTCGTGCAGCACCTTCTAACAATGTGGTTAGCCAGTTGATGCATCCCATCCGGGAAGTGGAAACCATTCCTGCGAAATCTTTAAAGGTGTTCAATGACACAACTTATGTATTTGACTTAGGGAGAAACATTGCGGGGGTTACAGCGATTAATGTAGAAGGCCCTGCAGGTACGGAAATTCGGATAAAACATGGCGAACGTTTGCTGCCGAATGGCCGTGTGGACCTCTCTAATATCGACGTATACTACCGTCCGAAGGATAATTCTGATCCTTTTCAAACAGATATCTTTATTTTGAAAGGCGCAGGTAAAGAGCAGTTTAAGCCAAAATTCAATTATAAGGGTTTCCAGTATGTGGAGGTGACCAGCAGCAAACCGATTAAGATCGATAAATCCGGCATCACCGGGTATTTCATGCACAGTGATGTGCCGGTTGCAGGCAGCGTTAATTCTTCGAGCACCTTGGTTAATAAACTTTGGGCAGCAACCAACAATTCTTACTTGTCTAACTTATACGGCTATCCGACGGATTGTCCGCAAAGGGAGAAAAACGGCTGGACCGGCGACGGGCATTTTGCCATTGAAAGTGGTTTATACAATTTCGATGGCATCACCATCTACGAGAAATGGCTGGCCGATCACCGGGATGAGCAACAGCCAAATGGGGTATTGCCGGATATTATTCCAACAGGTGGCTGGGGTTATGGAACAGCAAATGGCACGGACTGGACCAGTACAATTGCCATTATTCCCTGGAACGTTTACTTGTTTTACGGGGATTCGAAATTGTTGGAAGACAGCTATGAGAACATCAAACGCTATGTTAATTATGTAGAGCGAATCAGCCCTGATGGGCTGACCACCTTTGGTCGTGGCGACTGGGTGCCGGTTAAGTCGGAATCACCACTGGAATACACCTCATCGGTATATTATTATGTAGATGCGGTTATTTTAAGTAAAGCTGCGCAGCTGTTTGGTAAAGCAGACGACCAGAAATATTATGCTGCACTGGCAGAGAAAATAAAGTCGGCCATTAACAGCAAATACTTCAATGCGCAAACCGGTATTTATGGTAGTGGCTTGCAGACAGAGCTGAGTGTGGCTCTGCAATGGAAAATTGTACCTGCCGGTTTGGAAAGTAAAGTTGCTGCTAATCTGGCTAACCGGGTTAAAGCCGATGGCGGTCATCTGGATGTTGGGGTATTGGGTGCAAAAGCGGTCTTAAATGCATTAAGTGAAAACGGACAGGCACAGGCGGCTTATGACCTGGCGGTTCAGGATACCTACCCTTCTTGGGGCTGGTGGATTGTAAACGGCGCGACCACTTTATATGAGAACTGGAACATTCAGGCAGAAAGGGACATCTCCTTGAATCACATGATGTTTGGTGAAATTGGCGGTTGGTTTTATAAAGGTGTTGGTGGGATTATGATTGATGAAACGCAGCCTGGATTTAAAAACGTGCTGTTGAAGCCGCATTTTGTGCAGGGGCTGGATCATTTTACGGCAACACATGAAGGGCCACAGGGTAAGATCGTTTCTTCCTGGAAACGTCAGGGTAAAAAGGTGACCTATAACGTTACGGTACCTGCAAACTCTACGGCAACACTTTACTTTCCACTGCAAAACGGACAGAAAGCCTACAAGAAAAACGATGTGGTAACGGATGTGCTGAACCTGGAAGCAGGAAGCCATCAGTTTGAAATAAATTAGCATGACAGGATGGGGCAGGTTGCCCCATCCATCCGCATTGCGGAACTTTCCACCAATAACTAACCAAATTAAACTTGATGATTCAGAAAAAGGCCATTACCTGTCTTTTTATTGCTGGCTTGCTGGCAGTTGCCTGCAAAAGCCAAAAAGGTTTGGTAAACAATTACCAGGCTTCGGCTTTGGAAAAGGGATTTGTAAATCCACCTGATTCTATTCAGACTTCTGTTTATTGGTATTGGATGTCTGATAATATTTCAAAAGCAGGCGTGGTGAAGGACTTGCAGGCCATGAAAAGTATCGGTATCAACCGTGCATTCATTGGGAATATCGGTTATTCTTCAACGCCATACGGGAAAGTTAAGCTGCTCTCTGAGGAATGGTGGGATATCCTACATACTGCATTAAAAACTGCAACCGAACTTAATATTGAAATCGGCATATTTAATAGCCCAGGCTGGAGCCAGTCTGGCGGTCCATGGGTTAAGCCGGAACAGTCCATGCGCTACCTGACATCATCGGAAGTTGAATTAAAAGGTGGTCGGCACATCAATGTGCAGCTGAGTACACCAGCGGCGAACTTCCAGGATGTGCGGGTTCTTGCATTTAAAACGCCGGCGCAATTTAATAGCAGCCTGTCTGACTTAAAACCTCGACTCTTATCCAGTGCGCCAGTTGCGAATTTGCAGGCGATTACAGATAAAAACCGCTTATCGGAAATCATTATACCAAGGGATTCATCGTTTACCATTGACCTCATTAGCAAGCAGGATTTTACGGCCAGAAGTTTGGTGGTTTATCCGGCACATCAACAGGGCAGGGCAGAGGTAGCGCTGCAGATTCAAACTGATACAGGCTATAAAACGATAAAAACCTTTGTCATTGACCGCAGCAACAGCAATTTAAATGTGGGTTTTGATCCCTACGGTCCTGTTTCTATTTCATTTCCAAATACAACAGCTAAAAGATACAGATTGCAGTTTGCAAATGTTAGCGGCAATTTTGGCCTTGCTGAAGTTGAGCTGCTGGCATCACCAAGGGTAGAGCGGTTTACTGAAAAGACGCTGGCAAAGATGTACCAGTCGCCCTTACCTTACTGGCACGAATACCAATGGGCCATGCAGCCTGAGGTGGCTGATCAGAAGCTTTTAATTGATCCTTCAACGGTGATGGATATTTCCAGTAGTTTATCACCTAAGGGCATACTAAGCTGGGATGCGCCTGCCGGGAGTTGGACAGTAATGCGGATGGGCATGGTTCCTACACAAGTGCAAAACAGTCCGGCTTCTCCGGAAGGCACCGGACTGGAAGTAGACAAGATGAGTAAGGCGCATGTAGAAAGTCATTTCAATGCTTTTCTGGGCGAAATTATACGCCGGATACCTGCCGCGGACCGCAAAACCTGGAAAGTAACGGTAGAGGACAGTTATGAAACCGGTGGACAGAACTGGACGGATGGAATGCTCTTGAAGTTTAAGGATGCGTTTGGCTATGACCCGCTTCCATACCTGCCCGCTATAAAAGGCAAAGTAGTGGGTAGTCAGGCCATGTCTGACCGCTTTCTTTGGGATTTAAGACGCTTTATTGCGGATCGGGTGGCCTATGACTATGTGGGTGGATTAAAAGAAGTAAGTAACAAACATGGCTTGCATACCTGGCTTGAAAATTATGGTCACTGGGGATTTCCGGGTGAATTTTTACAATATGGCGGTCAGTCTGATGAAATTGGTGGTGAATTCTGGAGTGAAGGCGAGCTCGGTAACATAGAGAACCGGGCCGCCTCTTCGGCTGCACACATTTATGGAAAAAACAAGGTTTCAGCGGAATCCTTCACTGCAGGTGGCAAGTCTTATGCGCGCTATCCTGCTTTGATGAAACAACGCGGTGATCGATTCTTTACTGAAGGCATAAACAATACCCTGCTTCATGTTTTTATCCAGCAACCAGATGAATCTTTGCCGGGTATCAATGCTGAATTTGGTAATGAATTTAACCGGCATAATACCTGGTTTACATATACAGATCTTTTCATTGACTATTTGAAACGCAGCAATCTGATGCTGCAGCAAGGGCTTTACACAGCCGATGTGGCCTATTTTATTGGGGAGGATGCGCCAAAGATGACTGGTATTACGGATCCGGAAATGCCTGCAGGATATGCTTTTGATTACATTAATGGAGAAGTAATTAAAGACCGGCTTGAAGTAAAGGACGGGAAAATGGTTTTGCCCGATGGCATGTCCTACAGCATCCTTGTATTGCCAAAATTAGAGACCATGCGGCCGGAATTGCTCCGCAAAATTGAAATGCTGGTGAAGGAAGGTGCTACGGTTTTAGGCCCCGCACCAAGCCGTTCGCCCAGTTTACAAGGTTATCCAGCTGCAGATGAAACCGTAAAAACCATTGCTGCAAAGTTATGGGGCGCTGCAAGTGCGGATGAAGCTAAAGTGCAGCTTTATGGAAAAGGGCGCGTAATTACCGGCATGACCATGCAGCAAGCTTTAGATGTGCTGAAAATAAGGCCGGATTTCCGGGTGGCTCCTGCTGATTCGTTGATGTACATTCACCGCCGTACAGCGAATGAGGAAATTTATTTTGTAAGTAATCAAAGCAGTTCAACGATAGATATTACGCCGGAGTTCAGGGTAAAAGGCTTGAAGCCGGAACTTTGGAATCCAATTACCGGGGCAATCATGGCGTTGCCACAATATACAAGTAAAGATTCATCAACCACGGTGCCACTGCGATTAGCAGCATTGGAAAGCGCTTTTGTAGTGTTTAAATATGATGCTGCCAGGCCTGCGACAGGGAAAATCAATTTTCCCGAAGCTGTTCAGCGGTATGAAATCAACAGCCCTTGGGAAGTGACATTTGATGCCGCACTGCGCGGTCCGGAAAAGCCTGTGGTGTTTGATAAACTTACAGACTGGACCTTGCGAGATGAAGAAAGTATAAAATACTATTCCGGAACGGCGATTTACCGGAACACTTTCGACTTTGCTAAACCAAAAGCTGCGGAACGCATTGTGCTGGACCTGGGTGATGTAAAAGTGATGGCAAAGGTTAAGGTAAACGGAAAGCCGGTAGGCGGGGTTTGGACTGCACCATGGCAATTGGATATCACGGATGCGCTGAAAGCTGGAAAAAACACCCTTGAAATCAGTGTAGTGAATACCTGGGTTAACCGACTGATCGGCGACAGTAAACTGCCGGCAGCAGAACGAAAAACCTGGACCAGTGTAAACCCATATCGTCCGGATAGTAAACTGGAGCCCTCCGGATTAAAAGGACCTGTAAAGATTTACAGCATTAGTTATTAAAGAAACACTTCTATGAGACGAGGCCTTATTCTATTTTTATTTCTATGTACTATGCAGAGCTTCGGACAATTGCCGCCGGTATTTAAAGATTCCAGCCAATTTCAGGAAAAGGATACCCGCACGAGGGTTTTCCTTAGTCCTAAGAAGGTGTTATGGCAATCTGATGTTAGTGGTAAGTATATAACCGGAACTGAACATCTGCTGAAGGCAGGCAACGGACAGGCAGAACTGGTGAATAAAGATATGGTCAGCTTGAAGAGCGACGATAGCGTTAAGCCCGGTATTTTACTGGACTTTGGGAAAGAGCTGCATGGCGGATTGCAGCTGGTTACCGGCATGATGGAGAAAAATGCGCTAGTTAAGGTGAGGATCCGCTTTGGTGAGTCTGCAAGCGAAGCAATGGCAGATATTGATACCTTGACCGGAGCCACCAATGATCATGCAATCCGGGATTTTATTATTGATCTGCCCTGGTTGGGAAGCCTTGATCTGGGCAATACCGGATTCCGCTTTGTTCGTATTGATCTGGTGGAGCCGAATACAACACTCTTATTAAAAGAAGTCCGGGCCATTTTTATTTTCCGCGATATTCCCTACCTGGGATCATTTAAAAGCAGCGACGAGCGGTTAAACGAAATCTGGGCTACTGGCGCTTATACGGTTCAGCTTAATATGCAGCAATATTTATGGGATGGCGTAAAGCGTGACCGCCTGGTATGGGTTGGCGATATGCATCCCGAAGTGATGACCATAAGTGCAGTTTTTGGCAACAACGAAGTGGTGCCTAAGAGTCTGGACCTGATCAAAGATGTTACACCGCTACCTGCATGGATGAACGGCATCAGCTCTTACTCGATGTGGTGGATAAGAATACAGCGCTCCTGGTTCCTTTACCAGGGTGATATGGCCTATTTGCAAAAGCAGCAAAGTTATTTGAAGGCGCTATTGCAACAATTAATCGGTAAGGTGAAAGGCGATCGGGAAGATCTTGATGGCATGCGCTTTATGGACTGGCCGACTTATGAAAATAAAGTAGCCATACATGCAGGATTGCAGGCGATGATGGTGATGACGCTGAATGATGGTGCAGAATTGAGCCGCATTCTTGGTGATGAGGAAACGGCTAGAAGCTGCGAGGAAGCGGTATCCCGCCTGAAAAAGGCCATACCTGATGCCTCAAATAATAAACAGGCAGCTGCATTACTGGCATTAGCAGGTCTGATGCCTGCAAAACAGGCCAATGATGAAATTATAGCGGTAGGTGGCACTAAAGACTTTTCTACTTTTTATGGATACTATATGCTGCAGGCAAAGGCTTTGGCAGGTGACTATGAGGGTGCCATGGAAAATATTAAAACCTATTGGGGCGGTATGCTTGATTTAGGTGCAACCAGTTTTTGGGAAGACTTTGATACCAGCTGGATGAAAGATGCAGCCCGCATTGATGAGCTGGTGCCGGCTGGTAAGGTTGATGTTCATGCCAGCTATGGTGCGTTCAGTTATAAGAAACTGCGCCACAGCCTATCGCATGGTTGGGCATCAGGGCCAACCTCCTGGTTAACGGAACATGTGTTGGGGGTGAAAGTCATGGCGCCGGGTTCTAAAGTAATTAAAATAGAACCGCATCTGGGGACACTGCAATTTGTAGAAGGCACTTTTCCTACGCCTTATGGTGTAGTGGAAATTAAGCATATCCGAAAAGCGGATGGTACGATCAAAACCAAAGTGAAAGCCCCAAAGGGCGTTAAAATAATTAAATAATCATTAGCAGGCCTGAAAGATGAAAACAGCAGATTTTTTTAATTTGATTCATGTAGATGAATATTCGGCTACGCCAAAATATCTCCAGCTAAGCGATTCCATCATAGAAGCTATTGAGGATGGAAAGCTTCAAAAGAATGATGTGCTGCCTTCCATCAATGAATTAAGTTATATTCTGGAAGTCTCCAGGGATACCGCTGAAAAAGGATACAAATATTTAAAAAAGAAGGGTGTTATTGTTTCGGTTCCTGGTAAGGGCTATTACATCGGGCAAACAGATTTCAAGAAAAAGATTAAAATCTTCCTATTGTTCAATAAATTGTCGGTACATAAAAAGATCATATTTGATTCTTTTGTTGCTGCATTAGGGGAAGAGGCCGTAATTCATTTCTATGTGTACAATAACGATTTCGCCATATTCAAAAAGCTCATTCAAAACAGGCGTGCAGATTACAGCCATTATGTGATCATCCCTCACTTTGTGGAAGGTGGAGATGGTGCAGCAGAGATCATCAATACCCTACCTAAGGAAAAGCTGATCCTGATTGATAAAAAGGTTGCGGGAGTTTGTGGTAATTATTCGGCCATCTATGAGAATTTCGAAAAAGACATCTATAATGCCTTAACCGAGGCAAAGGAAGCACTGGCGAAGTATCATACGCTGAAACTTATCTTTCCCAAGCGAAGCTACTTTCCGCAGGAAATTGTGAATGGGTTCAGGTTGTTTTGCCAGCAGTATGCCTTCGGACACCACATTGTACATGACATTAATAATGAACCCATCGGATCTGGTGAAGTTTATATAAACCTGATGGAAGACGACCTGGTGGTGCTGATTGAAAAAATAATATCCCAGGGGCTACATCTGGGGACCGACGTTGGCGTAATTTCTTACAATGAAACGCCACTTAAAAAGTTTCTGTTGAATGGAATCACCACCATCTCCACTGACTTCCAGTTAATGGGGACCATGGCTGCGGAAATCATTAAAAGTCAGCGGAGGCAGGATCAGGAAGCGCCTTTTAGCTTGACACTTCGCCCATCCTTGTAAAATATTCCGGCTGTTGCATGATGGTGCATGACAGTTCATTAATCGCAGTTAATTAATTTGGACCTACCTAATATAACCTAATCAAATATCATATTCATGGGCGCATTTTTCGGTGTTTTATTCCATTTCATTGGAGGTTTTGCTTCCGGCAGTTTTTATATCCCCTATAAGAAGGTTAAAGGCTGGGCCTGGGAAAGTTACTGGATTATTGGTGGCCTGTTTTCCTGGTTAATTGTACCACCACTTGCAGCTTATTTAACCATTCCTGGCTTCACAGAAATCATTGCATCAACCAATGGTGCCATCCTTGGACTTACCTTTTTCTTTGGTGTTTTATGGGGCATTGGCGGACTCACCTATGGTTTAGGCGTACGTTATCTTGGTGTTTCACTTGGCAGTTCCATCATCCTGGGTCTGTGTTCCATCTTTGGGGCCTTGATTCCATCTGTTTACTATAACTTCAACCCTAAAGCGGGAAAGGATTCTTTTACAGATCTGATCAGTAATGCCTGGGGGCAGTGGGTGTTGTTCGGCATATTCATTTGTATTGTCGGCATTGTGATTTGCGGCAAAGCCGGACTGATGAAAGAAAAGGATCTGAGTAAAAAGGGTGAGGTGCTGGAAAGCACAGAATTTAAGATCGGACTTGGGCTATTTGTCTCCATTGTCTCCGGTGTGCTTAGTGCCTGCATGGCCTTTGGGATAGATGCCGGTAAAGAAATGGCTGAACATGCGAATGAAGCCTGGAAAGCGGCCAACCCGGGACAGGGCGAATTCCTTTTCCAGAACAACGTATCTTATGTGGTCATCCTTTTAGGTGGCCTTGCCACGAATTTAATCTGGTGTGTTGCCCTGAATTTAAGGAACAAAACTTACGGGGATTATGTTAATAATGATACACCACTGTTAAAGAACTACGTTTTCTCTGCCCTTGCCGGAACCACCTGGTTTTTACAGTTTTTCTTCTATGGCATGGGCGAGAGCAGGCTGGGCAATGGTGCAAGTTCCTGGATATTACACATGGCCTTTATCATCTTAATTGCCAATGTATGGGGACTGGTTTTAAAAGAATGGAAAGGCGTTACCAAGCGCACATTTATAACTGTAATCGCAGGCATCCTTTTTATCATCCTTTCAATCCTGATCGTAGGTTACGGAAACTCAATTAAATAGTTATTAAAAGAACAATAATATGTCTGCAGATACCAAAAAATTTAAACATGTAAGTTATTTATGGGATGACACCGCTGCCGAAAAGTTTGGAGATGATGAAGTGGGCTTACTGATTTATCGCTCAAATCTACTTGGCGCTGATCTTCGGTTAACCAATTACGGAGGTGGCAATACTTCCTGCAAGGTTATGGCGAAAGATCCCCTAAGTGGTGCTGAAACAGAAGTGATGTGGATCAAGGGCTCCGGAGGAGATATCGGTACGCTGAAGAAAAGTGGGCTGGCTGCACTGTATGTGGATCGCCTGCGTAGCCTGAAAAATGTATATCGTGGCGTGGAACATGAAGATGAAATGGTTGAGCTGTTTAACCACTGCATTTATGATCTGTCATCCAAAGCACCATCCATTGATACCCCGCTACATGGATTTTTACCTTTCAAACATATCGATCACCTGCATCCGGATGCCGCTATTGCGATTGCAGCATCAAGCGATGGTAGGCAGATTACCCAGGATCTATTTAACGGGCAGATCGGTTGGGTAGATTGGAAGAAGCCGGGTTTTGAACTGGGCCTGCAGTTAAAGCAGTGCCTGGATGAGAATCCTGGAATCCGTGGCATTATGCTGGGCTCCCATGGTTTGTTTACCTGGGGCGATACGGCTTATGAGAGTTATGTTAATACACTTGAAGTGATTGAAATCTGTGCGGCATACCTGGAGGAGAACTATGGTAAACGCGGTCCTGTTTTCGGGGGGCAAAAGATTGCCGGCCTGGACGGGGAGCAGCGCAAATCACAGGCAGCTTCATTGGCGCCCATATTACGTGGCTTCTGCTCCAGTGAACGGATGATGATCGGCCATTTCACGGATGATACCAGGGTATTGGAGTTTATCAACTCAAACGACCTGACCCGCCTGGCGCCATTGGGTACCAGCTGTCCGGATCACTTTCTTCGTACCAAGATCAGTCCGCTGGTGCTTGACCTGGAGCCTGATCAGGATCTTTCAGATGTTGCTGGAATTAAAGCCTCACTGGCGCCTGCGTTTGAGGCTTACCGCGAAATGTATAAGGCCTACTATGAAAACTGTAAACATGAAAACAGTCCGGCCATACGGGATAGCAATCCGGTAATTATACTTTACCCGGGTGTAGGCTTGTTTTCTTTCTCCAAAGATAAACAGACCACACGGGTTGCTGCGGAGTTTTACATCAATGCCATCAACGTGATGAAAGGTGCAGAAGCCATTTCATCCTATACCTCATTACCAAGACAAGAGGCTTTTGATATTGAATACTGGTTGTTGGAAGAGGCAAAACTGCAACGGATGCCTAAACCCAAGCCATTATCCGGCCGCATTGCTTTGGTAACCGGGAGTGCAGGTGGCATTGGAAAAGCAATCGCCAGAAAGTTCATAGAAGAAGGTGCCGTTGTGGTGCTCAATGATATGAATGCCGAGCGGTTATCTGCTACTGCTTCAGAATTTGAGGGCTTGTATGGAAAAGATGCGTATACCACTGTTTTACTTGATGTAACCAGGGGCGAGCAGATTAATGCGGCCATGTTAAATGCTGCATTAGCCTTTGGTGGTGTGGATATCGTGGTAAACAATGCCGGGCTTTCCATATCGAAATCAATAGAAGAACATACCGACCAGGATTGGGACTTATTGTATGAGGTCCTGGTTAAGGGACAATTCAAAATTACGCAGGCCGCCATTCAGGTCATGAAAAAGCAGGGCAAAGGTGGCGATATCATCAATATTGTCAGCAAAAATGCGCTGGTATCCGGGCCAAACAATGCGGGTTACGGCTCGGCGAAGGCTGCGCAGTTGCACCTCAGTAGATTAAATGCGACAGAACTTGGTCCAGATCATATCCGTGTTAATGTGGTAAATCCGGATGCAGTTATTTCCGATAGCAATATCTGGGCTGGTGGCTGGGCGGAAGGCCGTGCTAAGGCTTATGGCATCACCGTGGCAGAACTTCCGGCCTATTATGCTAAAAGAACCCTCTTAAATGAGATAATCTTACCTGTAGATATTGCAAATGCATGTTTCGCCTTTGTTGGTGGATTGCTGAATAAATCTACGGGTAATGTGCTAAATGTTGATGGTGGTATAGCTACCGCATTTTTAAGATAGGATGTATTAAATCGCTAAAGATGACAATTGAAAAATATCAGATAGAACAAGCCAACAGTGAATTGATCGGCAAACATCAGAAACGCTTTGATTTTGTGGCTTCAGAGATCCCTCAGGTTGAGTCCGTATTGCAAAAGTTGGCAGACTTTCAGGTTGCCATTCCCAGCTGGGCGTTGGGAACGGGTGGCACGCGCTTCGGTAGGTTTTCCGGTGGCGGAGAGCCAGGCAGTCTGGAAGAAAAAATGGAAGACATCGGACTTTTACATCAGCTTAATCAATCCAGCGGCGCGATTTCATTGCATATCCCATGGGATATTCCCAGCAATTATCAGGAGATTAAATCGCTGGCAGCTGCCTATGGCTTGCGTTTCGATGCCATGAATTCCAATACTTTTCAGGATCAGCAAGGGCAGGCTTTGAGTTACAAATTTGGTTCCTTACAGCATGTCGATAAAGCCGTACGTAAGCAAGCCATTGACCACAATATTGAAGTGATTCGTCATGGTGTTGAATTGGGTTCAGATTCTTTGACCGTCTGGTTGTCTGACGGCTCCTCCTTTCCTGGCCAGCTGAATTTCAGAAGGGCCTTTCAGAATACACTGGAGAGTTTGCAAGAGATCTATGCCGCTTTGCCGGCAAACTGGAAGCTGTTTTTAGAGTATAAAGCCTTTGAACCTAACTTTTATTCTACAACGGTTGGTGACTGGGGGCAGTCGCTTTTGTACGTAAATAAGCTGGGTCCAAAAGCCTACACACTGGTAGACCTGGGGCACCACTTGCCAAATGCCAACATCGAGCAGATTGTTTCCCTGTTGTTGATGGAAGGCAAGTTAGGTGGATTTCATTTCAATGATTCCAAGTATGGCGATGATGACCTTACCACCGGAAGCATTAAACCTTATCAGCTATTTTTAATTTTCAATGAGCTGGTAGACGGTATGGATGCGCAGGGAATGAACCATGCTAAAGATTTAGGCTGGATGATAGACGCCTCTCATAATGTAAAAGATCCATTGGAGGATTTACTGCAGTCGGTTGAAGCCATCATGATTGCCTATACCCAGGCCTTGTTGGTTGACCGGGATGCTTTAAAAAAGGCACAAATAGAAAATGATACTGTGGCTTGCCAGGAGATCCTTCAGGCCGTATTCCGAACAGATGTACGTCCTTTGGTTGCAGAAGCGCGTTTACGCGCTGGTGCTGCACTGGACCCTTTGAAGCTTTACAGGGATCAGGAAGTTAGAAATGCACTGATCCGTAAAAGGGGTGCAGTAACGGTAGCAACAGGATTATAATGGCAAGATTACCGGTAATCGCAATATTTGATGTCGGGAAGACGAACAAAAAGCTTTTCTTATTCGACGAGCACTATCGCATTGTCTATGAGAAAACGGCGCGTTTTCTGGAAACCATAGACGAGGATGGGGATGTCTGCGAAAATTTGGATAGCATAAGAATTTCGGTCTTCGAGTCGCTGAATGAAGTGTTAAGAAGCAATTTGTATGAGCTGGTTGCCATCAATTTTTCTACTTATGGCGCCAGTCTGGTTTATCTGGACAATAATGGTCAGCCGGTAGCACCGTTGTATAATTACCTGAAACCTTATCCCGCGGATTTAGAAAGCCAGTTTTATGCAACTTATGGTGGGAAAACGCAAAAGGCACTGGAAACATCCTCACCTGCATCTGGTAATTTAAATGCAGGTATGCAACTGTACCGGATGAAATATCAGGACCCTGAGCGCTTTAAAAAGGTGAGATGGGCGATCCATTTACCCCAGTATGTCAGCTATTTGATATCTGGTAAAATCTTTTCTGATATGACCAGTATCGGTTGCCATACCCAATTGTGGGACTTTAAAAAGAAACGCTACCATGATTGGGTGCTGCAGGAAGGGCTGGATGAAATATTACCACCAATTATGCCCTCTGATGAAGCGA
>Ga0308160_10004972_pt1 | contig 13991 bp, 14 predicted proteins | sample PhyFR1_FD_201036 | JGI IMG/M metagenome (GOLD analysis project Ga0308160, IMG submission 201036) | Phyllosphere microbial communities from UC Gill Tract Community Farm, Albany, California, United States - DLSLF.R1 | ecosystem: Host-associated > Plants > Phyllosphere > Unclassified | place: USA...
CGCAGGCCCGGAACGGTTCGGTCTCCGCGAAGACGATGATGCAGATCCGGGACTGACCCTGCTCGGTCGCCGACGCGAGGAAGATCTCCGTGTCGCCTTGGACGGCGACGAGTCGGGTCGTGTCGGCGTCGATCGTGAGCGGGTCGTCGCTGCCGGCTCCGGCGGTGCTCGCCGGGAGACGATCCTTGTCGGCCTGGTCGCGCTCGAGGTCGGCGTAGCTCGTCACCCCGCCAGTGCAGGAGCTCAGCCCGCCGACGAGTGTGAGTGCGATGAGTCCTGCTGCGATGCGTCGATGCATGTGACGTCCCCCGATGTCGATTCCCGACAGCCTACGACTCCTGCTCCCGGATGGAAGCAGCGACGGCCGACTCGCGGCTGGCGAGGGCGATGGCGACGATCCCGAGGAAGACGGGGCCGACGACACGGACCCACCCGTCGAGGATGACGATGATCGGGACGAAGAGGGACACGTTCGAACCCGCCGCCACGACGATGATCTGCTGGACGACCCACGATGCTGCTGTCACCGCCACGACCCACAGCGGCGCGAGGTTCCACGGGCGGGGCACGGTTCCGGCGCGCGCGATCTGCGTCGTCGCGATGGCCGCGAGCACGAACTGGACGAGCAGGTCGATGTAACCGAAGCTGAGGAAGGTCTCGACGGCGGCCGGGATCGTCGCCAGGCCGCGGACGAACGAGCTGATCGTCATCCAGACGCCGAGCACGATGAGGGCGCCGGTGCCGAGCGGGCGTCTCGCGGTCACGCTGCTGGAACGGTCCGAGCCGATCGCGAACAGGGCGATCGCGAGCACGGACAGGAACGTCGCGAGGATGACACCGGTCGGCCCGAGGAACGACCCGATCTGGACGAGTGGGCCGAGGAGGACCGACCCGACCAGGAGTGCTCCGGCGACGATCCACACCTGCTTGGACCCTGACGTGACTGCGTTCGTTTCCCCCATGGGCGCCCAGTCTACGGACGGGCCCACTTCTCGGTCCCTGAGCTTGTCGAAGGGCATGCACGCCTGGCCGGTCCCTGAGCCTGTCGAAGGGCGCGCACCTCTTCCCGGTCCCTGAGCTGCGCCGCACTGAGCCTGTCGAAGGGCCCGCACGCAGGACCTCACCCCGGTCCCTGAGCCTGTCGAAGGGCCCGCACGCAGGACTTCTCCCCGGTCCCTGAGCCTGTCGAAGGGCCTGCACGCAGGACCTCTCCCCGGTCCCTGAGCTTGTCGAAGGGCGCGCACCCCTTCCCTCTCCCTGAGCCTGTCGAATGGCCTGCACGCAGGACCCGAGCTGTGTAGCGTGGCACGGATGACCGAGGAGCAAGCCGACCCGCACACCACCGGTTTCGTCGACGTGGACGGCGGAGCGTCGATCTTCGTCGAGGAGTCCGGCACCCCCGAAGGCGTCCCCGCGCTCTGGCTGCACGGCGGCCCAGGCGGGTCGCTCGGCTCCGGCTGGTACCGATCGCACTTCGACCTGTCGCGGTACCGTCTCTTCGGCATCGACCAGCGCGGAAGTGGCCGCAGCCTCCCGAACATCGTGGACGCGCGCGACCAGCTCGACGAGCACACGACCCAGTGTCTGATCGCCGACATCGAGGCGGTGCGAGTCGCCTCAGGTGTGGAGCGCTGGGTGGTCGCCGGAGTCTCGTGGGGAACGACCCTCGCGCTCGCCTACGCGCAGGAGCATCCCGACCGGGTGATCGCGCTCGCCCTCGTCGCAGTGACGACCACGAGTCGCGACGAGGTCGACTGGATCACCGAGGGTGTCGGCCGGGTGTTCCCCGAGGAGTGGGCCCGGTTCGAAGCTGACAGCGACCGGCGGGACGGCGAGCGGGTCGTCGAGGCCTACGCGCGCCGTCTCCGCGAGGGCGACGCGACGGACCGCACACGCGCCGCGATCGCCTGGGACCGCTGGGAGAGTGCGCACGTGTCACTCGACCACCCTGAACGCGTCGGCCAGCTGTTCGCCGACGCGACCGTGCGCGAGGCGTTCGCGACGCTCGTCACCCACTACTGGAGTCACGACGGTTTCCTCACCGGCGACCGGGCGGTGCTGTCGCGGATGGACCGCATCGCGCACCTCCCCGGAGCGCTGGTCCACGGCCGACGTGACATCAGCGGACCGGCCGCGACCGCCTGGCGCCTCCATCAGCTGTGGCCGGCGAGCGAACTGACGATCGTCGAGACCGAGGGGCACGGCGGCGCCGAGGAGAGCGCCGTGCTGCGTGCGGCGCTGGACCGCTTCGCGGCGCTCGCTCCCTGAGCTTGTCGAAGGGCGCCCGAGCACCTCGACAGCCTCGGGGCACGGAGCCCGGTCTCGGGTCACTCGGCTAGCGGTGGTCACAACCATCTCGGACCCCATCCCGCTCCCTGAGCCTGTCGAAGGGCCCACGAGTCCGCCCCTCCCGCTCGGAGGCTTTCGCCCGGGCGGGCGTCCCTCGTGTGCACTTCGACAAGCTCAATGACCGTCACTCGGTTCCGGGTCACGGGTGCCTCGGCGGTCCCTCCGCTCGAGACGCCCTTCCGGTCCCTGCACTTCGACAGGCTCACGATCCGCCTGTCGAAGTGCACCGCGGAGGGGCCACCTCCCAGCCGTGACAGCGGCGCATGGCACACTCGACCCATGGAACCCGAGGTCGTGATCCGTGTCGCCACGCCGGCCGACGCCGCCGGGCTCGCCGAGCTGAAGCTGCTGATGTCACCGCCGGCCGCCCCACTCGCCGACTGGGAACGGGCGCTGTTCGCCCATGACCTCGTCTCGTGGATGGCCGTCGACCCCGACTCCCGGGTGTGCCTGGTCGCCGAGGTCGACGATCGGGTCGTCGGCATGGCATGGCTCGTCGTGTTCTCCCGCGCACCCAACATCGGCGCACTCCGCCGGCTGACGGGCGACGTCCAGAGTGTCTTCGTCCGCCCGGAGTCCCGTGGTCGGGGCATCGCGGGCCGTCTCGTCGACGGACTCCTCGACGCCGCCCGCGCTCGCGACATCGGACGGGTCTCCGTCAGCTCGAACGACGCGGGTGCGCCGGTCTACCGCCGTGCCGGGTTCGAGGAAGCGCCGCTGCTCCTCGAATGGCGGGCCGACCCACCGGGCCACTGAACGACGAATCGCCCCGAATGGTCGCGCCAGGAGATCCTGGACGACCACTCGGGGCGATTCGCGATGCGGCGTGATTTACATGTCGCGGTAGCGCTTGGCCTCGGCGACGAGTTCACGCAGCTTGTCGGCGTCGACGTCCGGGCCGTAGCCGGGGGTGTCGCGCTGGATGCGCCATCCCTCGGAGAGCGCGCCGATGTCGAGCGGCTCGAACCCGAAGGAGTCGATGAGTGCGGCGACCGTGGCCTTCGCGTCGGCGTCGTCACCGGCGATGACGAGGGCCCGGCGGTTCGGGGTGCCGGACGGCTTGCCCTTGGTGGTGAGGTCGGCGGCGTAGATGTGGTTGAACGCCTTCACGACCTTCGACTCCGGGAGGTGCGCCTGCAGCATCTCGGCCGTGGTGGTGGTCTCCTCGTCGAGCTCGGCGATGTGGCCGTCGCGCTCGGGGTAGTAGTTGTTCGTGTCGATGACGACCTTGCCCGCGAGCGGTGCGACGGGGACGGTGTCGATCGCGTGCAACGGGATGGTGACGATGACGATGTCGCCACGCTCGGCCGCGTCGAGGGCGGTGCCGGCGGTGGCGTGCTCGCCGAGCTCCGAGACGAGGTCGGTGAGCGTCTCCGGTCCGCGCGAGTTGGACACGATGACGTCGTGACCCTGCGCCACCGTGAGGCGAGCGAGCTGAGAGCCGATGTTTCCTGAACCGATGATTCCGATGGTTGTCATGTTCAGGGGAACGGCGGGTGTGGGGTTGGGCATTCCTGCTCCTGGCGATTCTCAGCGGACGTTCAACCGCGATTCCCGAGCTGCGTCCCAGTGCCGTGCCGTGCGTCTGGTCAGTCCGGAGCCGCGACGCCGAGGAGCGCGCCGATCGCCACGTCGAGTCGGGCGCGGACCTCGTCCTCCGGCTCGGGGGCGTAGGTGAGCTGGGAGGCGACGCCGCCCGCGAGCGCCCAGACGGCCCAGGCGGCGATGTCGGGATCGACCCACGCGGGGATCTCGCCCTCAGCACGCCCGCGTGCCACGAGCGACGCGATGAGGCCGCGGAGTCGGGAGTCGCTCTCGGCGATGGCGGCGGCGATGTCCGGGTCGAGCAACGCGACCTGCGCGAACACCTCGCCCTGGCGGTGTGCGGCTCGGCGTGGTCCGTCGAGGGGGAGGACGCCGATGAACAGGTCGACGAGCCACCCGCGCAGGTTCGGGCGGCCCGGGTCGCCGGGTGGCAGGGGTGCCGAGGTGTCGCGGAGTCGCGTGAACGCCGCCGCCACCATCCGCTGCTTGCTCGGGAACGCCTTCTGCACGGAACCGAGCGAGCAGTCGTCCTCACTCGCGACGGCGCGGAACGACAGGGCGCCCAGGCCGGACCGTGCGACGATCCGCAGCGCCGCGTCGGCGAGTTGGCTTTGGCGCTCGGTCAGGTCCACGTTCTCAGGGTAGGGCTGGGGCGTCGGTCGTCGCTGATCCGTCCGACCGCGAGGACGTTCGTCGCCCGAGGAGCGCCGCGTAGCCGAGCATGACGACGCAGGCCGCGCCGAGTCCGATGAGTGACCGGCTGTCGGTCGCGTCACCGCCGATGAAGCTGACGAAGTTCCAGGCGGCGTGCCAGGCGATCGCGGGCCAGAGGCTGCCGGTGAGCACGAGGAGTTGGGCGGCGATGAGGCCGAACAGGGCTGCGAACGCCACCTGCAGAATGGAGGATCCGACGTCCGCACCGCCCGCGAGGTTCGCCAGGTGCAGGACACCGAAGAGGACGGAACTGCCGACGACAGCAGTGCGGGTGCTGCGTGCGCGGAGGATCGCGAACACGATGCCGCGGAACCAGGTCTCCTCGTTCAGCGCGACGGCGGCGACGAGGACTCCATACGCCGCGACGGTCGGTGCGTCGACTCGGACGCCCTGGGTGCCGAGGATGATCAGGACGGTGGCTGCCGCCGGGACGAACCAGAGTGCGGCGCGCGCTCGCCGCGGACGCCGGAAGCCGTAGTCGCGGACTCGAGGCGGCGACAGGCGCATGACGACCAGGCCGAGGATCGCGGAGACGGCGGCCCCGGCGGCGAGCGTGAGGGCTGCTCCGGCCTCGCTCGCCCCGGAGAGTTGCGCTGCTGCTGACGCGCCGGCCGTGAACACCACGGGGACGAGCGCGAAGGCGATGGCGGCGAGCCACGGCGGGCGCACGCGCCAGCTCGCGGCGGGGTGGTTGCTGAGCAGATCGGGCGTTGACGTGGGCGATGAGAGAGAGGACACGCGTAAAGAATACATGTGTATTCCGATTGGCGTGATTGCCGGATGCGGTCGGGTGCGGAGCGGCCCGCCGAGGCCGTCGCCGAGCTCCCTCCGGTCACTGAGCTCCCCCTCCGGTCACTGAGCTTGTCGAAGTGCGCCCTTCGACCGGCTCAGTAAGCGGGCTCGGCCGTGGTGACGCCCGCCTCACTCCACCGGCGGCAGCAGTTCGAACGCCAGCGGTTCGGTCGCGACCCCGTTCACCTGCAGCGCGATCCCGTGCGCACCCGGGTGGTAGCGGCGGGTGGTGATCGCGCGGAACGAGTGCTCCCGGGTGAGGAGGATGTGCTCGCCGGGAGCCAGTTCGGTCGTCGTCAGCTTGAACGTCTTCGTCGTCTGCGAGCCGTTCGCCTTCTGGTGGTGCACGACGTAGTCGATCGCCAAGCGGGCCGTCTCGGCACCGGTGTTGCGAACGGTCGCGGCGAATCGGACGGTGCCGCCGAACGGGACGTGGGCGCTGTCGACCGCGAAGCCCTCGACCTCCGTCGTCGCCGCACCGAAGCCGAGGGCCGCGAGGGCGCCCGGGTTGCCGCGCTTCACGAGGGTGCGCAGGGCGTGGCGGACGAGCGCCGGGGTGTTGGCGTCGGGAACGGCGAGCCAGCGGCCGGCAGTTGCGACGACGAGGTCGGGGTCGTCGCGGCTGAGGTCGTTGAGGTGGTTGGCGACGGAGCGGCGCACGTACTCGCTCGGGTCGCGGTATAGAGCGTTGAGGATCGGGATGGTGACGCCCGGGTTCGCGACGATCTCCCGAACGCGCACCGCCCACGGGAGGTAGGGACGGGTGCCCTCGCTGGCGAGGCGGCGGATGTGCTCGTTGTCGGAGATGGTCCAGTCGAGGACGATGGCGAGCGCGCGGTCGAGATCGTGGCGGAGCAGGATGCGGATGGCGAACTCGGCGCTCAGGCGCTCGGTGAGTTCGGCGAGGAGTCGCATCGCGTCGTCGAAGGCATCGGCGGTGCCCTCGTCGACCGCGCGGGCTGCGACGGCGCTCGTCACTGGCCAGATCAGCCAGCCGGTGAAGGACGGGTTCGTTGCTTGGGCGGTGCGGATGACGCCGGCGAGCGTCGTGTAGTCGCCCGGGACGTCCTCGAGCAGGGCGTCGCGCAGGAGGTCGGCGCGCTCGCGGAGGGCGAGGCCGTCGAGTCGCTCGGCTGCTTGGGCCGTGGCCTCGAACGGCTTCCCTGGCGCGGCCTCCTGAATCGAGCGGGTGAGGGTGCGGGCGACGGCGGTGCCGAGGAGCTCGTCTGCGAAGGGCATACGGCGATCATGGCGTGTGCCGCTGACAGCTGCGCTGTCGGGGTGGGGTTGAGTCGCCCGGAAGTGTTCTGAATCCGCGCAATCTGCGACAGATCTGGGCGACTCGACGTGCGCGGGCGTCGCCGCCTGTGCTGAGCCGCCCGAAACTGTTCCAATCTCGCCCGATTCGCAGCACATCCGGGCAACTCAAGGTGACTGGGTGCTGCCGCCTCTGGAGTCAGTCTGGGCTGTGCTGAGTCGCCCGGAACTGCTCCAAACTCGCTCGACCCTGGACACATCCGGGCAACTCAGCGCGACGGCACGTTCTGCCTCCGTTCACCCGGTCGCGATAGCCTGGCGCGCATGACTGCATCGCTGACTGCCCTGGCCGAAGAACTCACGCGTCGGGGCCTCGTCGCCTCTCCGGAGATCGAGGACACCTTCGTCTACGGGCTCGCCCGCTTCGACGCGATCGACGCCGAGGTCATGCTCAACGTCGACCCCGAGCCCGAGGAGCAGGAGGGCGAGCCGGAGCCGGCGGCGCTCGCCGACTTGGCGCAGCGGGTCCTGTCGACGCCTGTGGCGGAGTGGAAGGTGCTGCTCGACCGGGTGGCGTCGGAGATCGAGGAGGCCGTCGAGTCGGACGAGGTCATCGAGACCGCCGACCTGCGTGACGACCTCGTGCTGCGCTCCGTGATCGTCTTCATCGACGCCGTGCTGCTGTCGTTCGACGCGCCGAAGCAGTTCCCCGACAGCTCGGTGCTCGTGCAGCTCGACGCCGACCTCGCGTTCGAGGCCGTCGAGGTCGAGGCCGACGATGACGACGAAGAGGGTGGCGAGACGATCGAGTTCTCCACCGTCGAGGAACTGGTCCGCCGCCTCTCGATGTGAGTGCGGCGTCGGAGTGGCGGTACTGACTGCGAGTCGCCCCGTCAGTTGCGACGTTCCCGCCCCCTGAGGCCGGTGCCGTCGCCTTCGTGACGAGTTGTGTCGTCGGACGTTGGCCAGGAGCCGCCCACACCGCTGACACTGTCCGCATGACTCTCCTCACGAACGACCTCGCCACCGTCCCCACCGTCTCCGCAACCGAGCGCGCCGACCGGCTCGCCGCCGCGGGCGCCTCCTGGTCTGAGCGGATCGCCTCTGCACCATCGAGTGCGGCGCTCACCTACCGCGTCTCCGGCTCCGGCGAGGGCTCGGTCGCGAGCGAGATCACCGCGGGCAAGCACCGCTTCCTCGTCGACGAGCCGGCCGCGCTGGCCGGTGACGATGTGGCGGCAAGCCCGGTCGAGTTTGCACTCGGGGCGCTCATCTCCTGCCAGATCGTCGTCTACCGGCTGTATGCGAGCGCGTTGGGCATCCAGGTCGACGACATCAGTGTCGATGCGGAGGGCGACCTCGACGTGCGCAACCTCTTCGGCATCACCGACGAGGTTCGCGCGGGGTTCTCGACGATCCGGCTGAACATCAGCATCAGCGGCCCCGAGACCGAGGACCGGTACCAGGAGCTGCGCGCCGCGGTCGATGCGCACTGCCCGGTGCTCGACCTGTTCCAGAACCCGACGCCGGTGGAGATCAGCGTCTCGAAAGGCTGATCGACCCTAGAGCAGCATCGAGGGAATGACCGCTCCGAGTGAGGTCGACGTCGATGGTCGCCCGTGCCGATGCCACCCGCGCGAGCATCCCGGTGCCGCCCTTGAGGATCCAGCCGGACACGTGGCCTTCGGAGAAGACCCGGCCGAGGAATCGGTTGAAGTACTCGAGGCGAATACGCTCGCTCGTCGTCAGCGATGGATTCGAGCGAGACGTGTTGCGTGCGGCGGCGGCGATTACGGACTCCACGGCGGCGGGCGTTGCATAGCGTTCCTGTCCGCTCACTCCTCGGCGCTCCGCTGAGTCCGTGATGTCGCCGTCGCGATGGAAGCCCAGTCATAGCCCTTGAGGGCTTTCGCCGTGTTCGCTTGCATGTCGGACATGGCGCGTGTGGACATCGCTGCGACGAGATCGCTGATCTGTTCGGCCTGTGATCGCATTGCTTTCCCGAAAACTGCGTTGATGCCATCGATATCCGAGAACATCCGCTTGAAATCGAACTCGGGCAGCTGGCTGAGGTAGTTAGCCGTGATGAGTGCCCCGAGGCCGGGGATGGCAGCCAGGCGTTTCGCAACCGACGCGGCGTCGATGCCTGCGATCTGCAGCAGCTCTTCGAGGAGCGCATCCCCATCACCCTTGCGGTGGCCGTTTCGTTCCGCGAGCGGGCTGAGGAGCTCGCTGAGGCGGTCGAGACCGAGACGGGACTGCTGCGCGGCGTCGCGGAGGACGCCAGCGACGAGGCTGAGATCCTGTCGATCCTCGACCAGGTCTGCGATCGTCCGTTCTCGCGTCGTGACAGGAAGGCCGTCGCGGACCGCTACATCCTGCTTCGGAAGGGACCGAGTGCGGTACCGCACGTCGGTGCGCTGCGTCTGCTTGCGAGTAGGCGTCGTGAACTCGCTTCTGGAGGCGCGCAGATCGCCGATGGCATGGAGTCTGCTGGCCGACTCGCCGGAGACGACTGCGGTGTTCGGCAGGTCCTCGAGTCGCTCGTACGCGAGCTTCTTGGGTTCGATCGCGAGCCAGGCTGCGCGGAGCTCCTCGTGTTCGACGCTCGGTGCGCCAGCATCCCGGTACACGCCCTGCGCCAGTCGGACCAGGCTTCCTGACTCGGTCAGCCTGGTGAGGTTCATGTGGCTGATGCCGCGCGCGCCGGCCTGCGCGGAGGTGACCATGCCCCACTGGGACTCGGTCACCTCCGCGAGTGTGCGGAGCGACTCTCGGGATTGCATGCTTGGATTCTAACGCTATCGGCGTTAGTTTCCAAGATTGAAAAACGCCCATATGGTCTCTCTCGGCGAGAGCAGCCCGAGCTCGGTGCTCCGAAGATACCTACTCGGTGAGGTCCATGCTCGAGGCGGAGCACGACGCCGAGGCGTACGCGCCGGTCGAGGTGTTCTCTGCGAGCACCTTGCCGTCGACGGTGATCTTGCAGGAGATGTCACCCGCGTCGTCGGCGCCGTTCATCGCCATGACGTAGAAGGAGCTGTAGTCGAAGGTGCCACCGGCCTTGATGGTGAACTCCTTGGTGAAGGGGAGCGCCTGGTCGTTGGCCTGCTCGGTGCCGCTGTTGCCGTCGGTGAACGTCATGTACGTGATCGACGATGCGGCGGACGTGCCGGTCACCTCGTAGACCACGGTGACGTCGCGGTCGGCATCAGCGGACGACTCGGCCTGCGCGGTCTTGATGCCTTCGCTCACGGCGCCGGCGAACCCGGCGGTGTAGGTGATCGCGAGGATGATGCTGAGGATCATCGCGATGAGCGACAGGACCGTGCCCGCGATGGCGAGGCCCTTCGACTTGTTCTTGAGGAAGAGGGCGATGATGCCGAGCACCAGGCCGACGAAGGCGAGGAAGCCGGAGACGAAGTTCACGAACGGGATGAACGCGCCTATGAGTGCGACGACACCGATGATGAGGGCGGCGAGTCCGAGACCGTTGCCGGTCTTCGCGGGCGGCGGCGTCGGCTGGCCGAAACCGGGCTGGCCGTAGGGTGCCTGGCCATAGGGCTGCTGGCCCTGGGGTGCCTGGCCGTACGGCTGCTGACCGTAGGGCTCCTGCGGTGACGGAGGCTGCTCGGGGTAGGACATGGTGGTGGTGCCTTTCTGCGGTGTGGTCGGCCGGCGTGCTGGCGTCGGTCGGTGGTGCGGGGAAGGGAGTGGGAGAGTGCCTGGTCAGTGCTGCGTGCGCGACCAGGATGCCCGGCGGGTCAGTAGGGGTACGCGATGAGGCGTCGGTTGGCGGTGTCGACCTGGGACTGCATGGTGCAGAGGTCGATGATCCACCACACGAAGGCGGCGAGGATCGCGACGAAGCCGATGCCGAAGACGCTCAGCGCCCAGCCGCCCCACCAGAGTGCGATGAAGCCGATACCGGCGCCGACATTGCCCAGATAGAACTGGTGCGCACCGAAGCCGCCGAGGAGGATCGCCAGCAGGTAGCCGGTGCCGCTCTCCTTGAGCGGGCGGGCGTACGGGACCGGTGCCGGATAGGGCTGGTGGTTGTAGGGCATGGGCGCATACGCGGCCGGAGCCGCGGGTGCTCCGTACTGCTGCGGTGCGGGAAGCATCGGCATCGGCCCGGTCGGAGCGAGCGGTGCGACGGCCGAGGTCCAGGCGGTGCCGTCCCAGTACTGCTGCTGGCCGGGTCGCTGCGGGTTCGGGTACCAGCCGGCGGGAATGTGCCCGGGCTGCTGTGGGACGAGTGACATCGTGGTGCTTTCGGAGAGGGCATGCACCGGCGGAAGGTGCAGCGGGCAGGCGGCGAAGTCAGGTTCACGCCGTGAGGCCCCCTGTGCGTTCAGTCGGATGTCCGCACTGTGGGGGACATCGCTCCCAATGTAGGGCACGCGACCAAGTTCGTGGAGGGGGGTATCCCCTGGTCTAACAGTGGATTGGGGCGTCTCGTTCTCGCGCCGCGCTCTGGATCAAGGCTTCACCGTTCACGGTAAAGCCGATCTACGCGGGGTCACCTCAACAATGGGATCCTTGTCACCGAGAGGGGAACCTCTTCGGAGGGAGAGGCGAATGCCGAACAAGCTGCCGATGGGAACGCGGCGAACCGGGGATCTGTACGACTCTTACGAGGACACGCCTGATGTGAAGGTAACTCTGGAGAGATCCGAACAAGGGCTGAGCGTCACCGTCGCGTGGTCGAGCCCTGAAGTGCCATACGCTGCCTGGTTCATGAGTCGGGGCGGCTTCTTGCCGGGTACCGAACCGAAGGAGCCGAAGCCGGTGCCGCCACGCGTGGTCTTCCATGATTCCCATGGGTCAGTCTTGCTGATCCGGTGCTGGGCTCGTGGGTTCCACGCCGATGCACTTGGCCCCGGAAGTGGCACTCTTTGGGCACGTGCGGCGATCCTGGGTGTCGAAACGGATCTGCAGTATGACCAACCGCATGGGCTGTCGAGCGAGATATCCGGACTACGTGAGTGGCTTGGCGTGACTTCCTGGTCGATAGAGCACGACCGGGTCGATGGTGCCAGTGTTGCGCGTCTAACGTCGGTCCCACCCGCCCGGATTGACCTGGGAGATCACGCGGGCGTTGTTCTGGAACTCACCTCAGGTTGGCAGATCGTTCCGGACGAGGGAGGCGATCGACGGGAGCTCCTCGACCTACTTTGGTGCACAACTCGAAGCTTGGAGCCCAGGGAGTGGGACGAGCATTTGCAGTTGCATAGAGCTATACGTGACCTTCTTGTCTTGTCGAGGTGGAGAAACGAGTCGTGCGTCGTTGTCCATGCGTTTCGGCAGGATGATCCCCTGGTCACCCTGGATGGCGCGACCCACGGAGAACGGTGGAGGGAAGTCATCGTGCCTGACGACGAGCGTGTCCCGCCGCCATCGGGTTGGCACCCCCACCTGTTGCGATTCGCGGACCTTGGAGTATCTGGGATCAACCATTGGATTGACCTGAGAGACCGTTTCGCCCGCGCCCTGGACCCGGTCACCTCCAGCATGGATCTGCGCGAGGCCACGCCCCACACGCTCCTCGCACATACCGGGCCAGGCCTTGAGGCCCTCGGGTACCTTCTGTTGCTGCGTGATGGCGCTACCGAGCAGCAGGCCTCGAGGGCGCCGTTGAGAGCACGCTTCGAGCGAATTCTGTCGGACGTAGGCGATTGCCTTCCGTTCGATGGTTCGGCTTGGGTTGAGGACACTGTGAGTCGGTACAACGGACTCAAGCACGCCAATCGCGCGCAGCCAGATGAGGTAGACCTGCTGAACACCTGGGCTGACAGCGTCATGGTGGTGCGCGCATGGGTCGCTCTGGAGCTTGGAATTCCCAGAGCTGAGGTCAAAAATCGTCTCGTGGACGACCGGCAGCCGCGCCAATTCTCGGTCCGGACTTGATGCTCAGGAAAGTGACGTGGCGATCTGACCGCACGTCGAATCGCTCACCGGACTCCACGGTGATCGAGGAGTCCGACGTGGGACCGCCACTCCTCGTGATGAGTTGTACCGCGCCTGTCGGTGCCCAACGTGCTGTCCTATTCCCACACCGTAATCGCAACGTCCACGGAGGCATCGCCGATCTGCAGAACGTGAACGGTCGCATATCGATCGGAACTCAGTCGAAGACACGTCGTGGGTGCCGCCAGGAGGTGGGGCTCGATCCGAGTCGCCTTGGCGTACCCGGTGGCAGCCGCGCACGTGGCGTAGGAAGCGACGCCGTCGGCCAGTTTCGGACCGACTCAGACTGGGACAAACGCGAGCGAAAGTTCATCACTCGCTACTGAACTGATGCCAGCCAGATGAGGGGTGATGCGACGTTCTGGCTCGGGGTACGTCGAGACCGATCGATGACGAGCTCAAGAAGCTGTCTCGAGCCGAGGCGTGTGGGGAGCCCGCGATCCCACCAAAGTGCGCCGCAGACCTCACGATTATGAGTCGTACGCACTCCGAGTGCATGCCGCGCATTTCGTCATCGCAGACACCTCTTCCTACTTGTTCTCCGTCACCCCATCGACGCCCGACGCCGAGCACGCCACCGATGCATACGCGCCGGTCGAGGTCTGCTCGGCGACCACATCGCCGTCGACGGTGATCTTGCAGGTGACGGACCCGGTGTCCTCGGCGCCGTTGGTCGCGACGAGGGAGAACGCGGTGAAGTCGGTGTCGCCGCCGGCCTTGACGGTGAGCTCCTTGATGAACGGGAGCGCCTGACCGGTGGACTGCTCGGTGCCGTTGGTGCCGGCCGTGTAGGTGGAGTAGACGATGGAGGCGTCGGTGGCGGTGCCGTTGACCTCGTAGACGACGGAGATCTCCTTGTTGGCGGCCTCCGAAGACTTCGCCTCGGCGGTCTTCACCGCGTCGCCGATGAGTCCGGCGAACCCGGCCGTGTACGTGATCGCGAGGATGATGCTCAGGACGATCGCGATGGCCGAGACGATCGTGCCGGCGACGGCGAAGCCCTTCTTCCGGTTCTTGAGGCACAGCGCGATGATGCCGAGCACGAGGCCGACGAGTCCGACGAACCCGGCGACGTAGTTCAGGATCGGGATGAACGCACCGATGAGCGCGAACCCACCGACGATGAGTGCGGCGATGCCGAGTCCGTTGCCGCGCTTGCCGGTCTTCACCGGAGCCGGGCCGGGCACCGGCAGCGGGTAGGGCTGGTTCTGGGCTGGCGGCTGGTTCGAAGTGGACATGCGCGTGGTGCCTCTCTGCTGCGTTGCTTCCACCGTACCGAGGTCGACGCTCTGGATCACTGCCGTCTTCGGTTCGTGGTCCATGCCGACAGCGAAGGGGCGGGGCATGTCCGCCCCGCCCCTTCG
>Ga0308160_10004974_pt1 | contig 13991 bp, 21 predicted proteins | sample PhyFR1_FD_201036 | JGI IMG/M metagenome (GOLD analysis project Ga0308160, IMG submission 201036) | Phyllosphere microbial communities from UC Gill Tract Community Farm, Albany, California, United States - DLSLF.R1 | ecosystem: Host-associated > Plants > Phyllosphere > Unclassified | place: USA...
GTTGTGAGCTATTTTCGCAAACGGAATTAGTTCCCCCCCTTGAATCAGCGTGACATTGAAGCAGAACTCACCTTGGACCGCCCGCCTTCAAGATCAGTCGTCTAGTACGCACCTAGCCGACACCTAAAGTCTCACGCCTCATGCCTCACAGTTCACCCAACTTGATCTTCCCCAATACTTCCCAATCCTCGACCTTTCCGACACACTTTACAGCCCAAACCTCCTCCACCTTCACCTCCCTCCATCTCTTCACCTCATAACCCTCTTCTCTCATCCCGCATTCTCCCTTCTCCAATTCCCCGATAATACTCTTCGCATTCTTCGTTTCATCGTCCAATCCATACATCAACGACAAATGCGGGAAATAATCATCCTCGTCTTCCCTCTTCTCTTTGGGCAATAGATTGGTTCTGACGGCTTGACGGAGTGAAGCGAGTTGAGCGGAGAGGTGGATCTGGGCGAAAAGGTACTGGAAGTAAATCTGAGAGGATGCGTGAGAACCTAATCTTTCGAAAGCGAGGACTAGCTCGGAGTCTTGTACCTTCTTCCATTCGCTGAGAGTGGTGCGAATGTCGGAAAGAAGTGAAGGCGATGAAGGGAGTTTGGTTAAGAGGGTGATGTGGGACTGGAATGAGGGGGTCGAATGAGTGGACGAGAGTGACTGAATTAAGTCATTGAGATCTGCAAGTCAGAGTTACAACTGTCAGTCTCTCAGGGGACAAGGGACTGAGAGTGTAACTTGACTTGCCCGACGATGTTCGAGATGAGGGGACTAGCCAAAGAGCTACTGTATTGATCGAAGCAGCTATGTAGCGAGTCAGATGAGTGTTGAACTGAGCTAGCGAGCGAGCGAGAGGGGATCACCCATTTTTTTAAGTGAGAGGAAGAAAGGGGAGAGGAAGTTCGCAAGTTGGTGAGAGGAAGACCTTTCCTCTCGAGAGCTCACGGAAACGGTTGCAATACAAAGGTAGAACGACAGACTACACTCTCCAGACGAATTATCTTCTACCGGGAACGATTTGAAGAGCTACAATATCGCACAAATCGACAGAATCGACGATTATCTCCCTTCATCAGTCCCGTTTGAAAGCTCAGCTTAAGAAGACGACTGTAAGCTTACCTATGTCCCTGTATCTATTCCCTCTCATTGGATCGATCTCCGCCAACCGATCCAACATCTCTTTGCAATCCAAATTCAGTTTCTCTCTCTCTTCTCGTCCTTCTTCCGAGGAGAGAAGCTTGACGAGAAGTCGTTTGTAATGAACGAGGGAGTCAAGACACCCTGTACAGTCAACTTTCCCTTCTCAAATCAGCTTGGAGCGTCGTTGAGAGGAGAACTTTGACGTACATCGACTGTCCGGTTCTTCTTCCAATAGCTCTTCGATTCCCTCAATCTCTCTCCGCACCAGCTCGATGGAGCCTGCGAGTATGAGAGAGATTCGTGGTCAGTAGAGAACAAGAGACAGTCTTCGACAGAGAAAATGGAGACTCACCGCTTCCAACCAGCCAACGATGATACAACCAAGCGCTCTGATCATTCGGATCACTCCAAATCGCTTGTTTCACCAATTCAAACTCTGTAAACACGAACCCCCGCCGATGAGTCAGCTTCATCCCAACCGACTAATCGAGAAGCTTGAACGCACCTTCATCCACCCTCTCCCTTCTCTCCTCATTCCCTTCTTCCCACCCTTTCTCCTCAAACAATTTCCCCAACAGTTTCGTCCTATAATGCCACGCCGAGAAATTCGAGAAGTTCTCGCCAATCTTCTTCTTCGTAAAAGCCAATTCACTCTCTAACGTAGGTTTCTTTACTTGCTTCGTTCGACTCTTCTCTTCTTCTTGAGTAATCTTGTTAATAGAATCAATTAGATATCTTCGATAATCCCATGTATGAACTAACGTCAAAGCGTTAGTGAGTGAGAGACGGGAGAGGAGAGGGAAGAAGACAAACAATTTCTCCCATCTTTTTCGAGGTACAATTCAACCATCTTCATTTCCATCGACCAGTCGGCATCCGTCATAGTCACCAATACCCATTTACGATGTTCCCACACTGAGTAGTTCTTCGGGTTCAGCTTCAATGATTGATTCGTCAAATTCAAATCTTGCGAAAGAATCGTTTGACGAGCTTCATTCGATTCACTGCATCTTCCTCGAAGACCCAGGTCTAGTACGATGACGTGGGACCGAGAAGGAAAGGAAAGACGCACGCTAAGGGTAAGAGACCATCTACGAGAATCCTCCTTCGCATTGCCCATCCCGTATGAAATTCCGGATTCAACGCCAACACGTTCGTACTGAGTTGTAACGTCTCATTCGTAAACTGCTTGTCCTTGATCTATCCTCGCATGCAAGGGAGGGAATGAGCAGAAACCCTTGATCTTCTCCGAGAGGAAGCATATCCGCTTCAACCTCACGAGTTGATCTTGAGAGGGGAGACTCACCTTGTCCTGTAAGTGTTTGACTAATCCCGTGTACTCCTCAATCATCCTTAGTTGTTTATCTCGTTTCTTGCGCTCCACTTCTACCGAATCTTGAACTGGAGGAACTCTACTACGTTTGACTCCATGCTATACACTCTACCAAATGATCAGTAATCCATCTTATGAGTTCTCTAGAAGTGTACTGACCATCTTGGTATCGTTGTCGTCTAGTCGAGTGAATCGGAATGAATCAACCCTCTCCCTCTCCCTTTCCTCTGTCCCTCTCACTCCCCTTCAATGGGTATCATCACTCACATCGTATCCTTCAAATACAAATCCACCGCATCCGATTCGCAACGACACCTCGTCGCCTCCTCGTTTCTCGCACTCCAATCTCGCTGTCTCAACTTTCAAGGTCAACCATACATCGCCGTAACAGGTGGGAAACAAAACAGTCCCGAACAAGCAGGGAAAGGGTTCGACGTGAGATTCTCCTTTTCTGACTTTGATGGATTTCGCAAAGGACTGATGATATTTCGAGTTGGGAGGAGGGGAAATAGCATTCGTTTGTAGTGACGTTCGAGTCGGAAAAGGATAGGGATTGGTATGTTGATAAAGACGAGGCACATCAGAAATTCAAGGAGTTGGCGGGAGACGTCGTAGACGACGTTTTCGTGTTTGATTTCGAAGCGGGAGTGTTCTGATTCACGGAAAGCTGTACTTGTACGCTATCTGTCTCTCTTTGACTGCTTGACGTCGAGCTTGTGCTCACGAGACTCGATGATGCACAGTACCATCAAGCTGTTGTCGTCGTATGTCACTTGTCGAAATTATCAAAATTCGTTTCCTTTCATACCATCCTGTCTTCCTCTCGCGCAGTCATCTTCTACTCTCTTGGATCTCCTCGAAGTCGCCTCGGACGTGTAGTGAAGACTGTGTGCGAAGTCTATGATCGTGTTTCGTCGTTTCCACGTCGTCTTTTGACAAGGCTTTCTCGATTTTTCGTCGAGCGTCGTCTCCGCTCAACTTCAACGTCGCTTCGAATGTCGATTCGAGGTCGACTCTCCCTCTCTGGTCTCATCACGAACTTTCGGAGTGTGCATCGCCCAGCGAAAACCCGCAGTCGAATACTTCAATTCAGTTGATTACAATTTTTTCTATTGAAGGTTCGGCGCAATCAATCGGTGAGAGTGACGTGAAAACTACCCTTGTCTTCACTTTCACACGACACAACTCGTAAGTCGCTCTGATCAGCTTCTACTGGATCACAGTAATTGACCAAATTTCGATTTACAGCTCTCACGGTATGCTTCACTCTCATCGTCTCGTTTCTTGGAGGGAATCGGTTGGAATCTTTTTCGTCAAATTGGATCAAACGTCACCCCGCAAGCGATGTGGGCTGTCCAAATGGGAGGAGATATCATGAGTGAATTCAAAGAGATCCGAGGGCATAGCCAGCATCAGAGACCCTCTTCAGAGTGTTCAGATTTACTTATCTCGTCATTCCCGTTTTTTTCCCATTTCCCATACAGTCTCTCCACCTTTCAACACTTTAAATAATGGCTTCCGCTCAACAAAAACTCGAATACTACGTCTCCCAAATCGACAAGGAGGTGAGTTTGACCTGACTCTTCTACCAGGGAGAGGGAAGATTGGCGTCATTACCGTTTTCAATCTTCTCTCCCTCTCTCCCTTTCACTGCGGAATCTATCGACTGACTCGCTCGCTCTAACGTAATGACAATAGCTCTCAAAATACCCCGTAAGTCTGGAACACTCTACCTTCTCCAGAGAAATTGGATTGACTGACCTTGAAACTCGCATTCGATAGGCTCTGAACCGACTTGAACAACAAACCTCAGTTCCGAAAGCGTACGGAGTCATCGGTGTAGCATCAGTCTTCGTCACTTGCGTCTTCTTCAACGTCGCTGCTGGATTCCTCTCCAACCTCCTCGGATGGGGACTTCCCGCCTACTTCTCGATCAAAGCCCTCGATTCTCCTGGTCACCAAGATGATGTTCAATGGTTGACTTACTGGGTCGTGTTTGGTTTCTTCACTTTCATTGAATCTTTCTCGACCGTTATCGTCGCTTGGTAAGTTTCACCTTTCCCTTCCTGTCCTCTCTCTCTGTCCTTTCTCGACTAGTATTGATCGAAGAATGAGCATTGCAGGTTCCCTTACTACTACACCATGAAGACTCTCTTCATCCTCTACCTCATCCTCCCCTCGACCCGAGGTGCGGTCGTCCTCTACGAAAAAGTCTTCAAGCCTACCCTTTCGGCCCAAAAGAAGTCTACCCCCGTGACCACTCAGATTCAAGAGAACGTTACCGCTCCTCAATCAGAGTCCCACCACCTCTAAATCAACTCCCCTCTCACACGATAGAACCCCCTCCTCTTTGAGATTTCGAAGTAAATAGCTCTCTCCTTCTTTCCACATCACCTCGTTTTCTCTCTGCTCGCCCTCTTCTTCCACCTATAGGACACTCATAACCGCTTCCCACCCCCCCTTTATAACTCTCCTGTTTGTTTCCTTCCGTATTTTTCTGTTCCCACTTTTTCTCCTTTTTTGAAGTATAAAGCAATCTTACACCCCAAAATTAGTTTTTCAATCCCCCTGCGCCTATGCGTCTGTATGGACCTCTCCACTGCGAGTTCTCGCCCTATCTTAGACCGTCGTCGGCAGGGAAGGGACCCTCGAGCGCACTTCACTAAGCAATTTGGCGCGACCGCTGGCAATTGTCAGAAGAGTTCTCGGATCTCGACCTGGCGTAATAGCTGAAAGAGGCTCAACACACCTGACGCTCTGAACTCTCGGGAGTTGGGTCGATTGGAATTAAGGTGAAGCTGTATCGTTCAAAGTGAAATCAGTCAATCTCAAAAAGTGCGAAAGGTCGATGCTTTTTGATGTTTTCGTTCGGGAAGCAGCAGCTCTCAACGGCAAGTGCGAATCTGTCGCTTTCTTCATGACAGGTCGTCGCTTCCGTCAAGCTCTCGCTAAATAGGGGGAGGCAACCAACGCACGAATCGCAAGAAATGACCGAAAAGTCGTCGCTTGCCCATTCACGCCTGTATCGAAGGGCAACGAGCGTCGTAGAGTCGATCGTGCGACTTCTTTCGAGCATCGTAGGCTCGAAAGGCAAAAACGCGAGACCCACAACGGACAACGAAACGGTGCCGCAAGTGTCGAAAAACATGGCCCAAAGACAATTGGGATCGTTCGCTCGCGAGTCTGTCTCTCCATCCCTACTCTTCTACAGCGCGCATTGAGGAGTAGCATGCACGAAGTCGGGTCAAGTCGGCTGTGCATCCGGTTTTGTCAAGCTCAAAACGTCCAATTTCCCATAAGACGGTTCCAGCAAGCGGTCGGATGCTACAGCTCTCTCGTGTCTCAACGACAGATTCACGGAGTAAAAGGACTCCGAGAGCATCAGAGACACTATCTTGTTTCCTAGACCGAGCGGAAGGAGTCCAGCAAAAACCGGCCATTCGCAAGCTTCCCCCTCGAAGATTATTAGATAGTGATGAAGTGATGAAGCCGCTCTAATCTCGTTCGCTACACATTGTTTTCAATAACAAGGCTGTGCAGCTGAACGAACTAGGGGAACGAGAATTTTCAGAACGAACTTTGAATAGTTCTCGCAATACAGCGATTCGAGAGACGGAGTACCAGATTTCTGAGCTGTCAGGAACCCACGGAGACACTGTCGCGCGAAACGTCCATTTCTCTGCTTGTGTCTCGCTCGTCACAACCCATCTCCTTCAAAAGATGTTCTTCAAGTTTTTGTTGGTTTCAGAAAACACATAACTACAACCCATAACCCATTCCCATCGACTAACCGACACTCAGAAAGTTTAAGCGCGGCCAGCTCCAGCAACAGCAGCGACGGCAGTAGGACTATTCCGATCATTTTGTCAGCTCTCGAGTGTAGAAGGGAGAAAACAAGGGAAGGGAAGGACTTACGAGATCTTCTTACCGTCCTTGTTGAAGCGGACACGGGCAGGGGGAGCACGGTTGCGACGACCCTCAACGGAACGAACGCGAACGACGTGGGCGTGGATAGCGCACGAGATGCAGTAGTGGATCTTGAGGTAGAGCTTGGGGAGAACGTACTCTACAATAACATTTCAAAAGTTAAGAGTTAGAATGATGTAAAAGAGGTTTTGGAGACAAGGGAGGAAGACGAACCAGGGTACACGGAGGCATCCGAAAGATCACGGATGGCAGCAGTCTCGACCATGTTGCGAACGGTGAAACGGCGGACAGCCTTGTCCTGTTCGAAAGTCCCGAGAACGAATTTAGCTTCATTATGCGGAATTCGAGAGGGAAGTGAACGGACCTTGGGGCACATGCGCGAGCAGTTGGAGCATCGGATAGAGGCAACGTGGCCACGGCCGTTCTTGTTGCGACCGCCGGATCTTCTCTTCTTCGTCACTAAAAGTCGAGAGAGAGGAGCAAAAGAGGTCAGTCTTGATATTCTGGAAAAGTCGGAAAAGCAGCTGCTGTTCGGATTGCTTGTCAAGTTTGTAGAAGCTGAATGGGCGTACTATCGAGTCGGAGGGAGGTGTAGAGATGAAGTTGATGAAAAGTGGAAAGGGGAGCTGAGGAGGGAGAGGTCGAATTCGCTGATAGTCGAGTATAGAGCTGCTCTGAATGCCCTAGTCTGTTCCTATACTACTCTGCAACCTATCCCTGCCACCAGTGTCCTCCCTAGCCTCGCTGAACCTTGCTGAACTCCCTCTTTGCAAATTCAATCTCACTCCTTCAAACTCCCTTTCAATTCGCTCTTGTGCTGGTCTTGATGGTCGAGAGAATGCTGTAGTTGAATAGTTGGTAGCTTACTATTGACAGACGGGTGACTTGCTTCTTTTGAGGGAGGAAAGTGACGGAGGAAAAGAGCAAAAGGGACTTCAAAAAATTCATAATCCGCCCCCAGCGCCGTGCTTTCCCTCACGCATTCACTCTACCCTACTAGCAGCGCTTGCAAACAGTCAATTATACTGTCTGAAAATAGCTCAGCGAGTTAGATCCATACTTGCGAGAGATTCCACATTTTCGATTTTCGCAAAATCGACAGAGTCTATATCACTTCTCGAAAGAGCGAGAGTTCGATAGAACCCTCTATACTGATATATCTCGACGGTTTGACTATCAAGAAGATTTATCTCGAGTTGTTGTTCGTTGTTGCCTGCGAGGTGAATCACCGTTCTTTCTCCTTCCTCCCCGTCGATCGCCTCTCCTCCTTGCTTCCCAACAAGCTAGCCTGACATTCAACAGGTCCGGCTCTCTCGCCCTCAGCCAATCACTCCCTCTCCCTTTTCCATCCTCTTAATTTCCTTCACTCAACTTTCCCAAACTCTCGAGAGCAAACAACACTGCTTCTTCACCTCTCAAACACTCTCCAGATAGCACCGCACACTCTCTTGAATGTCATCTTCACGCACACCAGTAGCGGGAGATGCCTCGGCTCGTCCTCCTCTTCCTCCACCTTCGACTATCACTCGCTCAATGTCCCGTCGATCAAGCCTCGCCTTGTCCAGTCTAGCAAACAGTACATCACGAACATCAAGCACTCCTTCCACCACCAGCAACAAACCCTCCCTTCCTAGTGCACGACGCATCTCTTCCTCTGTTTCCTCTTCTACTTCTTCGACAATTCCTCGAACTCGTTCTTCCGCTTCCCTCGCCTCTCGATCGAGCATTCTCACTGGCAAGAGTGCCGCGACCTCCTTATCAACCTCTCGAGCTCGACGCGTACTCTCCGAAAGTCAAGCACAAACATCTTCCTCCTCGACAAATTCATCATCATCCAACAATATCTCGAACGCGACCAACGCAGTGAGGAGATCTGCCTCTGCTTCGATCGCTTCTATGCGATCACCACCTCGACCTGGAGCTAGGAGATATAGTCGTGCAGAAGCGGGAGGGTTGACTGGGTTTGGAGTCGTGAAAGCTGGTCCGAGGGTCGTGAGTCCGGTCAAAATGGAAAGGGAGGCGAACCTTGGAGGTGTCAACGATCCTTACTCGACTTCGTTCAAGAGACCGACGTTCGCATTCGAGACGAGTCAAGCGAGGGCAGGTGGAAGTGAGGAGGCGAGAAGGCAATTACCGGAACAACAGAATCGGGTCGGATCTTCGGGAAGTATTGTGATCAGGGAGGACAACGAATCGAAGACCTCTGACGAAGATGAACTACACCTCACTTCACCTCGGAAATACTCGAATCCTTTCTCGCCATCGAAACTCAACCTGTCTCCGACCAAAACCTCTCAATTCTCACCGTCCAAAACCTCTCCCACGAAACGACCATCCTTTCTCACCTCTCCCACGAAACATCGATCGACTGGAGGAGGAGGAGGAGGAGGAGATGAGAACATGGACGTTGACTCGACCGTTACTATTCCTATTCGACCCTCTTCTCCTGTCCGAGGCGCCCTCTCTCCTCGTAGTCTCCTTGGTAGCAAAACGACATCGAACACTCTACGACGTACGAAACCCTCTCGCAAGATCGATCAAGTCGATTCTTCAAGTTCCGAAGACGACGATATCGATTTCCTCAGTCCTCGCAAAAAGGCGAAACTACCTTCCTCTCTTCCTCATTCAGTTCAACCCTCGACGTCAAGCACTTCTCGTATTGCTCGTCCGAGGACCTCGAGCGGTTCGACATCGACCTCTCACTCGAAAGCGACAGATCGACCTCTCCTGTTACGAAGCCCTCCTCCGAAAAAAACTCTCACCTCCCATCCTGCACCCGCTCCCACGGCAAGTGGCGGTCCTCGCTTCCAACCTTCTTCAGCTCCTATGCAGCGTACTGCGAGTCGAGCATTCCCGCTTCCCTCGTCTCTCCCACCGGTTCCTTCCGTCCCCCGTTCCTTCGCTCATACTGCACCAACGCCTCTCATGGCTCCTCCGGCTCAACCTCAGTCGTTGACCTCGACCTCAGCTCCAATCTCTCGCTTACCTCGTCGCATCTCGAACGAACACTCAACGATGCCTCCTCCCGCTCCTTCTTCTTCTCTCGCCCGTGCAACGTCTCCAACTTTCACCGATCCCTCTCTATCCCTCATGTCTATCGACGAGTCTCAAGAAGCATCCTTCTCCGGCAGCGCGAGCAACTTGGGAGACGTCTCGACTATGTCAACTACGAGTGTTCGATCAGAGGAAACGGCGAAACGATTGGCGAATTTACAGAACATGCTGAGTCGGTTACAGATGCCCAGGAAATCGGTCGGAGCGAGTAGTAGGAGGAACAGTATCGACGAAGGCAACTCTTCAATCGTTTCTACTGCCGATTCTTCTCGTGGTCAGGATCAAATTGGAGGAATCCGAAAAACTTCTCTCCCAATCGCATCCTCTTCTCAGCGTCGAATGCCTTCCTCCTCTCGTCCAGTCGGTGGAATCGTCAATACCTCTTCATCTTCTCGACCATCTTCGTCTTCGAATCCCTCATCTCGTCGAATCAGTTCCTCGTTCCTCCCCTCCCAATCGTTCGACATGTCGTCCATGTCTGACTTCTCCATGATCTCTGACGCATCAGTCGTGGATGAGCCTACGATCAAAGCTCCTGGAGGTCCTTCGAGCGTCTTGTATGGGGTTGTCGCTTTCGTCGATGTGAGGACTGGAGAAGGGGACGATTCGGGAATGATCTTTGTTGACATGCTCAAGAACATGGGAGCGAGAGTAAGCCACTCTTTTCTTTGTTCTCTCTCTAAGCTCGAGCTGATGAATGTTTTCTGTAGGTCACGACTCGACCCTCTTCATTGACGACTCATGTCATCTACAAATCTGGACGACCCTCGACTCTCCAATTCGTTCGATCTTGTCCTCGACCTCCGAAGGTAGTAGGAATCGCATGGGTCGTGAGATGTGCCGAGATTGGGAAGAAGGCGGATGAGAAAGCGTTCGTTGTCGTTGAAGATAAGAAAGAGGTCGAGAAGGAGAATAGTTTGTTTGCGATTGGAGCGGGGAAAACTGCTCCGGCTCAAAAGGTTCGTTTGGAGCCTCGCTCATCTACATCAAGGGTTTGCCTTACTGATATGCCAAGCTGGTACGACGAACAGCGTCGAAAGTCGATGGAACCTAAAGCTCTGGCAGCTTTGAACAGTTCGATGAACGGTGCTACTGGATCCTCCAACCCAGCTCGTAAGCATCCTCTCACACTCTCTCCACCATACGCACGCTCATACCTTCGCTCCTCGCACCTAGTGAAAGCCTCTATTGCCGCATCGCTCGAACGAGCTCGTCTACGTTCACTCCAATTCGCTCCGAAAGTCGGAAGTCCCCTCGCGAAACGTGTCTTTGTCATGCCCGACATGACTCCAGATAACGAGGAGGACGAATAGATTCGACATATCGGACCTATAGAACTGGAATTTTGTTTCTCAATTTCGTCGTTTGTTCTCCTTCACCCTCTCCTCTTCTTTCTGTACTGCTTGCCTACTTCTCACGTTGCTACAGCACTCATCCGCACCTCCTTACGACTTTCTCGTTGCATTCGATCGGGTTTTCTACCGTCGTTTTGCCCTTTCTTCATTCGCTTCTTCGTCAATCGCTTTGTCTATCGCAATTTATTCTTGGTCATTCGCTTCACGAGGCTTCGTGCAAGCTCAAAGGAGAAGCGGAAAGAACTAGAGACAAAGCTTGAGAGTTCGCATAACAGACAAGAGTTTGTTGCAAAACCTAAACAGCAAGAACTACTTCGACTACAGCGGTATCCGTCGAGACTATGCACAGACATATCTGTGAGCAAACGGGATCAAGGTTCAGCTTAAGCTTGAGTTGCGAAAAAGAAGAAGAGAGGCGAACGGACCTTTTTCTCCTCTCCAAAGTTGCGAGCCGTTCGAACATCACTAAGCTCCATTCTTGCTTTCTTTCGAGCGTTCAAGCTTGCAGTATTCACAAGGACATTTTCCTCCTTCAAAGATTGGCCTGAAGAAGTCCTCTCGACTTTCCTTTGATTCCGTCACGGGATAGTACGAAACGAAGACTTCTTCTCCGTGACGAATCGGTGCCGTTGCGCGGATGATCATGACGTCTCAATAGAAGTCGTGGAGAGCGTTAGGGATGCATTGATGATTGAAGATCGAGGCGAGAAGGAAAAGAGCATCGGCTCGTCGTTGTAAAGGATGAATCGAGGGGTCGTCTTCGCCATATGACGTGAGAGAGAAGCTATCAGCTACTCTCTGTGAGTTATTGACAATGCTAGTACAAGAGAAGCGATGATGAACTGACCAATTGAAGCTGCAGATGTGCTCGAGGCGAGATACATCGAGATTCAGAGACGCAACATCCTCGTTTGGGTCGAAAGGACGAGAGACGACGGAGCTCCAGGAGAGACTACTAGTAGGAGGATAAGAAGGACCTCCGTAGAGCGCTTCGACGAGAGGAACGGTAGACGGGTCGTCACGGAGGCGATTGATGAGGCTCGAAACGATGCCAACGCTGCAAGCCGAGAGTTCGGAGTTGACGGCGAGATCGTGACCACTGACTCGAGTTCTCGCCCCAAAGTAATCTCCTGCAGACCAGACGAAGGCTTTCTCGACTGTTTTGCGATACAAAAAGATCGGTCAGATTCGAGTTCTAGCGAGACAAAGCTCAGGCAAGGAACGATCGACTGACCAAGAAGAACCTCTCCAGCCTTGATATCTCTCGTCGCAATCATCCCTCGTCCGCCTTCACGGCCAGGTAAGTTCTGAATTTCGACAGGACCGATCCAATCGCCTTTTTCGAACCCTTCGCTCCAGCCCCGAGTACCAGTCCCCGACATTGACGGAAGCGAAGGACTCGTAGGTGACCTCGTTTCCTTCATTCTCTCAACACCTGAACGAGCTAAGTCTTCGTGCTCCCAAGCGACGTGAAGGCAGGAGCTATAATTTTGTTCGGCTTGAGAGAACAGCTTCAATCCTTCGTAGCCCATCGCAACGAGGAACGTAGCATGCGTTTCGATCGTAGTCTCCCGAGGGCCGCACTCTCGGAGTAGATCGATGACTTTCATTCCGTCTCTGGTCGCAGAGGCGAAAGCTCCGTGCCTGAGGTGTGCTTGACATCGACTGAGGTAGACGTTGACTTGCTGTGCCGGAGAAAGGTCTGCGTAGAGTAGCCTTGTGTAGATTTCGACTTTCATTGAAGGCTGAGGCTGTCCAAGTGAGTTCAGGTCGGCAATGATATCGTTGTATTCCTGCGAGGAGACTGAAGTCTCGTAGATACGCTCGTCGATCTGTCGTTCTACATGAAGGTCGGTGGGAGAGCTGATGGAGATGATCGGAATGCCTGAATCGATTCGGAAAGTTGGTTCTCGAATGCGGAGGAGAGTGCCGATTTGAAAGAGGCAGTCGAGGTTCTTTCCGGTTGGGATGCCTTTGCGAGAAGGGTAGAGGATCTCGCAGATCTCGCTGTGAGCGGCAAGAGGTGAGGATGGTCAGCGATAAGAAGATACTACTGTCAGAAACCGGGCGACTCACGCTCGACCTTTCGTATCTTGAACGGCGAATCGGACCTTGGCGACACCGTCTACAGTTCGAAAGAGGTGAGTTCTTAGCCTAGCATAGCGTCCGAGGGCGTGAACAGGAGACGAACAGGGTTGTGAGATAATTCGACAGTGAAGGTAACGACCCTGTTCGAGCGAGGATTGAGAGTCAGTCCTCTCGCCGTGACCCACTTAGAGGCCCTCCATACTTCGTGAGTTTTCGTAACCATCATCTCGTCAATCGTGACTGCACAGCGAAGGAAACGATGAAGGTCTCAGCTCCTCTTCGCGAAAACGAGCCAGAGAAAGAAATGTGAACTCACTCGGATCCAGCTGTCGAAGAGGCGCCGTGCTCAATGCTCTCTTGAGCCCGGTAATCCTCTCTTCGCTGACAAATCCCCTCTCCCTCTGTTTGATCAGCTTCTGCCTCTCCTCCACGGCGAGTTTGACCACTTCCTCCTTTGTTCCTGATTCGACCAGTTGAGGCCGCGCTTTGAACAGTCGTGCCTCGCTCTGTATGGTATTTTGACGACTTCGACTTCTGATCCAGAGGTAGAGTGAACGAGGGAAGGGGAGCCTGAGGTGTCGACTTCCCGGCAAATGGAGGCCTTTGAAGATGTAGAGCGAAGGTATGGCGAGTAGAGCGGTGAGTGATACACGCCAGAACATCTTGAGAGTGAGATAGATCATTGTCGCGTGAGGAGGGAGAGGAGAGAAAGAACGGGAGGCGGAAGTGAGGAGAACTTGGAGAAGGGGAAAAAAGATAGGAGGTTCTTCGCTATGTCCTTCTTTCCTGCGGTCTATTCCCACTGGGATCGGCGATGGGTCCTGAAGCTCGCATGAATGAACATTCGGCGAGAGAGGAGAGAAGGTGGAAGAAGTGGGCAAGCTGAGGGAGAGTTTTCGCAAACTTTGCAACCTTTCCTTTCCTCCCTCAAGACATACGCCCAGCTGAGAGTTCCACGAAGAGGATCAGTGTTTCGATCTTGACGTTCTAGAGCAGACGAGAGAGAGTGAACATACGTTTGCATCCTTTCTTGCGACTAGATCTTTTCAGTTTCGTCGCTCTCGGTTTTCGAATGAGAGAAGACGCGATACAC
>Ga0308160_10004975_pt1 | contig 13990 bp, 7 predicted proteins | sample PhyFR1_FD_201036 | JGI IMG/M metagenome (GOLD analysis project Ga0308160, IMG submission 201036) | Phyllosphere microbial communities from UC Gill Tract Community Farm, Albany, California, United States - DLSLF.R1 | ecosystem: Host-associated > Plants > Phyllosphere > Unclassified | place: USA...
AGCTGCGCGGGAGTGAAGCCGTCGATGTCGTCTTCGAGGATGACGCGGCGGCGCGGCGCGAGGGAAGCAGCGGAAGCGGATGTCGGAGCGGGCATGGAATGCGTATTGGAAGAAGGGGGAAGGCGACGCGTGTGCAGCAGGCCAAGTGAACACCATCGCGCCAGCGCTGCACAGCCTGCGCGTTGGCGCATGCCTGCAGCGCGCGCCGCCGGCGGACTGATCGCGGCGCGGCGGCGAACGATGGCGCGCTCCCTGCATGAGCTGCGGCGCGTTACAGTGGCGCTGCACGGAGACTAGGGGACGGGAGAAGTAGCGTTGAGCGATCAAGCTAGCGGCCAGCGGCAGGACCGGTACCCGCGTATCCCGCTGCTGGTACGCACCACGTCGCCCGCGCATTTCATTGCCGCGATGCTGACCGGCGCATGGCTGCAGCGCGCGTTGACCCTGCCGCTGCCGCAAGGCCATGCGCTGGCCTGGATGCAACTGGCCGGTGGCGTGGTCGCCGTCGCCGGGCTGACGCTGTCGCTGCTGTGCCTGGCACTGTTCGTGCAGCGGCGCACCACCGTGCTGCCCGAACGCGATCCGTCCCATCTGGTGCTGCGCGGTCCGTACCGCTACACCCGCAACCCGATGTACCTGAGCCTGGTGCTGAGCTACGCCGGCCTGTGCGTGCAGATCGGCTGGCCATGGGCGCTTCTGCTGCTGCCGTTACCGTTGCTCGCCTTGCAGCGCGTGGTGATCCCATTCGAGGAAGCGCGCTTGCGCGAGCGCTTCGGCAGCGCCTATGACCGCTATTGCGCGCAGGTGCGGCGCTGGCTGTAGGCAGCGCCGCACGGCGAATCGGATGGCGTCGCGTTGGAGCGCAACTGCGCTCGCCTCGGCAAGTATTAGATCTCGCTACCTTGTAGGAGCGACTTCAGTCGCGACGGGCCTTACCAGCGAAGCCTGTCGCGACTGAAGTCGCTCCTACAACATGCAAACAGTCCAGGAAACAATCCGCTAGCCGCGCAGCCACCAGAACGCCGCAGCAGCGGCCACCAGCAGCAGGAGCACGCCCCACAGCCACGCGCCGGGGCCATCGCCAGCGACCACGGTCGGTGGCGTGCCTGCACGCGGCGCATTGCGGTCGCGGTAACGCTCGACCAATTCCTTGGCCTCGCGTAGGCCCATACCTGGATGCTGCTCGCGGGTCAGCTTGATCGCCTGCAGCAGTTGGCCCTGGCCCAGCGCCAGCAGCGCCGCGGGCGGCAGCCGATCCGTCTCCGCTCCCATCGATGCCCCGGCCGAGGTCTGGCTGGCGCCGGCATGCCGGTCGAGCATCTCCGCGACCGTCTGCGCCGCACCGGCCTGCAGCCACGCATCCACCTGCAGCTTAGCGCTGCGCAGGTCCATGCCGCTCTGCGCGCGCAACAGCTTGATTGCCTTGATGATCTCGCCACGCGCCAGGGCCTCGGCGATGGCGGGTGACGGCTGGGTCCGGTTCATGTCGCAGGCGCTGAGATGAAGACGCTGCAGTCTTGCCGCTCGCCAGTTAAGCCGCCGTTGCATCGCAGCGGCGCGAACTCCACGTTCATCACGTTTCCATCATTGGAATCCCATAAAGATCCCGGCATGAAGATCGAAATCTGGCAAGGCGACATCACCGAACTGGACGTGGACGCCATCGTCAACGCCGCCAACGAATCCCTGCTCGGCGGCGGCGGCGTGGATGGGGCGATCCATCGCGCCGCCGGTCCGCAGCTGCTGGACGAATGCCTGCGGCTTCCGGAACTCAAGCCCGGCGTGCGCTGCCCGGTCGGCGAGGTCCGCGCCACCGCCGGCTACCGGCTCAAGGCACGCCATGTGCTGCACACCGTCGGCCCGGTGTGGCGCGACGGCGCCCACGACGAACCGGCGCTGCTGGCCAACTGCTATTGGCGCTCGCTGCGCCTGGCCGAACAGATGGGGCTGCACTCGGTGGCGTTCCCGGCGATCAGCTGCGGAGTCTACGGCTATCCGCTGCACCAGGCCGCGCGCATCGCGGTGGCCGAAACCACCGCCTGGCAGCGTGCGCATGCGGTGCCGAAGCGGGTGATCCTGGTCGCCTACGGCGATGCGGCCTACAAGGCCTACCAGCAAGCGCTGATGCAGGTGTCGTTGCTGCAGGCGGCGCAGACGCAAGTGGCCTGAGCCGCATTCGCGCCGCTGCATCCGATGGGCGGCATCGCGCTCATCGGGCTTGGCTTGCACCCAGCCGTGTTTCCGCGATCGGTTCTGGGGTGGCCTGCCGAGCATCCCACCCAGGCCGCGCGCGTCGCGGCCGCCGAAAGACTCGGCACCGGACAGGCATGCAGTACCCGAGCGGCGAGCCCACAATAACGCCCGCGCCAAGGCCTGGCGTGCGCACCGCGGCAGTTGGCGTACACCAGCGACACGGCCTGCAGGCAACCCACGACGCATAGCGTTGCTGCGATACTCCGCCGCTCGCGCGGACGTCGCCAACGCCTCGCCCGTGCATCCAGCCCTGCTACGCAGGCGACGACCTGAAGCGCCCGCTGTAGGGATTTCCCCCATACCCTGTCAGGGTGTGACGGCCGGCACGAGGGCGCGCTCAGATTTGCTCAGATTGGCGTGCAGTGGCGGCGCTACATTGCGCCAACTTCACACTATTTTTACTTCATCATGACCAAGACCTCTTGCCGCCAGCCGCGTCCGAATGCGCTGGCGAAAGCCCTGTTCGTCCTGCCTTGGGCGACCAGCCTGGCCTTGGTCATGGCCTGCCCTGCCGCCTTCGCCCAAGACGCGGGCACCGTCCCAACCAGTACGCCTGCCGCAGCGGCGGCGGCGCCCATCGCTGTCCAGGCCATCCGCGTGACCGGCGTCGGCGAACATCCGCGCCAGGACATCAGCCCGCAGCGCCTGCAGGCGCTGGCCGATGCGCGCCTGCGCGAACTCGGCGGCCAGGCCCTGCCGGCCCAGCTCAGCTTCGCCCAGTTGCAGCAGATCGCCGATGCCTTGACCCAGGCCTATCGCCAGGCCGGCTTCCTGGTCGCGCGCGCCTACCTGCCGGTGCAGACCATCGGCGCCGACCACAGCGTCGAGATCCGCGTCGCCGAAGGCCGCGTCGGCAAGATCACCGTCGAAGGCACGCGCCGCTACGACGACCGCCTGATCGCCAGCCCCGCGCTGGCCCTGCAGGGCCAGATCCTGCGCCAGCAGGACCTGCAGTCGGCGCTGCTCTACGCACGCGACCTGCCCGGCGTGTCCGTCACCTCGGTGCTCAAGCCCGGCGCGCAGCTGGGCGAGACCGACGTGGTGATCCAGGCCACCGAGGACCGCCCGCTGCAGGTCAGCGTCGGCGCCAGCAACTACGGCACCGAGAGCATCGGCCGCTACCGCGCCCAGCTCGGCGTGGACTGGAACAACCCGCTCGGCCTGGGCGACCACCTCTCCGCCAGCTACGCCTATGCGCTGGATCCGGCCAACAACTGGCAAGGCAGTTTCGCCTACCAGGTGCCGATCGCCGACGTCGACGGCCTGAGCGTCAACGCCGCCTACACCCGCAGCCTGATCAATCTGGACACCGGCGCCTTCGCCGCGCTGGGCATCCAGGGGCCGACCCAGCAGAAATCGCTGGGCCTGGACTGGAAGTTCCGCAACACCGACGCCTGGCGCATGCAGACCTGGCTGCACCTGATCCAGGAAAGCTCGCGCATCCAGGGTCTGGGCGTGCTGCTGTCCAAGCAGAAGTTCGACGTGGTCGAACTCGGCGCGGCCTTCCGCCATGACGACCGCCAGCGGCATGCGATCGACGCGCTGCAGCTCAGCGTGCGCAGCGCGCTGGACGACGACTCGCAACGCACCGACTACCTGTACGCGCAGCACGACCGCCACTTCCTGGTCGCGCGCCTGGCCTACACCCGCCTGCAGGGCCTGACCGCCACCCAGAGCCTGCAACTGCGCCTCAACGGCCAATACAGCGACGATGCGCTCACGCCGCTGGAGCAGTTCTCGCTCGGCGGCCCGACCAGCGTGCGCGCCTTCGCGCTCGGCGGCGCGCTGGGCGACCGCGGCTTCGACTCCAGCCTGGAATACCAGGTCGACGCGCCGGGCTTCGCCGGCGCCGCCTCGCCGTTCGGCGGTCGCCCCTGGGGCGAACTGCTGACCGCCAGCGTGTTCTACGACTACGGCCGGGTCTATCCCAACGGGGCCAACCGTGCCGTGTACGACGCCGTCACCACTTTCCAGGGACCCGGCGTCGGCCTGAACTTCCGCCTTCCCCACTGGCAGGGCCTGTCGTTCGACCTGGCCGCGGCCAAGCCGACCGGCGGCACCGAGCCGGCCGACGGCAAGAACGTACGTTACTGGGCCCGCTTCGGCCTCACTTTCTGATTTGGGGAACGCCATGAACCGCATTTACCGCCTCGTCTTCAACCGCAATCTCGGCGTGCTCCAGGTCGCTTCCGAAGTCGCCGCCGGCCACGCCGGCGGCGGCACCTCCGGCGCCAAGCGCCTGCTGGCGCCGCTGCTGCCGTTCGCCCTGGCCTGGGCGCTGGCCGCGCCTGCGCACGCCAGCGGCCTGCCCTCGCTGTCCAGCGCCACCGGCGCCAGCGTGTCGCAGCACGGCAGCACCCTGACCATCGACCAGAACGCGGCCAAGGCCGTGCTCAACTGGAACAGCTTCAACATCGGCAAGGACGCCAGCGTGGTGTTCGCCCAGCCCTCCAGCTCGGCGGTCGCGCTGAACCTGATCGACGCCAGCCATGGCGCCAGCACCATCAACGGCAGCCTGCGCGCCAACGGCAACGTGTTCCTGATCAACTCCGCCGGCATCCTGTTCGGTAGCCATGCCCAGGTGAATGTCGGCGGCCTGGTCGCCAGCTCGCTGGGTCTGGCCGACGACGACGGCGACGGCTACCTGCTCGGCCGCGGCGATGCAGCAGCCGCCAGCGTGATCAACCACGGCCAGATCACCGCGCGCGACGGCGGTTCGGTCAACCTGGTCGGCAACCATGTCGCCAACAGCGGCACGATCAGCGCCAACGGCGGCGCCATTCGCCTGCTCTCCGCCGACCAGGTCCAGGTGACCATGGACGCGGCCGGCGCGATAGGCCTGCAACTGGTCGCTGCCTCCACCCAGGCCGCGAGCGGCACGGGTGCGGCCGTGGAGAACAGCGGCACGCTCGTCGCCGGCGGCGGGCAGATCCTGCTGCAGGCGGCCAGCACCGGCCTGTCCGAACTGCTGGTCAACAACACCGGCGCGCTCGAAGCCTCCGCCGTCGACACCTCCGGCGGCAGCATCCGACTGGTCGCCAGCGGCGGCGGCGTGGCCAGCAGCGGCAGCATCGACGTCTCCGGCAGCGACGGCGGCAGCGTGCAGCTGCTGTCGGACGCCAACGTGGCGGTCGACGGCAGCATCGATGCAAGCGGCACCAACGCAGGCGGCAGCATCCGCATCGGCGGCGGCTACCAGGGCGGCGAGAACCTGCTGCAGGCCAACTCGGCCACGGTCGGCAGCGGCAGCGTGCTCGACGCCAGCGCCACCGCGCACGGCAACGGCGGCTCGATCGTGGTCTGGTCCAACGGCGACACCGCGGTACACGGCAGCCTGCGCGCCAATGCCGCCGGCAGCGGCGACGGCGGCAGCATCGAGACCAGCGGCCACCACGTGGACTTCGGCGGCATCGCGGTCGGCGCCAAGGCGGCCGGCGGCGGCAGCGCCGGCACCTGGCTGGTGGATCCGGAAGACCTGAGCGTGGACAGCGCTGCGGCCGGCACCATCGGCAGCACGCTGGACGGCGGCACCAACGTCACCCTGATCACCACCAGCACCACCGCCAGCGGCCCCGGCAGCGTGAGCAGCGGCAGCGGCGACATCAACGTGAATTCGGCGATCAGCTGGGGCGGAAATTCCACGCTGACCCTGGATGCCTACAACGACATCAACCTCAATGCCGCCATCACCGCCACCGGCAACAACGCCGGCCTGGTGCTGAACTACGGCGGCTATACCGCCAACGGCGCCGCCGCCAGCGGCAGCGACTACCGGGTCAAGACCCCCGTCACGCTCAGCGGCAGCAACGCCCAGCTCAGCATCAATGGCGATGCTTACACCCTGCTGCGCTCCATGGACGATCTGCAGAACGTGATAAGCAATACCGGCAACTACGCCCTGGCCGCGGACCTGGACGCCAGCGGCACCACCTACGGGTCGCCGATCATCGCCCGCACGGCATCCGGCGAGTTCTCCGGCACCTTCACCGGCCTGGGCCACACCATCAGCAACCTGAGCATCAACTCGGGGAACAACTACGTCGGCCTGTTCGGCTACGTCGGCGTCGCGACCATCCGCGACCTGGGCCTGGTCAACGCCAGCGTCACCGGCGGCAACTATGTCGGCGCCCTGGTCGGCAGCAGCAGGGCGACGATCAGCAACGTCTACGCCACGGGCAACGTCAGCGGCAACAACTATGTCGGCGGGCTGGTCGGCTACAACCCCGACGGCACCGTCATCGCCTCTCACTCGGGCAGCAATGTCAGTTCGAACGCGGGCTACTACGGCGGGCTGGTCGGCTACAACGGCGGCACCATCCGCAATTCCTATGCGACCGGCAACGTCACCGGCACCGTCCTGTTCGCCGGCGGCCTGATCGGCTACAACACCGGCGCGATCAGCGATGCCTACGCCACCGGCAACGTCTCGGGCGTGTCCTATATCGGCGGCCTGGTCGGCTATACCAACGGCCCCCTCGACCATGTCTACGCCTCCGGCAACGTGTCGGCGACCAGCAACAACGCAGGCGGCCTGGCTGGGCAGATGGTCGGCACCTCGATCGACAACGCCTACGCCACCGGCAACGTGACCGCGACGTCGGAGGTGGGCGGCCTGGTCGGCTACACCTACCAGGCGACGCTCGACAACGTCTACGCCACCGGCCTGGTCACCGGCACCAACGGCGGGACCGCAGTGGCCGGCGCCCTGGTCGGCTACCACCGCAACAACTCGAGCCTCACCAACGCCTACTGGGATGCGGGCAGTTCCGGGCAGGCCAGCGCGATCGGCCAGAACTTCGAGAACTCGACCTCCGCCAACGTCGCCAGCGTCACCGGCGGCACCCGCTATGCCCATGCCAGCTACGGCGCGCTGGGCACCTGGTCGCTGCTCAACGGCAGCAGCGATGTCTACGTCGCCGCCGACGGCACCGGGCAGGCGGTCTGGATCATGATCGAGGGGCAGACCCGTCCGTTCCTGGCCAGCGAGTACAGCACCGCCATCGGCAACGCCCACCAGTTGCAGTTGATGGCCTACAACCTGGCGGCCAGCTACACCGTGGCCACCGACATCGATGCCAGCCAAACCTCCGGCAGCAACGCCAGCGGCATGTGGAGCAGCGCCGGCTTCGATCCGGTCGGCGATGCCACGCGCGCCTTCACCGGCAGCTTGAACGGATACGGCCACACGGTGAGCGGCCTGAGCATCGCCCGCGGCGCCGAAAACAGTGTCGGTCTGTTCGGCGTGACCGGCAGCGGCAGCGCGATCCGCAATCTCGCGCTGACTGGCAGCAGCATCGCGGGCCTGGCCTATGTCGGTGGCCTGGTCGGCCAGAACGCCAGCACCCTCAGCGGCGTCTCCGCCGCGGGCAGCGTGGCCGGCACCGGCAATTTCGTCGGCGGCCTGGTCGGCTACAACGACGGCGGCGCGATCTCCGGCGCGCAGACCGCAGGCAGCGTGATCGCCAGCGGCGGCGCCTACAGCGGCAACTACGTCGGCGGCCTGATCGGCAGCAACAACGCCGGATCGGTGTCCGCCTCGTCCTCGACGAGCACGGTGTCCGGCGGCAGCACCGTCGGCGGCCTGGTCGGCAACGACTATCTGGGCACGTACGACGATGTGCGCGCCAGCGGCAACGTGACCAGCACCAGTTCGTCCACCGGCAACAACGTCGGCGGCCTCATCGGCAGCGCAACCCAGAGCAACATCCAGAACGCCCATGCCACCGGCGACGTCACCGCTACCACCGCGAGCGCCGGCGGCCTGGTCGGCCTCGCCGCGTCCAGCAGCATCCACAATGCCTACGCCAGCGGACACGTCTCCGGGACCAAGAGCGTCGGCGGTTTGGTCGGCCGCAGTTCCAGCACCACGATCGGCAACGTCTATGCGACCGGCGCCGTGACCGGCACCACCTACGACACCGGCGGCCTGGTCGGCAGCCTGTCCGGCGGCAGCATCGAATCGGCCTACGCCAGCGGCAACGTGTCGGGCGGAAGCTATGTCGGTGGCCTGGTCGGCTACAACGATTCGGCCAGCGTCAACACGGTCTACGCGATGGGCAATGTCTCCGGCGACGATTACATCGGCGGACTGGTCGGCTACAACGACGAAGGCAGCATCGCCACCGCCTACGCCACCGGCACCGCGACCGGCGACATGTATATCGCCGGGCTGGCCGGCTACAACTACAACGGCACCATCGCCAACACCTACGCCAGCGGCAATGTCTCGGGCAGCGCGTATGTCGGCGGCCTGGTCGGCGTCAACTACAACAACACCCTGCGCGATTCCTATGCCACCGGCAGCGTGACCGGCAGCAATGCGGTCGGCGGCCTGGTCGGCTCCAATTCCAACGGCACCATCGTCGCCAGCTTCTTCGCCACCACCGATGCCAACGGCAACGCGATCAATGCCGGCCTGAACCTGGCCGGCAATGCCGGCGGCAGCATCGACGGCTACAGCGGCGGCAAGAGCTGGAACCAGCTGACCACGTTGTCCACCTTCACCGATGCCGGCTGGAACATCGACGACAAGGGCGGGACCGGCCTGACCTGGCGCATGTACGAGGGCCATACGTCGCCGTTGCTGCGCGGTTTCCTGAAGTCGCTCACGGTCACCGCCACCGTCTCCGGCGTGGACAAGACCTACGACGGCACCGGCGCCAGCGGCGCCACGTCCAACTACACGGTGGGCGGCAACCCCAACAGCAACCTGCTGCTCGGTTCGTCGTTGACCTATACGACCGCCGGCAAGAACGCGGGAACCTACACCACCGGCAATGGCGGCATCGCCGTGAGCGGGCTGTACTCCGCCCAGCAGGGCTACGACATCGCCTACACGGCAACCGGCAGCATCACCATCACCCCGGCGAGCCTGACGGTGACCGCCAGCAACGCCGGCAAGACCTACGGCAACACCGCCAGCCTCAACGGCTACAGCGTGTCCGGCCTGATCGGTGGCGACGCGGTTTCCGGCGTCAACCTGAGCAGCGGCGGCGCGGCCGCCACCGCCGGGGTCGGCAGCTATGCCATCGGCGCCTCCGACGCCAGCGGTTCGGGGCTGTCCAACTACGTCATCAGCTATGTCGATGGCAGCCTGACGGTCGATCCGGCGACGCTGCGCATCGTCGCCACCGATGCCAACAAGACCTACGGCAGCGGTGTCGGCCCGACCGGCTACAGCGTGTCCGGCCTGCTCAATGGCGATGCGGTTTCCGGCGTCAACCTGAGCAGCGCCGGTTCGGCCGCCAGCGCCGCGGTCGGCAAGTACGCGATCAGCGCGTCCGGCGCCACCGGTGCGGGGCTGTCCAACTACACCGTCAGCTATGTCGATGGCCTGTTGAGCGTGCTGCCCGGCGGCGATACCGGCCCCGGCCCTGGCCCCGGTCCCGGCACCGGCATTCAGCTGGAAAATGCGACGGTGCAAGCGATCAACAGCTCGGTCTCGGCGACTGCGCAAACCGGCACTTCCGGCACCAGCAACGACGAGACCGCCAGGGAGCTGGCGGCGAGCGCCCAGGCCGCAAGCGGCAGCAGCGCCACGGCCGCGACCGACTCCATCCTGATCGTCGATGGCGGCGTTCGCGTCCCCGCGCTCGCCTGCAGCCAGGGCACGTCCGCCGCGCCCGCGGAAACCTGCATCATCCAGCAGTAGCCGCCATCGGCTGCGACGCCTCGCCGAGGCGTCGCGCGGCCGAGCCGCCGCCATTCCCGCATCGCGAATGGCGGCGGTCTGCGCCGAACGGCCAAGGCCGGGCAAACAGGCACGCCGTTCTCGCGCGGCAAACCGGCGCGTGGGTCGCCCGCATCTTGGGCAGCTTGAATGTCCGCGCCGCCACGCCTAGGAATCCGCGCGCGATCGCGTGCGCTGCAGGATCAGGAATCGATCGCTGGCGGTAGCGGCTCGATCTGAGCCTGCGAGCGCCGCGGCAGCAGCAGAACGAAGCACACCGGTGCGTCCGCTGCGTCACCGGCCAGCCCCACCCAACCGCCGAGGCGCTCGGCAATCCTGCGCACCAGGTACAGGCCGAGTCCGGCGCCTGGCGTATTCCTGGCGTTCTCGCCCCGGTAGTACTTCTGGAACAACCGCTGCCGATCGGCGGCGGCGATGCGCTCGCCCGCATTGGCGATCTCCACCCGCAACGCTTCGCCGTGCCCGCGCACGCGGATGCGGATCGGCTCGTCCGGCGGGCTATGGCGATCGGCATTGGCGATCAGATTGCGCAAGGCCACGCGCAACAGTCCGCTGTCGGTGACCAGGCTGTCGTCGTCGCTCTCGTATGCGCAGACCACGCGCTGCGGCGGGAAGTCACGACACACCGCGTCCAGCAGATCGCGCAGCGCGCAAGGCTGCAGCCGCAGTTCCGCGGTGGTCGCGTCCATGCGGTCGGCGCCGAGGTATTCGTCCACCAGTGCCAGCAGCCGCTGCGCCGCGCCATGGATGTTGCCGCAGCGCGCGCGGTTGCGCTCTATCGGCCCCTCCAGCTTGCGCGCCAGTTGCTGCGCCGAGGTCATGATGACCGCCAGCGGCGTGCGGAACTCGTGCGACACCATCGCCACGAATTCGCCCTGCTCCTGCATCACCCGGCGTTCGGTTTGCAGCGAGGCGCGCAGTTCGTCCTCCAACCGCTGCCGCCTGCGGATCTCGCCGTGCAGTTCGACGGTGCGCAACGCGACTTCGCGTTCCAACTGCATGCCATGCCTGCGCGCCAGTTCCGCCGCGGCATTGGCGTGGCGCCGCTCGCGGATGCGCCGCCGGCGTTCGTAGCGGCCAACGACCAGGAAACTCATCACGGTCATGTGCAGCATGGTGCCGACGGTGGTGGCGTACTGGGTCCATGCATTCACCGGGACCAGCCCCAGATTGCGCAGGAATCCGAGCATCACCCCCAGGTAGAACGGGAAGAAGGCGAGCGCGAACAACACCGCGGGCGGATAGCGCTTCCACAACAGGCGCAGCGCCAGCACCGTCAGCACCGCGATGCCGAGCAAGGCCAGCACCTGCACCGGCTGCATGCCCAGCGCGTAGTGCCCCGCCGCGACCAGCGCGGCACAGACTAGCGCGGCACCGCACAGGAAACGGATGGACCAGCGCGCGAACCGCGGATACAAGGCGCGCAGGTGCAACTGCCTGCTCGCGATCTGGAATCCCACCGGCAGGCTGCAGGCGATGCTGATTCCCAGCAGGCGGTCGCTCCACTGCACCGGCACTCCCGTCACCTGCTGCACCAGGCCGATCGACATGGCCTCATTGAGCACGCAGCCGCCGAGATAGGCGACGAACAGGCCGCTCATCGGCGCACGCGTCACGCTCCAGAACAGCAGATGCACGCAGATCAGCAGCAGGTAGAAGCCGAAGTACAGGCCGAACTGCAATCCCTCGCGCCGCGACTGGTTGTCGAACGGCAGCCGCTGCCAGATATCGAGACGGGTGACCAGCGCGTTCTTGCTCTGCAGCCGCAGCAGGATCACGTAGTCGCCGGGACGCGACGGCGCGAACTGGAACACCGGGCTGCGGTAGTCCACCGGCCAATCGTGGCGGCGGACGTTCTCGCCGCTATGGCCCAGCGCTTGCCAAGCGCCGCCATCGGCGCTGGCGTAGGCCTGCGCATCGTCGATGACGGCATTGCTCAGTCGCAGCATCCAGCCCGCGGACGCTACACTGTCCACGTGCAACGGAACGCGCAGCCACACGGTGTTGGCGGTGAACCCGGCATTGAGGCTGGCGGGCAGCGGGGTCCAGCCGGACGCCGCCGCGGCCTGGCGGGCGTCCAGCCGGCCTTGCGGATCGTCCAGGCGCTGCAGGTATCCGCTCGCATCCAGATGCTCGGCCGCGGCGGTCAGCGGCAACGTTCCAGGCGGCGCCCATCCCGGTTGCGCCGCAACACAGGCCACCGCGCCCCAGCACAGCCATGCGCCCACAAACCAGCGAAAACACCTCGCCATCATTTGCCACACCGCACGATCGCCGAACCCGGTTGAGTCACAGCGACCAATGATGCACCAAGAGTTTGCCGCGATGGGCGAGGTGATCCTGCTTGAAGACGAGCCCGTGCTGCGCGAGGAGCTCGGCGAATTCCTCGAGGATCTCGGCTACGCCACGACGTGCGCGGCCAGCGTCAGGGAATTCTGGCAACGGTTCGATCCGCTGCGCCATGGCCTGGCGGTGATCGATGTCGGACTGCCCGACGGCAGCGGCCTGGACCTGATCGGCGAACTGCGGCAAGGCGCGCAACGGCTCGGCATCGTGGTGTTCAGTGCGCGCAACACCAGCCGCGATCGCGTCGCCGGCCTCGACATCGGCGCCGACCACTACCTGGGCAAAGGCGCCGATCTGGACGAACTGGCCGCGACCCTGGCCGCGCTCGGCCGGCGCCTGGGTCTGCAAAACGCCTGCTGGATGCTGGAGCTGGGTGCCGCACGCCTGAACGTGCCCGACGCGCCGTCGGTTCCGCTCTCGCATCAGGATCTGCTGGTGCTCAAGTGCCTGATGAGCCGGGCCGGCGAAAGCGTGGGCCACCGCGAAATCGCCGAGGCGCTGGGTGCGAACTTCCTCGACCACGATCGGCGCCGGCTGGACACGCAGATGTACCGGCTGCGGCGGCGGGTGGAGGAGATCAGTGGGCGGCCGCTGCCGGTGAAGACGCTGCGTAATAGCGGTTACCGGTTTCATGCGCCGGCTGCTTTGAGGCCTTGAGTTTGTGGTGTGCGGTTTGCGGTTTGCGGTTTGCGGTTTGCGGTTTGCGGTAGCGTTTGCTAACCGGCTTCATTAGGGGCTACGCCCCCGTACCCTCATCCGCCCCTTCGGGGCACCTTCTCCCGTCGGGAGAAGGGATACAGAACGAAAAACGCCGGCGAGATGCCGGCGTTTTTCGTGCGCTTCTAGCCGGACCTCAGTCCTGCCACTTGCCCAGTGCGGCCAGGCCGTTTTCCTTGGCGCGCTCGTAGACCACCTGCTGCGCCTTGGCGAAGTTGCCCTTCATGTCCTGCGCCCACAGCTTCAGCGCGGCCTGCTGCATCGCGCGGCCGTAGGAGAAGCTCAGCGGCCACGGCAGGGTGCCGATCTGGTTCATCGCATTGAGATGCGCGGTGGACTGCTCGTCGGTCTGCCCGCCGGACAGGAACACGATGCCCGGCAGGATCGCCGGCACGGTGCTCTTCAGGCACATCACGGTGGATTCGGCCACTTCCTCGACGCTGGCCTGCTCGTCGCAGTCCTTGCCGGCGATGACCATCGAGGCCTTCAGGATGGTGCCTTCCAACACCACGTTCTGCTCGTACAGCGCGCCGAACAGCGAACGCAGCGTGGCTTCGGTGACCTCGTAGCAGGTCTCGATGTCGTGGTTGCCGTCCATCAGCACTTCCGGCTCCACCATCGGCACCAGGCCCTGCTCCTGGCACAGCGCGGCGTAGCGCGCCAGCGCGTGCGCGTTGGTCTCGATGCACACGCCCGACGGGATGTCCTCGCCGATGGTGATCACCGCGCGCCACTTGGCGAAGCGCGCGCCGAGTTTGTAGTACTCCTCCAGGCGCGCGCGCAGGCCGTCCAGGCCTTCGGTGATCAGCTCGCCGGGCATGCCCGCCAGCGGATGCGTGCCCTTGTCGACCTTGATTCCGGGAATGATGCCGTGCTCGGCCATGTACTTCGGGAACGGCACGCCGTCCTTGGTCTTCTGGCGGATGGTCTCGTCGTACAGGATCGCGCCGGAGATGTGCTCGCTCAGCTTCGGCGTGGTCAGCA
>Ga0308160_10004976_pt1 | contig 13990 bp, 15 predicted proteins | sample PhyFR1_FD_201036 | JGI IMG/M metagenome (GOLD analysis project Ga0308160, IMG submission 201036) | Phyllosphere microbial communities from UC Gill Tract Community Farm, Albany, California, United States - DLSLF.R1 | ecosystem: Host-associated > Plants > Phyllosphere > Unclassified | place: USA...
GGCAAAGAAGAAGGGGCAATGTGAACGTGTGCTCGTTAACGAGGATGATATCACTACGTATAGGATCATCGGTCACGCTGTTCCGATTCAGGCTAGATCAATGAGGGATGCCTTACACCCCATTTTTTCACCTCCACGACACACCCTTGAGGCTGACGATTCTGCTCAGTCGTACAACTCCAAAGCCCTTATGGAGTATGAAGGGAAGGGCCAACGGAGTGTCCACCTCAACCTTTCTCGCCCCTTCACACGTTTCTTATAGGCGTGAAAAGACCCAGCAGCTCTTACGAAAGGATTCACCGAGTCGAGGCCTAACGCCTTGTTCAACTCCTTTGATCTGCAACCAGTGAACGACCAGAGCCAGTGCGTTCTGTTCCCAGGTGCCTCTGCATCTTCCCCCTCCCTGATCTTTGTCATGATCCGGCCGACCATGAGAGTACTAAAATAGCTTGTAAGGAGCTGTCAGCCGGCCATCTGCGTTGCTCCCGTCGGAAGATCATTCCTTACATAGGTGTGGGAAAGCTGTGCGTCAGCAAGAGGGAGGACAGGAAGGCTCGCGGACCGTCTCAATCACCGAAAGTCCTAGTGCTCTCTTGACTATACCAACCCAGCTGAGCTTTATGTGTAGAAGCCTGATGATCAGAATCAATGGGAACATCGTCATTAGTGAATTAGCCTATAAATACCGCAAAAAGTCAAGACGAAATCCTCTTCTTCACTCAAGACCTCCCACACCGGAGCCATATTCATCATTTACCCCACCACACATCGACATCACCACACGTCCCTCACAGGTAGAATGCCCCCCTCCAACACCACCACCACGGCCGCGGGCAAAAAGCCCTCCACCGTCGGAAGCCAGAACCCCTCCGCTAGTAATGTCAGTGCTGAAGAATGGAAAGCCCTGAAGGACAGGCTCGCCATTGGCACTGCAGGGACTCGCTACTCTGGAGCCGCCGACGATGATGATGATGACGACGACGATACCATGACCGTTGAGCAGGCGGCGGCAGCGAAGGCGAGTGCTCAAAAGAGTACCAAACGCATCCCGTCAGGGCCGTCAGTCCCGAGTAGGAAGACATGAACAGCAGTCCAGCCCAGACCCGATTACAGCCACATTGTATATAGATAATTTAGCATGCATACTTGAGGAGGTTGTCAACGGGGGATCAGAGCGGCAAAAGCCTGCAGCCAAGAGTAGTGCCACTTTTAGCTGAGTAACGCCGGTATTTTCCGAGTGGCAGTTGTAGTATCTCGCGTGTTTCCGTTCTAAGTAGAGTATCGATTGCAGCAATCGTGATTGGGTTAACAGCATTCACACCATACACTCATCTCATACATATATACATACATCAACAATGGTCTTACTAGGTGGTCCCCTCGGTTTATCGTATGCTCCCACATCCATTATACAAGACGCTCAGCTGACTCAGGTTCTTTTCTCAATGATCGATCTCCAAATTATACTCCAATCTCAATCATCTATCATCGTTAAATTACAATATACAGCCTCGCTCCTCAGCTCAAGTCATCTTTCTCCGGCTTCTACAAGGCACTCAAGCCTCTCGCTAACGCCTTCGCCAATGCTTCTGGATACAGACAGATTGGATTGAGGTACGATGATATCCTAATTGAGGAGAGGGACGATGTACAGAAGGTGAGTCTTGGAATCAACAACATCCCCGGAGGAAAGGATTTCGGACGAGCATGGATGATACGTCCTATACAATCGGGCGATTGCCCTATATGGAGCAGTATTGGGACGGAAGAATGGATAGGAGGAATCATGGCTGGAAATTATGCTCGACGGAAACTGATAATCAGGCAATTGGCCGACTATCCCCAAAAGAGTCATACGACCGTGCATTCCGTATGCGAACGGCATTCCAGCAATCAGTTCTACACCGAGAACTACCAAAGAAGCAGTGGACCACATCGGAGCAGGTAAGCTAATTCGAGCATTGCATTTGGTGTAAGCTGACAATGTAGGATGGTCGATACCTCGCACCAATCGTTGAGCAGGTCGCCAAGGAGGACAAGGAGAGGGAGATGTGGGACAATGTCACTGTTGAGAGGAAGAAGTAGGAGCTTTGTCCACTGTCCATGTGTAGGAGTAGGAGGAGGATGCACCCATTATTTCGCATATCGTTGAATCGTTAAAATGTCTATCGATCATCGCCTACCCGTAAAGGCCCTGTATCTGATATCCCACCTTCATCATGGTCGTTCTCCCCTTCTACTGGTGTGCCTCTGGGAGGGGCTGTACCGTACATGAACCGCTGACTTACTACCGCTAATTATCAGTGTGGCTTGGAAGAGGGAACGTACCGAGATCCCAACAAACGGTTATGATTGCCGTGATTTTGAACTGTATTGGATTGCCGCGGAGAAAGAAGTATGCGGTCCTGCCCATTAGGTCATCGCCTCCGACATTGGCTGATGGCTTATGGACCTACTTGAACAGATCACCAAATAGCCATCCTGCTAGTGTTGAAGCTCTCAGACCATAAGTCGATTTACGCTGATAGTTTGATATGAACTGCGGTATAGGCAGTGTAGATTCTGCACATCAGTACAGTATAACATGGCTGGGCTTCGGGGACGACATACCTATTGTCAAAGCGACGAATCCAAGTCTACATTATCAGCCTTGAGTCCAAAAAGAGACCCACTAGCTTACGCATCGATATACCTATCACATCAGCTTTAGTCACTCCAGTCGCTACAGGTAACTCACCAATCCCACCTCCCCAATATGACTTGCAAGATCCCAAGAACCAGTATCAGCCCAGCAAGAAATTCCAAATAACTCCCCAATCCCTCCCATTGCCAAAATCCAAATGGCCTAGTCTTACGATCCTGCCATTGTCCACCTTCTATCTCCCCTTCCCCCGGATGATTTAAGTAATCTCCTTCCTCCTCCTCTGTTCTAGGATGTGTGGTATCCAAAGGTGAGAGGGGGGCGTAATTTGAGAGTTGGAGGTGGGGGGCGTAGTGTAGACAAAGGGAGAGTAAGAGGAGTTGGGATATTATCAGAAGGACAGATTGGCATAGGAGGGCTGAGCGTCAGCTTTAGTACCGCAGATAGTGTAGCTGAGCTTACGGAGCTCGAATCGTTCACCTAGCCAGAAGAAGATACGAATGATATTCGCAATGAGCAGTACACCGCAGACATCTGGTCGTTAGTCCCACCAAAAGATGATGTAGTATAGCACTGACCCCATGAGAATCCAGACGAGTCTCTACCAGTCAGCTCAATCCGTAGTATAGGGTATGAGAGCTTACTTCTTCTTGACGATACTATAAGCCTATATCATGAGTGAAGCCCGAGCGAAGTCAAACCACGGACCTGGTCGACGTATATCAGTGGAGGGCTGTGAAGGCGTCAGCTCTGTTTCGATTCATGATTGATATCAACACACCCTATAGCCATCCCTACACCAGCTAAGGTGGAAATAGCAGAGCCCATGTTCACTTGCCAGACTATATCAACCTATCGAAGCCTCACTCATTACTTCCCCACCTTGCCTTTATCCATCGGATCTTTCCGAACCACACCAAAGATCCGATCTCTGTTCAGCGTTAGGAGTCAGGCTTAATTGCATCGATTACATCAAAATGGCATCCCAAGTCAAGCCAAATACCAAGCCGACACCTTATGCGGATAGGCCACTCCCTCCTTCGGCAGATTTGGAGACGCCGGATGATTATAAGAATACTTTCAAGGTACGTATTCTCAGCTATGCGAGCCGGAAAGTGAGCATCAGCTGACCTGTAGGGACGAGCTGCTATCAGTAAAGTACGAAACAATATCCACTAGGTATGCAGGAGCTGATAGAAAGTATGCAGACCCATGCCAGGCTGCTGCTCAGGCATCATATGACTGTCTAGAGAGGACACATTACAACAGACAGGAGGTACGTCCTCTGGCTGAGAGTAGTCATGCGATTACATGAGCTGACTGAGCAGTGTATGGACTACTTCCAGACATACAGGGATTGTAAGAAGAAATGGGTATGAACTCCACCATGGCGGTATAGTAAATTACTAACCACCAGATCGAGCAGCGTCGCCAGGATAGGATGAACGGCAAGGAGTAGTCGCCATCTTAGCAATATTCATATTTGTGTTGTACCATATTATGCAATCTCATCTCATTGACATATGTTTATACATTAGTTCTATATGTACAACATCCTCTTCTCCATCTCTATTCCAATTTCTCCAAATAATCCAGTCTATCCAGTACGACCTGTTTACTCGTTTCCTCAATTTCTCCAGCTAAGAACACTTCATCCAGGATCGCATATACCTATGCATCAGCTTGAAACTCATGCGAAGGGAGCAGCTTACTTTGTAGAATGAAAACACCAGATCCAGCTCACATACATTCTGAAAGAATGCATCTACACTTCAGCTCAAGGCGGCCGAAGCAGTGAGCTGACTTACCGAGAACTTCGACAAATAGATGAATAGCCTCCAGGTACGCTAGTTCATTGTCATTCGAGTCGACGCAGCAACAGAAGAATAGTCCTGCATAACGTCTGTAGACGATTTTATCGCTTCGGAACTACCTGTCAGCTCTGCGTTCGGACCGGACCAGCTTACCTCCACGAAGTTTGACTGATACTTCTGATCACGAGGTGCGATCAGGCGGTGAACCTCTCCTCGTAGACGGACCTATATATCAGCTGACTACATGATGGTCTATTCAGCTGAATCAGCTGTCAAAGTATAGTGGATGGTGGATTCAAAGGGTATGTGGAGCATACCTTTTCATCATCCTCATATGGGACATACCACTTCGACAGACGTGTCTTTCCTTGACGATTCTATTTAGATCAGCTACATACCAGCACGCACGATTTGATCTAGCTCACCTGGACTAGGATGAATTTGATCATGCTGAAAGGATAGGAAGGTAAGAAGTAGACTGAGATCCGCGTCTATCTGTTTTGAGTGGTCCGTGCTTCACCTCTCCCTTGTGCGTCGTTCAAGCTGGCGAGTCGTGTAAAAGTCGTTATACTCCTAGCTTTGATAGTCCTAATATGTAGTGCGGGGTAGTAATGGTGTTGAATGCATATGAACGTCACCATCATCTCCCTCCTCCCCCTTCCCCTCTATCGTTTAATTGTGACGTGCCTGACTGTTACCGCGTGTGACTTCGACCGCGTAGATCATCATTTTAAGACCTCTCCTTTATGCTGTAGCCAAGTGCACAGCCAACAACAACAACCAACACAATGAGCCAGCAGTATAGCTCCATCCCAGAGGCTGTTTCCTTGGACGATACGATGACCGAGAGGAAACGGTCACTTTCAATATCATCTGTTGGATCTGGGAGTGATATTTCGTATAATGATCCACTTGATGTGGAGCCATTTAATGAGAAGCGGTCGGATTCGAGGTTCCAGGATGAACCTGCATTGGAAGATGGAGATGAGGGATCTAGGTTTCTTGGGTCTCGGAGGGTACGTCCCCTTATATACATGTTTGCGTTGGGTGGCGCTGATAGTCTAGCTGCGACCTCGTAAACGGTCCAAGAAGACTTTGGCTGTTTTAGTTGGGATACTGCTTTTCGCCGCTGTGATCGGGGCGTTATCTGCTTTCACATATGCTGGGCCGTCTTACTCTGTGATACAGGGGAATAAGCACATGACCATGGACCATATTTTCAATGGGACGTTCAGTCCAGTGACCAAGCGTATAGATTGGGTGAAAGAGGGTAAGCACCGCTTCGTCTATAGGCCGTATGCTGAGTATCATAGCTCCAGATGGGACATACTCGCATGTAGATGAGAAAGGGAATATCGTGCTCAACACCCCACAATCGCCCGAGAACGGTACAATCCTAGTCGACTCTGAACGAGTCCGCGGTCCAGAAGGCCAGCGACTGAACTGGCAAGCATGGACCCTATCCGCCGATATGGAATATGTCCTCTTCAAAACCGACCACGTCAAGCAATGGCGTCACTCTTCATTTGGGAATTACTGGATCCACCGTCGATCCGACCTCACTACCTTCCCCCTTCGCCAACCCAAGAATATACCTATGATCTCACATGTCACTTGGGCTCCTGTGGGTCATTCTATTGCTTTTGTCGATCACAATGATTTATATGTCATCGATGGAGACCAATTGAGAGGAGATGATCCAGAAGTGATTAGAGTGACGGATGATGGGTCGCCAGTCATTTTCAACGGTGTTCCGGATTGGGTGTATGAGGAGGAGGTGTTTAGTAGTGATTCCGCATTATGGTGGAGTCCGGATGGGAATACTGTTGCGTATCTCAGATTCGATGAGGAGAAGGTACCGGATTACAAGTTACAATACTACAACCCTGGGAATGACGCTTTCGAGATCCACCAGTTCCCCACAGAGGTAGATATGAAGTAAGCAATACCTCTTCTCGTTCAGCGTGGCGCGATGCTGATATCAGGTACCCAAAACCTGGAAACCCAAACCCTCTCGTCGACTTGCACACCTTCTCCCTCGCCACCTTCCTATCCACGCGTTCCCTCGGCTTGGCAAAGAATGCTCTAACATGGCCAGGAGAGATGTCACAAGAGACACGGGTCCTAATGGAAGTAGGCTGGGTAGCAGATGACGCTCTGATCGTCAAAGAGGTAGATAGGGCAGCTAGGATAGGTTCAGTCGTCCTCTTTACGAATAGCGAGAGCGTCGGTAAAGTCGTTCGCAAGCTCGGTGAAGATGGAGAAGAAGGAGATGATGGGTGGATTGATCATGTAAGTCACCCAATCTATAGAAGGAGCTGATGGGATAGGGACAAGATATCATTCCTATTCGAGGAGATGTTGCTGGGTACCTTGATTTGATCCCAAATGAGGGGTATATGCACGTTGCATTCTTCACTCCCTTGGACGCTACTGAGCCTATATGGCTCACTGCTGGGGATTGGGAAGTAGCAAGTGTCGACGGGTATAATGTCGACACCAAGACCGTGTAAGCCGAATGTCCCTACGGGTGTCATTGAGCTGACGGATAGGTACTACACAGCAGCCTACCCCAGTATCGACAGGCACGTCTATGCTGAGACCCTACCATCTTCAGATAATCTGGCGGACTTCAAGCCGAACCCAATAGCCATCACCGACTCCGCCAACCCAGGATACTTCGAAGTCTCATTCTCCCCTGGTGCACGATACTATGTCCTCTCCTACCGCGGTCCAAAGGTCCCATGGCAGAGAATGGTCGAAGCTACCGATGTTGAAGGGAGCGGTATTGATTTCTTGCTGGAGGGGAATCAGAAATTGAACGATACTCTTGCCGAGTTCATGGCTCCTCTGGTCACTCGCTCGACATTCGAACATGATGGTATTGGTCAGTCATTCTCCCCATTGCCCAATCATGGCTGACAATCAGAGATGAACATGCTCGAGATCCTACCCCCAGGAATCGATACATCAGGTCGGAAGAAATACCCAGTCCTCTTCAGAGTGTAAGCCCCCTCAAACCTTCAGTATCAAGCTGACGGATAGATACGGTGGTCCAGGCTCTCAACTCGTTTCAAACCGCTATGAACGAGATTGGCAATCCTACCTAGCCTGCGAGAAGAAATATATTACCATCGTCATTGATGGCCGTGGGACTGGGTATAGGGGTAGGGAATTTAGGAATCCAATCAAGGATAATCTTGGTCATGTCGAGGTTTTGGATCAGGTCGCGGCTGCTAGGGAGGTTGCTAAGCGGCGATATGTTGATCGGGCTAGGATCGGGATCTGGGGATGGGTACGTACATTCGTTATCGTGTTGGGTATGAGCTAATTATGTAGAGCTACGGAGGTTTCATGACCTGTAAAACTGTTGAAGCTGACTCCGGCGTGTTCTCGCTCGGTAGTAAGTCACTCATCCCTCCTTCCGTCGCGAGAAGGATTGACTGACAATCAGTGGCGGTAGCACCAGTGACAAACTGGTTATTCTACGATTCAATCTACACTGAACGATATATGAACACCCCATCCCTAAACGTCGACGGGTACAATACCGCCTCAGTCTTAAACGTTACGGCATTCAATAATGTCAACTTCCTCCTAGCCCATGGATCTGGGGATGATAATGTCCATTATATGAATAGCGCGAGTTTATTGGATAAATTCACTCAGGAGAAAGTTAGAGGGTTCAGGTTTAGGATGTTTACCGATAGGTAAGCCCCCCTTTCTCTCTTCTTTCTCTTTTCCTTGGAAGCACTAAAGATGAAGTGGGAGCTGATTATAGTCATCATTCTATGGATATTAGAGGTGCTTATCGGGAATTGTATGAGATGATGACTGAGTTTTTGGATGAGAAATGGGGTAGAGGGGGAACTGTACGGGGAACATAAGGACACTGGAGTGACTAGAATACTGTATCTGTTCTCACGAGGACACGATCTTGATGATTGACACACATGCTGTATATTGCATAGGATGATATATATGACGATAGCACGACCTGCATGCATTGCCATTGTACGAGTACGCAGCTTTTACTAGACTATACTCTACCTACTGTACTGAACACTACTTTTACAATAACAACCCTAACCCAACTAGGACACTGACTTAGACACCTGTCGGACGCGCACTATCGGGTCTATGTAGCGGTATAGCCTCATACTCATTTGGTAAACTCGGTGCTCGAACTCGTATACTCAATCGACGGAGTAAAGGCATTGTCGATCCTCTCCTCTCAATAGCATGACCGAGGCGGACTACCGAGTTGAGACTTTCCGAGACGAACTCCCGCGAGGAAGCGAGCAGACTTGGGATACCCTGTCTTAAGCCTCCTATTTGATATGCTTCGCCTGGCATTACTGATGATTTAGGGCGGCGCCACCACTATATATCAGCTTCGTCTCTCTACTGAGGACATGGAAGCTTACCTTTAAAGTCAAAGAGCTGAGAACGACTGAGACACTGGAAAAAGCCATGGCGAGAGCCGCCATCATTGGATGCAAGTGGATATTCCACGGTAGGAAGAAACCCATTGCAAGTGGGATCATGAGGATATTATAACAACATGCCCAAAGTAGATTTGCTTTGATTTTCGTAAAGATCGTTCGACCAAGATCGAGGGCAGCGACCACATCGAGTAGATCCGATCTCATGAGAACTACATCTGCGGCTTCGATAGCGACCGATGTTCCGGATGATAATGCAATACCGAGTGATGCAGCGACAAGAGCCGGTGAATCGTTGATCCCATCACCGACCATCGCGACGCCACCCCCATCACGGGCCATGAGGTCGTTGACAATTTTGGCCTTGCCTTTAGGACTAACTCCAGCGTAAACGTCCTCCTCATCTATTCCGACTTCCTTGGCGATTGCAAGGGCAGTGACCATAGCATCTCCAGTAAGCATAGTGACCGCAATACCCATATTCCTGAATGCTTGAATAGCTTGAGCTGAAGATGGTTTCGGCGAGTCGGAAAGAGCTAAAGCCAGCATTGGGATGGGGACATTATCGCGTACGATCGAAACGAAAATGACAGTTCGGGCAGCTTTCATTTGTTCAGCTTCGAAATCGCGTAATGTCGTCGGTAGGCTGGTTTCGCCAAATGCTTCGGATGATTTGGTGTCGGATGCCAAGATATGATCGGATTTTCCAACTCGAATAATCTCTTCTCCACGTCCATTGGCCAAGCGAACTTTTGCTTCAATTCCTTGACCGGTGATACTATCGAATTCGACCACTTCGCCATTGGGAGGAGACAGTCGAGCATCTGAAAGCGTTTCGCGACCATGAGAAGCAACAGCAACTGCCAATGGATGCTCGGATTTAGCTTCGGCCAGAGATAGCATTGCCAATACCGTATGGCGTTGTAACGGAGGAGCGGAAGTGGTGAGCGAGAGGGTCTGGGCAGTATCCGTAGTCGTCTGCTGGGTGGTACCAAGACTGGCCGAAGGTGCCCACGCGACAGCAGTGACCTTCATCTTCCCTTCCGTAACAGTTCCAGTCTTGTCCAATACAACCCTCCTAACATCTTTACATGCTTCCAAAGCTTTTCCACCCTTGATCAGAATACCGTTATTCGCGCCTACACCAGTACCGACCATGACTGCTGTCGGTGTACTCAGACCCAGAGCGCAAGGGCAAGCGACGACGACAACGGAAATGCACAATTTCAGGCATACACCGAATTTCGATGCGCCTTTCATTTTGAACACGTCAGGGAGATTTCCGGTAGAATTGAGTAGAGCGATGATCATCCATCCCGAAAATGTCAAGAGGGCGAGGGCGATTACGACGGGTACAAATACCCCTGCGACTCGGTCTGCGAATGCTTGAATGGGCGCTTTTGAAGTTTGAGCATCTTCAACCAATTTGACAATTTGCGATAAAGCCGTATCGGCTCCAGCACGAGTAACTCGGAATGTGATACTCCCAAGTCCATTGACTGTTCCTCCAATAACCTGTGATCCGAGAGATTTGGGTAAAGGAACAGCTTCACCAGTGACCATTGATTCGTCTACCGAGGTGGATCCTGAAATAACTTCTCCGTCGGCCGAAATCTTTTCTCCAGGGACCAGGAGTACGATATCACCGACCTGGACTAATTCAGTCGGGATCTTTCGCGTAGGACCGCTGAGATCGACTTTACCATCTTCGGAGCTGGCGTCGATGTATATCGTAGCGGAAGATGGAGTGAGGGCCATCAGGTCGGTCAGGGCGGCCGAGGTTTTACCCTTGGCCAAGTTTTCGATATATCGTCCGAGCGAAACGAAAGTGATGAGCATGGTGGAGGTATCGAAGAAAGTTTGAGGGTTGTAATCTGGGTCGGAAGAGAACATTGCAAAGAACATGGCGGCTACCGAGTAGGTGAAGGCGGAGGAAGTACCGAGAACGACGAGCACATCCCTACTTGTCAGCTGTTGCCATACTCGGCAGAAGTGACTTACATGGTAGCAGCACCATGTTTTAGAGACTTGTAGGCATTCTCGTAGAACCGCCTCGCTAGCCATGTTTGAACCGGTATTGTCAAAGCCAGACAAACGAGATCACCAAGGTATATCCCAGTAAACAACTTCCACATTGTCCAACCCATCAGCCAATGCGGTAAATACATCGACATCATGCCCACAAAGAAATTTGGCAATGCGAAACATAGCGAGGCTAGGAAAGTCCTCTTCCACCGTTGTGTCTCTTTGTGCTTCTGTAGTGATGATACTTGCGAATTGTTGTGCGTCGAGGTAGGGAGGAATGTGAGGTGCGGATAGGCCGTTGCTAGGGTATCGACGATTGCCCGTAGTGATGTGAGAGTCGGGGTATGACTGAATAGCAAATGCGAGTGGGGATATGGGAACGTAACGCCAATGACTCCTGGTAAGGATTCGAGCGACATGATGACAGAGTCGACAAAGTCCGCATTCTCCAATCTGTTCATCAGCACTCAGTTTACCCCTATTTCGGTGGACGTACCCATAAACCCTCAGCTCTACATGAGCTACCTCGCTCTTCTCAACTATCTCCGCATCAAATCCAACATCCTCAACCTCATCCGCTATCTTCTTGTCCGTCCAATGCTCCCCGTATTCATTCACATAATCCCCATCGTACTCCACCACTCCTCGTTCAGCAAGTAGCGATATCTGAACAGAAGAGATACCAGGCATCTTGGTAAGCTGGCCTTCGATAGCAGCGACACATGCTCCGCACTAGTATTAGCTAAATCCCTCATCCACTGACTGTAGCTCACAGTCATTCCTCCCACTTTGAGCTCTACTCTCCGTGTGCTAGACTCTCCATGAACTGATTTACTACTCTCTCCATTATATCCTGAATCCTCCGGTACTGGTAGATAATTGATTTTGGGCGAGAACAAGGATGATAAAGGACTATGAGCGACTAGATTGCTAAGCAGCCCAGAGGATGATGGAGTTCGCTGATGGGAAGACCGTAAAGGCGATGATGGGACCGAGAGCGACATAATGGCTCACGTAGTTGAGATTATAGTGTATGAAAGAAGCAAAGGGTTTCTATCGAATATTCAATCTAAGGTCGTTCGGTCCTTTGCCAAGGCGGATTCCGAGTATAAAGGGCCGTTGTCGATTTTCAAGTCGTGTCGTGTGTGTGAAATAATCTCGAATCGTGTCGTGGTAGTCAAGGATCTCCTCAAGCCGCGTCAAGCGGTCGGTCTGTCGGTGTCTAAGAGATGATGTATACGATAGCTGTAAGAAGTATGCTATATGCTATGCAGGTTGATGCTAATTCTGTGCCATGCGTTGTTATCCGATTACGGTAAATATCAAGGTGGCAAACCAGGCACGGGATTAGAGTTTGGTCGGAAATGATGGCGAATTGATAAGGTTCAAGAGGTTAAGCTTAGCAAAAGATGGTGTGGCAGCGCTCAGAATCGCGACGGACACGCATGGGCTCCGGGTATCCACTCAATACTCGTGTGCTATATCTTAGACCAACGTGTAAAGAGGAAAGCCATAAATAACATAGTATCGGCCGAGCCCGGACCAGCGAGCCTGACATTTTACGATCTAGTCCCTTCTCACCATCTAGGTGGTCTACTTAAACCAGCAAGCTGACGCAATGTCTTCTCATCTCTCTCAATGTCCTCCAAGGTCCACACTCGTCCCTCGTTCGCAGTCTAGGTTGTGATTTCGCCCGAGCCAATCTCAATCTATTCCGACGTAATGACCAGCTCCCCTGTGGTGTAGCTTCCATGTCAGGTAATCCCTCATCTTCCAATATCGAGCTCAACGACATGGAAGAGCAAGAACACTGCCGGTCCCTCGTAGTAGCGATCATGGTCGTTGGCGGTGGTAATTGTGCCGAGCGGGATCTGACCCTTGGTCGGCGAGAGAGAGGGGATTGAAGGGGTTCGATCTTTGGTCTCGTTTCTTTGGCTGGGCCGGGGATCACAATGACGGCGTTAGAGTCCGAAGCGGCGATGGCGGCTCGTGCTGATGCTGAGCGAAGTGATGATGCTCGTGGTGGAGGTAGTGGTGGGGCCTGTCCGAGTGATACCAAAGATGTCGACGATGTCGCTTTAATATCTGCGGCGGGTTCTAGCGACGAAGTCGATGATGATCTCTTGTCTGTAGCTTGTCCAACTGATACCAACGATGTTGACGATGGCATCTTGTCTGCTGACCCTCCTAGTGAGGCCAGTGATGTGGACGAGACCATCTTCTGATCGGTGGGTATCGACTGTCCACTACGTGCCTTCCGGGAAGACCGACGTGGAGGGATAGGCGGAGGTGGACCGGCAGCGCCCACCACCTCGGTGGTGTTAGGCTGAAGATCACTGGTGCTTGTAGGACGGGATACCGGGAGCCTTGGTAGCTCCTCTCTCGTTGTCGATAACGCGCGCCTCTTGCGAGCCGCAATTGGGTCGAATGGCGGTATCAGATTCAATGGAGGAACGTAGCGTTCAAGCATGCAAGGGGGTATCAGAGGTGAATCATCAGGTAAAGCGGGAGGTGGGTCGTCTATCTCATATAGGATTGGCGCTGGCGGTAACGCTTTATCCGTATGTATTGGTGACGAAATGAGCAGTGGCAAGGGTTTGTCTAGACGTGGGTGGGATGAGATGGGTAGCGGTTTCGATCGTTGTTCGTATGGAACATTGAATGGGTTTGACCGTTGTGGGGGTGGGACTTCAAATGGTTGTTGTCTGGGGAGTGATGGTATTCGCGATGGGAATTTGGGGGTATTGAATATAGGATCACTAGGTTTTGGAGTCTTATCCTACGTCGCGTCAGCCCAGGCCCTCCCTATATAGGAGCCGAGGTGACTCACCAAATCAAGCCATAATCCCACAATTTGGGCATCTTCAAGTATGACCGAATCGATAGGCGTGTCCGCCTGACCCTTTCCTGGTCCGATTACCACAACATCCTCCTCGGTGATACCACATTCACTTATACACAATGACATGCGTTCCGAGCGAGGTGTATGCAGTCCTCCCCATCCTTCTGTCGATTGGGTGGATGAACGGTGTGTACTAAGTGAAGGCGCGATAGACGCCGATGAG
>Ga0308160_10004977_pt1 | contig 13990 bp, 14 predicted proteins | sample PhyFR1_FD_201036 | JGI IMG/M metagenome (GOLD analysis project Ga0308160, IMG submission 201036) | Phyllosphere microbial communities from UC Gill Tract Community Farm, Albany, California, United States - DLSLF.R1 | ecosystem: Host-associated > Plants > Phyllosphere > Unclassified | place: USA...
AATAAAGAACAAGAGCTTAATTTAATAAAAATTATGAATACAGGTTCTTGTAGTATAATTATGGAATTAATTAATACACATATGTCTGATGAAGTTTTTGAAAGATTTAGTAAGAATGTAACTCATCCCTTATTTAATATTGAAAAAGAAAGAAGGATGTTAAACAAAGAAATCAATTTCCAGAATTCACATGATAAAGAAGTAAATTTTAAGAAAAAAAGATTATAATAATATAATTATCAATGATTATTTTCTCATATCGTTTATAATAATAATATATATAAAATAGAGGTTGGTATGTTTGAAAAAATTAAAAAATTCTTTTTGAAAGACGTAAAAGAAAATGTAATTAATTCTGCGTCTGATAAAAATGAATTAAATGCTGAGAATAATAATATTATTATAGAAGAAGATAGCGAAAATGTTAAAAAAATGCTTGCGTATTTAGAAGAATTTAAATCAGTAAGCACTTTGAAAATAATTCCTGAAGAAGCATTAAATTTACGTTATATAGATTTCAAATGTAAGGGGAATTTATTGAAATCTATATGTTTATTAAATGTAGATGAAATAGAAAATAACAGGAGTAAGATATTACCTTTATTGTCTTTACTTCAAAACTCTCCTGATGATTACATAATGTTTGACAGTAAAGAAAATAGAGATGTATGTTCTATTATAAATAAAAAATTACTCCAATTATTTGAAAAAAGGAATGATTTATTAAGTGATTTGCTTAAATTTTATAATGGGTATAAAAATCCTGTTTTAATAAAATCTTTTTTAGATAGTGAGTTAATTAATGAAAATATAAAGAAAAGGATTATAAATAACATATGTAATTATATATATGAACCTCCCAAAACGGATTATAATATGGATATGTTATTAGATATAAATAATATATTTAAACTTTCTTATTATATTAAAAAATATAAATCAGAGCATGAAGTAGGTAGTTTGTTTAATAAATATAATGATAGTATGTCATATCATTTCAGAAATTTATCTTCTGAACCTGAAAGCGTAAAAGAAATAAATAAAAATATATTCAGGAATGCATATCTATACAGTAATGATAGTTTCTTCTCTTCGCTGCATCTTAGGGTAGATGCAATGAAAATGTTGCATATTGATTCCAAAGAAGATTTAAAAATGGAGAAATTGTTATCTTTGTATAATGCCTTTATTGATAATAAATTAGAAAAAAATTCATTTTTGAGTAAAATGAAGTCATTAGAATTAATTCATCATGATTTTTTAAAATATAAAGCAAAAAAAGGTTATGACATATTTGATCTCTTAAAAAATAAAGATATTTTATTATATTATGGTGATTCAAGAGAAGATATAAACGAAAATAAGAATAAAGATATTAAAATTTTTGAAGTTGTAGAATTAACGGGAAAAATATCACCTATTACAGAATCCAGTTTTTTTGTAAATAAATTAGATTCTATTATGCAAACACCTTTTGATTATAAGTCAGATGAAAAAGAAAAAAATTATCATATTTCCGTAATGAAAGGAGTTATGAGGCATACATATGAAGGCGAAGGCATTCTGGATAGTGTTAAAATTAATCTTAACAATATGTTATCAAATATGGATAAGGAAGAAGAATTTAAAGAATTTAAAAGTATACTGGATGAAGAAAGGTGGGAATTTTTTATCAAAAATTGCTACAGAAAAGATTTTGTTACGGAAGAAAAAAATACACTTACTAATAAACTATCAGATATTTATTTAAATTTGCGCTTTTCCGATGATCCAAGTTTAAATGAAAAGGTAAATAGAATAATAAATAAAGAATTTCTAAAATATAAATGTATTATAGGTGAAAGAAAAAAATATAATCAATCCAATCCAGCAGATGATTTTTTTGAAATGCTTAATTATTTCAAAAGTGATACCAGAATAAATGATTATGATAAAGGAATTAATGGAATATTAATAAAAGAAATATGTGAATTAAGAAAAGAATGTTTTCAAAAAATAGATCCTTTATTGTTTACATATAAAAATATAATGGATATAAAGAATGCAATAAAAGATGAGCCGTCAGCAGAAGGCATTTTAAAATTATTTAAAGATAAACTAAGTAATAAACAATTTGAAACCTTAGCTTTTCAAACAAAAGTTAGATTAATAGAAATTGAATTTGAAAAAAGAATTTTAAATGATAACTTAAATAATTTAATTGAAAAAGAACCAATTATAAATACTGAACCTGTTAATATCACAAGGAAAAGGTTATAATTTAAATAATATAATAATAGTGAGTATATTTTAATATGACGGAAAATGAAACTTTTCATCAATCATTAAGTGAAAATAACACAGTAGTAATAAAAGAAATTTTAAAAAGAACAGAAGAACCTAATAAATTTTCACATTATTTTCAGGCAGCTTATGAAGCAAAGAACTTATCTGTTTGCAAGTTAGTGTATAATAGCTATATAGATTTTGAAACCAAACATGGTTCTTTTGATATTCAGCTTCGTTATCACATGTTAAGTCATCTAGTTTCATATGCAATATTGATAGCAAAAAAAGATTTCTCTGATGAAGTTTTTAAATGGACAGAAGATAATTTACTGACCTTAAAATATAATAATCATGATTACACAAGTGATTTTTATAATACGTTAGTAAGAAATTTAACCTTTTTTTCCGATTCTAATCAGGAAAAGAAAGAATTTTTATCTGTTTATTTTAATGATATGAAAATGCATTCAATTTATGTAAATATGGACTATTCAAAAAAATTAAATTTAATCATGTTAAATAAATATTTATCAAAAAATTATATTGAAAATAATTATAGTAAAAATAATTTATTAATACATGATCTTAAAAATAACAATAACTTATTCTTTAGCGGTGAAACTTTGAAATTAATTTGTTATTATGACAGAGATAATTTGTTAACTTATATAAAAGAAACTAAAAATAAAAACAATGTATCTAATATGGAAAAAATATTATCTATAGGTGTAGTATCATCTTATCTTTTTAAAATTAATGAAAGAAAAATAAGAGATGATTTTTTAAAATCTATATATAATTCATCTATAATAAATATTTCAGATTTTAGCATTAAAGATTTACAAGATAAATATGTGAATGGGTATGGTGGAAATGCACTTATAAATGAATATTTTTCAGAAGTGAATAATAAAAATACGCATGATGAAGTTATGGGAAACTATGCATTTAAAATAGATGGAATATTTGTTGATTCTTTTAAAGTCTCTTATCCTTCTTCCGGCAATATAAATATGGGACAATTTATTAATATTGAAGAAGAAATCGTAAGTAGTAGAAATATAGCAAACACTCCTAAAATTTTTAGTTCAAAAGAAGTAGAAGAAAAAAATAAAATATTTAAAATAAATGCAGAAAGAGCTAATATACAAAATAATTTAATTTCAAATCATAATGAAATAAATGATAATTTTAAATTAAAAAGGATTTAATAATTATGTAAAAATAAAAGCCCTTAAGGGCTTTTATTTATTTTTTAAAATTTTATTTTTCTGGTATTAGTGTTGGAATGACCTCTAAATAATAGAGAAGCTTTATCAAGAATAAGATCAGAATTATTAACCCAATGCAGTAAACTTTCAGTTTCAAAGGTAACATTATGTTCAGTTTTAGAATAATCACCTTGATTATCCCCATTGTTTACCCAAATTTTCTGAGGAACAAACCATGATTGCTCAAGATGCTGAATACGATCATCTGCAATAGCGACAGGGTTATAGCCGCGTACAATTAAATCTTTCTGATCTTTACCGCTTCCAACACAATCAATTGAATCTGGATTCAAACCATGTTTGCGGAAATTTTGAAGTCTAATTTCCTTACATGCCTCTGGAATACCCGTAACAAGGTGAATTTTAAAACCTTCATCTTGTAATTTTTGAAATGCTTCACCTGCTCCATCAAGAAGAGGTAAATCTGCATAGCCAACTTTCATAAGGTGTTCAAATATTGGAGAAACATCTTCTTTTTGAATATCATATCTTTCACTTAAAGTATAAGAAATCTTTAACTGCTTAACTTCACGATTGAGAACTTCACAAGCTGCTTTTTTAAATCCAGCATAGAAATCTAAAATAACGCAATCAACATCAAGAACTACTGATTTATTAAAATCCTGATACATTATAAACCCCTTCGGTTATAGTTAAAATAAAGTGTCTAATTTTATTATAATGTTTAAGAGATTCAGGGTCAACAAAAAAATTAGAGTTGTTAAATAAAAGTGAAAATTAGTTTATCAATATTAAATCTATTTGAATGATAGGTATAAATAATTGATAAATATTCTATTTGATGTTATTGTGTAAAGTAATATAAAATATATGGAGGATTTTACGATGAGTTCTATAGTAAAAATAACAGCAAATAATTATAAAGAATTTTGTAATGGAGAGAAACCACTGGTATTAGATTTTTGGGCAGAGTGGTGTGGCCCTTGTAAAATGTTTTCACCTATATTTGAACAGGTTTCAGAAAAATTAGGTGATAAATTTATATTCGGGAAAGTTAATGCTGATGATGAAGCTGAATTATGTGCTCAGTTTGGTATAAGAGGAATTCCAACGTTAAAAGTAATTAAAGATGGGCAATCTGTTGGAACTAAAGTAGGAATGATGTCAGCTAGTCAGTTTGAAGATTTCCTGAATAAAATATAATAAACTGGAATAATACAGAGAGGGGGAAACCCCTCTTTTTTTATATCATTTATTATTTTTTTATGATATTATTTATGAATCTGTTACTTTTTAGGGCTTGTGAATCATGCTAAAAAAAATATTAGCAAAATTATTTAAAAGTAATACTCTAAATAATATAAAAGATAATCAAAAAAAATTGGTCGAAAATATTATACCTAATGATTTCAGTGAAACTGTAAATGATATTCTTAAGGTTCAGGATATAAATGATTTATCTGTTTCTTATCAAAATTTTATTATTGATAATCTTTATTCTATAGATAGTGCTCGTAAATTTTACAAGGGAGATGAGCTATTTAAATCATATGAGTACAGATTAACCAAGATAATGGCAAATAATATATCAAGAGTAATATTTAATATAAAACAAAATGAAAATTATTTTGATAATTTTGAAAAACTAAATGTTTATTTAAAGGAAACTTTTTTTAAGCATTTATCTCTTACTAATAAGATAAGCAAAAAAGAGTTAATTTACTTTATATTAACCAATAATTATAAGAATAATTATTCTACATTATTATCCAGATCAAAAATGTATAATTTCAATACCTATATTGGATATATGGGGAATATGCAATTATTTAACGATACAGAGTTATCAGTAATTGCTGATATGATTGATGATTATTTAAATGAATTTAAATATAATCCCGAAGAGAAATTCTCTGAATTAAGTTCTTCTGTTTCCAGTTTGTTATCTACATTATTCTATACCAATTTTTTTACAAATAAAGCCTTAGTTGAAAGGTACATTAATAACTCTATTATAAATGATTATTTATATACCTATTTTGATTATGAGATAGAAGAATATAATCTGGATAAAAAAGCAATTTTCATTAGAAATATAGTTCATTCTGTAATGAAAATGTATTATCTGAAAGATATTAACTATAATGAGATGAAAAATTACTTTTTGTATTTTAAAGAAAATGATTTTTTTGATTTATTTAAAGGAAGAAGATTAGTTGAATTTTACTCTAATATTTTGGTGAAAATAGAATCAAATAGATATTTAATATTTAGTAAAAGGAACCACTTAGAATATTATAATACTGTTTTTGATATTTTAAATTGTATAAAGGAAATAGATAATAATAGTTATTTACGATATATAGGTTTAAAAGATTATCATGAAATAAGTAAAATTGTTTTTTATAATAGAAAAGTAAGACAATTAATTATAAAAGATATGTTTGAAATAAAATTTGAAGAAGAGTCAGTGATGAATAATATAGTTAATTCTATATTCGAAACATTAAAATCTCCTGAAAGTATTGAGAATTTCAAACAGGATTTAATGTATAATAAAGAACATGAAAATCTTTTTGATATATTGTGTGAAAAGTATTATAAAAGAAGTTTTTATAATGAAAGAATAGCAAGCGATAAAATTAAAATATATAAAGAAAATAATCTACTAACAAAAAGTTATCTATACCAGGAAAAGATAAAAAAAGAGCATATTTTTAGAATGAATTTTGTTTTAAGTAAATTAAAATCTACAGAAGATAAAATGTGGTATTTACCTAAAATGGTTGACCGTTATGAACTAAAACATCATAGGTTTGTTGATAAAGAGTTAATTGATTTATCTGAGGACATAAAAATAGAGGCTGTTAATAATTTGATAAAATATATTCCCGAAATATTGGTTAATTTAAAAAATAATCATCTTTTAGAAATCAGTTCATTGTTAAGAAACTCATTGTCTTTCAAAGAAGCTTTCCTTAATAAGATAGTAAAAGAAGTACACATGCCATCTGAGGTAATAGATAATCTTGTTTCTTTGTCAGAAATTGAAGAGATTCATGTTATTCAGGAAAAAATGTGCATGGAAAATTTACTAAATAATCAAGATTCTAGTCAAACAAAAGAAATTACCAAGAAAAGATTATAGGTATTGATTTTTATTTATCTAGCCAAAAAGATAAAAAAAAGATATAATTATTTTAATGGTTAAAAGTAAATTAGGTATAAAAAAATAATGAATCTTAATATTGAAGAATTAAACAATATGAACAAATATCAAATAGCTGCATATATGGATAGTTTAGTTGATATTTATGGAAAAATATTAGTAAAAAATAATTTTAAAGAAATTTTTGATTTTTATGAAAATGTGTTTCCTTTATTAAATGAAGACAGACAAAATGATGTAGAAAGAAGAGTTGCTCATATTTTAAATAATGATGGTGATGTATTGGCTTCTAAGAATTCCAAAATTCTCTTTTTAGGTGAAAAATGGTTTTCAAGAAAACTTAACTCTTCCATGCATGATGAAGAAATTGATGGTATATCTTTCGCCATTGAAAAGTTATTTAGCAAAAAAGATGATTTATTAATAAATCCAGAACTTGAAAAAATAAATGCAGAGAAATTAATTAAAGAATTAAGTAAAATAGATGCTAAAAATTATTTAGAGAAAAGAGATGTTTGTTTTTTTGATGAATTACTTGATGAAAATATTTCCTTTCCATATCTGGATAAAAAGTCAGTAAAAAAATTATCTTCTGTGTTAAAAAATATAAAGATAGAACCAATAACAGAGAATAATATAAATTTGTTACTCAAACCTCAAATTTATAAAAACATATCCTCTTTATTAAATAATTTTGGTGTGTCAAAAATTTTAGGTAATGAAGAACTACAAGACAAAGCTGGTGAGTATTTATTGAACTATAATAATTACAGTTATTTATTTTTTAAAGCAGGAAATGATGGATTGTCTGAATTTGTAAAAGAATATGCCAGTTTAACAAGTTATCCTTTAATCAAAAGTGAAAAGTTAAAAGCCTTTGGTTTTTTAATGAATTTTATGGTATATAATGATGATTATGATCAATTGGATGGATATAAAGATATAAATTGGATTGAGAAATTTATAAGAAACAAAAATATTTCTCCTGAATCATTAATGTACGCTAAAAATAGTGAAGTATATAAAATAGTAAAAAATATGGTTGTATTTTTAAAAGATGAATCTATTTTAGATATATTAAAAACAAGAAGAGAAAAGCACCTGCTCTTAAATAGTTTAGAAAGTCAAAATCAAACTTTACATATGGATGTTATAAAAAAAAGAATATAACCCTCTTACCAGAGGGTTATATAACATTAAGGCTGAACATATTGAACGGGGTTATTAAAAGTTCCTATTTTTCCTGCGGGTTTATTCTGTTGTAAAGAAGTCCCATATTCACTTTTTACTGGTGCTGGTTTTTCTTCTATAATACTATTAACAGCTTCTTCTGCTTTTACACTCATATTATTCCCATCATTATTTTGTTGCTCTGGGATATTAATATCAATGCTATCTTGATTGTTATCATGCACACTATTATTTTCGGAAACAGCTTCCGTCGAAGTGTAGTTTTCTACTGGTTGTAATTCACTGTTAGGGATTGCATACGGTGTATCACTAATAACTGTTTGGGGCTGAGATGGCAACGGATAACTAATAGAAACCGGGGCTACTGGTATAGAAACAGGATTGGGATCTACTAACTCAACAGTATTTACAGGTGCAGGTGTTTGTTGGTAAATACAACCCGACAATAAAGTAGCTGATAAAGTAATTAATATTTTATTCATAATTAAACCTTCTGTTTTTTTGAGCAATATAACAGAATTTTAATATTTTTTCAATATTAATAAAGTTATCATTATTAATAAATAATAAAAAAGGTTCCTATCGGAACCTTTTTATTAAGATAATAATCTGGAGTTTTTAGGCACTTTGTGTAATAAAAATTCCATTTGATCTGCAATTATTTTCCTGTTGCCTTTTTGTAATAATAAATCTTCATATCGGTTAGGAATATAAGGTAAATACAACAAAGTCATACCAGCTTGCTCTAAAGTTAAGTCAGCTTTACTCCAGTTGCAGTCCTGACAAGCAGTAACTGTATTCATCCAGGTATTCTCCCCTCCTTTGGAGACTGGGAAAATGTGTTCGCGTGTTAAGCGTTTCTCTGGGAAAACTTCACCGCAATATGCACACATGTGCCTGTCTCTGGCAAAAAGTTTATAATTATGTCTTGTAAGAGGTGGCTCTATATCTGACAAGTTTATTTTAGCCACTCCCTTTGTTGCAATGATAGAAGGAATGATTAAATGAGATCTTATCCCTGTTAAACGAGAATGACCACCATATAGCTCTGTTACAGGGCTTCCTGTAGTCCAGGCTACGTTATCTGAACATATAAGTGTTGCAGCCTCATGTGGTGTTATCCATTCCTGAGGAAATCCGGCAATGTCTAATTGCAATATACTTCTCATTTCGTTCTCCTTTATCATTTTGAACCTCATTTTTTATTTTTTTTACGTAAAAAAAAAGCTTATAATTTGAGAATTATAAGCTTCAGTTTTTCTATGAATAATGCTTACTATTCTCTTAAAATCCCACAAAAAAATCCCATATCTCCCCATTGCACATCTTTTGCACAATTATAAGATAATGAGATTAGGTTTGTTAGTTTAATGTTCATAGAATACCTTTTATTTTTATACTTTTTTTATAATATAACTTTCTTTTAAAAAGATCAATATTAATTATTCATATTTAACTTTGTAGATGGAATATAAAGTTAAAATATTATATAATGTAAGATAAATGTAGATAAGAGGTATAAAAAATTATGTTATTTTTTGAATATGATAATTATGAAGCTAATGATATAAACCCCAAAATAAAAAAAATGACATTGCAACAATTTATTGACTATGTTGAAAATAATCCAGAACATGAAAAACAATTACATGAAATTGGAGATTCAGACAGGAATATTTTATTTTTTTTAGATGATCTTGATAAGATAAAATATCTTGTAGAAGTTAAAGGTGTAAATGTAAATCAAGTAAGCGAAGATGAAAGAAATCCCATGTTTTTCAGGGAAGCTGATGTTGTTGAATTTTATCACACTAAAGGTCTCAATATTAATGCTGTAGATGACAATAATAATTCAGTCTATACCTTTGCTGATTTGGATACTGCAAAAAAGTTGCTTGAATTAGGTTTAGATTTAAGTAAAGATCTAATTTCAGATTTATTTAATCATCATTCTTCTTTTATAGATGAAACCACATATGACAAATATAATCTTCTATTTAGCAGAAAAAATTGATACATTATCAATTTTACTTGAAAGAGTAATAGATACAAAAGAAAAAAAAGATACTACTTTTAATAATTTAGTAAAAAACATTAACAGGTATAATTCACCTTCCATATATATAGAAGCCGCTGAAAATTATTTGGATATAGATCTTCATAACCATAAAATTAATAATATTCCTTGGTTTCTACAATATAAAGTAGATGATTCATTTATTAAACTAATGAACAGAAAGAAGATTAATTATTTTGGAGTTGATGATGATGGTAGAAGTATTATTTTCCACCGTAATAGTTTTCATGAAATAAAATTAATATTAGACTCTTATTTTGAATCTTTAAAGAAAAAAGATAAATTCGGAAAAACTTTTGCAGAATATATGGATGAAAATAAATTGGCAGATTTTATAGATGAAGTATATGATGATTATATTCAAAGTAATTATGAATCAAAAGATTTGCATAATTATTTAAGAAAAAAAATACTGGTACCTTTATATGCAAAAGGTAAATTAAATTTAGATATAAAAAAAATTAAACATTATAAAGAAGAATTTCAGGAAGATTTCATACAGTATGAGAAAAAAAATTTAATTAAAGAATTAGCTAAAGTAAAAAACACAAAAATTCCTGATGTAATTAAGAATAAAAAAAGAATTTGAATTTTAATATTGATATGTGTTGTAAAAATCTTATTATTAAATTTTAAAGTAATATATGAAAAATTAGGGGGTTTTATGATTACAAGCGGTGCTTATAAAATAAAAACAGATGATTTATTAAAACTAGAATCTTTATTAACAAATATTAGTGATGTAAAAAATGTTAAGGTGATTATTGAAACTAAAGACTCTAATGAGGAAAAAGTTAATAAGAAAGGCGATGTTAAAGATATTGATTTTATTTGTTTTGATGTAGAGAAAGATATAGATAAAGTCGACAGCTTAAAAAAAGTAGTAGAAAATAAACTTCATAATCATGCTGATATCAGGATTTTAATTACAAGTGAATATACATATAGTGGAAGTGCTGAACAATATATTACAGAGTATGTAGGTGGTGTCTGGAAAGAACTAGGTTCCTTCTTCTAACTACTGGAATAAGAAAGCTCTGATGAGCTTTCTTATGTTATTAAAGTCTTTTTCTTTTAGGCGTTATATCTTCTTTTTCTTCAATATTACTAGAAACTACTTCGTCTGTATTATTTATGATTGAATCTCTTTGTAAATAACTAAATATTTCATCATATAAATCTTTAGCTTCAGGATCTTGTATAAAATGAATGTAACTTTGCCTATGCAACATATTATTTAAATATTTATTTAACTGATATGTCATTATTTTATGAGAAACCACCAAAAGGTTAACCTGGAAAAGATGTCCTTTAGAGAAGAAATTTGTTAAAAATTCATCAATTTGTTCCTTATATTTTCCATTATGCTCCGAGATTTCATCTAACATATTTTGTATTATTGCATCTATGATATAAGAATATTTATTCTGTCTTGTTAATAACTCAGAAACAAAAATCTGATAATCCTGTATTGCAATAATGCTATCTATATTATTAAATGTACTGGTATCTATTGTTATACAGTTTAAAAGAAATTTATCATCAATATTTATATTTTCTCTAATACAAACTTTATTAAGTATATCTTCATACTTTAATTGTATTTTCTGAAACAAAAAAGGAATGTTATTTCTTAAATGATGAAATTTATTTTGATTATATGTTTCTGTAAATAATAAAGGGTGAATAAGTTCCCCATTTTGTATTTTAGAAAATATTTGTTCTTCTTTATCTAAAACGTATTTATCAATGCAGGTAGCATGATATTTTTTTAGTCTTTTTTTCAAAATATTGATGTTTTTATATATAGATAAATTAAAAAGAGAAAAAAAGATACTTGAGTGTTTTCTTAAAAACTCAATATTTGTATTTATTCTTTCTAAAGAGTCATCATATATTTCCAAATCAAAACTAGCATCTTTCATATTATCTTTTATTAAAGAATAATGAGCAGAAATAAAATATCTGTTTTGAAGGAAAGTTAGAAGCTCATAAATATCAGATTCATAGTAGGAATCATTATCCATAAATAAATAAAAATGAGTAAGATCATATTTGCGCTTAAAAAAATATACAACATCTTTATTTTCAATTGATTCCAAATTATTTCTTTTTAATACAGAATGATCAAAATGATAGCGAGATAAGGAAATCTCATGACCATTTAAAGATAAATTCTCTGGTATAGAAAAATTTAAATCTAATTTATGCGGGTCAACTTCATCTGTTCTATATCGAACTTTAATAATTCTTTTTTGTTGATATTGATTTTTTTTATGAAACATACATTAACCATAATATATAAGATGTCTATATTTAATATCATATTACATCTTTTTTACAAGTATTCTATATTTTTAAATTCGATTTCTGATTTTATTTGTATATAAATTGTTATTTATAGTATTAAAAATATGTGACTTTTCTTTGTTTATTTGTTCTACAATTATTCTTTGCCTGAATTCTTCTGAAATGCATTTAGGATTTTCAGATAAATTAAATAAATCATTGCTATTTTTTGTATATGCAATAAAATCTTGAAATTGTATATCAGATATTTTTTCTAAATTATCAAAAAGATAGTTATAAATAGATTCACCTTTCTTGTAATATACAGGGAATTTATTTTGAAAATAAATAAAATCAGCGTCTTTTTTATCAAACATTTTCATGATATTTATAATGGTTTGTTCATTATAAAATGTTATCAATAATTCCGTCTTATCTTCTATTAATTTTTGATTTTTTAAAGCCTCGCTGTAATTAATTTCAAAAAAGGGAATGATATTGCTTTCATCTAACTTAATCAACAGCGTGGGTTTAAATTTATTTTGAACTATTCCTTGAATATATTCTTTAAATAATTTAGTCAGTTCATCAATAAGATTTAATTTATTAATATATGTAAAATACGTATTTAACCTGTTTTCTTTATTGCTCATTCCCGGCTCTTCAAAAAGCTCCAGTAAAGCATTCGACCAGTTTTTATTAAATGCTGATCTGATACAAGGAAAAGTAGTATTATTATTAAATGAATCAGATATATAAGATTTGTTAATTTTACGAGAATTTTCTGTAATTTCTTTAGTATAAACTGGTGAAAGTTCAATTTTAACCACTGAATCTTTTGATGTTAATTTACCATCAAGGGTAAAAGTAGGAATATTGTAAATAAGTTTAAAACTATCTAATTCCGGTATTTTTTGAAAAATATGTTCTAACTCATAAATCACATTCATGAGAAGATAGTTTTTTTGAATTGAAATAAGTAGATCAATGTCTTCTTTCTTGATTACATCAAAAAAGGATTTGCCATAATAAGATGTTTTTTTAAAGGAAGAATAATCTTTTATTAAATTCATAATATTCTCTTAAAAAATTAGATGTGAATAAATTATATCAAAAATAATAAATTTATTCTAATATTTTGTTTGATTTATAGATAATAAGTATATTTTCTATTATAATATAAATGATTAAACTATCAGGATATAAATAAAATGATGATTGAATTAACTGAAAAAGAGTTAAAAGAAATAAATAAATATTCAAAAGGTAATTTGAAAAATAAATTGCAGCTTGCTATTGAACGTGGTGAAGATGAAAAAGTAGATGCTTATTTAAAATATATAAAAGATAATAAACTTGATACCTTAAACAATTTAAATGTATCTGATTACACTTATGGGTGTATAGTTCATTCAATGCTAAAAAGATATCAGTCAATTTTTAAGGATGAGGATAAAAATTCAACTTATTTTTCTAGCCGCGAAATAAAAGTGGATTTTTCTTTGTTAAATAAATTAATAGATGCTGGTCTGGACTTAAACAGACAATTTATTTTTAATGATAAAAAATTAGATGTTATTGATATTTTATTTAATTTTGATCATAAAAATAGTAATAGTAATAAATTTAAGATTCTATATACAGAAATGTTATCTTATATAGAATTTAAAGAAGAAGATGCATACAGATATATTAAAACCTGTAAGGAAAATAGTTTTAAAGATGTAAAGAAAAAAGAGAGTTATTCTTATTATAATAACACTT